>OCZT010002239.1_pt1 | contig 20050 bp, 8 predicted proteins | sample 1539031 | NCBI WGS metagenome assembly OCZT01 (sample SAMEA3539308, study PRJEB22396) | soil metagenome | biome: tundra; feature: field; material: soil | place: USA | collected 2010-05 | depth 0.15 m | reverse complement strand
CCGGATAGACTTCTTGACATCTTTTCCCGCTTTCTCGGACAATCGCCACATTAGTCGCCAAGTCGTGCACCAGCCGCCGGAATTTCTCAAAAGTTGCCCGAATCGGCAGCATGCCGATGTTCATCGAGTTCTCGCGCAGGGCCGAGGTCAGCCGCTCGATCTCTTCCGACACCTCGCCCACTTTCGCGTCGCCGCTGCGGGCGGCGATCTCGCTGAGCCGCGCCTGCACCATCACCAGCTCGCCCACCAGGTCCACAAACTGGTCCAGCTTGGCGGCCGGAACCCACAGGCTGGTCGCGTTGTCGGGCTTGTCGTAGGTGCGGTGGCCTCCGGATGGCGTGCGCTGCTCCTCCAGCGCCCTGGCGGTCGCGTCGGCCGCGCACACGGCCGCGCCCTGGGCGGAGCTTTCAGCGTAGTTCGAGGCCGGCTCAATGGTCAGCTCGGAACCGTCCTCGACGAAGATGAACACATCGCGAATCGCATCGCGCCTGGCTGCCGTTGCCAGCATCATCTCCCAGGCCACGTAGCAGCGCTCCGGCTCCAGTTCGCCGAGGGGCGGAACGGCCGCCATGGTGCCCCTCACCGAAAGGCCGCCCGAAGATCGCGAACAGCATTGGGTCTGTAGCAGCGTGAACGCAGCTTGGCCGCTTGCAGGGAATTCACAAACACGCTACGGGTGAATCGATGGCTTGAAGTCCTGTATCTCGAAGGGCTGTTCTAACGTGCCATAAGATTCCCAGATTTTCCCGCACTTCCCGATGCTGGAAAGTCAAGTGCGCCAACGCGGCAACGGCAGCCATCCGTCCCGCAGGCCACGAATGCAGACAAAGCAGATCGGGCGCGCAGGCTCTTCTCTCTTTTCCCATCCGTAGGCGGCAACCGGAGCCGATCGGCTCTTGTGTTCATCTTGGCATGGAGGGTCCCGCGTTGAATCCTTCCTCTCCCTGAGAGCGGTTGTAGAATGAGACTGTCATCCTGGAACGGCTTGACCGGTGAAGGGGCAGTTGCAGGTGCGGACATGAAAGAGCAACCTGGCAGGATTTCCGAGGTTGGAGAGTTGAGTTTCATCGCGAACAGTTCACACGAATTGCGGTCTTCATCTGAAGCCGGGAACGGCCGGCGTCTTGTTGGCGTTCTGGGAGTCTTCGCGGCGCTGATAAGCGTATCAATCCCAGCGGCGGCAGCGCAGTATGCTACTCCGCAGCACTCCGACGGGGTTACCATCCAGGGCAGAGTCCTTGACTCGGCCGGGGGGGCGGTTGGCGATGCGTTGGTGCGGCTTGAACAAGAGGGTGTTACAGGCGCCCTGGAGACGAAGACAAATGCAGCAGGTGTCTTTGCGTTTGCCGCGCTTGAGACGGGGAGCTATTTACTAAGGGCGCACAAATCAGGACTGCGCAGTCCTGCCACCGCCGTGGTTGCATCGCCCCGGGGAGAGCAAAAGCAAGTAGACCTGGTCCTCGAAGATTCGGCGGTGGTCCAAACAAATTCCAGCGCCTCTTTACCGTCTTCAACCCAAGCCATGGAATTCGCCGATAAGCCGACTTTCACGATCGCGGGGGTCACTGATTGGACAGCAGCGGGGGGCCATGGATCGGATACCAGCTTACGAACCAGCGAAGCTCTCGCGCGTGAAACTCTGACGCTTAAACCGGAAAGCACGGGACACAGCGCGGCAGATTCGGCCGGAGATGCCAATAAGACGAGTGAATCTGAAAGCAAGCTGCGCGCAGCTCTTGCCAGCGCGCCCGGGAGTTTCGAGGCAAACCGTCAGCTCGGCGACTTCTATCTTCACGCGGGCAGATATCGGGAGTCTATTTCGCTGTTGCAGGCCTCATACCGGATCGATCCCTCGAATCGTGACAACGAATACGAGCTGGCGCTGGCTTTGAAAGAAGCCGGAGATTTCTCGCTGGCCCGCGGGCACGTCCAGAAATTACTAGCACATCGGGAGAACGCGGACTTGCATCGCCTGGCCGGCGAGCTTGACGAAAAGTCGGGCGATCCTTTGGCTGCCGTCCACGAATATGAGCAGGCGGTCCGCCTGGATCCCAGCGAACAAGACTATTTCGAGTGGGGTTCTGAGTTGCTGCTTCACCGGGCTGTATTGCAAGCACAGGAGGTCTTTGGAACGGGGGCAAAGGCATATCCGAAATCAGCCAGAATGCTGGCTGCGCTGGGTACTGCTCTCTTTGCCGGTGCTCACTACGATGAGGCGGCCCTCCGCCTCTGCGATGCTTCCGACCTGAATCCGGCAGACCCCGAGCCCTATATCTTCATGGGCAGGATAGAGATAGCGGCGCCCAACCCATTGGCATGCGTCGAGCAAAAGCTGGCGCGGTTTGTCGAACAGCAGCCTGAAAACCCTCTCGCGAATTACTTTTATGCGATGGCTCTCTGGAAAGGGCAGGCGCAGCCAGCTGACCAGCGGGCCCTGCAACAGGTGGAGACGCTGCTAACAAGAGCTGTAACGATCGACGTCAAATGCGGCGAAGCTTACCTGCAACTTGGGATTCTCTATTCTTCCCAACGCAATTTTGAGAAAGCGATCGGCTATTACACGAAGGCAATCGAAGTGAACCCCCAGTTGGACGAGGCCCATTACCGGCTGGGGGTGGCCTATGATCGGATCGGCGAGCCGGCAAAGGCCAGGCGGGAATTCCAGCTACATGACGAGATCAAGAAGCAACAGGCAGCCGAGGTTGAACACCAGCGGCGGGAGGTTAAGCAGTTCCTGGTAGGCGGGCAGCCGACTTATCCGACGGCCCACTGATGAGGAACCCGTTCGATCTCTTGTGGCGATGTTTCAGTATCTTCCTAAAGCACTTCACGTCGTTCGCGGCTTGAAGGTCGCTATTATGCCGTCCCCTTCGCGAATGGTGAGGATCCGATTCGCCTTGACCTGCGTGAATCGTTCGATCTTCTGTGTGGTAGGCCACTTGACTTCGATCGAATCCACCGTCTCGATCTTCCCAAGGCCGAAGTGAAGGCGCAGGTCGCTCTGTGACATGACGCTTGTGCCGCTGTGAACTTCATCCATCTGGGTATGCTTGCCCGTAGTAACCCGCACCCGCGCTCCAATAGCGGTGCGATTGCACTTGGTTCCCACCAGCTTGATTTTGATCCAGTTCTGCTTGTTGCCCCCGACATTGTGAAGCAGCGAGGGAAGATCGTTCATATTCAAGACCAGGACATCCATACCGCCATCGTTGTCATAGTCTCCGAATGCGGCGCCCCGGCTGGAAAAACGCTCGCTGATGCCTGGCCCCATCTCCGCCGAAACGTCCTTGAAGCGGCCATTGCCGAGATTTTTATACACCAAGCGCGGATTCTTGAAGGTCTCGCCGAACTTGTAGTTGTCGATCTCTGGATATACGTGCCCATTGATCTGCACGATGTCCGGCCAGCCATCGTTGTCGTAATCGATAAAGCCGCAGCCCCACGCCACATAGTTGTTGTTGATCCCCACGCCGGAATTGAAAGAAAGGTCGCTGAAGGTCCCATCGCCGTTGTTGTGGTAGAGGTTGCAGGTGTCGTCCGCGAAGTTGGTCTTGAAGATGTCGAACCAGCCGTCGCAGTCGTAGTCGGCCACGCCAATGCCCATTCCGGCTTGCTCGTGCCCGTCGTCGTTGTAGGCGCAGCCAGCCATGACCGCCACATCTGTGAACGTGCCATCATGATTGTTCTTGAACAGAATGCTGGGTTCCGAGTCCACCGCGACATAAATGTCCGGCCACCCGTCGTTATCGAAATCGTAAGAGACCGCGGTGATCGAGTACCGCGGGCCGGGCTTCAGAATGCCCGCCTTCTCCGAAACGTCGGTAAAAGTTCCGTCTCCGTTGTTGTGGTAGAGAATGTTCGTCTCGCCAGGCAGGCCGCGCGGGCCGCACATCGTGGGGACGCCCTTCCACTGGCAGAAGCTCATGTCTTCCAGCGAGGGAGGCTTATCCGGATCCAGCTTGATGAAATTGCACACGAAAAGATCGAGGCGGCTATCCCTGTCATAATCCAGGAAAGTGCAACCGGTGCCCCAACGGCCCTTTTCCTGGGAAAGGCCGGCCTTACGGGTAACATCGGTAAAGGTGCCATTTCCGTTGTTATGGAAAAGAATGTTATGCCCCCAGAAGCAGCAGAACAGGTCGTCCCATCCATCGTTGTCGTAATCGCCAACGCAAACGCCCGTCTGCCAGCCGGTCCGGGCCAGTCCCGACTTTTCCGTCACATCGGTGAACGTGCCGTCGCGGTTGTTCTTGTATAGATGGGTAGTCGGCGCCTTTCCCGGTGGCCAATGCGCGTCGAGCCGATCTCCATTGCTCAGGTAGATGTCCAGCCACCCGTCATTGTCATAGTCGAAAAAGGCCAGTCCGCTGCCCTTGGTCTCAATAATGACCCGTTTGGTGTCGATGCCGCCCCATACGTTGGGGATGTTCAGCCCGGCTTGCTGGGCGACATCGACAAACTGGACCGAAGACGACGCGGGATTTGCCACAGCGGCTTCTACAACGACCGAATCTCTCCATTTCCAGAGAGGAGTCGCAAGAGTGTCAAGCAGCGTGCTGCCAAGCACGAAGAGAGATGAGCCGAGGAATCGCCGTCGTGGAAAATTCATAATTTGCGATGATTATACAGACAGAAGTTCGCTTTGGAAAAGTCCTGCCAGCAAGTCGCGCACCTGCCACGCTTGCCGTCCACAACTTCATCGGGCCGGAACCTTCGGAAACGGGTGCGGAACAATTCCCACGCCTTCTTTGACGGCGATGATCTTATCGACCGGCACATTCGTCAACTTATCCACCTGTCCGCTCGGCCAGGTAATCACCAGCGAGTCGATCTTGGCCCGCTTGCCGAGGCCAAAGTGAATGCGCGGGTCGCTCGCCGACATATAGCTCGTTCCGCCCTTTGACTGCTCGACCCGCACCAATCCCTCGGCGGTCAATTTCAGCGAAGCACCGATGCCGTCGCGGTTGGATTTTGTGCCGATCAACAGGACCTCGAGCCAATGATTCGCATTGCCGCCGTCGTTGCGCAAGAGTTCAGGATAGTCGCCGCGGCAGTTGACGGCAATGCCGATGCTCCCGTCGTTCATGAAATCCGCGGTTGCAAGGCCGCGCCCTGCGACGGGCCGCATGAAGTCCGGACCGAGAGAATCGGACGACTTTTCGAAATGGCCGTTGCCCAGGTTGTGAAACATCAGCAGCGGTTCTTTATAGGTGATCAAGCTGTGGTACAGGTTCACGTTATCGAGCATGGCCCCATTCGCTTGCACGATGTCCGGCCAGCCGTCGTTGTCGTAGTCGAGGAACTTGACAGCCACACCGCTGAGCAGCATGCCCTTGTTGCCGATTCCCGAGGTATATGTATCATCCGTAAAAGTTTCGTCTCCATTGTTGTGGTAGAGACGGTTCAATTCCAAATCGAGATGGGTGATGTAGACGTCCAGCAAACCGTCGCCATCCACATCCGCCGCATCTATGCCCATTCCCGCTTCATAGCGCCCATCCTCGCTTACAGCCAGCCCGGAAATCAAAGAAACGTCCTTGAAAGTGCCGTTGTGGTTGTTGAGGAACAAAAAATTCGGCCAGGTGTCGTTGGCAATGGCAATGTCGGGCCAGCCGTCATTGTTGAAGTCGGCCAGGACCAATCCCATTCCTTTCGATTCGGGCAAACCGACACCCGATTTCTCGCTCACGTCCGTGAACGTGCCATCGTGGTTGTTGTGGTAGAGCTTGGTCTTCAGCCCTTTGTAGTTGTTTGGACTGCAGTACGAGCGATAACCCGGAGCGCGGTCGCCACACCAGAGGTTGTTCTTCGGGTTCCAGTCGAGGTAATTGAGGACTACAAGGTCAAGCCATCCGTCTTTATCGTAGTCGAACCATCCAGCACTGGTTGACCATTGGCCCTCGTCCGCAACCCCGGCCTTGGCGGTGACGTCTGTGAAGGTTCCATCGCCATTGTTGTGGTATAGAATGGCTCGGCCGTAGCCGGTTACATAGAGATCGGGAAATCCGTCATTGTCGTAGTCTCCGACAGCGACGCCCTGGCCATAATGTCCTTCTCCTCCCACTCCGGCCTTTGCAGTGACGTCGGTGAACGTCCCGTTCCCGTTGTTGCGATAGAGCGCTGAGCGCAATTGCTTGGCAGGCTTATAAGCATCGGTGGCGCCAGACTGAACGAAGTAGAGGTCCATGAGTCCATCTTGATCGTAGTCGATCCATCCGACGCCAGTGCCCATGGTTTCCAGATAGTACTTCTCCGCGGAATCTGTGGAGTCCTGTACGAATGTGATTCCGGCAGCCTTGCGAATGTCCGTGTAGTGGACAGCGACGGGAGTATCTTGCGCCCTGACGGGCTGTTGAGCGCGGGCCTTCCGATGGCCGGATAGGCCAACAATTACCGCCAGTACGATGGCCGCGCCGCACAAGAGTCTGGTAGCGAAGCGCAAGTCCGTTTGCGAGTGGTTCCTCACTAGGTTTAGACGTTTGAAGGGCATCTCTGGAAGGGAGAGCCGCGACAGGCCCCGTACTATCCTTTCATGCGACCGCGCCAAACTGCGTGCGTGCCGCAGCGTCGCCGGCCAAAAGCACTCAACCGGACAGTTTTGACGCGACGTCCTCATAGGGTCCTGTCTGCGAGGGACAGGGCCAGTTGAAGCAACTGCTTCCTGTTCGCCATGGTCATGGGCTCATTCCCGGCCGGGGATGCCGGCGGAGCCTGTGCCAGGAATTGTTGGATGCGGTTTACGTCCAGGCTACCGCTTGCGCTGCTGTTCTTGAAACGGTCCAGCACCTCTTTGGCCTTGGTGGTCTGTCCCGTTTCAAAGTAGAAAACACCGAGAACTGAATAGCTTCCGGGCCACTCAGGAAGCAAATCCACCGCGCGCTCTAACTGCCCAGCCGCCTGCGCCGTGTTTCCTTCCAGAACTGAAGCGAGTCCCAAGCCCCAGAGAAGTTTGCCGGAACCCGGGGTGCGGGCCTGACCTTTCAAGAGCGTCTGTTTCGCGCCTGCGATATTGTTCTCGCGAAAATCGAGCAATGAGAGCGCGAGATAGTTCTGATCGTCGTCTGGGTTTCGGGATATGGCATCCTGGAAGATCTCGGCGGCATGGGCGGTGTCGCCCAGATGCGCGTAGATATCTCCGAGCAAGGCAAGGTAGGCATCGTCTTTGCGACCCTCTGCAGAAACCTGTCCGGCGGTATCGAGAGCCTCGGAATAACGGCGCTTTCGGAAGTAAGCATTGGCGAGGTCGAATTTTACTTCGTCCGAGTTTGGATTGGCCTGCAACGCTGCCTGAAAATGCTGGATGGCATCGTCGTACAAACGGTAACGGGCAAGCAATACTCCGATCCCAGTCAGGGTCCGGTAATCGCCTGAGCTTATGTTGTCGAGCTGCGCGATCGTGGCCCTGGCATCGTCCGCCTTGCCGGACTTCAGATAGGCCTCAGCCAGCATATAAAGATCCTGCGGTTGATTGGGATGCTTTTTGATTTCGTCGTTGAGCTCAGCGATGTCGAGTTGATCGCGGGCGCCGGGAGCAAGCTTTGAGCGATTGTCAAGGTAGTCGAAAAGGTGCTCGTAGGGATAAGGACCTGTGGAAGCATCTTTGGAGAGTGTTTGAAAAACGCTCAAATCGCGGTCGGCGGCGGCCGTCTCGTGCAAGCTTCTCTCAACCTTTGCCAGCTTGTAGTATCCGGTAGCCGGGTCGCGGCTGACTTTAACGTATTTCCTGAGCAGTTGCTCCGCCTCGGGAAGTTTTCCGGCGGCCATTCGCAGGTTGGCCAACTCCAACAGCGCGTCGGGAAAGTCCGGATTGAAGCGGAGCGCTTCCTGGAACATGGCCTCGGCGGCGGAAGAATCTCCCTGCCGCTCGGCGATAAAGCCCAGGCTGAACAAGCAGGAAGTGTTCCGCGGGTCGAGTTTGAGTCCTTGCTGGAAATACTGCTTCGCCTCATCGAACCTCCCCAGATTCCGGTAAGAGAGTCCCAGGAAGGCGTAAGAGCGCGCCGAGCCTTCGATTTCCACCAGTTTCTTGAACTCTTCAACGGCCTTATCGACCTTGCCGGACATGAAATAGCTCTCGCCCAGGGCGGCACGGAGATCGGACCGCAGCGGAGCGATCTGAAGGCCCGATTCCAGCAGCGGTATCGCATCCTCGAAATAGTTCTGAGACATGCTGACCTGGGCCATGAGGAAGATGATATCCGTATTCTCCGGCGCGATCTTATGTGCGCGGAGCAACAGATCGAGGGCGTCAAGAGGCCGCGACTCATTGGTAGAGACCTGCGCGAGCAAATAAAGAGTGTCGGGGGATTCGGGTTTCAGGTTGAGTGCCCTGGTCAATGCCAGTTCTGCCTTGGAATTGTCGCCGTTACGAAGAAGTGCCAGTCCGAGATTATAAAGAATTTCGAATGTTCCTGGTTGCAAAGCATCGGCCTTTTCCAGCTCTAACTGGGCTGGCTTGTACTGCTTTTCGGACGCCAGCAATACGCCAAGCGAGAAATGCACTTGAACGTCGTTCTTATTCTGCGAGGAGAGCATTGTTGCGATACGCAACGCATCCGCCGGGCGTTTGCCCTGGAAGTAGGCGCGGACCAGATTGAAACTTGTCGGAAGATTTGCCGGACGCACGCGCTCAAAGTGCGGGATCGCTTCAGCGGGGGATCCCTTGGTCATCAGGAGTACGCCCAGGTTGTAATTGCCGTCCCGATTCCCAGGGTCAACGCGGAGAACAATTCTGAATTCTTTCTCCGCAAGGTCGAACCTCTTCTGGGCGACGTAGACGTTTCCCAGATTGTTGTGAGTTTTGGTGGAGTTGGGGGCGAGCTGCAAAGCTTTCTTGAATGCCGCAAGGGCGTTCGAGTAGTCTTGTTGGTCGCTTTCGATGATCCCGAGCAGATTGTAACCGTCAACGCTGGAAGGATTCCGTTGGAGTTCCTCCGATATTCTGGCCTTGGCCTCTTCAAGACGGCCTTGCTGAACCAGCGTTTCAATTTGCTGGAATTTTGCGGAAGAAGCTGAGGGTTGTTGCTGGGCCGCGCGCGCCTGGCAGACAAGAAGAACCACAAACAGGGTGAGAATGCTACCTGCTCTCGACCACGCCATGACGATTCCGATCATACTCTGCAATGAGGCGCTTCTGCCCACCCTCCCGTTACCGTCTGGAGTACCTTTCAAGGGGATCATTTTAGCATCTCCATTGCTTGCGTGGCGCCCGGATTCTGGGGCTGAATGCGCAGCAGTTCCAGCAAGACTTCTCTTGCCTTTTGCTTGTCGCTTCGCATCGCGTAGAGACGGGCAAGGTTGAGATAGGATTGATCATAGGCCGGGGCGACACGTATGCCGGTCTTGAATTCCTCCTCCGCCTTGGAGTAATCCTGCCCTCGGACGAAGAGGACGCCAAGGTTGTTCAAGGCCTCGGGATAGTCCGGACGCAGGTCAACCGCCTTCTGCAAATAGTCCGCCGCGCGCTGCATCCGGTCTTGCTGGGCGTAGAGCATTCCGAGGCTGTAGTTGATTTCAGGATCGTCGGGTTGAATCTCGAGCGCATGGCTCAAGGAATCCTCCGCCTTGCCGAAATCCCGCTGCCGCCGGTAGACATTGCCCAGGTTCAGCAGTGCGACGGCGTACCGGGGCCTGAGGAGCAGAGACTGCTGGAAGTCCTGGATGGCCTCCTGCGGGCGGCCTTCCTGGGCGGCCATCATTCCGAGATTGTTCCAAGCTTCAGGGTAGTTCGGACGCAGCTTCAAAGCCTGCCCAAGATAGTTGCGCGCCTGAGGAAAATCATTTCTCCGCAGGCTGAGCGTACCCAGGTTGTAATACCCGTCGGGATCGTCCGGCTTGGCGGCGACGACCTCTAGAAAAGACTCCGCTGCCTGCTCCAGGTATCCGTGCTGGAACAGGGCCACGCCGTAAGTAAAGTCATTGCGCAGAAACGCGCTCTTCAAGAGCGTTCCGGGGAAGGGAATCGCCCGCTTCATGCGATCCTGCGCATTGGTTGGGACAAACTTGACATCCTCCAGCAGGCGCTGAGGATGGATTGGCCCCTGATAGACCTTGACGATCATGCCCTCTCTGTCGAGCAGGAAGGAGGTGGGAATCCCTAGGTCCCTGCGGCGGTCGAACAGGTGACGATAGATGATGTTATAGATGCCGGCCACATCTTCGGTCGCAAGAAGGACTGGAAAGTTAAGCCCTTCCTGGGCCGCGAACGACCGTGCCGCTGGAATATCGCCCACCTGGTTAACGTTTACAGCCAGGATTTCCAGATGGCTTGCGGCGAGCTCCGACCGGTGCCGATTTAGAAGTCTCAACTGGTCGAGGCAGAGCGGCGGCGTTGTCGCCCAGAAGTTGAGAAGCACGAAGCCTCCCCGCAACGACCGGAGTTCTCGCATGTTGCCCGCAAGATCGGGCAGGGAAAACGCGGGCGCCTTCAAGGGGTCAATGAGCCATGTGTCTATCTGGGAAGGCAGCGGTTCCAACGCCGGCGGCGGTCCTGGCTGTGCGTAGGCCGCGGCTGTCGCGGCGAAGGGTTTGGCCACAAATGCAGCGGAGCCCTCCTCGATTTCGATGCGGTGGTTTACCGGCAGAGCCTTGAATTCCTGAGAGAGCCCGCTTGGCCAGCGGATAATGGCCTGGACAGTTCCTTCCGCCTCTCCGACTCCAAAGAACAACTCCTTGGAGTGCTGGGCCAGAAACCCGGACCCTGCCTGCAGATACTTGGTCTGGCGAAGAGGGCCCGCTTCGACGGTGATCGCCGTTCCGATGGCGTCACGGTTGCTTTTATGCCCGCGCAGGCGGAATGCGATCGAGTGGCCGAGGTTCTTCATCGCGTTGTGCAAGACCCGCAGTTGGGGGGCATTGCGGTTCTTGAGGATAACCTCCAGCCGTCCATCGTGGTCGAGATCGGCGAGAACAAAAGTGCGGCTATCCTCAAGAAAGTCCAGCCCCACCGGGCCGGAAACCTCGGAAAAAGTGCCGTCGCGATTGTTCGCGAACATCACGTTTCTTGCATAGCCGTGCCAGGTGTGATCCGACCGAACCAATTCGTTGATGGCATTCCAACCATGCTCGTAAGCCAAGGCGCCGGTGGCGTCCTCGGACGATTTCGCCACCACTTGCCGCCAGAAAAAACTGGCGAGGTCGGTCCGGTCCAGACCGGAAAGGTACCCGTTGGCGACATAGAGATCCGGATAGCCGTCATGATCGAAATCCCAGAAATCCGAGGACCAGGACCAACGGCCCATTTCAACTCCGGCTTGCCGGCCAACGTTTTGAAACGTCCCGTCCCCCTGGTTTCGATAGAGCGCATTGCCGCGCGCGTGCCGCCGGTAGAGTTCGCGAATATCCTCCGGGGCCTTTTCGTGAAACTGCTTTTGTCCTGAAACCCTCTGGCCGGCGGCCTCCCACATGCTGGGAACGTAAACATCCTGGTGCCCGTCGTTATCGAAGTCAGCCCAACAGCAGCTCATTCCGGCCCCTACGCCTTCCACTTGGGCCTGGTGCGAGACAACGGAGAAAGTTCCATTTCCGTTGTTGCGATAAAGCTGAGAGCTGCCGAAATCGTTGACCACAAAAAGATCGGTCAATCCGTTGGAGTTCGAATCGCCCCAGGCGCAAGAGAAGCTGTAGCGGTCATTATCCGCGTTCAGTCCCGCCGCTTCGGTCGTCTCTACAAAAGTCCCGTCCCCTTCATTGTGGAACAGGCAATTGGGTGGGCCGTTGCGGGCATCGTAATAGGGGATTGGATAGTGATACTGGTCCAGACCCAGGTAGTACATATACATGCAGAAGTAGATATCGAGGCGACCGTCGCGATCGTAATCGGCTACCGCCGCATGCGTGAACGTTCCCTGGGGAGGCCGCGCAAACTTGAAGGCATCGCGCTTGAGCGAGAAGGTCCCGCTGCCTTGATTCTGGAAGAGCAGGGGACCGGTGCCGCACACGACAAGAAGGTCCTGGAGCCCCTTGTTCTCAAAGTCGGCGAACAGAGCGCACGCGGTATTGTCGAGTACGCCGACTCCGGATTTTTCAGTGACGTCCTCAAAGGTTCCGTCGCCCCGGTTGCGGTAAAGCCGGTTGGGCAGCCCGGCCGGTTGGCAGACATAGAAATCGTCGAATCCGTCATTGTCGAAGTCGCCCGCCGCCACTCCATTGTTGCAGTAAACGTCAGTGCCGATTGCGCCATCCAGGACCGTACGCCAATAGTCGACGCTGCGAAGCATCTGCTTCGAGTACGATTCCGTTCCGCCGAGAGCCTGGTGGGTGATGTCGATAAACACCGGTCCGCGCACGACGCTAAGCGTTTCTTCGCCGGCCTCCCACCGCCGTGCTTTCCACGTTTCGGATGGATCGCGCAACCACTCGGTGCGCCAGGATCCAACCCGCTCCTCACGCCGCTCATCGTTCCGGCTGGCGACAATGTCATAGCGGATTTCCAGCCGAACCGTCAGCGGAACGCTGGCGATTTCTTCGATGCCGTAGATTTCGAATTCCGCGGTTTCCACCCGTGAGACCTGCTTGAGCCAGACTTGCATCTGCTCAAGAAATCGCTCGCGTCCGGGGACGACGTTGGCAGGAAACTGTCTTTTCACAATATCGATTCCGTATCCGGAGCGCAGCGGAATCTCCTTGGCGGGGACCAGCGGGGAGGCTTCGATCGAGGGATCGAGCGACTTGGCCAGGGCTGAGAGGTCGCTCGCCGATGCCTTCAGGGCCTGGCCCCATTGTTTGAGGAGCGCCTCGATTTCAAAGGCATATTTCTCGGTAACGTACTCATCCGACCCCGGAGCGACCAGGCGGAGAACATCGGCCAAAGGAGATTTTGCCGGATAGTGGGGCGTCAAACGAACATCGGAAAAGGGGAATGCGGGGCTCTGATTCGGGAAGAGCTCAGGGGAGCCGAACAGAAACGAGGACCCATAAAAGGGCGCAGATCTGAGGAGCAGCGGCGCAAGCCCCATGGTCTTGAGGAGTGTCCGTCGGGAAAGGAATTGATTGTCGTTTTTGTGACGCGTCATCCTAAAGGGTTCCGTATTCCCGGCGAGGTGTCCGCAGAATAGCACCATGGCCAGATTCGGTTCAAATCGCTGCGGCTTGCCTGAGCTGTGTCGCTTCGAGCAGCCTTTTTGAGGCCTGCCGCAAGGGCTAGGCTGTTTCCGCGCCACGCTGGAGCCATGGGAGAACGCGGCGCTTCCGGCTAGGCAAGCCAAGCGCTGAGTGCGTGGCCGAGCCGGCCGAGAGGGACCGGCTCGGCCTCCTTCCAGAGAGTGAATTCCGGCGGCGCGACCACGTAAGCCTGGGAGAGACTCTCGGCCACACAGACGCACACGGTCGAGCGCTGGTACTCCTCGTAACGGCTGGCGGCCAGCCACACGTAGAGCGCGAGCATTTGCGCGTCCACGGCGCTGCCCGGCAGGTCGTCGACGGCCGGCAGGGGGTTCACCTGGTCCGGGTTGTCGAACACCGCCACCCCGGTAAAGGGTTTGGGCTTGCTGCGCACGCCGAATTGCGCCGCCATGAAGGAGGGCCGGGCCCGGCGAAATGCCTCCGAGGCCGCCCACTCCACGAACGAGTTGCCAAAGATTACGGCGCCGTTGCCGGTCAGATAGAGCGACCGCAGGAACTCTCGAACTGCCGGGTCCGCGGCCACTTCAGGAGGACACCACGGAGCGACCTCGACTTTGCGCAGACGATCGAACACCGCGTCCGCATCGGCAAGGTCCTTGTGCATGATGTTCATTTCGTGCGAAAAGCTCTCCCGGAAGCGATCCAGCCTCGCATAACTCAGCAAGATAGTCCCGGTCGTGCCGGAAGCCTCCCGCCCCACGACGGAATCGACCAGGGTTCTACCCGCGTCGACAACCCAAACGTCCGCGGGCGAAGCTCCCTGACGGCTCCGGGCAGCATCCAGCAGTCCTCCAGACCGCCCGCCGGCCGCGTTGGGTAGACCGGAGAGAAGGCGTTCCAACGCGCTGCTGTTTTCGCCGGAGAGCCCAAGATCCAGTTTCACAGGCCGGCCAATTCCCTGCCACCTGCGCCAAACGCTGGCCGCATCGACGGGAAGAGGCTGGGGAATGTCGAGCAGGACCAATCGATTTCCCGGCTTGACCGTTGCGCCGTTCGACTTGAGCGCATGGGCGTCTGCCGCGTCGAAGACCGCCTGCACAGCCCGCCGCCAATCCTGAAAGTACGGCGAACTGGCGAGTTGAGAGGAGTTGAGGATCGTCTGCTCGGTGGTCGAGAACTGCCAGCCGCGAACCCCCATCTTCTCTTCGAGTTCGACCACATCACGGAAGAGGCCGGCAGACTGCTCCGGGGTCAGGCTCGCCACGTACAGCAGAAGCCTCTCGACCGACTGCCGTTCGTTGGGGAAAAGGTAGTCCCACTGGTTGAGTTGCTGATTGACGAAGGGAAGAAAGGTCAGCGGCAGGCGTTTGAGCAGGCCCTTGCTCAAAGCGTCCTGAAGATTCTCCGTCAGCTTCTCCTCGACCCGCATAAAATCTTCCTATCTGTGAAAACGCTCCAGAACACATCCAGACCGGAGCGGCTCTTCCGTTGCCCGCTAACCGCGAATCTCCGCAATCGTTCGGCCCTGCGCATCCAGGCGCGGGCAACCGAGCAAGCCCGCCAGTGTGGGACAAAGATCGATGTGGTGAATGGTGCGTTCGACGATCTGAGGTTTGTCGATGCCCGCTCCCAGAGCCATCATCCAGGTGTCCCGGGTTGAATCCACGTTGGCCCGGTGATTGAAAAATCCGTTCGTATTTGAACCATCGGGATCTCGCCCGAACTCGGGCAGTATCACCATGGTGGTCTTCCCCCGGTAGTCCGGGTTCGCTTCCACCTCCTGCCACAGTTGCCAGGCAAGCCGGTCTGCCGCGCGGATACCCGACAAGTGGAGCGCATACGAACCGAAGTGCGCCGCTTCCACGTCGGAAAAAGCGACCACCAGCACTTGCGGCGCAAACTTGCGCATCACCTCGCGGCTCATGAAAAAAGTGAGCTCGTCGCCGGAGGTGGGGCCGCCGCTCCGCACAAAAGTGGCGATGGCGGTTTCGATCATGCTGCGCACGCGGGGATCGAGCCGGTCGGAGGCGTCGAACACGTTCCAGCCCAGGCCCTCGTAGTTGCTGCCTGCCATCGCGCTCTCCAGTTCGGCCTCAACCTTGCTGCGATCCGCCATGTTGGCGGTTCGTCCTCCGCGCAGAGCGTCGGCCACTGCCGTGAGCATCAGTTGCTTGGGAAACACCACGTTGGCGCCATACGCCGGGCCATAATTGGAATCCGAGCTTGCGCCGATCAGGCTGGTGAGCGCCTTATTGCTGGCCACAACCCAGGTGTCGCTGCGATCGACGCCAAGGCCCTTGCGGAACTGCTCAAACAGCGTGGGAGTGGTCGGGGCAAGTTTGCCCCAATCGTCCACGCGTTGCCAGTTGCCGGTCAGAATGCTCGAAATCGCGTTGAAGTGCGCGGTCACGCCTTCGTTGCGCGCATGACGGAAGAAGAGCGATTGAGGGAGAAGGTCGACTGACAGGTGCGGAATGTTGACCAGCCCTTCGGCCGAAAAAGTCTCATCCCGGCGCACTCCGCCAACGATGACCACTATGACCTTATGGCCTGAACCCGCTTGAGTTCGCGGGCTTTCGTTCGCATATGCCTTGGGAAGCATAAGGCCGGCTGCGAGCATTCCGGCCGCGCGCAGGAACGTCCGCTTGGAGATGTCCACCATCGACCCAGGATCGACAACGAACTCGGAGCCAGTCTCAGCGCCTGGGCAAAATCCGTTCTCCATGAGCAAACCTCGCGAGAGAAAATTCCCTGGGCGTCCAGCCTCGTCCAGGGACGTTCGGACCGAGGCTGGGCGGATTATATTCGCCGAACCGGCTTTTATCAATAATGAGGGTGCCAAATGTTATCTGCTCGATCCTGGTAACCAGCTGATTCTGTTCAGCTTTTAACCCAAAAGCGGCGGCGTAGGCGCAACCTTCAGCTCGCCGCCCGAGCGATATCCTCCTTCCTGATGATGGCGGTCTCCAACTTTTGGTTGACAAAAATTAGAGGAATGTACTAGTGTTTTTCGCAACCTGTTGTAACCGTTTACAGCGCGGCTGTAATCGTTTACCCCAGAGGTCAGCGTGGACGGTTTCTCCCTTGGGAAATGACCAGGACGGAAGACCACTGGAGAACACCGAAAAATCACGGAAGAACACGGAGGATATTCGGATGGGCCTTGATCGCAATGCAGTCAGTTGGGTTCGAGCATTTGGTTGCTTGACCCTCGCATTTCTGTGCCTCCTCCTGGTCCCTAGTAGGTACGCATTCGGCCAGGTGGACGAAGGAGCAATTAGCGGAACGGTTCAAGATTCCACCGGCGCGGTTGTTGCCAACGCGAAGGTGACTCTCTTGAATACGGACCAGGGGATTACCCTGGAGACCAAAGCGAGTAGCAGCGGCGAATATTTCTTCTCGCCAGTCAGAATCGGGCACTACACTGTGTCCGCCACGGCCAAAGGGTTCGCCAAGACCACCCAGGAGAACCTGACGGTGACCATTGCGCAGCACCTGCTGGTCAACATTCAACTCAAACCGGGCGCCGCGACTGAGACCGTCGAGGTCACCACCGTGCCGCCGCTGCTGCAGACCGAAGAAGCCTCGGTCGGGCAAGTCATCGGTACGGAGGCCGTCAACAGTCTGCCTCTTAACGGGCGCAACTTTACCTTCCTTGCCCAGCTTGGCGCCGGCATGCAAACGCCGCAAGCCGACACCCGCGGCAATGCCGCCTCGGGCGCCTTCTCCGCCAACGGCCTGCGCCCCGCCCAGAACAACTACCTGCTGGACGGCATCGACAACAACTCCAACGCCGTCGACTTCCTCAACGGAACCAACTTTGTCATTCTGCCTCCGTTGGATGCCATCCAGGAATTCAAGGTCCAGACCGCTGACTTCAGCGCCGAGTTGGGTCGTTCCGCGGGCGCCGTTCTCAACGCTTCTATCAAATCCGGCACCAATAGCCTCCATGGCGCGGCATGGGAGTTTTTCCGCAACGATAAACTCGATGCCGCGGATTGGTTTGAAGACAACACCCCACATCCAATCAAGGGCGAACTGCGCATGAATCAATTCGGCGCTTCAGGCGGCGGCCCCATCATCAAGAACAAGGTCTTCTTCTTCGGCGACTATGAAGGTCTGCGCCGCGTGCAGGGCACTGCGTCGACCGGCACGGTTCCGACCACACTGGAGCGCAGCAGCAACTACCAGAATCTCATCGACGTCCTTACGCAGGCAGGCGGCAACGCGTCCGGCGCAGTCCCCAGGACGGACCTCCTGGGACGGAGCATCTATTCGGGTACAATCCTGGATCCTGCCACTACGCGACTGGTGAAAGCGGACGCGACGGATCCAATCTCCGGCTTGCCGAATAAGACCGGTAGCGACGGCTATGTCCGCGATCCGTTCACCAACGGCACCAGCGGATGCACTCCAAATTCGATGAAGTTTTCGACGACCGCCTGCGGCCTGAACCAGATTCCTGCCGGCAGGATCGATGCCAACGCCGTCAAGCTGTTGAATCTCTACCCGAATCAGACCAGCGGTTTGGGAACTTTTTCATCGAGCCCCAGTCTGTTCGAGCATCGCAACGCCTACGATATGCGGTTCGACTTCAATCCCACCCAGAAGGAGCAGGTATTCTTCCGCTTCAGCTATTCGGATGACCCGCAGTATATTCCGGGCATCTTCGGTGGCGTAGCGGACGGCGGCGCCTTCCAGCAGGGCGTCCAGACCGCGAAATCCGATCAGGCTGTCGCGGCGTGGACCCATGTGTTTACTCCCAACACCATCAACCAGGTGCGCGGCGGCTTCGCCCACCTTCACACCACCCGCTTCGGACCGGTTGGCGGCACCATGGGCATTCCGGCGCAATACGGAATCCAGGGTATCTCACAGACGGCTGAGAACGGCGGCCTTCCCGCCTTCGGAATCGGCAATCTGTCCACCCTGGGCAGCAACAACTTCCTGCCTTCGGACGAAATCAGCCAGACCCTCCAGGTCACTGACGACTTTACGAAGATTTACGGCAAGCACAGCTTCAAGATGGGCATTGAATACCAGCACGTGAAGTTCTCGACCCTGCAACCGGCATGGTCGCGCGGCCAATTCAACTACGGCGGCGGCTTCACGGATATTCCCAACGTTGGCAGCACCACGGGCGGCCTTGCGCAGTTCCTCATGCCTCCAACCGCGTCATCGGTTTCGGCCGCGAATGGTGGATATGACTATTCAGGCGGCACCGACGGCGTATACGCCTCCAACATCAACAAGACCTACGATGAAAAAACCTACTTCGCGGGTTATGTGCAGGACGACTGGAAGGTCAGCCCCAAGCTGACCATCAATCTCGGCCTGCGCTGGGACTACTTCGGTCCCATCGGGGAGTCGAACGGCGGCCAGGCCAACTTCGTTCCAGCACCCGCGGGCGCCATCACCAAACCCACGTTCATTATCCCGGCCTCCGGGAAGGACGTCAGAACCTTGTCCACCAGCTTTACCGACCTGTTGGCCAAGGACGGAATTGCGCTCTTGAGCACCAACAAGTACGGAACTGGACTGCTCCAAACTCAAAAGGCCAACATTGCCCCGCGCATAGGCTTCGCGTATCAAGTCGACCCGAAGCTGGTGGCGCGCGGCGGGTTTGGCCTCTTCTTCAACTCGTTTGAGAACCAGGGATACGGACCCAACATCGGCGAGAATTATCCCTTTGTGTACAACTTCTCGTATTTCCCTGGGGTTGCTTCAGGCATTTCAGGCCAGGTGGCGCCAATCAGCTACAACTCTCCATTTAAGGGATGCGCGACGGCCGGCCCCACCGGGGGCGCGCTGCCAGCCGGAGATCCTGGAACCGCATCCTTCGAGTCCGGTTTCTCCTGCATTCCGTTTACTCCAACCGTCGTGGACGCTTCGGGCCTGGGACTGCAAGGGTTGCAGTTCAACTACCAGACCCCCCGCACCTACAGCGCCAACTTCACTCTCCAATACTCGCTGACGCGCACCTTGTCGGCCCAGGCCTCCTATGTGTTTACCGATGGCCAGGACCTTCAGGGAGGCGTTGGCTACAAAAACGTGAAACAGTTCCTGCCGGCGGGCACAAGTACTACGCCGTATGTTCCATTCCCGGATTTCGGCGGCGGCAGTTACCAGGCAACTTACGGACAAAGCCAGTACAACGGCCTGCAAACCAAACTCGAACAGCAGTTCGCCAACGGGTTCGATTACCTCCTCGCTTACACCTGGTCGAAGACGATGTCGGATGCCGGCGACTTGCTCAACGGCGGCAATACCGGTTCGTTGCGCGCCTATAACGTTCCCGGACTGGGCGCCAAGTTCGATCTGGCCCCGGCCGATTTCGATATCCGCCAGGTGCTCCACTTCAGCGGCGGATATCAACTCCCCTTCGGCAAGGACAGAAAGTACATGAACCAGGGCGGCATCGCCAATGCAGCGATCGGCGGATGGGCCGTCAACTGGATCGCCACGCTTCAGGGTGGCCAGCCTCTCAACTTCGGTTGCAACACCGGAACAACCTCTGGATTGGGCTGCAACACCATTAAGGTTGCCGGAGCCAGCCAGCAGCTTGGAATGAAGCTGAAGACTCTCACGGGCGATCCGGTTCCAAGGCCGTTCTGGATTGGAAACTCGAAAGCCTTCAACCAGCCTTGTCAGTTGGGCGCCAACGGCCCCATCCAGGATTCACCTCCGGGATGCGCCATGCTCACCGGCAATGCCATCCTGGGTGGCAAAGCGGGCCAGACTGTAACACCGGGAGTCCATAAGTTCGACTTCTCGATGTTCAAGGGCTTCCAGCTCAGCGATCGCTTCTCGATGCAGTTCCGCGCTGAGGTCTTCAACATTCTCAACCACCCAAACTTCAACGCTCCAAACTTCGGTGGCAACGGCGTCGTCGCAGTTGGCGGCTCGGGCTCCGTTACCACCCCCCCCAACCCACACTTCGGCGAAGTTGGATCCACTCGCGATGCTCCCTACGATCCGAGGCAGATTC
>OCZT010002238.1_pt1 | contig 20052 bp, 18 predicted proteins | sample 1539031 | NCBI WGS metagenome assembly OCZT01 (sample SAMEA3539308, study PRJEB22396) | soil metagenome | biome: tundra; feature: field; material: soil | place: USA | collected 2010-05 | depth 0.15 m | reverse complement strand
TCATCCCAGTTGTAAATTTTATTCAGATTCTGAATTGCCTGACCGGATGCACCTTTTATGAGGTTATCTATAGCTGAAGTAATAACAACAGTATTTTTATTTACATTAATATTTATATCGCAAAAGTTTGTATTGACAACCCACCTCAGGTTGGGAGGTGTCTCTCTCATTCTGACAAAAGAAGAGTCCGCATAATGCTCCAGATAAAGTTCCGGAATATTTTCTTTTGACATATCTGAATCCAGAAAAACAGTGGTAGTAGCATAAATACCCGTGCTTACAGGCAACAGGTGAGTTGTAAACGAGTAAGGAGAAGTAAAACCAGACTTTGTTAGAATCTGCTCTATCTCAGGCTGATGCCGATGCGCGTTTACATTGTAAGCTCTTACGTTTCCGTCCATCTCAGAAAACGATAGCGCCGGATTTACTGATTTGCCAGCTCCGCTCGTTCCGGAATAGGCGGAAGTACTCGCCGAAATAATTCTATTATGGAAATTCTTTGTTAATGGAAGCAGACCTAACAATGAGGCTGTGGGATAACACCCCGGATTTGCTATGAGTGAACTCTGATATTCTGAGTTATCAAAATAATCGGCAAGTCCGTATGTCTTCATTAGTAATAAACCGGGCGAACTATGATTGATCTTATACCACTTAGCATATACATTGACATCATCTAACCGATAGTCTCCTCCCAAATCGATAACAATTTTCTTTTTTTCAATTAGCAAGGGAACAAAATTAAGAGCTTCACCATGAGGCAGGGCAATAAAGTATACATCATGTTCAAAGGAAATATTTTTTGAATCAAGTATGGTGTAATCCTCAGTCTGGTCTAATAATTCCGGGAAAACCTGGTGCAATGTTTTTCCTGCAGCCGAATGACCATAAATGCTAATCGATTCAATCATTGGATGATTAAGACAAAATTGTATTAGATATTTGCCTGTATATCCGCTACCTCCTATAATTCCAACAGAAATCAAAATATTACCTTTTCTTATAACTTAAAAATCCGCCTGTTGCGGTGACAAACCCGAATCGGATTTACAGGATAAATATAACCGGAAGTCTGGATATTGTCAATGATATATTGCATAATTATTCTTTATATGTGCATATATTCGTTTATATACTATTATTATAGTATTTGTATGCATAATAATGCAAAGACATTAATTTTTAATAAATCTACACTTTATGCCCAGAAAATCTATTTCCGCTTAAGAAATTTTGATTCAGTATTTTCAGATTTAATTTATAAGTAAATAAATATGTATTTTTAATTATTGTAACTTAGTAAGGTGGTATTTATGTCTATACAATCATTGTTTACTTTTATAAATCGCCGAAGTTTCTTTTTATGTGCCTTTATTCTCTTATTCATCTTTGCCTTTTCTCCTCCCAGCTCCCCCCAGAACCAAGGGATCTCTCTTCATGGTGATTTCTTTTCTACTGTTTTTACTTATGGTTTTAATCAGAATTATGATCACCCGGGCAATTTCCTACTTGGCGGTCAGTACAATTACCCTTTATCCACTATTGTTGAATTAAATGGAGGATTTGATTTTTTATGGGTTGAATTATACGGACGTATAAATAACGCAAATAAGCAGGCAGAGGTTTTTATCCCATTTATTTTTGGGGGGGCAGCACTAAATTTTAATCGATGGAGGATATTCGGAAAAATTGGTCTCTCTCTTGACGAATCAGTAAACGACATCGGCTCCGGTAAGGGGTGGACATCATCAATGCTAAACTTTTATATGGGATCACTGCAATTGGGTATAACATATCCCATTTATCATGCATTATCACTTTCAACTTCTGCAAGTTATTATTTTGGTGACAGGATAAAATTTGAATCTAAACATCTTATATTTTCCACTATTAACCTGGGTTTGAGATACAATTTATTTAGCTCTGAAGTTGTACCACTAGTAGTTGAAAAAGGATTGGATAAATACAAAGAAAGTTACCTGACAGTTCAATCAGAGAATAAAGAATTATATGAACAAATAGTAAATCTTCATGACCGGATAAAAAAAATGGAATCAAGTACAGTTGTAAAAGTTGATTCGGTCCCAATCCCTATTGCCATAGATATTCCTGTGAAAACGATTTCAGTGGATTCAATAAATAATGTTTATAATCTTCATTTAAGAGAATCCCTTAATCTTAAAGATTTTGTAAATAAAAGAGGGATGAGTGAGGAAGGCAAGATTATTTTAGGAGAATACAATAATATCGCAACGTCTTTTAAGGGACTGCAGGCGGGAATCTATTTGATATGTACAATAGCAGATACAAAGACATTCAAAAAAAACGAATCGGATTTCCCCAGAATTCAATTCCGGTCAGACCCGGCTGTTAAAAATAAACTAGTTATAGATATAGACGTTAAAGCGACCGAAGCAAATAACAATATTAAATTGAAAATTAAATAAACGGAGGGATAATTTTGGATTATAACAGTTCCTACTCAAATGCATTCTCATTAACATTGATAGGCAGGAATAAGGAACTTACTCAAGATTCAGTCTTATCAAAAGAAGTAAATCAACCGACTTCCCCCATAAACTATGTCCTTATGGTAATAGATAAAATCGCCGGAGCCCCGGTGGATGATCTTGCATTAACAGAAGCAGAATTATTCATTAAGCGGCTATTTGTACAGGGTGATTATAAATCCTACGCCGATAAATTCCAGATAAACCGAGATGATCTTAAAAGGATTTTGTATGAAGCCTCTACTTTTCTGTGTAATAAGAATATTCCCTGCACAATTGCTTTAATACTAAAATCAGTAGGGGAATCCCGTGATGTTTTTGTTTCACAAACGGGCATCGGAGCATCCTACATAATAAATACTCAAACTATCAGAGCTGTAAACGAGGATGGTAATTCCATCGGAGATGTAATAAATCAGTCTGCTCAACCTGGCTCATTGGAAAAACCCCTGTTATTTAATGGAACACTGAAAAAAGAGGATACGCTGCTTTTATGTTCTGAAAGTCTGTCTGCAATATTAGACCGTAATTTTATTCAGCGGATAATCCTTTCAAGCAAAGGTACTGAAGAAATATGTAAAAAATTAATTTATTCGGCTTCTGAAGCGGGAAGAAAAGATAATATTTCCGTTGCCGCTTTTAATGGTTCAGGTACAAGAAAGAGTTCGGATAAAAAAAGGTTATCAAACAAAACCCTATTATTAATTATTATTCCTGTTTTCGTAATTTTAATTGGATTGATCATCTATAACCTGTCATCGGGAACCCGGGAAAAACCTGTAGCGACTTCACAAACTGATGCTTATGAATCCTCAAAACTTCTCCCGGTAATTAAGAAAGATACTAATGTTCACACCCCCGTCTTAAATACTCAAATAACCGCTGAGAAGGATATTGCTAAAAAGCCAGAGGATAATGTTAAGAAAGCCAAAAAGGAAATTATTAAAACACCCAGAGATATTGTTAAACAACACAAAAATGTAAATTTTACAGTGACTGGTTCAGTTGTAATGATATCAAATTGGGAGTCGGTCAACCAAGAGATTTTACATATTAATTGGGATAACGGCATAACAGATAAAAAAAGGATCCACAAATACCCTGATTATACAAGCATCCCTTCTTCTGTAAAAGTAACATATAAAGATAATTCCACTAAGAGCTACAAGATAAAATAACTTGATAACAAACATACAGGCATAATTATGAAATACATTTTATTTTTTATCATCTTTTGCTCAATTAACTAACGGCTAAATTGAGGAAAAATTATTCCCGATATAAATTTGTCAAGAATTATTATTAACTTTTTCTGTTGAGATGTTTATGTGGTATACTATTTTTCTGATGGTATCGAATTGCAGGTAAGGATAATTTTTCCTAATAGCATCAATAGCATCCCCCACACTGACTTTGCTTGCCCGTAATTGTTTGAATTTTTTTCTGATCTGAAAATCTCTTACAGATTTCTCATCAATAAGTCCATGCGAACTTAACAACTCATGAATATCATCGCTTATCAGCTCAGATAAGGGATTATCCATTTTTGCTTTTATTGCTTTCATAATTAAACTCCTTTTTTAGTTTCTTTTCAATAATATCCATTATAGGGATTCACGCTGGTTTAATTGACGGATAGCCTAATCCCTAACGCAACGAACACTATACCCAAATCTCACATGATCGCTAAATAAATTTATATAACCATCCCAGTCGATGAGAGTTAAATTAGTTGCATAAAGTGGGCGGTTCTCCGTAGAACTCCAAAAGTTAGTACGGTCGCCTAAATCGATAAACCAACCATGGTAGTGACGGTAGCCAGCCAATAGTGCTGAAAACCCGCTTTTATTGGTACCCAAACCATTTCCGCTCCCCTGGGCTATATCTTTTAATGCATTACCATCCTTAGTTTCTTTTTCTATTAAGATCCGAAATTCTTTTTCTGAAGGTATATGCCATCCCTTTGGGGCTAATCCTCTTCGATCATTGACCGCATTCCAATTATAAAGCTTACCATACGTATTACCATTCTCAGAATTATTATCATAATAACACCAGGCAGGTTGTCGTAAATCGCCAGCTTTTCCCCAATCTTCGTCTGACTTAGCCTCAGGAATAATATCACCGTTGCGAAAGTGGTCCACATTAAGATTTTCAGTCAACCATTCCTGATTGCCGATTTTTATTTTTCCGGGTGCTGATACTAAATGCAAATCCTGATTAAAAAATTTTACTTTTGTCAATAATGAAAATGGTTGCATAAGACACTCGACTATATTTATAAAATATTTTTTAACTGATGAACTAACAATTGGATATAGATTTTCTAAAAACATGCCAAGGTTTTTGCCATAAACTTGAGGAAAACATTAGTTATTTTAATTATTAAAGGCTGATTTTAAGAAATGTCTTAAACTGAGACAAAAAACGAAAAGAGGATTTAATAAAATATTTTTCTTTTCAGCCAACAAAGCTTAATATTGATAATCCTCAGCACAAGCAATAATTGGTGCGTCCCTTAGAGATAACAAGTATGTGATTTTGCGAAATGACTAATCTTATGTAGAGAGAATAAAAAATGCGAATACTGCTTAAAATCGCAATATTCGCACCATTAAAAAAAGGGTGCGGAAAGAGAGAGATTCGAACTCTCGGAACCCTAACGGGTTCAACGGTTTTCGAGACCGTCCCATTCAACCACTCTGGCATCTTTCCTGTTATTTTTAAGCTAAATGACTAATCGAGCGATAAATACACAGATAAAATTAATAATAATCCCATTCCGAATGAAATCAATACAAGGTTCTTATGATTTTTAAACATCTCCCCAAAAACGGCATGAAAAGCGAGAAAGATAAATCCGCCTGCGATATGGGCCATAATTATGCCTATAAAAACTGGCGAAATACTGCTCCGGAAAAAGTAAGTCCCTGTTACACCACCGACAATTGTTATCATCTCAACCAAAGTAACATAGAGAAGGATCTTTCCTTTTTTATAGTTTGAGCTGAACATCAATGCAGCAAGCGCTAAACCTTCTGGGAATTTATGTGTTGCTATAGCAATAAATATTGAATTATTTCCCCTATCCATATTAACTCCTCCACTTGCAATCGCCATTCCGTCAAGAAATGAGTGAATAGAAAGAGCTGTTAACAAAGTGAGTACTATTTCAGAAAATTTTTTAGTTGTCTGTTCATCAAAGTGGCTTGCCGAACAAGCGGGGCAAACATGAGAATAATACTTTGTAATAAACCAAAAAAGACCATAACCAGATATAACTCCAACTACCATCTCGATCATGCTATACGTGTGGTAAACGCTAAGGTTGTGGTAAGATTCCGGAATTAAAGTAAATCCTGCGGCTCCTAACAAGGCACCTGCGGAGAAGGAGATTAAAGAACAAAGTTTTTTATGATCAAGTTTAATAAAAAACAGCAGCCCGGCTCCAGCAATAGAGGAAATCACTGCAATAGAAGATTTAATAATTACATCAGAAAGCATTGTCCCAAAATCATATTATGAAAGCTGTAAAGGTATTTAAATAATGTGTCTAATAAAAATATTTTTATCTTTTAAGACAACACTGATACTCCTCCCCTATCCGTCCAGGATAATAAAAAAAGACTATCCTTTGTTACAGATTCAAACCTAAAAGAGATTCCTGTATTATTAAAACTAAATATATAAACAATGTATTAAATCAGGCTGATATTCAATACACATTCGATAAAATGATTTATTTGCATTATTTTTATTCATGAAGTTTGCATAAGTACAATACTCAGTCACAAATCAACAACAGGAAAATGGACGAACTGTTTTTACAGACATTTGAGATATCAATAAAACTGGCATCATTAACCACAATAATTTTGTTTATTATTGGGATACCGACCGCATACTTTCTTAACTATTCAAAATTTCGATTAAAGATAGTCCTGCAGGCACTTATAAGCATGCCGCTTGTCCTGCCTCCTTCTGTTCTAGGCTTTTACTTGCTATTGGCATTTAGTCCGAATTATTGGTTCGGTAATTTTCTAGCGCGCTTCTTTGATATTCGCCTTGCATTCACATTTACAGGAATACTTGCGGGATCACTGATATATAATTTACCGTTTATGGTTAATTCACTTCAAACAGGGTTCAGCAATCTGCCGCAATCTTTAAAGGATGCATCATATACATTGGGAAAAACCCGGATTACAACTCTGGTAAAAGTTTTATTACCCAATATCAAGCCGGCAATCCTAACAGGTATTTGCTTAACCTTTGCTCATACCATAGGTGAATTCGGAGTGATTTTAATGATCGGGGGAAATATCCCGGGAAAGACCAGAGTAGCCTCCCTTGCAGTTTATGATGAAGTACAGTCATTGAACTTTGCTATGGCGCATAAATATTCACTTTTCTTATTTTTATTCAGTTTTATAATCCTGGTTTTTATTTATGGTATTAATAAAGAGTTCTTCAAATGGAAAAAAATCTGATAGATTTACATTTAATTAAAAATATTCATACGATAGGGGGAAAAATAAAATTAGATATAAATCTTGAAATTCCGGAATACGGTTTTGTTACTTTGTTCGGAAAATCGGGTGTTGGAAAAACTACAATTTTAAGAATGATATCGGGATTAACAAAACCGGATTCCGGATACATTAAGGTAGGCAATGAGAATTGGTTTGATACAAGTCATGATGTAAACGTAAAAACCCAGGATCGGAATATCGGATTTGTTTTCCAAGATTATGCATTATTCCCTAACATGACTGTAGAAGAACATCTTTATTATGCTCAAAAACAAAAAGATGTTAATCATGTAAATGAACTTCTTGATATTTTTAATCTAGAAGGATTAAAGAAAAGAAAACCGGATACATTATCGGGGGGGCAAAAACAAAGGGCAGCGGTAGCAAGGGCATTAGCAAGAAAACCAAGAATACTTTTACTTGATGAGCCGCTTTCTGCTCTTGATGTGGAAACACGACAAATTCTGCAACAGGAAATAATGACAGCACATAAAAGTTTTTTTGCAACTACAATTCTTGTTAGCCATGACATTGATGAAATATCCAGACTGACTGATAAAGTTTATGTTATAGATAACGGGAAGATTATAAATAGCGGAAAACCTGAAATTGTTTTTGCCAGCAAGGAAACAGGAAATGGATTATCAGTTAATGGAAAAATAATTTCAGTCAGGGGGAATGAATTAACAATAAATATAAATGAGGGACAAAATCATAATCTCAGAAATAAAGATTCAATAAAAATTATGCCATCTTAGAAATATATGGCAAAGAATCCTGAGTATAATCCGATTGATATTTCGCTGAATTCGCTATTCTTTTCACCGGGTTTAAAGTTATAGCGGAACCGTGAATAAATAGTAAAGGTATCTAATATTTTTACCCACCCGATAGAGAGTTCGGGACTGATCCCATTGAAACCTTTCAAGTTAGTAAAGCCATCGACTCCCGGGGAAACATACTCAATCCCCCGAACTTCTATCAAATGTTTATACCCGATCCTGAGTAAATTCCTTACCGGAGCATGAAAAATATATGAATATTCTAGAGAGAAATACCCAGTGGGATATGAAAAGCTGCTTGATCTTATGAATACAAGGGGAATCTCCTTATTAAGACTGAAATATGATTTCCCTCCCCAATTTACATAGACTGGAGAAGGAAGAATAAATACAGTCCCGCCTAATAAGCATAACAACAAAAAATTTGATTCTCCCTTCATCTCTACCTCTTTGGGAAGATCGATCTCATAAATTTCACTGGAATACTTTCTTCCGAGTGAGTCTTCAACTTGAACAATAAAATGAATTTGTTTTGATTTTAAATTAAGATTTGAAATGTCAATGCTATCCTTATGGCTTTCAGAGAGTTCTTTTGAGACCAAATATTCATTTTGATCATCAATAATTATTTTAGATTTGACAGGAAGGTTTGTAAAAAATGAAACGATTAATACAGGAGGTTTTTCAGGAGTTATATAATTATCAATAAGATAGACTTCAACAGAATCCAGGTCTGAATTACCTTGAGAAAAAATATCTATTGAGATAAGCAGGCAAAAGAAAAGAAGAAGAAATTTTCTCATATAATAAAGTAATATAAATAAATGCTATTTCAGTATATTCAAAATATCATTAATTTGATTCTCAATCTCAGGAGAAATTAAACCCACGTAGAAATTCGGAAAAGGATAATTTTTTCCTTCCTTCCTGCTGCAGTTCTAAAACATTTAGAGCGTTTTGCCCGCATCCTATTATTAACTCCTCTTTACTAGAGAATATTTCCCCGGGTTTCAATACTTTTTCTTTATTTGCAGACGCATTATAAATTTTAATAATCTTATCCTTAAAATAGAAATATGCTCCCGGATAAGGAGATAAACCCCTGATCAGGTTATTGATATCATTAGCCGGTTTATGCCAGTCAATTAAGCCATTTTCCGTATTGATTTTGGGAGCAGGTGAAGCCAGAGTATCATCCTGATCTTGTAAAGTGAAATTACCTGAATTAATGAGGTCAATTGTTTCTATAACAGTCTCAGCACCAATAATACTCAATTTATCATGAACAGCACCAAAATTATCTTTATCTAAAATCTCTATTTTCTTTTGAATAAATATATTACCAGTATCTACTTTATCTTCAAGTGCAAATGTGGTAACTCCTGTTTCCCTATCTCCATTTATAATAGACCATTGGATAGGAGCTGCGCCTCGATATTTGGGTAGTAATGAAGCATGCAGATTAAATGAACCATATTTGGGAATTGAAAACACTTCCCTGGGCAAAATACGGAAGGCAACTACTACAAAAAGATCGGGAGCAAGTATTTTTAGAGATTTGACAAAGCCGTCATCTTTTAATCGTTCCGGTTGAAGAAGTGGAAGATTGTTTTTCAAAGCAAATTCTTTAATCGGAGTAAAGGAAACTTTCCGCCCCCTACCCCTTTCTTTATCGGGAGCAGTTACAACGGCAAGCAGCTTATGTTTGGAGTTAAAAATCTTTTCAAGAGAGGGGACTGCAAAATCTGGAGTCCCCATAAATATTATATTCATTAAAGTCGATAGTCAGAGTCTACAGTTACTGGATAATCAACCTCCAGTTGTCTGTTTTTAATCAGGTTCAAAGGTTTTTTTAACTTTTTTTTCTCAATCTGATCAACAAGGTCAGTAAATAAAATTCCATTAAGATGGTCAAATTCATGTTGGATAACACGTGCAAGTAATTCGGAGGCTTCAATTTCGTGCTCCTTCATTTCAGTATCTTTGTATTTTAATACTATTTCTCTTGGTCTTTCAATTTCGCAGCGTATATCGGGAATGCTGAGGCAACCTTCTTCCATAATAATTTTTTCTTCAGATCTATAAATTATTTCAGGGTTAATAAAAACCATAGGTTTAAGTTTCTTATATTCTTCAACAACTGAAAGATCACAGGTTATAATCGATTTGTCAGCACCTACCTGGTTAGCAGCAAGTCCGATACCGTTAGCATTTCTCATAGACTGAAACATATTTTTGATAAGTTCAACTGTTTCCATATCAACCTCAGAAACCTTCTTAACTTTCCGTCTTAGGATTTTATCACCAATTAAAGTAATAGGCAGTAAAGCCATTATTGCTCCGTTATTTTAGATATTTATTAAATATATTAATTTAAATATTAAAAGATGAATAAAAAATGAGCGGAATCAAAGAATGAATTGCTTCCACTAACGAGTTAACCCTTTAATTCTTTGACCACTACTTTAATGCCTTCCACCCGGATTACTTTAACTTTGTTTCCTTTGGGAATATATTCCCAATCTGCAACAACATCATATTTTTGTCCATTAAACTCTGCTGAACCGGCAGGTCTTAGAGTCGTTAATGCAATTCCCTCCATACCCATCAGCTCTTTTATTGAAGGATAAGACACGAAACCCTGATCTGCTTTCTCTTCATTTGAAAGAACAAGCCGACTGAAAGCAGAACTTTTGGGAAGAAATTTAGCCAGTATATAAATTAAAATAAAAGCAAAAAGCAAAGAAGCAGAGAGCTGAATAATAGCTTTTGAAACAGCCCCGGAATCCCAAAATGGTAGATTGTTCCCAATAAGGGAAAGGAAAATAGAACCGATGATAAGAATTATACCAATCACTCCGGTTATAGCAAAACCTGGGATCACAAATATTTCCAGTAAAAGTAGTATTATCCCGATCATGAACAAAACTATATTTATTATAGACGCAAGTTGAAGTATATAGGATGATCCAAAGAAGAGAAGAAGTGAAATAACTCCTATTATTACCGGGAAACCGAAACCGGGAGATTTGATCTCTGCAAATATTCCGACGAGTCCTAACATGATCAAAATAGAGGATATTAATGGCTGATTCAGGAAACCAACCAAATCTTCCGCCCAGTTTGAACTGACTTTAATAATTTGGGCATCTCTTAATCCGAAGGCAGAAAGGCAATCATTGAGATTATAAACAAGAGTATCGGCTATTCCATATTTTTTTGCTTCATCCGAAGTCAGAGTAATAAGCTGGTTATGATCATTTATCCCGGGGACAATTATATTCTCATCAACCATCCCCTGAACTATATCAGTTCTTCTTCCATTTCTTTCTGCAGTAGAACGCATTTCAGAACGCATAAATGATTGGTATTTCTCACTCTGTTTTTGTCCGCTCTGGTCAACAACTGTAGCCGCACCGATAGAACTCCCGGGAACCATGCATATTTTTCTGCAAGATAAAGCGATTAAAGATCCGGCAGAGATAGCACGGTTATTAATAAATGCAATAGTTAATAAACGGCTTCCGATGATTGCATCCTTTATCTGTGTTGCGGCGTCTACTCTTCCACCGAAAGTATTTATCTTGAATATTATTGCTTCAGCACCATCGTTCTCCGCATCAGATACAACTCTGCTTATATAAGGAGCCATTCGAGGGTCTATTTCACCCGTAATATCCACAAGGAAAACTTTTTTTTGGGAAAAAAGATTAACGGAAAGAAATATAAAGAAAGAAACTAACAATAGTTTTTTCACTATAAACCCATAATAATGTTCTTTATAAAATTAAATAATTAAGATGAGAATGGAAACTGGAAGGACGACAACCGGTTTTATCGAATTAATAAAGAATACTTAACGAAGTATCATGTGTCCCATTTTATCTCTCTTAGTCTTAAGATATTTCTCATTGTTTACATTAGGGGAAATTTCAATCGAAATACGGTTAACTATTTCGAGGCCATATCCTTTCAAACCAATAATCTTCTTAGGATTATTAGTAAGGAGGTTTATTTTCTTGACACCAAGATCAAGAAGAATCTGGGCGCCGATTCCATAATCACGAAGATCGGCTTTAAAACCGAGAGCCTCATTGGCTTCCACCGTATCTTTTCCTTCATCCTGAAGTTTATACGCCAGGATCTTATTAGTAAGACCAATGCCCCTGCCTTCCTGCCGCATATAAACAAGGACGCCTGAACCATTAGCCTCAATTTGTTCTAGGGCCGCATTAAGCTGGTCGTTGCAGTCACATCTTGATGAATGAAAAACATCCCCGGTAAGACACTCAGAATGCATCCTAACGAGAATTGGATTATGAGAATCTATTGTGCCTTTTACCAATGCAATTTGTTTCTTCCCGTCAACAAAACTCCTATATAAATGAAGATGGAACAAGCCATGTTTAGTTGGAAAATTTATATCAGTAATTTTTTCAATAAGTTTTTCATTCTGCAGACGGTATCTTATAATATCCTGAACAGTGGTTATTTTAATCCCGAATTTTTTGGCAATCTTGAAAAGATCAGGAACACGGGCCATTTCACCATTTTCATTAAGGATTTCGCAAAGGACTCCGGCAGCTTTCAATTTAGTCAGTTTGCAGAGATCTACTGCAGCTTCCGTATGACCAGCCCTCCTGAGTACTCCTTCATCGAGAGCACGCAAAGGGAAAATATGTCCCGGTCTGGCAAAATCGGAAGCTTTTGATTTGTCATCAATTATTTTTTTAATAGTCAACGCTCTATCGGCAGCAGAGATACCCGTAGTAGTTCCATCAATTGCATCAATAGTAACTGTGAACTGAGTACCATGAAGAGCAGAGTTTGAATCAACCATTAAATGAAGACCGAGCTCATCAAGTCTTTTCCCACTAACAGCAACGCAGAGCATGCCTCTGCCGTGAGTAACCATAAAGTTAACAATTTCGGGAGTTATATATTCAGCGGCACAAACAAAGTCCCCTTCATTCTCTCTATCCTCATCATCAACAATAATGATAACCCTGCCATTTTTTATTTCTTCAATTGCTTCTTCAACCGGACTAAACATATTATAAGCCTATAATTACGCCTGTTTAACTTCTTTAGTATCTCTATTTAGAATAGTGGAAATAGCGGAGCGTTCTATTTTCAATTTAACATTTTCAGTTACCTGGAGCAATATAGTTTTCTCTTCGACACCTGCAACCGTACCATGAACACCACCGCTTGTTATTACCTTATCCCCTTTCTCAATAGAAGAAAGGAGCTTTTCTCTTTCTTTAGCTCTTTTCTGCTGAGGACGGATAATCATAAAGTAAAAGATTAAGAATATAGCACCGAACATTACAAAGGTGCTTACCATACTACCGCCGCCAGCGCCACTTCCGCCCTGGGGAGTCATTGCTATTAAAAGATTCAATTATTCCTCCGAATGATTATTTATATTAAAAGATATCTGCTTAATTTTTTCTACTTTCCATTTTTTAAAATTCCCTTCAAGGATTACCTGTCTTGCTTCTCTTACAAGATGAAGATAAAAATGAAGGTTATGAATACTTGCAAGTTCCAGAGCAAGTATTTCGCCGGCTATAAACAAGTGCCGTAAGTATGCACGTGAATAATTTGTGCAGGTATAACAAGTGCAATTGTTATCTATTTCCGAAAAATCATCCTTGTACTTCGCATTCCTCATAGAAAGAACTCCAGAGGAAGTAAAGAGATTTGAATTCCGGGCGTTCCTGGTCGGCATAACGCAATCGAACATATCAACACCACGGTCTATAGCTTCAAGAATATTTTCGGGACGTCCTACCCCCATAAGATATCTTGGTCTGTTTTCAGGCATAAAATCAGTGGTAAAATCAATGAGCTCATACATGAGTTCTGTAGGTTCGCCCACCGCAAGACCACCAATTGCATATCCATCAAAATCAAGCTTGTTCAATTCAATTGCTGATTTTTCTCTGAGGTCTTTATAAACACTTCCCTGAACTATTCCAAACAAATACTGCTTATGCCCATACAAAGGCCGGGTATTGTCGAAGGCTTCTCTATTCAGGGCAGCCCAATCAGAAGTCAGCTGTGTTGAATTTACTGCATACTGGTAATCACACGGATAGGGAGTACACTCATCCAACACCATCATAATGTCGGAACCGATACTTCTTTCTATCCCAATTACTTTTCCAGGAGTAAAAAAATGTTTAGAGCCATCAAGATGGGAGCGAAACTCTACGCCGTCCTTTTTCACTTTTCTAAGTTCGGTCAAACTGAAAACCTGGTAACCTCCGCTATCGGTTAAAATAGGTTTTGACCAGTTCATAAACTTGTGCAGTCCTCCGGCTTTTTCCAGAACCTCGGTACCCGGTCTTAAATAAAGATGATAAGTATTAGAAAGAACAATCTGAGCCTTAATATCATTTTCAAGGAAACTCTGGTTTACAGCTTTAACAGTACCCTGTGTTCCCACAGGCATAAAAATCGGAGTTTCTACAATTCCATGATCAGTTTCAAAATAACCTGTCCGAGCTTTAGAATTTTCAGCTTTTCCTTTAATATTAATCTCTAACAAATTTACCCATCGAAAATTCTCAAATCAACTCAATTATAGATTACAAATTTAAATGAAAATAAGCTCATCTCCCAATATCCTTTCTTACGAGGATTAAGAATGGAGGTCTAATCGTCTTATTATAAATAACTTAACAATATTTCATTTTTCATTATGTTCCAGAATAAGTATTTTCATCACATCTACCCTAGTGTTATTCCCCTTTGCAATTAAAATATTAAAATTATCAATAGTAACTCTTTCCCCCTGCGCTGGTATCCGGCCAAGCCTGGATGTAATATATCCCCCCAGGGTTTCATAATCTCCGTAAGGAATATTTAATTTATATTTTTCATTTATTAAGTCAACCTCAACCTTCCCGCTGATAAGATATGTGTCTTGGGAAATTTTGCGAAAGATCTCCTCATCGATATCATATTCATCTTTTATTTCGCCGAAAAGCTCCTCGATGATATCCTCCATTGTAACAATTCCTGCAGTGCCACCAAACTCATCAATAACAACAGCAATGGATACCCTCTTACTTAAAAACTCATTCAGCATATCAAAACTTCTTTTTGTTTCAGGGACAAAAATAATTTCCCTAATTATACTCTGAAGGTTCTGAGGAAATTGAAAAAGATCATGAGCAAAGATAACTCCCTTAATATTATCAAGGCTTCCTTCATATACTGGATGTTTGGAATATCCTGACTCAATAAAGATATCCAGTGCTTCCTCCACGGTTGATTCTATATCAATCCCTACAACATCTGTCCGAGGTCTCATTGCTTCGTATACCCGTTGATCTCCGACATCAAGTATTCTGCTGATAATATCACTCTCTTTTTGATTTACTACTCCGGCTTCATGGCTTTCCTTTACAAGAGTTTCCATATCTTCCTTGTCGAAAAGATAATTAACACTCCAGCCAGTTAATGAAGAGGATTTTGTAAAAAGAGTTGAGATCCAGGATGTAGTTTTTACAAAAGGATACAGAATAAAAGAAATAATTCTTATAGGTAATGCCGAAATAAATACAATCCTGTCCGGGATTTCGCTTGAAAGATACTTCGGCAGTAACTCTCCAAAAATAAGAAGTATAAATGTTGAGATTATAAGAATAGTTATCTCATTAAAACCGAAAATACGGACAAGGAATAAGGCAGAAAGAGAAGCAAAAGAAATGCTGACAATACTATTGCCAATCAATATAACAGAGAAAAAATTCTGCGGATTATTAGTAAAATAGAGAGCGCTCCGGGCAGCAAGACTATTCTTCCTTGCTTTTATTTCAATCTTTAATTTATTCCCTGTAACATAAGCGATTTCTGATCCCGAAAAGAAAGCACTTAAGATAACCAATAAAACAAGCAGAAGTATATCGTTTAACATTAATATGTCTTTATTACGTAAATGCTGTCAATTTCATATTGTTTAACCTTGTTAAGGGCTGATAAATAGAGATCGACCGAAACAGGCTTTTCTAGATTTAATTCTTTTTTTATTGGCGTTCCAGTCGGAAGATAAAGGGTAAAGATTCTATCAGTACCGGGATTCATTGGATCCATAGCACTAACAGAACTTCTTAAATCTGGATGAAGTTCATATAGTGTTTTGCCTTCCTGGAGAACTTCACATTTTAATAATTTAACAGAATCAATGACGGCATACTCATTATTCTTGATTTTTAGTGAACCACTGATAAAAAAGGAGGGTTTACTACCTGGCATTAAATTAACCCAGGAATTAATCTGTCGGGTTATAATATCTAATTTGAGATCATGGGCTTCGGATTGAGAACCGGAGCACCCAATTAAAATAACAGGAAGAAGAAACAAAAAAATCAGTACTTTTTTCATCAGGAAAATTTATAAATAATAGATACAATAGCTATAATATAGAGAATTACATTTATGATCATTGGAATATCGGTAAGCATAATTTCAACAGTATTTTCTCCTTTCTTATTCATATAAACCAGAAACATATATCGAAAAATTCCAAATACGACAAATGGAGTTGTATAGATCATATTATCTGTATTAAATATTTTTATTGTCCTTTCAGAAACCGTATATAGGGCATAACAGATAATAACACCGGCAGCGGCAATAGTTGACATCTGGTCTGTAAAATTCAAAGAATAAGATGCTAGTACTTTCCTGGTGTTTTTATTTGGGTCATCATTTATAAGAATAAGTTCAGATCTTCTTTTCATTATACCGAGAAAGAGAGAGATAAACATAGTTGTAAGAATTAACCAGCTCGAGACTTCAACAGATATTACAAATGCGCCTGCCATTACTCTTAACATAAATCCAGCGGCAAGGCTGAATATATCAAGAAGAACGATATGTTTGAAAATAAACGTATAGAATATATTCAGCAGAAAATAAGATAAAAGAAATATCCTGAATTTGGCGTTTAGAGCCGGCAAAAATAAACCAACCAAAGCTGCAAAGACAATAATAGTAATCACAGCATTTTGAATTGAAATTAAACCTGAAGGGAGGGGGCGATTCTTTTTAGTGGGATGAACCCTGTCGGCTTCAATATCAACTATATCATTGAAAATATAGACAATACTTGAGACAAGACAAAACATTAAGAAAGCAGAAAGAGTCGGTAAAAAATAAGCCTTATTAAAAATATGCTGTGAAAAAAGGAGTGGAACAAAAACAAAGAAATTTTTAATCCACTGTGGTGCTCTTACAAGTTTTATATATTTAAGCATTTAAAATACTGCTGTTTCCTGGTAAATCCCCATCACTTCCTTAAGCTCACAAATTATTTCTCCTATTGTAACATAATTATGTGCTGCTTTAATAAGTGGAGGCATAATATTATAATTATTTTCAACTGCTAATTTAATCTCTTTTAAACTATTCTGAACATCTGAATAGCTTCTATTATTTTTAATATCCGCCAACCTCTGTTTCTGATTCTTCTCTACTTGAGGAGACACCGTGAGTATAGGGATATCGACTTTTTCATCTTTTTCCACGAATTCATTTACACCAACGATAAATTTTTCTTTTCTTTCAACTTCTTTCTGATAGCGATAAGCTGCGTCCGCAATTTCTTTCTGAAAATAACCTGCTTCAATAGCAGGGATAACGCCTCCAAGTGAATCGATTTGCTCAAAAATTTCGTTTGCTTCTTTTTCCATTCTACTGGTCAATGATTCAACATAATAGCTTCCGCCAAGTGGATCGACCGAATTAATTATCCCTGTTTCATAGGCAATAAGCTGCTGAGTCCGTAAAGCAATTTTAACTGCTTTTTCACTTGGAAGAGCAAGGGTTTCATCCATTGAGTTAGTATGGAGTGACTGAGTACCTCCCAAAACAGCGGCTAAAGCCTGGAATGCAGTTCTAATTATATTATTCTCCGGCTGCTGGGCAGTCAAAGTACAGCCCGCAGTCTGAGTATGAAATCTTAGCCACCAGGAACGGGGATTTTTAGCACAATATTTCTCTTTCATTCTTTTAGCAAAAATCTTTCTGGCTGCCCTAAATTTTGCAATCTCTTCAAAGAAGTCAAGATGTGAATTAAAGAAAAAGGAAATCCTGGGAGCAAATTCGTCAACATCCATTCCCCTTTCAATGCAATGCTCGATATAAGAAAATCCATCTGCTAATGTATATGCAAGTTCCTGCACAGCCGTCGAACCGGCTTCTCGGATATGATAGCCGCTAACAGAAACAGGATTCCATTGAAGCACCTCCCTGCTGCAGAACTCAATCATATCAACGATAATTCTCATTGAAGGTTTTGGAGGAAAGATATATTCCTTCTGAGCTATATATTCTTTAAGAATATCATTCTGCATAGTTCCCCTTAGGTTGCTGAATGTGACACCCTGTTTCTCAGCAACTGCAAGGTAATAGGCAAATATCATAGCAGCAGGGGAATTAATAGTCATGGATGTTGAAACTTTATCCAGAGGAATTTTATCGAACAATATTTCCATATCTTTGAGAGAAGAGACAGAGACACCGCAAATACCAACTTCTCCTTCACTTACAGGAGCATCTGCATCCCACCCCATAAGAGTAGGAAGATCGAAAGCAACTGAAAGACCGGTTTGTCCATTATTCAAGAGATAATGGAAACGCTGGTTAGTATCTTCGGGTGAACCAAAACCAGCGAACTGACGCATAGTCCAGATTTTACCTCTATAACCGTTGTTGTGGATCCCTCTTGTATATGGATACTCACCGGGAAACCCGATTTCAGCTAAATAATTTATATTTTCGATATCATCAGGACCATAACACAGGTCCACAGGTTCACCGCTTACGGTAGTAAACTTCATCCCATCATTCGCAGATTTTATTGCTTTATCAAAATATTCTTTTTTCTTTTTCTTATATGTTTCGTTCATAATTATTTCCTAAACAAAATCATTTAAGAAGTTCTTCCAAATCTTCTATCAAATTCATCCAAAGATATTTTAACTAAAATAGGTCTTCCGTGAGGACAGACATAAGGCATTGTAGTACCGAAGAGCTGGTCAATAAGGAGTCTCATTTCCCGATCTGACAGTCTATCCCCGGCTTTAATTGCTGCTTTGCAGGAATATGATTTTGCAATATTATCCCGTTCATTTAATTTCTTTTCACGCTGATTAACAGCATATTCCTCAATAATTTCCTTTAATATTTTCTCCTCTGAACCGTTTTTTACATCATCGGGAACGCCTTCAACAATAACAGTATTCTTACTGAAGAACTTCAAGGAAAATCCTAATTTTACCATATATGGATTTATCTCCATCAGAAGTGTGAACCTGCCCGGATCAAGCTCTACTGTTTTAGGAAACAGGAGCTGCTGAGAAAAAGGAAGATTTACCTCAAGTCTTTCCAATGCTTTTTCATACAATACTCTTTCATGTGCTACATGCTGGTCAATAATCATCAAACCACTTTTAATCTGTGATAAAATATATTTATCATGCAGTTGAACGATAAAGGTAGTTTCATTTGAAAGATTAAAGGGAATAGAATTATTTGAAGGGATGTGCATTACCTCCCTTTTCTCTTCATTATCAAAAGGGGGCACTAATTCCCTATTAGTTTTAACATCTGTTATTTCATCCGGGATGGCGTTAAAGATAAGATCAATTTCCTTATTGCTGAAATTTGTTTTAGAATATGACTGGTTTTTATTATATACGGGGCGATCTGAAAAATCATCTTTTTCTACCTTAATAAAAGGATCGAAATGGATTTTTTCTCCATCCGATGTAAAACCATTGAATGCCATTGATGGAACAAGGTCATGTGTACCCAACCCCTTTCTTACAACAGCAAGAATGAAATTATAGATAATTTTTTCATTTTCAAATCTTACTTCAAGTTTAGACGGATGGATATTTACATCAAGTTTAGAAGGATCGATATCTACAAATATTATGAAGAAAGGGTAATCTCCTTTTTCAAGTATATTCTCATAAGCAGTAAAGACGGCATGATTTATTTGCCTGCTGATTACGTATCTGGAATTAAGAAAAAGGTACTGTTCACCTTTGCTTTTTTTCAGCATAGATGGTTTACCGATAAATCCTTTAATATTTATAAACTCTGTCTTTTCATCGACCTGGATAAGGGCGTCAAGCATATTATCTGCAAATACCTGAGATATCCTATCTTCAATTGTTCCGGGTTGGTAATTAAACACAAGATCAT
>OCZT010002237.1_pt1 | contig 20054 bp, 14 predicted proteins | sample 1539031 | NCBI WGS metagenome assembly OCZT01 (sample SAMEA3539308, study PRJEB22396) | soil metagenome | biome: tundra; feature: field; material: soil | place: USA | collected 2010-05 | depth 0.15 m | reverse complement strand
GACGAGCAGAAGGCCGCGATCGATGCGCTCAACGCGCGCCTCGCGGCAGCAGAGCAGGCGGTGGAGCAGCGGCGCGCCGAGGTGCTGACGGTCACGCAGAACGTGGCGGCGGTGCAGGCGGAACAGCGCAGCGCCCAGCGTTCGCTGGAGGACGTGGGCAATCGGCTCCGGCGCATGGAGGCGGAACTCGTCGCGCTGGAACAGGCGCGCAACGAGGCGCACGCGCGTTGGGAAAAGGCGCAGGCCGGACTGGCCACGGCCGATGCCGCGGCGACCGGGCAGCGCACCAAGATTCAAAAGCTGGAAACCCGCATTGTCGAGACCCGCACGGATCGCGACGTGAAGCGCGAGTCGCTGGCGCAGGCCCGGCTGGAGCTGGCCGAGCGCCGCCAGAAGGTCGAAGTGCTCGACCGCGGCTTGGGTGAGATGGAGAAGCGCCGCCACCAACTCGGCGAGCTGCTGGTGCAGCGCCAGACCGAGATCGAGGCGTGGTCGGAGCAGACAGGTGAGCTGGAACGCGAGTCCGCCACGCAGCGCGAGCGGGCCGCCCAGATTGCCGGCACGTTGGGCGTCGCCCAGGAACAGGTGGAGAAGATCAAGACCGAACTCGTCGGGCTGGAGCGCGAGATCAGCGCACTGGAGGCGGCGCAGGCCTCGTTGCATGCCCAGTCCGAGGCGGCCCACGATGAATTGAGCACCCAAGAAGTGAAACTCGCCGAGACCCGCCAGCGCGCGCAGTTCCTGGCCGAGGAGGTCACCCGCGAATTTCAGGCCGACATCACCGCGCTGGATTGGAAACACCTGCTCTGGCACGCCGAGGATGAGCCCGAGGGCGTCAAGCCGCTCGGCCTCGACGAGGAGGAGGGCGACGAGGTCGCGGCCCAGCCGGAGGCGGAAAAACCGCGCAAACGGAAGGCCAAGGCGGCGCGCGGCGAACCGACCGAGGCGGACCGCGCGGCGCTGGACGCGACCAACTGGGACGAGATCAAGGCGGAGGCCGATGCCCTGCGCTCCCGGCTGAACAGCATGGGTGCGGTCAACCTGGTCGCCATCGAGGAATATGCCGAGCTGAAGCAGCGCCATGATTTCCTCACGGCGCAAAGCACGGACCTGACCACGGCCAAGGCCGACCTGTTGAAGGCGATCGACGAGATCAACCAGACTTCGCAACGGCAGTTCGAGGTCACGTTTGAGCAGATCAAGAAGAACTTCGCCTACACCTTTGAGACGCTTTTTGGCGGTGGGCGCGCCGCGCTGGAGCTGATCCAGGCGGAAGACATTCTCGAGAGCGGCATCGAGATCGTGGCGCAGCCGCCCGGCACCAAGCTCAAGAGCATTTCCCTGCTGTCGGGCGGCCAGAAAACGCTTACCGCCGTCGCGCTGCTCTTCGCGCTCTATATGGTCAAGCCGTCACCGTTCTGCCTGCTCGACGAGCTCGACGCCCCGCTCGACGAGTCGAACATCGGGCGCTTCACCGACCTGCTGAAGAAATTCGTGAGCGAGTCCCAGTTCATCATCATCACGCACAACAAGCGCACCGTCTCGGCGGCCAGCGCGATCTACGGCGTGACGATGGAGGAGCGCGGGGTCTCCAAAACCGTCTCGATGCGCTTCAACCACGATCGCGGCGAACCGGAGGCTCACGCCGCAAATCTCGCGGACGCCGTGACGGGCGCGAAGCCCATGGCGCTGGTCTGACGAGGGCCTTGGCAGGACGCAGGCGGTCGGCTGTAAACCAGCCTCGGAAGCGAATGGATTGGGAAGGTGGGGCGCGTTGTCCCTAACGCGCCTGAGCCGGCCGGTAAACAAACCAACGCGTTGGGGACAACGCGTTCCACCTCCAGCGGATGATTCCGCCTTAGAAAATCAGGTCGGGCGGAACGTTGCTGAGGGCTTCCTCGATCGTGGTCAGCCCCATCTTCACCTTGAGGAACGAGTCCTGGTGCAGGGTCTTCATGCCGTTCTTCATTGCGATGCGTTTCAAGCTGGCGGTCTCGACCCGCTTGTTGATGCCCTCGGTGAGCGCCTCGCAGTTGACCATGAGCTCGTGGATGCCGACGCGGCCCTTGTAGCCGAGTCCGCCGCAGGTGGGGCAGCCCTGGGGATTGGCCTTGAAGATCTGGCCGGTCCAGCCGAGCGCTTTTTCCAGGAGCTGCTTCTCGCGGCCCTCGGGTTCAAAGGCGACCTTGCAGCTCTTGCAGACGCGGCGCAGCAGTCGCTGGGCGCAAACGCAGACGAGCGACGCGGAAATGTTGAACGGCTCGACGCCCATCTCCCCGATGCGCGCGATGGTGGAGGGCGCGTCGTTGGTGTGGAGCGTGGAGACGAGCAAGTGGCCGGTGAGCGCGGCCTCGATCGCGATGCCGGCGGTTTCCTCGTCGCGGATTTCGCCCACGAGGATGATGTCGGGGTCCATGCGGAGGTAGCAGCGCAACGCGCGTGCGAATGTCAGGCCGATGGCGCGGCTCATCTGCATCTGATTGATGCCGGCCAGCGTGTATTCGATCGGGTCCTCGGCGGTCTGGATGTTGACGTCCGGCGTGTTCACTTCGCCGAGGGCGGAATAGAGGGTCATCGACTTGCCGGAACCGGTCGGACCGCAGTGCAGGATCATGCCGTAGGGCTGGCGGATGCACTCGCGGTAAAGGGCGAGGTTTTCCTCGGAAAAGCCCAGCGCGGTCAGGGGCAGGGTGGACTTCTGCTTGTCCAGGATACGCATGACCACCTTTTCGCCGTGATTCATCGGGCCGGTGGCGACGCGCAGATCGATATCGATGTTCTTCTTGGTGTATTTCTTGAAGACGATGCGTCCGTCCTGCGGCAGCCGGCGCTCCGAGATGTCCAGGTTGCACATGATCTTGATGCGCGTGACCATGGAGTTCGCCGCGAGCTTGGGCAGCCGGAGCTTTTCCTGGCAGAGACCGTCAATGCGGTAGCGGATCAGGAGATCCTTTTCCATCGGCTCGATATGGATGTCCGAGGCGCCCGAGACGTAGGCATCCTCGATGATGCGGTTGGTCAGCTGGATGATCGGGGCCGAGTCCTCTTTCTCGAGATCCGCGGCGTTCATCTCGGCGGCGGTCGTATCGTTGCTATAGGCCGTGCTGATGACCTCGACGACGGAGCCAACATCCACGGCGTCGGTCCCGGACTTGGCGTCCTTGAAGTATTTCTTGAGCAGCGCCTCGAATAGCGTGGCGGAAACCACCCGGACCTCCTCAATGCTCATCTCGGTCGCCTGGGAGAAGGACTCCCGCTTGGCGTAGTCGAGCGGGTTGGACATCAGCACCGCGACGGAATTGGGACTGCAGCGCTTGTGCGGGAAGATGCCCTCGCGCCGGATGAGGGCGTCGCCGGTCACCTCGAGCAATTTGTCATCCACTTCGATCTCGTCAATCTTCGTGACGAGGGGCAGGTCGGTGAGCTTGGCGACGAACTTGGCCGTGTCATCGGCGCTGAGCTCGAACTTGGGGTCCAGCAGGCGCTGGAGCAGGGCCGCGGAATACTCCGCCACTTCCTTCAGGAGGATGAGGTCCTTGTCCGTGAATTCGCCATCGGTGCCGGCGGTGAGCTCCTTGTTGAGCACCTGGATCGCGCCGATGACGTTGGCGCCGCTCTTCAGCGGCACGGTCAACATCGACCGGACCTCGAAGCCGATGGTCTTGGCCAGGGACGACATGAACGGCGCCTGGCTGTCGGAGTTGCGGTAGAAGACCGGCTCGGCCGAGCTGATGACCTTGCCGACGACGCCGGTGCCGAGCGGCAGCCGGATCGCGAGCAGCTTGGCGGTCGTCTCCTTGAGCTTGAGCTCGAGTTCTGGCTGCCTGGCCCAGAGGGAGGGCGAGTAGTAGACGTGCTTGAAGGTGATCTCCGTCCCCTCGACGATGTAAAAAGTCATCGACTGGGCCTGCAGCGCCTCGGCGACCTTCGAGGCGGTGAGCTCGATGACCGAATCGAGGTCCTCGCGGCTGGGCGCGGCCTTCGAGATGATCTTGATGAGGAGCGAACGCCGCAGGGTGCCGGCAATATTGGGAGTAGCCATTAGTGTGGGCGCGACAGGGGCGTCATTCTGGAATTGTCAGCGATGTGCGCGGCCCGCAATGAGAAAGCAACGCCCGTGCGCAAGACTACCCATGTTCGGCTGGCTCCAACGAATTTTTTCCCGTCCTGATTCCGCCGGCGGCGCGCGCGGCGAAGCCGGCGAGCAGCTCGCGGCCGATTACCTGCGCCGGGAGCGCGGTTTCGCCGTCGTCGTGCGCAACTGGCGCTCGCCCCGCGACCGGCGCGCGGAACTCGACCTGGTCTGCCGGGACGGCGACGTGCTGGTCTTTGTCGAGGTGAAGACCCGGACGGCCGGGGCCCTGATGCCGGGCTATTACGCGGTCGACCGGCGCAAGCGGCGCGCGCTCCGGCGGGCGTGCGAGGCCTATCTCGCGCAGCTGGCGGCGCGGCCGCGCACGTTTCGTTTTGACGTCGTGGAGGTCGCCCTGCCGGCGGCTTCCGCGGCGGCCGACGCACCGCCGGAGGTGAGGCATTTCGAAAATATCCCGCTTTTTCCGAAACACTATCGGGGATGACCAGCATTTCCCTTGCGGCGCCCTCCGGGGCTGGCGAGATTCCACGTCGTCATGGCCGATACTTCGCGTCACCCGTTCCTGCAGGGCCTCAGCAAGCATCGCGGCGCGCCCCCGACCGTCGTCGTCATCTTCGGCGCCTCCGGCGACCTCACGGCGCGCAAGCTGATCCCGGCGGTCTATAACCTCAGCGTCGACAACCTCTTGCCGGCCGACTTCTACCTCGTCGGCTACGGCCGCAAGACGATCCCGGACGAGGAGTTTCGCACCCTGGCCGCCGCCGCGATCAAGGAATTTTCGCGCCGGGAGCTCAACCAGGACGTCTGGGCCCGGATCGCCGCGCATACGAGTTACGTGGCCGGCGGCTATGACGACAAGGCCGCCTTTGACCGCCTCGCCCAGCACATCGCGGCCATCAAAAAAACGATCGGGCGCGAGGTGCAAACCCTGTTCTACATTTCCACGCCGCCCTCCGTGTTTGAGCCCATCCTGCTCAATCTCGGCGCGTCGGGGCTTTCAGGAAAATACGCCGGCCAGGCGCATCACGCGAAGGTGATCATTGAGAAGCCGTTTGGCCGCGACCTCGCCTCCGCCCAGGCGCTGAACGCGACCATCCGGCGGGTGTTTGAGGAGTACCAAGTTTACCGGATCGATCACTATCTCGGCAAGGAGACCGTGCAGGACCTGCTGGTGCAGCGCTTTGCCAACGCCATTTTCGAACCGCTCTGGAACCGCAACTTCATCGACAGTGTGCAGATCACCGTCGCCGAGGATGTCGGCGTTGGCACGCGCGGCGGCTATTACGACGAGAATGGCTGCCTGCGCGACATGCTGCAGAATCACACGATGCAGCTGCTCGCGCTCACGGCGATGGAGCCGCCGGTCGCCTACGAGGCCGAGGCGATTCGCGACGAGAAGGTGAAAGTACTCAAGTCCATCCAGCCGCTCAAACCCGGCCCCGGCGGCGACGTGGCCCGCGCCCAATACGTGGCGGGCATGGTGGCCGGCAAGGCCGTGCCGGGCTACCGGCAGGAGGAGGGCATCTCGCCCCAGTCCACCACCGAGACCTACGCCGCCATCCGGCTTTCGATCAACAACTGGCGCTGGCAGGGCGTGCCGTTTTACCTGCGCTCCGGCAAGCGCATGGCGCGCCGTGTCTCCGAGATCGCCATCACCTTCAAGCGCGCCCCCGGCACCCTGTTTGCCGAGAGCAACCGCTTCAACCTCGCGGCCAACACCCTCGCGTTCCAAATCCAGCCCGACGAGGGGCTCAGCCTCATCCTCAACACCAAGATCCCCGGCCTCGAGACGCGCACCCAGCCGGTGAAAATGAATTTCCGCTACGCGACGACCTTCGGCTCCAACACGCCCGAGGCCTACGAACGGCTCGTGCTCGATGCGATGATCGGTGACGGCACGCTCTTTATCCGCGACGACGAGGCCGAGACCTCGTGGAAGCTCTATACGCCGGTGTTGGAGGCTTGGGCGGCCGCCGGCCGCGAGGGCCTGGACAGTTATGCCGCCGGCTCATGGGGGCCCGCGAGCGGCGACGCCCTGCTCGCCGGGAGAAAGCACACCTGGCGCCAGCCCTAACTGCCATGCCGGACATTTTTGACGCGCTCCCCGGCCTCGAGGCCCCCGTTGGGTCGATTGCCAAGAGCCTCAGCCAGATGTGGGCCGATACCGCGGCGGCCGGGGGACCCGCGCCGGCCTCGGAAGACGCCACGGCGACCCAAGTCAACTTTGTCCTGCATCTCGGCCTCAACACGACCGTGGAAGACGCGGTCGCCCAGTTCCAGACGGTGGTCGAGTTCTCCAAACGATGCCCGAGCCGCGTGGTCGTCCTCTGTCCGCTGATCGACGACAACGGCTTGCCGGACATGCGCGCCAAGCTCTATGGCGAGTGCTATCTCGGCAAATCGAAGAGCGACAAGCGCTGCATCGAATTCGTGATGCTGAGCTACACGCGCCGGGCGCGGCAGTTTCTGGAGGACCAGGTCTCCATCTGCCTCTCGACGGACCTGCCATTATATTATTGGGCGCACCGGTTCACCGCGAGCGCGAAGCTGGCCGATTACCATTACCTGCTGACGACCGCGAAGCGCGTGCTGATCGACAGTTCGATCGCGCCGGCGGACGTGCTCAGTTACCCGTGGCCGCGGCCCGAGTCACTGCGGGATCTGGTCTATTCACGGCTGCTGCCTATCCGCCAGGGTCTCGGCCAGTTTCTCAGCCGGTATCCGATGAGTGTGCTCTGCACGGATCTGCAAACGGTCACACTTGGACACGATGTCCCGCATGCGGCCGAGGCGAAGGTGCTGCTCGAGTGGTTGAAAGGGCGGATCGCGCTCTGCGGGAACAACCGCGCGGTGTTTTCGCTGGCACCATTCGCGGCGGCACAGGCGAGGAGTTTTGCGCTGACGTTTGCCTATGCGGGCGCGAAAAAGAAATTCTCCTGGCAGGGCGACGTTGCGCGGGGCAGCGCCTTGTTTGAAGCCAATTTTGGCTCGGGCCGGACGACCTTGCCGGCCGCCGTCAGCCTGCTTTCACCGGATGCAGCGCTGAACGACGCGATGTTCTTCTGACCGGAAAATCGTGGAAGTGCGAAGGGGCGGAAACAGGGAAAGGAAAATTGCAATTCCGGGCTTCCGCTCCTCCGCGTTTCCGCGACTGGCCTTGATTAAGGATTCGGCGCTTCGAGCAATCCTGCCAATTCTCGACTCAGGAGCTCGGCGGCGGGGGTCTGGTCTCCGGGTGTCCGCTGCAGCCACGGCACGTCCTGGCCCAGAATGACGTCGAGCGCCAGGTGCTCGGCTGCGCGCTGCGCCTGATCCTGATCCGGCTGGGCGACCGACGGGAGAATCACGAGACAGTTCCAGCCGGGCTCGTTGAAGCTCAGCGACCAGTTGATGATCCACGTGTAAGCGTGAAAAAATTGTTCCTCGTTGGCCGCCAGCGCCTCTGCCGGCACGGCGACGACAAAAAGATCCGGCGGCGGCAAATTCGGCTGCTCGCGATATTTCTGCCAGCCCAGGCTCTTGGCCTGAACCTCAATGTCCGCGAGGGATTTGCCTGTCGCATCCCAGGCCGTAACCTCGATCCGGGCGTCGGGAAAGAGCCGGCGCAGCGCCGGTTCGATCAGGGTATCGTAGGGCTTCATCGCGACAATCCGGACCGGCTGCTTCGCCTGCAAGCGCGCCAGAATCCAGGGCAGGCCCGGCTGCAGGCGCGGCAATTCGGCGAGGGACACGCGACGCCCGGTGAGGGCCCAGACCACCTCCTCCGCGAGTACCTTGTGACCGCGCATGTTGGGGTGAATCGCGTCGCTCATCAGCCTGATCCACGCGCGGTGATCAATCGCCTGGATGGCTTGGAAGGCGCGGAACGTGTCGGTCACCGGCACCTTCAGCTCACGGCCAACCTCGCGGGTGATCTGGGCGTAATCGGCGGCTTTCCAGAGGGGCCGGGCGGCATCGCCGGCGGACACCAAGGTGGGCGTCATCAAAATCACCTCCGCGCCGACTTGCTGCGAGCGCTGCACGATCTGCCGGAGGTTGGAGCGAAAATCCTCCGGACTGACCCGCGTCACGTCGTTGAGCCCAAACATCGCGACCACGAGCTGGGGATGATGACGGAGCACGTCGGCCTCCATCCGCCGCAATCCATCCGCGGTGCTGTTGCCGCTGACGCCGGCATTGATCATCTCGACCTGGGCGTGGGGATAAACCTGCCGCAAAGCCAGCCCGACGAGATCACACCAGGCGCGGCGGCCGCCGGTGTGGTAATAAACTCCCGTGATGCTGTCCCCGAAGCAGACGATCTTGACCGGCTGGCCGGACTCCAGGAGCTGGGCCGTCCGCAGCGGAACTCCGGCGGCACCGGGCAATGCCCCGGCCGCAGCGAAGCTGCCGCCGGCCATGAACAACCAAGAAAAAATGAGAGGCAAGGAGCGCTTCAAGCGACAGAAGCCTGCGGACAGGAAACCCGCTTGCCAAGCGGATCCATGGCTGGGTGAGGGCTGAGCTTGAAGATGCTATTCTCAGGGTTGGCTTTCAAACACCTGCGGCCTGTCAGCATCGCGCTCCAACTTCGCCTGATGCTGAAGTTTTCAGGAGTCTTGCTTGTTTGATGCGACCGGAATTGGCGGCGAAGGGGCCCTCTCCGATCCGATAGAGTTTGATCTCTGGCTGCAGGGTTTGGGCGTATTCATGCAAGGCCTCGCGAAAGTCGGCATTCAGCTCCGCCAGCCGTTTGACCATGGCGGTGCCGAACTGATGCATCAGTTCATCAGAAGGCTCGGCTTCGATTTCAAAGAGAAAACATGGACGCACTTGGGCACCGTGTTCACTCAGCGACAGGCAATATGAACGAGTGATACGGGCGAGCTCGGGCTCGGCATAGAGGCATTGTTCCAGATCCTCGGGGTAAATATTCGCGCCCATGACGCTGATGGTGCTGTCCCGCCGTCCGTAGATCCACAGGAAGGGCAGACGGAGCAGTCGCCCGGACTCAGGAACAAGGTCACGCAGGTTATAGCCCAGGTCACGCAGCTTGGCTTCAAGCTCATCAAATCGCGCCACGCCGCCCTCATCATGCACGTTGTAACGGATCCTCGGGGAGAGCACCGAATCGCGCGTGATGGTAAAGAGCAGCTCGCGGTTTTGATTCACCTCAATGTGGTGCATGAGTGGGTTGTATTGAAAGAGCATCGGGAGGCGTGAATCCGGACCGAAGAGGGCGGACTTCACCGTGGGATCCTTCCACGCCAGACGGCGAACGGCGACGGCCACGGGGGTTTCCCCGGCAATGCCGATTTCCAGATCCGTCGCGCCATACCCGCTATAAACCAGGCGGAAACGTTTTAGCAGGTAGTCGCGCAACCCCTCCGACATGCCTTCACCTCCGACCAGCGCGTCCAAGCGGTACTGCTCAAACGGGAATCCCTCTTGTTCGGCAACATCAATGAAGTGCTTCAAGAAAGGAGGGTAACCCAGAATCAAATACTGGTATTGGGGGCCGAAAAACCGGAGGGTGCTGAGCATTTTTACCAAGTCCGGGCCGGTGTTCTTGACGATACCGTTGGCCTCCAGGGCCTGCCCCATGTTGATGCCGGTGGCCCAGGATCCCATGGAAAAGGCGTTGATGGTGATGCGCGACTCGGTGCCATAGCAGTATTTGGAAAAATAGGAAATGAACCGCTGAGACTCGAGGCGCTCTCTTTTGCTGCGCACCCAGTTATATGGAGTCCCGGTGCTGCCGGAAGATTCGTCAATCATGGTGCGGTCCATGGGCATGGTGCCGTGGCAGCAGCGTGCCTCTGTCGTGTGCGCTTTGATATAATTCTCCTTGTCGGTCTCCGGGAGACCCATTTTGCCGTCCGCAGCTTGGAGTAAATACCCGGCATAGGCCGGAACGCGTTTGGCGGCGCGAAAAAATGCCCGGCGTGAGCGCAACTGGCCGGACCGGGCCAGGAGCCGGGGCTTCATCATGGAAAAGCCCCACAGGAAGGTCGTGTATCGCGAACAGAGCAGGTGAATGACCCAATCTCTCGGGCCGAGAGTCGCGAAGCGCAGGCGATCCAGAAGGGAGGGAATGGTTTTCATTTTTGCAAAGAAGCAAAGGTTGGACGAAGTCGCAGCAGCTCGGACGCCCGGGTGAAACTTTGCTCGGGAAAGCCCAAGGCGCGCTTGAGTGGGTAGTCCCGCTCGAGGGGGTTGGTTTCCTCGCGGCTCAATTTGAAGGCCCGGCGGCTGATGTGGCCGCGAACATACGCGCCATGGCCAAGTACGGGGACAGGCGCGTCGCTGCCGTGAAGAATCCGTCCCAGCTGGGAGGGTTGCAGGCATCGATTCAGGTGGCTCGTTCGTATCCGGCGGGAGGGCACGTTGAACGCGCTGTTGTCTCCATACCGGTTGGGAAATTTCGCCAGCAGGCTGAGGAAAATTTCAAAGTAATCCTGATCAAACGGACCGCCCGCCGTGCCACAATGGGCTGCAATGCAGGTGACTCCGATTTCCAGGGGTCGCACCAGCACGCGCGGATCAGCCAGGTGCCCGGCCACCACAGGGAGCGTGTGCTCGCCACCCGTATGCGCCAAAAGCGGCAAACCGGCCTCGGCCATGTGCTCGAGAAACCGGGTGTACCGGTGGTCGGACCAATCGATGTTCTGGCAGTTTGGCCGGCACTTTAGCACTACCGCGCCGGCCGCCAGGCAGCGCTCCAGTTCCTCCATGGCATCTGGACGGGCCGGGTGGATCGAGACGCCGGCGAGAATCTCGGTGTGCGCGTTTGCGAGACCCAAGACATAATCGTTCGGAACATAAAACGATCCGACCCCGTCGAGTTTCCTCCCGGAGGCATCGTACGGCTCGTCCTGGGCAAGAACTACGACCGCATCGAGCGAGGAGGACCGGATGAATGAAAGCAGCCGCTCGACATAGAGGGTGTCCAAGTCCTCCCGCAATGAAGCGCGGGGCAAACCGAAGGAGCGCAGCATGAGCGGCTCGCCCCATCTGGTCCACCCGCGCGGCCGATACCAGCACCCGGAGCCGCTCGCGCCATTGCCCACCACATGGACGTGGAGATCAATTTTCATGGGGAAGGTGAAGCGGCGGTGATCATGTTTTGGAGCACCCGCTCCGTGGTCTTGCGGTCGGCGGGACTGAGCGTGGATTCAATCCTTTCCAAACTGAGGCGATATTCGCGGTTGGCCGACTGCCACGCTTTCCGGCCCTTGGGGGTGAGGCCTACGACATGCTGGCGGCGATCGGCCGTGTTCGCGTGCTCCTGCAACAGGTTATCGGCCTTCATGCGCTTCAACAGTCCGGTTACATTGGAGGCGTCGACGATCAACGCCTGTGCGAGATCGGAAGCGCGCCTCCCTTCGTCGGCATCGGCGAGCAGGTTGAGCACATTGAACTGGGCGAGGGTCAGCCCATGTCGTTTGAAGAGCCGCTGGCCCGTTTTTTCAAAAGCCTGGGCGGCGGTGAGGATTTGCAGTACGAGGTGCATGCCGGCCAGTATTAGGGCGATAGTTGATAGGTCAAGTAACTACTTGATATCTCAAGTAACCCCTTTTACCCAGTCCGGCATCGAGCCCGCCTTGTGCGGTGGGAACCGCCAGAACCGCCGCCATGCCGTCAACGCTTCAGGAGAGCGCGTGCAGCTGGCGGCGCACGAGCCAGGGATCGATCTTCGTGAAGAAAAAAACCGCCCAATGGCCACGCAGACGGGTGAACCAACTCTGCTCACTCCGCCACGCGGGAAAGGTGATTTCCGCCGACTGGCGCTGATCGGCGGCGAACAATCCGCGGGCCTCGGCCGCGAGCGCGGGGTCGTCGATTCGCACCATGAGCTCGTAGTTGATCCGAAGCGAACGGACGTCGAGATTGGCTGAACCCACAAACACCGCGTCGTCCACGACGGCCAGTTTGGAGTGCAGGATCTGCGGCTGATACTCGTGGATCTTCACGCCGGCCCGCAGCAGGGAGCCATACAGCGCGCGGCCGGCCCTTTGTGCGATCGGGACGTCGGATTTTCCGGCGAGGATCAATTCGACCGACCCGCCCCGGCGGGCCACCGAGCGAAGTGCCCGGCGCAACCGCCGGCTTGGCACAAAATAGCCGGAGATAAGCTGCACGCGCCGGGCCCCGCGCAGCGCTTGCAGCAGACTGGCGCGAAAGGGATTTCGGAGCATGCGGGGGCCGCTCAGCAAGACCGGGCCGTGCGGAAACGACGGCCGCGCACCCTGCAGCGGACGGCGAATGCGCTGCAGCAGGCGATGGCGCAGGTCGTGGGCGCGAAACATGCCGTCAAACGCGGCCGCGAGCTGCCGAACGGCGTCCGGCCGGTGCAGCTCCCAGCCCAGGTCGCGCCACCCGCGCGTCACCCCGTCGCCGTCATATTCGTCGGCGACGTTGAAGCCGCCGATGAAGGCCACCGCGTCGTCAATCAGCAGCAGTTTGCGGTGATTGCGAAAGAGGAAGCCGCGCAACGAAAGGGGATTGAACAGGTGCACCGCGCCACCGCTCGCACGAAGTTCCGCCCAATAGTCGGCGGACAATCCGCCCGCGCCCAATCCATCCAGCAGGATTTTCACGCGGACGCCGCGCTGGGCCGCCTTCGTCAGGGCCGCACGAAAGCGTTCCCCGGATGCATCCGCGTGAAAAATATACATTTCGAACCGGATCGAATGCCGCGCCGCCCCGATGGCCGGCAGCATGCGCCGATAAGCCTCCGCTCCGGTGGGCAGCCAGTGGATGGGCGGATTTCGGCCGGAGGGTGGGTGGGCCATGGGCATTCTCTGACCGGGCCGGGTGCCGGGAGTTACCGGGCAAATCGGCCGGTGGCAAAATCGAGCAGCCGGAAAGGCCGGTTACCTGACGTTAACCACGGCATAAGTCCGCTTCCCCTTGCGGAGGAGGACATATTTGCCGAAGAGCAAATCGGTCGTTGTGACTAGGCGCGCGATGTCGGCCGAGCGGGCATTGTTCACGTAGATGCCGCCGCCCTCGATGTCCTTGCGGGCCTGTCCCTTGGAGGTGGCCAGACCGGCGTGGACCAGCAGGTCGGTGAGCGCCAGGCCGGGCGCCGCCAAGGTCGAACTCGCGAGCTCCTTGGTCGGCACCTCGCCGGCCACGTCGTTGAAAAGGTCCTCGGCGATGCCGTCGAGCGAACCCCCGAAGAGGATCTCGCTCGCCTTGAGGGCGGCGTTGAGCGCGTCGACCCCGTGCACGAGCTTGGTGAGTTCCCGGGCGAGGGCCTTCTGCGCGGTGCGCGCGCCGGGGTTGGCCTGCAGTTCGTTCTCAAGCGAGGTGATTTCGGCGTGCGAGAGAAACGTGAACTTCCGGAGATATTCGCCGGCTTTGACGTCCTCGATGTTGACGAAGAACTGGTAGAATTTGTAGGGGCTCGTCCGCTTGGGATCGAGCCAGACGGCGCCGCCCTCGGATTTGCCAAACTTGCTGCCATCGGCCTTGAGGATCAGGGGAAACGTCAGGCCCCACGCCGTGGCGCCGAGTTTCTTGCGGATCAAATCGGTGCCCGCGGTGATATTGCCCCATTGTTCGGTGCCGCCGATCTGGAGCTCGCACTCGTAGGTGCGGCGCAGGTGATAGAAGTCAAAGGCCTGCAGCAACTGGTAGCTGAATTCCGTGTAGCTGATGCCCGCTTCGCCTTCCAGCCGCGTGCGCACGCTGTCCTTGGCGATCATGACGTTCACGGAAAAATGCTTCCCAATGTCACGCAAGAAATCCAGGAAGCTGACCTGGGCCGTCCATTCGGCGTTGTCGACCAGCCGGGCGGGATTCTTCGGAGCGTCAAAATCGAGGAGCCGGGAGAGCTGGCCCTTGATGGCGGTGACATTGCGGGCGAGCTCCTCGCGCGTGAGCAGGTTGCGCTCGGCCGACTTGCCGCCCGGATCGCCGATCATGCCGGTGGCGCCGCCGGCGAGCGTGAGCGGACGATGCCCGGCGAGCTGAAATCGGCGCAACGTGAGCTGCGGCACCAGATGCCCCACATGGAGCGAGTCGGCGGTGGGGTCGAAACCGCAATAGAGCGTGATCGGGCCCTGGCTGAGGCGCTTGGTCAAGGCGTCGAGGTCGGTGCAGTCGGCGATCAGGCCGCGCCATTGGAGGTCTTCGAGGAGGGTCATGGAGACGACAAGAGTTATTCGCGTGGAGCAGGAGAGGGTCAAGGTGAAGGTGGGCAGCCTGTGTCTGTCATTCTGAGCGAAGCGAAGAATCCACTTGGGGCCTGCTGACTGGATCGCTCTGGATTCTTCGCTTCGCTCAGAATGACAAATCAGGGAATCGTGCCTCCAGATCATCTTATGGTTCGAGCTGCGAAAATAGAACCGAGGCTTCTTTTCGGAAAAACGGTTTGCGGCCGGCGCGTCGCAGGTTCTATTTCTTTCGTTCACCCGCGTCACCGCCCGGTGCCGGCCCGCCAACCAAACCCAGTTCAACCCTTCCTCCCATGCCCCTCGCCATCGGCTCCAAAGCCCCCGATTTCATCCTGAAGACCAAGACCGCGGACGGTCTCAAGGACATCAAGCTCAGCGACAACTTCGGCAAAAAGAAGGTCGTACTGCTGTTTTACCCGCTGGCCTTCACCGGCACCTGCACGCAGGAGATGTGCGACATGACCACGGGCCTCGGCCAGTATGTCGATCTCGGCGCCGTGGTTTACGGCATCAGCGTGGACAGCCCGTTCGCCAACGATGCCTGGGCCAAGGAGCACAAGATCGGCATCACGCTGCTCTCCGACCTCAACAAGACGACCACGAAGGCCTACGAGGTCGTGTTCCCGAACCTCGCCGGCATCGGCGACACGGCCGCCCGGGCGGCGTTCGTCATCGGCAAGGACGGCCTGATCAAGTATTCCGAGCAGACCGCCACGCCGAAGGACCTGCCCAATTTTGCGGCCGTCAAGGCCGCCCTGGCCAAATAACCGCCTGCCCGCATTTCAAAAATCGCGAATCCGCACCTCGATGAGCCTCCCCAATCCCTTCAAGACACTGCAGACCTTTTCCGCGAACGGCGTGACGCAGCAATTCTACTCGCTGCCCGCGCTGGAAGCCGCCGGCTTCAAGGTCTCGCGCCTGCCGGTTTCGATCCGGCTCGTGCTCGAGTCGCTGCTGCGCAACGCCGATGGCAAGCGCGTCACGGAGCAGGCGATCCGGGATCTCGCGGGCTGGGGCGCCAAGGCGCCGCGCACCGCGGAGATTCCTTTCGTCGTCGCCCGCATCGTGCTGCAGGACTTCACGGGCGTGCCGCTGCTGGTGGATCTGGCCGCGATGCGTTCCGCGGTCGTGAAGCTGGGCAAGAACCCGAAGATCATCGAGCCCCTCGTGCCGGTGGATCTCGTCGTGGATCACTCCGTACAGGTGGATTTTTCGGGCAGTGCCGCCGCGCTGGCGCAGAACCTCGAGCTGGAATTCTCCCGCAATCGCGAGCGCTACCAGTTCCTGAAATGGGGCATGCAGGCCTTCGACACCTTCAAGGTCGTGCCGCCGGGCATCGGCATCGTCCACCAGGTGAACCTCGAGTATCTCGCCAAGGGCGTGCTCTCCGACGCGAATGGAGTTTGTTATCCCGACACCCTCGTGGGCACGGACTCGCACACGACGATGATCAACGGGCTCGGCATCGTGGGCTGGGGCGTTGGCGGCATCGAGGCCGAGGCCGGCATGCTCGGCCAGCCGGTATATTTTCTGACGCCCGATGTGGTCGGCGTTTACCTGACCGGCGCGCTGCGCGAGGGCGTCACCGCGACGGATCTTGCGCTCACGGTCACCCAGCTCCTGCGCAAGGCCAAGGTCGTCGGAAAATTTGTCGAATTCTACGGGCCGGGCGCGGTGGCGCTGCCGGTCGTGGACCGCGCGACCATCGCCAACATGGCGCCGGAATACGGCGCGACGATGGGCTTCTTCCCGATCGATGCGGAATGCTCGAACTACCTTCGCGCCACGGGCCGCGAGGACCAGCATATCGCGCTCTACGAAGCGTATTACAAGGCGCAGGGCCTGTGGGGCATCCCGCAGAAGGGCGCGATCGACTACTCCACAGACCTCGACCTCGACCTGGCCACGGTCGTCCCGAGCGTGGCCGGCCCCAAACGGCCACAGGACCGGATTGAGCTGCCGAAGATGAAGCAGGAGTTTACGACGGCGTTCTCCAAGCCGGTGGCCGAAAATGGCTTTGGCAAAAAGGCCGAGGACCTGGCGAGGAAGATCCATGTCGCGGCGAATGGCTCCTTCCACGCCGGTGGCGGCAGCCAGGCGCCGGTGTCCGCGGCAAAGTCCGCGGCCTGCGACACTAATCCCGCGACCGAGAGGGAAATGGCCAACAACCGGCCGACGCCTGACATTGTCCCCTCGGCGGCACCGCGAATGGAAGGCGACATCGGTCACGGCTCAGTGCTCATCGCCGCCATCACCAGCTGCACCAACACCTCGAATCCGAGCGTCATGCTCGCGGCCGGCCTGCTGGCCAAGAAGGCCGTCGAGAAGGGTCTCAAGGTCAATGCGACGGTGAAATCCTCGCTGGCCCCCGGCTCGCGCGTCGTGACGGACTATTTGGACAAGACCGGACTCACGCCCTATCTCGACCAGCTCGGTTTTCAGACCGTCGGTTACGGCTGCACGACCTGCATTGGCAATTCCGGTCCACTGCATCCCGCGATCGAGGAAGCCATCACCAAGAACGACCTCGTGGCCGCGTCGGTGCTCTCGGGCAACCGCAATTTCGAGGCGCGCGTGCACCAGAACATCAAGGCGAACTTCCTGATGTCCCCGCCGCTCGTCGTGGCTTTCGCGCTCGCCGGCCGCGTTGACATCGACCTGTCCAAAGAGCCGATCGGCAAGGGCAAGGACGGAAAGGACGTGTTCCTGAAGGATCTCTGGCCGACCCTGCAGGAAGTCCGCGACCAGATGCAAGCGGCGCTCAAGCCCGAGGTTTTTCGCCGGCTCTACACCAATTTCGCCGCGCAGAATCCGAAGTGGAACGAAATTCCCGCAACGACAGGCAATGTTTACGCCTTCGAGGCCAAGTCCACCTACATCCAGGAGCCGCCGTTCTTCACGAACTTCACGCTCCAGCCCGGCGCGATCGCCGAGATCAAGGGCGCCCGGACGCTCGGCATCTTCGGCGACTCGGTCACGACGGACCACATCTCGCCCGCCGGCGCCATCAAGAAGACCTCGCCCGGCGGCCAATACCTGCTCGAAAACGGCGTGGGTTTCGCGGACTTCAACAGTTACGGTTCGCGCCGCGGCAACGACCGGGTGATGACGCGCGGCACGTTCGCCAATGTCCGGATCAAGAATCTCATGCTCGGCGGCGAGGAGGGTGGCAGCACGATCTACCAGCCCACCGGCGAGAAGATGGCGATTTACGACGCGGCGGTGAAGCACATCGCGGCCCAAACTCCGCTGATCATCCTGGCCGGCCAGGAATACGGCACGGGTTCCTCGCGCGACTGGGCGGCCAAGGGCACGAAGCTGCTCGGCGTGAAAGTCGTCGTCGCCCAGAGCTTCGAGCGCATCCACCGCTCCAATCTCGTCGGCATGGGCGTCCTGCCGCTGCAATTCAAGGACGGCACGACTACCCAGACCCTGAAGCTTGACGGCACGGAGACGTACGACGTGGTGGGACTGAACGCATCGATCAAACCGCAGCAGGACCTCACGCTCAAGATCACGCGCCAGGATGGCGCGGTGGAGAACGTGCCGGTCCGCTGCCGGATCGATACGCCGATCGAGATCGACTATTACCAGCATGGCGGGATTTTGCCCTACGTTCTGCGGCAAATCGTAACCAAAAATTAAGCCCGCAGTCTTGCCGCGATTGAACCTGCGGCTAGGGTCGGGGCACATTCCTCATGTCCGAAGCCGGCAAACCCACCTTTCTCGTCGACGCCTATTCCGATCCCGTGGTCGTGCGCATCGACGGGCGCGCCTGTTTCCAAAACAGCGCGTGCCTCAAGGATTTCATCACCGAGATGATCCATCAGGGGAAAACGCGCTTCGTGCTCGATTTCCTGCACTGCACGAGCATGGACAGCACGTTTCTCGGCGTGCTGGCCGGGGCGGCGCTGGAGCTGAAAAAGGCCGCGCCGGAAAGCAGTTTCGTGCTGGCGCGGGTGGGCCCGCGCAATCTCGAGTTGATCCGCAACCTCGGCCTGCACCGGCTCCTGACGGTCGACTCGGGCGATTTCCAGATGAGCTTCGATAAGTGCGACACAGCCCTGCACTGCCCGGACCACACCGAGCTGGAGAGTGCGCGGATGGTGCTGGAAGCGCATGAAAGCCTGATTTCGGTCGACGAGACCAACCGGGAAAAGTTTCAGGATGTGCTCGCGTTTCTGAAGAACCGGGTGGAGCAGAAATAACCGGGACGGGAGGGGAAGACACACTCCGCCATTGCCCGGAAGCGCGGGGCCTGCCACACCAGTCCCCTCATGTTTCTGGTCCTGGTCATCGGTCTTGTCCTCGGCGTCCTTGCCATGCTGCTGCCTGTCTATCGGGCGCGCCGCGAGGCCGACCGTCTCGAGGAGGAAAAGCAGCAGGTGACCCAGGAGCGCCAGCTGGTGGTGGATTTCATGCACCACATGGTCGAGGCGCTGGGCGAGGGCCTGACCCGCGAGGAACTGCTCCAGCGCATCGTGCACGCGGCCATCCTGTGCTCGGGCGCGCTCAGCGCCTGCCTGTTTGAACGGACGGAGGACGGGAAAATGCGGAGCGCGGCGGTCGAGGGCCTGTTCCCACCGCACCGGCCCCTGCCGCCGGCGGTGCGCGAAAAGCTTGCCACCCGCGCGCGCTTCATCGAGCAGGTGCTCAAGGCGGAGGCCTTTCCGGCCAGCGAGGGGATTATCGGCGCAGTCGTCCAGACCGGACGCGGACAGCTGATCGCGGATGCGGCGGCGGACACGCGCGTGGTGATTCACGAGGATCCGGCGCTCAAGGTGCGCTCGCTCATCGCCGTGCCGTTGCAATTCCGGGACCGTTTCTTTGGCGTGCTGGCGGTGGCGAACTCGGCGGATGGCGAGCCCTTCACGCTGACGGATTTCTCGCTGATGCAGTCGCTGGCCGAGCAGGCCGCCCTGGCGCTGCACAACGCGGAATTCCTGCACTTTCAAATCGAGAAGCGCCAGATGGACCTCGACCTGTCGCTGGCCAGCGGCATCCAGCAGATGCTGTTGCCGAAGGAGCCGCCCCAGATGGCCGGCCTCGACCTGGATGCACGCTACACGCCGGCGCAGAAGGTCAGCGGCGACTTCTACGACCTGTTCGCGCTCTCGGACACGCGGCTCGGCGTCGCCGTCGCGGACGTCTCGGGCAAGGGCATCCCGGCGTCGCTGCTGATGGCGATGTGTCGGACCAATCTCCGGCAGATTGCGCCGCGGCATGATTCGCCGGCCCAAACCCTGGCGGAGTTGAACCGGGCGCTGGGCGGCGATTTGCGGGGCATGTTCATCACGATTCTCTACGCGGTGATCGACACGGCGCGCGGCGAAGTGACGTTTGCCCGGGCCGGCCACGAGCTGCCGCTGTTCTCCCGCCACGATCGCGCGACGGGCGTGCCGGTCGTGGAGTTTGTCGGTTCCGAGGGCATGCCGCTCGGCCTGGTGCCGGACGAGATTTTCTCCGCGGTGATTGCGGACCGCACGGAGCCGTTTCAGCCGGGGAATGCGCTGGTGCTCTACACCGACGGCCTGACCGAGGCGCCGAACGAGGAGGACAAGGAGTTTTCCGGCACACGGCTCGCGGATGCCGTGCATGCCCTGCACAACCGCAGCGCGCGCGAGCTGAATGACGGCATTCTGGAAACGGTGCACCGCTTTGCGGGGTCCGTCGCCCTGCGTGACGACCTCACGCTGGTGACCATCAAGCGCGTGTAGGGCGGGGTCGTCCGCCTTTGTCCCGCCTCAGCGGGAGATCGGAAGAGCACACGTCTGAACTCCAGTCACGCCAATATCTCG
>OCZT010002236.1_pt1 | contig 20057 bp, 16 predicted proteins | sample 1539031 | NCBI WGS metagenome assembly OCZT01 (sample SAMEA3539308, study PRJEB22396) | soil metagenome | biome: tundra; feature: field; material: soil | place: USA | collected 2010-05 | depth 0.15 m | reverse complement strand
GCAGAGGGAGGCCGGCCTCGGCATCGAGGCCGAGGAGGGCGCTGCGGCGGTCGAGGACGAGCCCGCTCCGGTACCGGACGCGCCTGGTGGCGCCGCCGCCGGGGCGGCTTCCTGAGCCGGCTTCTCCCGGGCTGACAGGCCCGGGGCGAGCCCGGGTGGCGACAGTGCCCGGGCCTGCGGTGATCCCTGGGCTGAGGTGAGCACTGGATGGCGGACGAGCGCTGGGTGATCGCGGGGCTCGGCAACCCGGGCGCAGAGTACGCGGGCAACCGCCACAACGCCGGGTACATGGTGGCCGACGTGCTTGCCGCGCGGATGGGCGCGGCCTTCAAGCGGGACAGGTCAGGCGCCGCGGTTGCCGTCGGCAGGCTGGCGGCCGTGCCCGTCACGGTCGGGAAGCCGCGGTCATACATGAACTGCTCCGGCGGCCCGGTCGCCGCGCTCCGCAGCTTCTACAAGGTCCCGGCGCAGCGGGTGCTCGTCGTGCATGACGAACTCGACGTTCCGTTCGGAGTGATCCGGCTGAAGCTGGGCGGCGGTGACAACGGGCATAACGGGCTCAGGTCGGTAACTGCCGCCCTGGCCACCCGGGACTATTACCGCGCGCGCCTCGGCATAGGCCGGCCGCCTGGCCGGATGGATCCCGCCGCCTTTGTATTGCGTGACTTTTCAGTTACTGAGCGTAAGCAACTTTCCGTGCTGATCGAACACTGCGCGGATGCCGTTGAAGCCCTGCTGCGCAACGGGCTTGAAGCCGCGCAGAACGAATTTCACCCCAATTTTTCACCGGCGGATTTCTGACCGAAACCCCTGCCGGCATTGAGGTCTTGCGTGGTCAGAGGGTTGCGAGTGGCTCCGAGGGCAGATGTAACTCTCTGCGATCTGACCTATAGTGCTCAGATCGCGGGAAAAGCTGTCAACCGTCCCATTTGGATAGGCGTCTTTCACTGTGGAGGCACGGTGAACGTCCGGCAAACGCCGGTGGGGCCGTGGCGGCGAAAGGACGGGGTGGGAGCGTGTCAGGTCAGTCAGCCGTCACCGGCCACCGGCGGGCTGACAAGGCAGTCGCTCGCCTAGCCGCCCAGAAACCTGCCGTATGGACGCATGCCTACCTGCGCCAGGTGATCGTTGTCGATGGTCTGTGCGCGCTCGCGGGCGGGTTGCTGGCACTCAAGGTACGCTTCGACTCCGCCCCCGAGCCGCCGAGCCGCTATCTGGCGCTCAGCCTCAGCCTGCCGCTGATCTGGCTGTGCATGGTGCGGCTCTCGGGCGGATATGACTCGCGCTTCATCGGGGTCGGCACGGATGAGTTCCGCAGGGTGCTGAACGCCGGGGTGGCGCTCACCGCCGCCGTGGCGATCGTGTCCTACGCGACGAAGACCGAGATCGCCCGCGGCTACGTGGTCGTCGCGCTGCCCTGCCTCACCGCGTTCGACCTGATGACCCGGTTCATTCTGCGCAAGAGGCTGCACCGGCTGCGCAGCCTGGGCAGTTGCATGCGCCGCGTGGTCGCCGTCGGCCACGTACGGGTGGTGGCCGATCTCGCGACCGAACTGCGCAGGGAGACCTATCACGGGCTGTCGGTCGTCGCGGCCTGCATCGCGGGCCCGGACGGTGACAGCGAGGTCGACGGGATTCCCGTCGTCGGCGGCCTGGGCAACGTCGCCCGCGTGGTGGAGCTCTACGACGCCGACACGGTCGCCGTGCTGGCCTGCCCGGAGATGAGCGGCGTACGGCTGCGGGAGCTCGCCTGGGCGCTGGAGAAGACGGGTACCGACCTGTGCGTCGCCCCGGCCCTGATGGACGTGGCCGGCCCGCGCACGACGATCAGGCCGGTGGCCGGGCTGCCGCTGCTGCACGTTGACCACCCGGAGTTCACCGGTGCCAAGCAGGTCATCAAGGGCGCGTTCGACAAGTTTCTCGGCGTGTCGGCGCTGACGCTGATGGCCCCGGTGTTCATCTGCGCGGCCATCGCCATCAGGCTCGCCGATGGCGGCCCCGCGCTATTCAGGCAGACCAGGGTCGGCCGGGACGGCCGCGCGTTCACCGTGTACAAGTTCCGGACGATGGTGCTGGACGCGGAGGACCGCAAGGTCCACCTCGTCGGCAGCAACGAGCACGACGGAGTGCTTTTCAAGATCCGCAATGATCCGCGGATAACGACCGTGGGCGCCTGGCTCCGCCGCTGGTCGGTGGATGAGCTGCCGCAGCTGATCAATGTGGTGCGCGGGGACATGTCGCTGGTCGGCCCGCGGCCAGCGCTGCCGGACGAGGCCGCCAGGTACGGGGACTACGTCCGGCGCCGGCTGGTGGTCAAGCCGGGCATCACCGGATTGTGGCAGGTTAACGGCCGCTCTGACCTATCCTGGGAGGAGTCGGTCCGGCTCGACCTGCGCTATGTAGAGAATTGGTCGCTAGTCCTCGACCTGCAGATCCTGTGGAAGACCTGCTCGGCGGTACTGCGCGGGTCTGGGGCGTACTGAGCCTGTCGCAGCGGGATAACCACTGGATGGAGCCTGCCTGATGATGTCCGATGACGATCGTCTGGCGCGGGACCTGGCGACCGAGGCCGGACGCCGGCTGCTCGAGCTGCGCTCGGCCGGCGGCGACCCGGACAGCCTGCGGAAAGCCGGTGACCGGCGCTCCCACGAGTTCCTGGCCGGCGAACTGGCCCGGCTGCGGCCCGGTGACGCCGTGCTCTCAGAAGAGGGCCGCGACGATCCGGCCCGGCTGTCGGCCAGCCGGGTATGGATCGTTGATCCGCTGGACGGGACGCGGGAGTTCGGCGAGTCCGGGCGGACGGACTGGGCTGTCCATGTCGCGTTGTGGGAACTCGGCGAGCTGACCGCCGGCGCGGTGGCGCTGCCCGCGCAGGGAAAGACGCTCAGCACCGCTGAGCCGCCCGCGGCCGTTGCTGGCTCCCCGGCAGGCCCGGCGGGCTCCCAGCCGGGCGCTCAGGCCGCTGCGGGCGGTGCGACGGCCCTGCCGCGCAATCTCCGCTTCGTGGTGAGCCGGACCCGTCCTCCTGCGTTCGTCCAGTCGCTGGCTGACCAGGCCGGGGCAGTCCTGCTGCCGCTTGGCTCGGCCGGAGCCAAGGCCGCGACGGTGATCTGCGGGGCCGCCGACGCCTACATTCACAGTGGCGGGCAGTACGAATGGGACTCCGCGGCACCGGTCGCGGTGGCGCGGGCAGCGGGCCTGCATGCGTCGCGGATAGACGGCGCGAAGCTGGCCTACAACCAAGAGCATCCCTGGATGCCCGATATCCTGATCTGCCTGGCCCCGTTGGCCGGCCCGCTGCTCGAGGCGATCGCGGTCGCCGGCGGCGCCGGCGAGTGACCTGCAGGCCAGCACGAGCCAAGTTAGCCCGTTTCCGATAGTCCGGAGTTTTTCCAGATGACAGCCATGCGTTCCGACTACCTGCTTTCGCAGCTGGATGTCCTCGAGGCCGAGTCGATCCACGTGATGCGCGAGGTCGCCGCCGAGTTCGAGCGGCCGGTGCTGCTGTTCTCGGGCGGCAAGGACTCGATCGTCATGCTCGCCCTGGCGGAGCGGGCATTCGGGCCGGCGCGCATCCCGTTCCCGGTCATGCACATTGACACCGGGCACAACTTTTCCGAGGTGCTCGACTTCCGGGACTGGCGCGTCGCCGAGCTGGGGATCCGACTGATCGTGGCGTCGGTGCAGGATGCCATCGACGACGGCCGGGTGACCGAGGAGTCCGGCCGCTGGGCCAGCCGCAACCGGCTGCAGACCACCAGCCTGCTGGACGGGATCGCCGAGCACCGCTTCGACGCTGTCTTCGGCGGTGCCCGGCGGGATGAGGAGAAGGCCCGGGCCAAGGAACGCATCTTCTCCTTCCGCGACGAGTTCGGCCAGTGGGATCCGAAGAATCAGCGGCCCGAGCTGTGGAACGTGTACAACACCCGGATCAACCGGGGTGAGCACATCCGGGTGTTCCCCCTCTCGAACTGGACCGAGCTGGACGTCTGGCACTACATCGAGCGGGAGGGCCTGGAGATTCCGGCCATCTACTTCGCGCACCAGCGGCGCGTCTTCGAGCGCGATGGCATCTTGCTCGCCGAGAATCAGTTCGTCGTCAGGGCGGACGATGAGCCAGTCTTCGAGACGAGCGTCCGCTACCGGACGGTCGGCGACATGACCTGTACCGGCGCCGTGGAGTCCAGGGCCGCCGTGATCGCCGACGTGATCGCCGAGATCGGCGCGACCCGGATCACCGAGCGCGGCCAGACCCGTGCGGACGACCGGGCCAGCGAGGCAGCGATGGAAGACCGCAAGCGGGAGGGGTACTTCTGATGACCGCGGTAGGGAGCGGACCGGGCATGAGCCACCCGGACGGCGACAGGCACATGGACATCCTGCGGCTGGCAACGGCCGGCTCGGTGGACGACGGCAAGAGCACGCTGATCGGCCGCCTGCTCTACGACTCCAAGTCGATCTTCGAGGATCAGCTTGCCGCCGTGGAGCGCACCAGCCGGGAGCGGGGCGAGGAGTACACCAACCTTGCCCTGCTGACCGACGGACTGCGGGCCGAGCGCGAGCAGGGCATCACGATCGACGTGGCCTACCGCTACTTCGCCACGCCGCGGCGGAAATTCATCATCGCGGACACGCCCGGTCACGTTCAGTACACCCGGAACATGGTGACCGGCGCGTCGACCGCTGACCTCGCCGTGGTTCTCGTCGACGCCCGCAACGGGCTGACCGAGCAGAGCAGGCGGCATGCCTTCCTGGCGACGCTGCTGCGGGTGCCGCACCTGGTGCTCGCGGTCAACAAGATGGACCTCGTCGGGTACGACGCCGCGAGGTTCGAGGAGATCGCCAAGGAGTTCACTGCCTTCGCGGCGAAGCTGGAGATCAGCGACCTCACCTTCATCCCGATCTCCGCGCTGCACGGTGACAATGTCGTGCAGCGGTCGGCGAGCATGCCCTGGTACGACGGGCCGTCCCTGCTGCACCACCTGGAGCACGTGCACATCGCGTCCGACCGGAACCTGATCGACGTGCGGTTCCCGGTGCAGTATGTCATCCGGCCGCATCAGGCGACCGACCCCGAGCTGCACGACTACCGCGGCTACGCGGGCCAGGTCGCCGGGGGGGTGCTCAAGCCGGGCGACGAGATCATGCACCTGCCGTCCGGGCTGACCACGACGATCAAGCGGATCGACACCGCCGCCGGGCCTGCCGCCGAGGCGTACCCGCCGATGTCCGTCACCCTGCTGCTCGCCGATGACCTGGATGTCTCCCGCGGCGACATGTTCTGCCGTCCGCACAACCAGCCCCCGGCCGCCCAGGACGTGCAGGCGATGGTGTGCTGGATGTCCGACGCGCGCCCGCTGGCCGTCGGCAGCAGGCTCATCGTCAAGCACACCACCCGCACGGTGAAGACCATCGTCCGCGACCTGCAGTACCGGCTGGACGTCAACACCCTGCACCGTGACGAGCAGGCCACCCAGCTTGGCCTGAACGAAATCGGCCGGGTGTCCCTGCGGACCACCCAGCCGCTGTTCTGTGATCCCTACGCCCGTAACAGGACGACCGGCGGGTTCATCCTGATCGACGAGGCGACCAGCGCCACCATCGGCGCCGGCATGATTACCGAAGCCGGATAGCGCCCTTGTCATGCCCCCCATGCCCCCCACAGCGGAAATCCGGGAGGGCGCCCCTGGCCTGGGCGCCGCCCTCCCGCCGTCCCGGGTGCACCGCCAGCACCGCCGCATCCGGCGGCACGGCTACGCAAACCAGCGGTCCGCCGGGCAGGCACCGGCGAGGTGACAAGTTAGCGGTTATTTCATGGCTTATCTGCTCTTCACGGACAACCGCAGGCAGCGTCTCGCTCCGGGAGGGGCCGCTCCGGGGCGGAGCGTGTCCAGCACGGCGTAAACCATAACCATAAGTCAGGCGTCTTGTGCATAAGAAATGTTCTCCGGCGAAATATCTGCCTCCCGTCTGAACCCGAAGGAACCTCATGCGTCGACTAGTCCCCGGAGCGATGCTCGCTTCGGCCATGAGTGCCGCGCTTGTCTTGTTCGGCGTGGTGCCCGCCAGCGCCGCTGTCCCGCTGCCTGGCCTTGTGTCAGCGGCGCCGGTGCCCTGGACGCCGAACGTGTTCGCGGGCACCACTACCACGTCCGTGTGCGACACCTGGTTCGGGTCGGGGGGCTGTAGTGCCACCACCATCTGGAGTACGGCCGTGGTTAACGGCGAGGTAGTGGTGGCGGGCGCGTTCACCCAGGCATGCCAGCCCGGGCCGGCCTCGTCCGGGCATTGCGCGGCGGGGACGGAGGTGACGCGCGACGACATCTTTGCCTATCAGCTGGGCACCGGGGTCATCGATCCTAACTTCGCGCCGCAGCTCGACCAGGGCCCTGTCTATAGCGTTGTGGCGGGTCCGAACAACACGGTCTACGTCGGGGGCGCTTTCACCACGGTGAACGGGGCGAGCCACCGCGGTGTGGTTCAGCTGAATGTGACACCGGGCACCCCCTCGGTGGACGGCACGGTGATCACCGCCTTCACGGGTCACGTCAGCAACTACGTCCGGGCGATGGCGCTGAACGGGAACGCGTTGTACGTCGGCGGCCAGTTCACCACGGTCGACAGCGTGAAGGAGGCCGGGGACGCGCGGCTGAACGCGGCCACCGGCGCGGTGGACACCACGTTCAGCATGCCGATCAGCGTCACCCCGGACAGCGGGCAGGCGCTGAAGGTGGCGGCCATGTCGGTGACCGCCGACGGCCAGGAACTGGCGATCGCCGGCCCCTTCCTCGACGTGAACGGGATGTCCAGGCCCAGGGTCGCGCTGATCAGCACCGGCGGCGGCCTCGGGTCGACGGCCACCCTGGCCAACTGGGCGGCACCGATCCTGGCCAACAACTGCTCCGCCGAGCACGACGACGTCCGCGGCATCGACCTCTCCCCGGACGGCTCCTACTTCGTCATCGCCGACACCGGGTACAAGTCATCGCCCGCGACGTCGGCCAGCGTCTGCGACGCGGTGGCCAAGTTCTCGACCGCGCCGACCGGCACGAGCGTCCAGCCAACCTGGATCAACTACGCAGGCGGCGACTCGTTCTACTCGGTCCAGGTGGCCGGCTCGGTGATCTACGTGGGTGGTCACAACCGGTGGGTGAACAACGAATGCGGCAACAACACCGTCTGCGAGCCCAACGCGGTGCTGGAAATGGGCTTCTCCGCGCTGGACGCGAACACTGGCCTGGGTGTCCCCTGGTTCCAGCCGCTGACAGAACGCGGCGCAGGCACGATGTCGCTGACCACCTTCCCTGCCGGTGACTACGCGGGCTCCAACGGCGGGCTGCTGCTCGGCAACAACGTGAACACGAACGCCGGCACGTTCCACAGCTTCAACGCCTTGTTCCCGCTGACGTCTACGGCCCCATCACCAACGTTCGGGTCCATCCCCTCTGGCATCTTCAGCCAGGGTGACCTGGGCGGGCACAATGAGGGCCAGGGCGGGTCGGGAATCGCCGCGATGTGCGTGGACGACACTGGCAACAGCACGACTGCCGGCACCGGCGTGGAGTTCTCCACCTGCACCAACGCTCCTGAGCAGAACTGGACCGTTGAGTCGAACGGCAACGTCGAGGTCAACGGCCTGTGCCTGGACACCGCGGGCCAGGCGACAGCCGGCGGCACCAAGGTCGACGTGAACACCTGCGGCTCAAGCACCACCCAGGTCTGGACGCAGGGAAGCGGGAACACGCTGGTCAACCAGGCGGCTAACCTCTGCCTCGACGACCCCGGCTCCAGCACCACGAACGGCACCGTGCTGGACATCGCCACCTGCTCGGGCGGCACGAACCAGGTCTGGCCGCTGCCCGCGGCCCCGGCACCAGCGTCGCTCATTCCATCCGGGCCGGTGTACTCCGCGAGCATTCCGTCCTCTCAGCAGCCCGGCTGCCTCACTGACACCGGCAACAGCACCACTCCGGGCACCGCCGTCGACATGTCGACATGCGAGGGCGGCTCGGGCTCGATCGCGACTATCGAGCCCGGTGGCAACATCAAGCTGAAGGGCTTGTGCATGGACACCGCGGGCGAGGCCACCGCCAGCGGCACCAAGATTGTCCTGAACACCTGCAGCTCCAGCACTACCCAGGTCTGGACGCCTGGCAACGCGCACACGCTGAAGAACGAGGCATCCGGGCTGTGCCTGGCTGTCACCTCAGCCGTGAACGGGGTGAATCCCGACATCATCGCCTGCACGACGCAGACGACGCAGCAATGGCGCCTGCCAGCGATGTAGCCGGCGTCCGCAGTTATCCGGGAGGGCGCCCCTGGCCAGCCGCGCGAGTGCTCTTGTGATCCTCGGAGGTGGGCAGTGGAACCGCGAGACTGGCCGGATGATGCTGGCGACGGCGCCCGCAGGTGCTGATCATCAGTCGCTACGCGTCCGATGCACCGGCGGTGCGAGGTCTATCCCGCTCCAGCTGTTCGGCCGGCCATGGGCGCGCGGTGTCGAAGCGTGACTGCTCACTCACGTCAGCTCGCGTGGCGAGCTCAGTGAGCTGGTGCCGGCGGTCGAGTTCGAGCGGGTCATCCTTCCCGGCTTCGCCAGACTTAGCCCGCTAGCTCTCTGGCACGGTCTAAATTCCACACCGGACAACCTCCGAGTTCGCAGTCCTGCTCGCCTCGCACAAGCTGGCTAGTCGCTACAAGTGCGCTTGTACCCCGCACGCGGTGGCGTCAGCCCGTCGTCTAACCGGCGAGATCCGGTCGCCGGGCCCCTATCGTGGAAGGCTCGAAAATGAGTGGTCCTGAGAATAAACGGCCAAAGGTGCTGGTCCTGCTAGGGACCGGTTACTTCCCACCCTTCATCGAACAGAGTGGCGAGCTGCACAGTGCCGGCCAAGCCCCCCGTGTTTGGCTGCTCGATATTCCTGGCGACCTGAAGCTCTTGGATCAGCGTTTTCTGACCGGACCCCCGAAATTGCGGCGAGCTCTCTACCGCATCATTCCTATATGGGCGGCACAGGCACTTGAGGCGTTCCGCGTCAGGCGTCACTACGACGTGGTCTTCTCCTGGGGAGCGGCGCCGGTCGCACTGCCCTTCGCCCTGCTACTCAAGCTAACCAGGACAAAGGTGCCTTTCGTGATGCTCTTGAGCTGGGTGTCGCCCCCCAAAAAGGCATGGCTCCTTCGACTAACGCACTCGTCCATAACCAAGCTGATCCTACCGCCATCAAGTCAGAGTGAGTTCGCCGTAAATCGCTTGAGGATCCCCCCGCAAAAGATCGTCGACATCCCCTGGTGCGTCGATGAGCAGTTCTGGCAGTCACCAAGCGACGTCAGACCCGACATGATCTGCTCGGTTGGCAGAGAAATGCGCGACTATGAGACGCTGATCAAGTCACTCGACGGTACCGGCATCCCCTGTCACATCGCAGGAGCACTCGTCCGCGGGAAGAGTGACCAATGGCGCCAGACGCTCGGAGACTCTGGCGAGAAAGTTGAGTTGCCCAACAACGTGACCGTCGGGTCAAAGAGTCCCGTCGAACTACGCGAACTCTATGCGCGTTCGCGCTTCGTCGTGCTCCCTCTCCACCAGAGCGACACAGACAACGGGATCACGTGCTTGCTTGAGGCATGGTCGATGGGCAGATCAGTGATCTGTTCGCAGATCGACGGCCAGCGTGATGCCATTGACGACGGACGGAACGGCCTCTTTGTCCCGGTCGGCGACGTGGAGGCTCTGCGCAAGGTCATTGTGGATCTCTGGGCTCGCCCCGAAGAGTCGGCGAGGATGGGCATCGAGGGACGGCGGACCGTGGAGCATTACCGCCGATTGGATCGCTTCGTCCGGGAGGTCGGCGACGTAATCCGAGAGGCTGCTTCAAGCACCGGATAGCTCCAGCGGGGCCGCCGAACTCACCTGGGTTGGTTCTGCTTTTCATTGCATCAGTCGCGTAGCCCGGTCATCGGCACGATTCCGGCCGGCTAAATCGGCCGGGCCGTGCCCGGCGCCCTTGGGAGCGGCTGGCCTGGCGCGCGGCCCGCGGTAGCGCAGCCGGAAGCGTGATCCCCGATAAGCCTCCAGAGCGATCCAGGGAGCGAGACAGATCGGCTCCCGTATGTAGCGACCGGCCAGGCGGCGGGGATCGTGCAGTAGTCGGTAGGCCCATTCCACGCCCAGCGGGCCGGTCCAGCGCGGTGGCGTCGCTGTGTCGCCGACCAGGTAGTCCATGATGCCGCCAAGCGGGAAGGTCGCGTTCGCGGCCAGCTGGCCCCGGTTGGCGTGGATCCACTGCTCCTGCAGGGGCATCCCCATGCAGACGAAAAGAAGCTGCGGTGCGAATGCCTGAATTTTGCCGAGAACTTCTTGGTTCTCTGCAGAGTCAGGGCGCATGTCAAAGTAACCGTGCTGATGCCGCGAGGATAGCGAGGTGTAGTTCGCGCGGATGTACAGCTCGAATCGCTCCGCAACTGAAGCAGTGCCGCCGAGAAAGAAAACGCGCCAGCCAGAGCGCTCCGCCATCTCGAGAAACGGACCGAGCCAATCGAGCGAGGTGACGCGGTGCTCTCGTCTTAGCGGTTGCCTGAATAGCCGCGCAAGGTGAACGATCCACATGCCATCTGCATGCACGTAGTCTGCCTGATCGTAAAACTGCCGCAGGACAGCGGACCGTCTTTGAAGATAGAGGCTGTGCATGTTGTGATTTGCGATCACGATCCGTTGCCCACCAGCCACCGCGGCGGCCGATGCCTCGAACAGGCCGTTACGCGTAAGCGCGTCGACGCGGACGCCGAGGAACTCAGACTTCCCCGGCCGGGCAAAGGCCGGGGCGCTCCCCGTATCCTGCGGCTCGCGCTCAGGGGGGCGGTGCGGGCTGTGCCGGTGCCCCATCACAATCGGCTTGTACTCGACATAACGGCTGAATTCCTGGCCGTGGCGCCCGTCACATCCCGGGCCGTGGCGCCCATCACAGAGCCCGCTGCCACTCGTCCGGGCGCGGGAATAGTCCCGTGAGCCTCGCCACCAGCGCCTCCTCAATTCATCCGCAACTGGCATACCAGATCAATGATATCTAGAACACGAAGCTACTGGCTATTTCCCTGCATGACCCACGAGCTGTGGAGCTGACCAGGCGGTACGGTCGCACCGGGCCAGCTGCCCGGTGCCTGACATACAGTAACTTGCCCGACGGTGTTCCGGCTTGGGTATGCAGGGTATAGTTTCAGTCTCCGTGGAAGTCGTGCCGAGTGATCGGCTGGATGGCCAGCTGCTCGGCGCTGATCTCGACATCGGCCGGGGTGGTGTGCCGGTGCCGGACTGCGCCCGGCCTGCCCGTGCCAGTTCATCGAGATTCGCGGAGAACGACCGGGTGCTCGATCTAGGGTTAAATGCGCTGTGGGTCAGAGATGGGCCGCGCGTGGAGGGGATGTGTCATGCAAGGACAAAAGTGGTGGCTGGCGCGCCGAGCAGGGGTGATCGCCGCCGCAGCGGCAGTGTCCGTGGCGGGGTTCGCCGGGTCGGCGGCGGCCTCGGTCTCGGCCAGCCCGGCCGCGACACCGCAGCTGAACCCGACCGGCACGATAGAGCAAGTGCGGCAGCTTGTGCAGTGCGGCACCACCATGTACGCAGTCGGCAGCTTCACCTCGATCAAGTACAAGAGCACGGTGTTCGCCCGCAACAACGCCTTCAGCTTCAGCGCGGTCTCGCCGTACGCGATGACGACGTGGAACCCGAACGTCAACGGCGTAGTCAACTCCATCGCCTTCAACGGCAGCAACTGCGCGGACGCCTACATCGGCGGGAAGTTCACCTCCGTGGACGGCACCAAGGTGTCGAACATCGCGGAGGTCGACACCACTACCGGCGCGGTGGTCTCCACCTTCGGGCACACCGCCAACGGCGAGGTGCAGACGCTGGCTGTCAGCAAGGGCCACCTGCTCACCGGTGGATTCTTTACCTCGATCAACGGCGGTACGAACAAGTACATGGTCAGCCTCAGCCCAAGTACCGGCCAAGATGATGGCTATCTCAGCCTGAGCATCTCCGGCACCTACGGTAACGGCGCGACCCAGGTCTACAATCAGCAGATCAGTCCCGACGGCATGCACGAACTGGCTGAGGGCACCTTCACCATGGTCGGCGGCCAGCCCAGGCAGCAGATCTTCATGCTCAGCCTGGGCACAGCCGCGACTGTAACGGCTTGGACATCGCCAGAGTTCTTCGTTGCCTGCACGCATAGCGAGTCTTTCTACGTGCGGGCCGCATCCTGGTCACCAGATGACAGCACGGTCTATACCGCGACCACCGGCTTCGAGCCAGCCTCCGGCCCGAACACCGCGCTGTGCGACTCGGCCGCCGCCTTCCCCGCCACCCAGGGCTCGGTCCCCCACAAGTGGATCAACTACACCGGCTGCGACTCGCTGTACTCTACAGCGGCGGACGCTAGCACGGCCTACTTCGGCGGCCATGAGCGGTGGGCTGATAACGGGCATGGCTGCAACGTTGCGGGACCTGGCGCCATTCCTGCCCAGGGGATGGTGGGGCTATCGCCAGCGGATGGCTCGGTCATCTTCAACCCGACCAGGGCGCGCGGCCTGGGCGCCGACGACATGCTGGTCACCAGCGCCGGGCTGTGGATCGCGAGCGACAACATGAACAACAGCAGCCAGTGCGCCGGAAAGTCCGGTCACGCCGGAATCTGCTTCCTGCCGTACAGCTAAATGCGCATACCGGCGGTGTGGACCTGGGTAAGGGTAGTCGTGGCGCCCCCATGACGATTTCACCGAGGCGCGGGGCGGGGTGGTTGGCGGTGGCAGCCGCAGCCGTGATCGGTGTCGTGATCGTGCTGGTCAACCCGTTCGGGAACAGGACCGGTAATTCGTCCGGCCCCCCCACCCTCACCCCCACCCCGGTCACGACCGTTGACCCCAGGACCGCGCCGACGCCACCAGCACGGGGCGCCTACTTCGGCGCCTTCGTGCAGCCCCCGTTCTACAGCCAGCAGAGCAAGATCGCCGCGGTGGACAGCCTGCAGCAGCAGATCGGTCGGCGGCTCGATATCGTGCACACGTACGTTACGTGGCATGCACCATTCCCCACCGGCAGTGACCTGGCCTTCATGCGCCAGGGCAGCATCCTGCTTGTCTCCTGGGCCGGGGCGGACACCCGCGCGATCGCGTCCGGAGCCGACGACAGCTGGATTCGGCAGCGGGCCCGCGCCATCAAGGCCACTGGCAGGCCGATCCTCCTCGAATGGCGCTGGGAGATGAACCGTCCCAATCTCGCGTATCAGGTTCACTCGCCGGCCGACTACATCGCGGCGTGGGATCACATCCGTTCCATCTTCGCCGGGGAGCACGTCGATAATGTCGCGTGGGTATGGTGCCCGTCGGCCTCGGCGTTCGCCAACGGCCTCGCCCCGGCCTTCTACCCGGGCAACAACGAGGTCGACTGGGTCTGCGCTGATGCGTACCCCAAGTTTGGTCAGCAACAGTCGTTCGCTGAACTCGTGCAGCCGGTCCTCGACTGGGCGGCTCACCACTCCAAGCCGGTCATGATCGGGGAGTACGGTGTATCCAGCAGCAGCTACACGGCGCAGCAGCGGGCGCGGTGGCTGCGCGATGCGGCGAAGACCGCTCAAGATGACCCGCAGGTCAAGGCCCTGGTCTACTTCGACTCGGATCCGGCCGCGAAGCCGCCGCAACGCAGTTCCTCGTTCTTGCTTGATAAGGGCTCGGCCGCGCTGCAAGCGTTCCGCGCAGTCGCCGACGAGAGCTATTTCAACCCGCGCGGCCTGCCTGTGGCGGGGAAGTAGCCATGCCCAGAACCGCGCCGCGGCCCCTTCAGCTCACGGCTTGGCCTCGCTAAGCCGCCGTGCGTGACGGACGAGCACCGGCAGCAGCCAGGTATCGATCCTGCCCAGCCGGGCACCGGCCTCGGCCTGGCCGTCGTGCAGGTAACGCGCGGCGATCTCTATGAGATATAGCGTTGCAACGAGCCCGGCCTCCCCAGGGCCGACTCCCAGCGGCCTGAGGATCCCTGGCGACTCGGTCAGTACGGCCTGTGCCGCGCGCTCTGCTGGAATGCCGCGGCGGACCATCGCGCCGTTCAAGTTGTAGTGGACTGCGTCGTAGCCGAGGGGCACACCTGTCTCGAAACGCTCCCAGTCCCACACGAGCGCTTGTCCGTGCTGCGACATTGTCATGTTCCACGGCGTCCAGTCGCCATGCCATGAGCCGAACGCCAGGTTCGTGGCACCGGCTACTGGTTCAAGCCCGTCGAGAGCCTCCAGCAGCGATCCGGCGAGATCCCGCCGGGTAAGAGCTTGCAGCCGCGACCGCAGGCCCCCCCAGTACTGGCTCTGCGCTGCGGGCAAGCTGCGTATTCCTCGTATGCCTGCCAGCTCGCTCATGGCCGCGCTCAACTCGGCATCGTTCCTGGCCGGCCGCGAGGCAGGGAATGCCTGCTGCACCAGGATCTCGTGGTCGCGCCACTGCCCGTGGTGCAGGAGCCGCGGGGCCCGCAGCCGCGTCAGCCGGGCGTCCGCGAGGAAGGCCAGCGCCGCCGCCTCCGCACGCACAAGCTCGCAGGTCAGGCTGTCGACTCCGACCTTGACGAACCCGACTATCTCACCGCCGGGCGTGAGCGCCTGCAGGACCGGCTTGCGGTTTGCCCGCGGCGGGCCGATGTGCAGGCTGACCAGCACGTCCGGGCCGAGGGCTGCGCGAAGATAGCCGGTGATGTCCGCGGCACTTGCCGCTGGCCCTGATTCGATCCTGATCCGGTGCGGCAGCACCTCAGTCAGGCCAGTGCGCGCGGCCAGCGCCAACGCGCGATACTGCAGCCGGTCGCGGGTGCCACCGGACGCCTTGTAGTTCCGCAATGCTCCGGCGGCGGCGCGTCGCGGGCGGGCCGGGATCAGCAGCGTGGCGCGGTTCTCGCTGGGCAATACCAGGAACTCGGTCGCCCCTGGCGTGTTAGCCCGCACGCCGTAGCCGTGTCGCATGATGTGCGCCGGCTGCGGCCAGAGAACCCGGAGCACGGCCCAGAGGTAGGCGCTGCGCCCACCGCGGCCGGCCGGTGCCTTGACTCCTGGCCCGGGCATGCAGCGCTCACCGAGCCCAGCGCGGCGATCGGCCTAGCAGACCGGCTAGCCGCTCGTCGTGCGGGGCGTAGTGCTCCTCGAGCATCTGCCGGGTGCGTGCGGCCATCAGCTCGCCCGGCCGCGCGTTGTAACGGTCAAAGCTCGCTGGCTGGAATGGCCGCAGGCCAAGAAAGGTTATGAGACGCCCGTACTCCGTTTCGGGCTGGTCGAAAAACGACTCGCTTTCGATGACGTGCAGCTGATCGCTGGGGAATAGCTTATAGACCCGCTCAAGCTGCTCCGCGTACTGACCACGGTGCCGGTAGGAGTGGTGCCGGTGACAGAAGCTCTCGTAGCGGAGATCGCCGCGCATCCTGTCGATCTCGCCGATCAGCCGTTCGTCCTCTAGCTCGAGCGCCTTTTCGAAGCTCTCCCGCTCGTATCCGCGGGCGCGCTCATGCTTGTAGGCTGAAAAGGCACGCTCGACCGGATCGCGCAGTATGGCCACCAGCTTGACCGATGGCATATCACGAGCAGCCCTTTCCAGCGCGAAGGGGTGGTAGATGTAGTAGCCGCTGGCTTCGAAGAGGACAGGACCGCCGTAACGGGCGGTTCTGCGCCGCGCGATCTCGGCAATCGGGAAGTGGCCACGATACCAGTCCATACCACGGTAGTAGTTCAGGTCAAAGTAGTTGACCCCCTTGTGGAACGTTGGCCGCACCACTTGCGGGTGGGCCATCAGAGCGCGGAACAGGGATGTCGTGCCGCACCGCTGGGCGCCGATCAGGATGAAGTCTGGCTGGAGCCGCAGCGATGCGGTCGCCGTAGCCATCCGCACATAGGCTCGGCGGCCTGCGTGCTTCAGCGATTCAGGTGCGGCCTTGCGCATGGATGTCACGGTGCCTCCTTGTCGGGTAGCCGGCCCGCTTCTCCGGCCGCGGTCTTGGGGCACAGCAATGCACCGGGCACATATGCCGTCGCTGCCAGCCCTGTCGCGGCCACCCCCGTCATTGCCAGCCCCAGCGTTTCCGCAGCGGGATGCCGAACTCTTCCTCTACGCCAGCTACCTCGGATTCGAGCTGCTCGCGGACGAACGAGATGTCCTCTGGTGACATCGTGGGCCGGTCGGTACCCAGCGGCTTGTAGAGCATGCGCTGCACGAGTTCCATCCGCTTGACGCGGCCGACAAGCGCGGCGTGATCGTGGCGCCTGACCCAGTCGGCGCCGCGCTGGGTCAATGCCGCAGCCGGCAGCCAGCGTGCCTTGCTCGCTGGCAGCCGGGCCTGAAGTAGCTTCGGATCGATGCTCTGCGGAGCGATGCACAGCCTGTCGGTGACGTCATTGAGGAAAGCCTGCGGATCCGCCTGGAGGTCGTCGAAGATGGCAATGTGCAGCAACTTGCGGTCAAAGTAGCTCAGGTACCTGCGCAGCTGTGTGGCATAGCGCCCCTCATCGATTAGCTGTGGCGATTCCTGCGCTGTCTGCCGGAAAGTTGGCGCCGCCAGGCCATGCTTGCGGAAATACAGGTAGGCAGAGAACGCGCGCGATACCGGATCCCGCAGCGTGACCATGAGCCGGACATCCGGGCCGAGGCAAGCGCGGATTCGCTCTGGTGCCTCGGCGCAGACAAGGTAATCGGGTGATACTTCGCCGATGATCTTGTGTTCCGGCCGTGCGCTATGGAACTGTGCCTGGTACCAGCCCAGGCCGCGGTCGTAATAACGGCTGAAGAAGTACAGGTCCTTTGCCTCAGTCAGGTAGACCTCGGGATGGCGTACGAGGATTTCGTGCAGCCAGGTAGAACCGGCCTTACCAGGTCCCAGGTAAAGGAAGTTGACGCTCTGGTCGGACATGTGGCCTCCTATGCCATACCGCGGCCGAAGATCCGCGCCGCACGTCTAAAGTGGCGGGGATCGATGCCAGTCGCGATGTGCGCGAGCGCGATATACGGGTGCGGCGAGGCTGGCCACAGTGTGAGCGCCCTGATCGCGTAAGGCAGCGCCTGCCGTCGCTCGCCGAGCGTCGAGCGGGCAAAGGCGATCTGGCCGAGCAGGCGGGCGTGGCCGCGTGGTGATGCCTTTATGTCCGGATGCTTGACCAGCATGTACTCGAGCGCTGCCACCGCGTTCTGCGCACTCTCCCGATACCACGACTGGACATCCTTGCGGATATCGGCAAGCGGCTCAGTGACAGTGCCGATGCGGCCGACCCGCGCGGCCCGCAGCACCCAGTCCCAGTCCTCGGCGTATCCGCGCGGCAATTCCTCGTCGTACTGCCCGGCCTTGGCGAACGCGTCCCGCCGCATCACCAGCGTCGAGGAATGCAGTTCCTTTACGCGGTTGCGGAGCAGGAGGTCATAGCTGATCCGCTCGGCCCTGCCCGGCCAGTCGGCGAATTTGTCGCCAGGCAGCCGCAGCCGCAGGCCCGCGCCGACCACGAGCAGGTCGGGCTCATCAAGCAGCCGGGTGATCTGGGTCAGCAGCTTGGCCGGGTGCCACGTGTCGTCGTCGTCGCAGGTCGCGATGTAGTCTCCGGCCGCGAGATCCAGGCCGGTGTTGCGAGCTCCGGCGAGGCCGGGCGTGTGGCTGTTGGTCGTTACCCGGACCGTGTGCCGCTGGTTGCCAAGGCTTGCCAGATCCGGCTCTGGCGGCTCCTGGTCGTGCACGACGATGCATTCGATGGGCCCCGGATAGGTCTGCGCGACCACCGATGCGATCGTCTCGCGGACGAGTTCGGGCCGGCCGCGGGTCGGCGTGATCACTGAGACGAGCGGCCATTGCGCGGGCCCGGGCCGGGGCGTCGTTGCCGCCGCCGCGGCCACGGGAGCATGCTCCGGGTCGCGCCCAGGTCCTCGTGCTGCTGGCCGTCGCGGGAGCAGGTACGGCAGGCCGATGGCCGTGACGATGCGGCGGTCCAGGGCGGACATCTGGCTGCGCCATAGCTCATCGGCCCGTAGCGTCACCGGACCGTCGCGGAACCGCGACGGATTACCGGAGAGGCCGTGACTCCGGCTCAGGACGATCTGCCTGTTGCTGATATGCGCGAGGTCGGAAGGCCCGGGCGGCAGGCCGAGTTCGGTCAGGGCCTGGTCGATGCTGCGCCGGGGCTGACGCACGAAGTCCTCGTAGCGCATTTGCGTTACCGTCAAGCCGCATCGTCCGAGCAGCGTGACCTCGCTCTGGCAGGCGACCCACCGGGCTGCCGCGCCCGCCGGGGTGCGATGTGACATGACGTCGGCCTGTTCTACCGCATGTGGCCTGGTCATGTGCTTGCTGAGGGAGTGCGCAACGCCCCGCACGTCCCGCACGAGGTGGATGACCCGCAGATCGATGCCGGAGCGAGCGAGCGCAAGTGCCTGGACCGGCCGCTTACTCGCGTCCACGATATGGCCGGCGCCGGCCTCGGCCGCGATCGCCAGGTAGAGCGAGGCGTAGTCCAGGCCGTACCTCATGACGTCATCGCGGAAACCGTGACCACCGTGCGGCAGAGCCATCAGCAGCGGCAGGTGGCGCTGCCGCGCGACGCGGCTCTGCAGCCGGTGGACTGCCGCCACATGCTCGCTCTCCCAGCCGCCGAAGGCCCGCGTGCCGACCCCGGTCCAGAATGGGCAGCTGGCGAAGACCTGGCCGCAGCCGCAACGCTCGTTGTGCGGCGCGACCCGCCAGAAGAGGTCGATGAGCTCGCCGACATTCACGAATCCCGGCATCTCACCCAGCGCGCGCTCCAGGATGGTACTGCCGGAACGGCCAGATCCCGCGATATAGATAACGGCCGGCGCAGGCGCGGATGTCCCTGGGCGGTCAGCTGCCGTCTCTGCCTTGTCGGCTCCGGCGCCTTGGGTTCGGCTGTTGCTCATGACGGCGCATCCACTTCCCGGACCGCCGTCCTGGCCGCCCGGGCGGAAAGCGGGACCGGCTCAGGCTCAGGCTCCGCCTGCACGTCGGCGGGACCCGCGACGAGGCGGATGGCCACGATGAACAGCGCCAGCAGCAAGGTGCCGTAGAACAGCCCGCTCAGGATGTCGGTGAACCAGTGCAGAGTCTTATAGCCCCGGCTGTAGGCCTCGTTGAAGGCAAGCGCGGCGACGGCCGTACCCGCCCAGATCGCCGCGCGGCGCTGGCCGCTGAACTCGCGCCAGAGCAGGTAGGCGATGAGCCCGTAGAACAAGATGATGCGATCGACGCCGCCGGACGGGAACGAGCCATGCGGGCTGGTCGGCGGCCCGATGCGATGGAAGGTATGGCCGATCGCGAGCTTCAGGTAGTGGTCCACGACGATCGCCGCCCCGAACACGGCAGGGGCTAGCCAGCGGTGCCTGCGGTAGGTCACCGCCAGGCAGACTGCCGCGGCGGCGCACGCTCCCCAGGTCGTCCACACATTGCCGATCTTGGTAAGCCGGGCCATCACGTGTGCCCACGCCGAGACCCGGTGCGTGAGCGTCCAGGTGAAGATGGGCTTGTCGATCGTCGGACCGGCATGCACGACGATCGTGCCAACGGCGCACATCACGCCGTAGATCACGGCCGCGCCGACAACCGCGACGAGGCAGAGTCGCGCTGTGTTCATGGCGATGAGCCGCTTGTCCCAGTTGCGGGCCACGGCTACGGAGCCGTGACGCCCCCTTGATGGAAGCGCGTCTTGGGACCGAGCGCCCGGCACCGCCGGGATGGCGCGGGGGGCACGCCGTGCCAGTAGCGCCCCGACGGCAATGACTACGGCGATGCCCATGGGCCAGAGCAATACCGCCAGGATCCTGGTCATTTCACATCCCAGTTCTTGAATAAGGAAATCTGTATTACTGGCTATCGTTGTAAAGACTGGCAATAAGGACCATATCGGTTACCGGCGCTCAGCACCCGAATCAGCGACGGGCAGATCCGGGAGAATGACCGCGGTTTCCGCCAGCCTTTTGTTTCCAGCGGCGCTGGTCTCTGGCCATCAGGTCTGCTGCTTGTCGTGCCGGGCTGGGGGGTTCCCGTG
>OCZT010002235.1_pt1 | contig 20062 bp, 16 predicted proteins | sample 1539031 | NCBI WGS metagenome assembly OCZT01 (sample SAMEA3539308, study PRJEB22396) | soil metagenome | biome: tundra; feature: field; material: soil | place: USA | collected 2010-05 | depth 0.15 m | reverse complement strand
GAGCCACTGCTGGAGGTCCGGAAGCTTGGCGGCGCGCGCCGCGATCGTGTTGCCCGGCGGCGGCGCGAACGCGCGGCCGACGCGCGTGTTCAACTGGCCCCACACGTGCAGCACGCGCACCACGTAGTTGCGCGTCTCGGTGTACGGCGGGACGCCGTGATACCGCTCGACGGCCTTCGGCCCGGCGTTGTAGCCCGCGATCGCGAGCTTCAGCGCGTTCGGTTTTCCCGCGAAATGATCCATCAAGGACTTGAGGTACGACGAGGTGCCGCGCAGGTTCTCCGCCGGGCTCCAGGCGTTGACGCCGAGCCGTCTCGCGGTTGCAGGCATGAGCTGGCCGAGACCGCGGGCGCCGGACCGCGAGAGGGCGTTGGAACGCCAGCGCGACTCGACCGTGACGATCGACATGATGAAGCGGGGGTCCAGGTGGGTCCGCCAGGCGTCGGCCATCACCGAGCGGGCGTAGGCGCGCGCTTTCTCGAGCGGCAGCTTGGGGTTGATCGTGCGCAGCACCGCGGCGTAGGTGGCCTCGGTCGGCGTGGCAACGGTAGCCTGATCGGCGACTGCAGGGGTAGCGACCAAGGCCGAGCTGGTAAAAATGAACAGCGCCGCGGCAAAACGCGGCGAGGGAATCCGGAACATCAAAGTCCACGTTCGCACGCTGCTTTGCTGGAACCCTGCTCCTTTTGTCGAGGCGTTCCGAGCCCTGTCCGAAATCCGACCGGAGGTTTACGCCCGGTGGATATCGTCGATCCAGCGGACCGTCTCGGGTTCCTCGGCGACCGGGATCTCGACGTTCACGACGACCGGTACTTGGCCGCTGCGAACCAGGACGCACTCGAGCGGCTGGTCGTCGGCAGCGTTGATCTCTTGATGCGGCACGTAGGGCGGGACGAAGATGAAGTCGCCCGGCCCCGCGTCCGCGACGAACTCGAGCCGCTCGCCCCAGCGCATCCGGGCTCGGCCCCGCACGACGTAGATGACGCTCTCCACCTCACCGTGGTGGTGCGGCCCGGTCCGGGCGCCCGGGTGGATGACGACGCTGCCGGCCCAGAGTTTCTGCGCGCCGGCGCTTGCGGTGGTGATCGCGGCAGCGCGGTTCATCCCTTCGGTCTGCGGCGTGTTCGGGTCGAGATCGCATCCGCGAATCACGCGGACCCCGTCGAATTTCCAGCGCGGCGGTTCCATTCTCGGCGCATTCGACGCCCTTATTCTAACTATATTCTTAGTTGACTTCGCGGCCGGCCCCCAGACCGTCGTCCTCGCGAACAACGGCTAACCGTTCAGCCGGCGTCGGTGCCGTCGCACGTCAGACACGAAACGCTGCACGTGTCGGAGCGCGGGTTCGTGGTCACGGAATAGCCCGAATCGCGCGAACAAAACGCGGACGGCACATGATGTGTTCGCCGTCCGTTGCGCGCGGGTCCGCACCGGCGCGAGCGGAGGAGCGGCCGACTGCGTCTTCGTATATCGCTTGAATCGTGGGGCAGGGCACATCCGCGCTCGTCGCATCGCCGGCGCTCGCCTCGGATAGCATAGCGCTCGTGGTGGGGATTACCGGCCATCGCGACCTCGCACCGGCCGACGAACCCGTGCTCCGCGATGCATTGCGCGCGCTGCTCGGCGACATCGCGCAAAGCGCACCGCACACGCGCGTCGTCGTGATCGCAGCACTGCGCCGCGGCGCCGGTCTCCTCTCGGCGGAGGTCGCGCTGGACGCGGGGCTCGCCGTCATCGGATGCATCGCGGCGCCGCGCGAGACCTACGAACGCGACTTTGCCGCAGCCGACGCGCCGCGCTTGCGGGCGGTCCTGGATCGCTGTTCGCACGTGGCCGTCGTCGCGCACGACGAGGCGGATCCCGAGGGTGAGTCCGCGATGGGGTGGTACCTCGCATTCCACAGCCATATCCTGGTCGCGCTGTGGGACGGCGAGACGCCGCGCACACCGGGCGCGACCGCCAGCACGGTCGCGCTTCGCGAGACGGGACTCGCGTCGGCCCGCTGGGCAGCGAACGCCTCCGCGCCTCACGATCCGGATCCGATGCCGATATTCCAAATCGTCACACCGCGCCTCGGTGCCGAACGCCCGGCTGACGTGGGTTCGGTTCAGCGCCGGTATCCGCGCCGTTTCTCCGGCGACCGGAAAGCGCAGGCGACGTTCGACGCCGCGATCTCGCGCCTCGATCGATTCAATGAAGACCTCGCCGCGACGGGCGATGCGTCCGACCCCGCCGGCCTGCCGGGGTTGATGGCGCGGATCGACCGGACCGCGAACCGCCTGCAGCGGCGCGCGCTGTACCAACTCCGGACGCTCTACGGTATCAGCCTGCTCGCGATCGCCGCGCAGCTCGGATTCGGCGACAAGCTCGGTCCGGAACCCGTCAAGATCGCCACGCTCGTCGCCGCGTTCATCGCCTATCGCGTCGCGCGCAGCGCCGACCTCGAAAATCGCTTCCAAGACTACCGCGCCGTCAGCGAAGGGATGCGGGTCCAGATCGCGTGGAACGCGACCGGCGCGGGCAACGAGTTCGTCGATCCGTACTACATGCGAATGCAGCAAAGCGAGCTGCAGTGGATCCGCATGGCGCTTCACGCTGCGGCATTCGTGGAATCGCTGGCGCCGCACGTGCACAATGAGCGCATCGCCCTGGACTGGGTCCGTCAGCAGTGGCGGTACTATCACCGTGCGGCGGGGCGGGATCAGCGCAGCGCGGGCGTCTACCGCCGGATCGGTAAGGTGTCGCAGTATATCGGTCTCGGGGCGGTTTTTCTGGTCGCGGTCCTGCTGCTGCCGCCGTTCCGATGGCTCCCCGGCGAAACGGCGCTCGGCACCAAGCACTGGGCGGCCTCGGTCGCGGCGCTCGTCGGCGCCGCAGCGGCGCTGTTCGGCAGTTACGCCGACAAACGGGGATACTCGGCGAACGCAAAACGCTACGACCGCATGTTCGGTGTCTTTGATCGTGCGCTGCATCAACTGCATCGTCTCGCCAGCGCAGGACCGGCTGGGCAGGCGCGCGTCGTCCGTGAGGTCGGACGCGAAGCGCTCGTCGAGCAGGCCGAATGGCTGCTCGCGCGCCGCGACCGGCCGCTCCGCGTACTCGGCCGATGAGGGCGCCCAGATGAGCATTCGTCCGCTGGTTTTCGTCGCGATGCCGTTCGGCACGAAGCCCGACGCGACTCGCACCGCCACGATCGATTTCGACGCGATCTACGAGCGCGCGATAAAGCCCGCGCTCGCGCGCTTCGACGTGGTCGCGATTCGTGCCGACGAAGAGCGCAGCGGCGGCGTCATCCACCTTTCGATGTTCGAGCGGCTGCTGCTCGCCGAGGTCGCGGTGGTCGACGTCACCATCGACAACGCGAACGTCTTCTACGAGCTCGGAGTCCGGCACACTGCCCGGCCCGGAACGACGATCATCACGAGCGGAAAAGACGGCGGCCTCCCGTTCGACATCGCGATGCTCCGCGCGATCCCGTACCGGCTCACCGACGGCGCGCTCTCGGCGGAGAGCGCCGCTGCGCTCACGGAAGCGTTGGCCCTGCGGGTCGGCGACGCCCTCGCGCAATCCAGCGTCGCGGATAGTCCGCTGTTCCAGCTGATCCCCGGCTTTCCCGGGATCGCGCTGCCGCGCGACTACCAGTCGACCTTCCGCGACCGGGCGGACGAGTTGCGCCGTCTTCGCGACCAGCTGGAGGCGGCGGGCCTCCTCGAGGGAACGGCCCGGGCGGACGCAATCGCCGCCGTCGACCGCGACCTCGGCGCGATCGGCGAGGACGATATCGAGCCGGCGATCGACGTGCTGACGGCGTATCGCGACGCCGGCGCGCTCGACGCACTGATCGCGCTGGTCGAGCGCATGCCGTCGGCACTTCGGCGCGCGCACGTGACGGTGGACCAGCTGTACGCCTTCGCGCTCAATCGGCGCAACGCGGGCACCGATCGCGAGCACGCGATCGACGTGCTCGAAGCGGTCATCGCGAAGGAGACTCCGTCCTCGAAAACCGCCGGATTGATGGCCCGCATCTTCAAAGACCGGTTTGCGGAAACTCGGGGCGCCGATCCGTTTCTGGCCGCCGGCTATCTCCAACAGGCGATCGAATGGTATCGCCGAGGTTTCCTGGCCGATCCGCGCGAGTACTATCCCGGCGTCAACCTCTGCACGCTGCTCGCGATCGACGGCGGCGACGAGGCGCTGGCCGAGTTGCAGCGCACGCTGCCCGCGGTCGTCTTCGCCGTCGGCCGGCTCGGCGGGCTCGCCTCGACGGACTATTGGGTCGTCGCCAGCGCGTTCGAGCTCGCGGTCGCCGGCAACGACTGGGCCCTCGCAACCCGTGCGCTGAGCCGGATGCGCACGCTTGCGCGGACGCAGCCGTGGATGCTGAAGTCGACCGCGAACAACCTGACGCTGCTGCGCGACGCCGCGCCGGGATCGATCGACGCGAAGAACCTCGAGGGCGCGCTGCGAAGTCTGGCGGCGGGATGACCGGCCAGCCCTGGCTGCGTCCGACCGCCGTCCTGGTCGCGGCCTACATCGCACTCCTCGGTGCGGCGACGTTTTGGCTGGGGCCGGTCTGGCACGAGTGGGATTGGTCGATGTTCCAGTACCTGAGCAACCTGCACGCTCCCGCCTTCGCGACGAGCGTTGCCATGGTCGATCTCGCCGATTACGATGAGCGCGCGCCGGCGCGGGATCGTCAGACGATCGCCACCTTCATCGATGGGCTTCGAGCGCACCACCAGCACCCCAAGGCGGTGATGCTCGACCTGTACTTCGAGTCGATCTGCGCGTCGGGGGATCCGGCGACGTGCCGCCCCGACGCAGCGACCGCGGCGCTGACGAAGAGCCTCGACGCCGCCGCCGGCGCCGACCCGCGCATCGCGGTGTACGCGACCGAGAATCCGATCGGAACGCAGGGCGCCGGTCAGATCGACGCGGCGTTCCTAAACGCGCTCGATCGCAACAACGTCTACGACCATCTGTCCGTCGGTCATACGATCCTGCAGCTCGCTGCGTCCGACGGAGTGTTCTACCAACGCTGCTATCGCATTCCTCAAACCGATAGCAGCGGCAACGCGGTCGGAACGCAGGATCTGTGGGCACTTGCCTACCGCGTCGTGATGGACGCCGCCGGCGATCGCCTTCCGGCTTGCGACAAGTCGCAGGCGGCGCAAACGATGGAGGCGGTTCGGCTCGGGCCGCAGCCCGACTTCGCCCAGAGCGTCCAGCGTGTTACCGTGCGACAGCCGTTCCCCTCCAGCGTCGATTTCACCGACAAGTACGTGATCGTGGCGACGCTCGAGAAGGACCTGGGACCCCTTCACAAGGGAGCCGCGCCGCGCAGCAATCCGGAGCTGCTCGCGTGGGCGCTCAGCGATCTGCTCGAGCACAAGAACAGCGAGGCGGGATACTTCCTCCCGCTGCCGGCCAACGAGATGCTCGCGGCGCTGGTCGCCGTCTTCGCGGTGCTCACGCTGGTCGCGTTCATCGCGGTCTTTCAAGGGCTGCGCCGCCTCCAGCTGCGCGCCTTGCGGCCCTACCTTCCGTGGATCGCCGCCGGATCCGCGACGGCGTTCGCCATAGCGGCATTCGGAGCGCTCGAAGCCTGGATGCTCTTCACGAAGCAGATTCAGCCGCAAGTGAGCCTCGTTGCGCTCTCCGTGTGCTTCGCCGGCGGTCTCTGCGGCGAGCGCGGGCGCGAGATTCTGCTCGAGCAGTCTCGCACGATCGACGCGAGCCCCGAAGAATCGAACGACTACGACGTCTTCATCTCGTACGCGCACGAAGAGTTCACCTGGGTCTACGAGAACGTGTTCGTCCCGCTCAAAGATGCGCGGACCGCCGACGGGCGGAAGCTCGAGATCTTCTTCGACACCTCGTCGATCCGCGTCGGTTCGGGTTGGCAGGACAAGATCAGCCTAGCGATCGACGGGAGCCGCTTTATCGTGCCGGTGTACTCGGAGACCTACTTCAAACGGCCGTACTGCCGCTTCGAGATCAAGCGGGCGCACCGCAAATGGATCATGGCGGACGAGGGCTCGCGCTGCGTGCTGCCGGTGATGCGCGGGAAACCGGTGATCTTGGCCACCGTCGACGACATTCAGGCCGTCAGTATCGACGAGCAGCCCGGTCTCGTCGCCGAGATCATCGCCAAGATCCTTGCCGGCCTGGAACCGAAGCCTCTTGCAACTCCCGCCCAGGGGGCTAGTATGACATGACGTTGTCTTTCCGGCTCAGCCTCATGGCGATGCTGCTCGCGCTCGGCCCGGCCCCGGCCGGGGCCGCCGTGCGGCAGCATGTCGTGACGGAGATCCAGACGCAGCCGGGGGCCGGGCGGGCCACGGTGACGCTTCCGAACGGCCGGCCCGAACCGTTGGCCGTGCGGCAGACGCTGCCGGACGGGGCACGCATCGACGTCCCGTTGCGGGTGACCGTCGTGCTCGAGTCGACGGACGGGAAGAGCACGACGACGCTGCGCCCGGACACCAGCTTCACGCTGGTCGCGACCGGCGCGGGCGAGCGTTCGAGCATCGCGCACGGCAGCGCGCTGTTCTCCGTCGTGCACGGCGCGCTCGACTTCTTTCAAGTCAAGTACGGCAACACGTTCACCGCCTCGGCGCGGGGCACGGTGTTCTCCTTCGACACGTCCGGCAGAAAAGTGACCTTCGCGTGCCGGCGGGGCTCCATCGACGTGGCCTACGCCGCGCGGCTGCAGATCGGTTCCGCGCGGAGTGACGGCTCGCGCCGGTCCGGCGTGGCCTCGGCGACCGGCTCCGCCTCCGCCTCCGCCGGAACGGCACCGTTGGCCGGCGCGCCGTCTGCGGTTAGGGCGATCGACGTGATCGCGGCGGCCGGAACGCCGAGCGTCTCGTTTCCGCTTGACGTGCCCGAGTACGTCCAGAAATTCGATACGGCCGCAGCGGCTCGATCGTCATATGACGCGAAGCTGGTCCTTGCTCGGCAGAGCGGCGATCCGGAGCGGATCGCCGCCGCGTACAACAACATCGGAACGGTCGATCACGCGCAGGGCGACTACGACCGCGCGATCGGAGAGTTCGCCGAAGCGATTCGGTTGGAGCCCCGCGACGCCATCCCGTTCTATAACCGAGGAAATGCGCACTGGCAGAAGGGCGAATATGCTCTCGCGATGGCGGATTACAACGAGGCGATCCGCCTCGATCCGAAGTACGCCTACGCCTACACGAATCGCGGCGCCGCCTATGACGAAACCGGCGATCACGACCGCGCGATCGTGGACTACGACGAGTCGCTGCGCCTGGACCCGAACAATGCGATCGCCTACTACGACCGTGGCAACAGCTACCAGTCCAAACGCGATTTTCCCCGCGCGATCGCGAGCTATAATGAGGCCATCCGTCTCGACCCGGCGTACGCAGCCGCATACTACAACCGCGGGCTCGCCTACAGCGATTCGGGCGACGAGGACCACGCGATCACCGACTACGGGGCCGCGATTCACTTCGCGCCGGACCATTCCAATTATTACAACAACCGTGGTGTATCGTACGACAACAAAGGCGACCACGTCCGGGCTCTGGCGGACTACGATCAAGCGATCCGCGTCGAGCCGGGGAACGCGACGGCACACTTCAACCGGGGCAACCGTCTCCGCCTCCAGGGAGACTACGACGGCTCGATCGTCGACTACACCGAAGCGATCCGCCTCAACCCGAAGTACAGCAACGCCTACAACAATCGCGGTCTTTCCTACGAAAACAAACACGAGTACGACAAGGAGATCGCCGATGACAGCGAAGCGATACGGATCGATCCGAAGTTTGCCTCCGCCTATAACAACCGCGGCAGTGCGTATCGCCTCAAGGGCGACTACGTTCGCGCGATCGCCGAATACGATCAGGCGCTGAGTCTCGATCCAGCCTCGAAGATCTCCCTGCTGGGCCGCGGCATGGCGTACCAGCGCAAGGGCGACCGCGACCGTTCGATCGTGGACTTCACCGAGGCGATCCGCGTCGATCCGAAGTTTGCGGCCGCCTACGAGCAGCGCGGCTACGCCTACCAGAACAAAGGCGATTACGACCACGCGATCGCCGACTTCAGTGAGGCGATCCGTCTCGACCCGGCCAACGCGAAATATCGCGGCGACCGCGGCATCGCCTACAGCTTCAAGACCGACTACGATCGCGCGCTCACCGACGACAACGAGGCGATCCGCCTCGATCCCAATGCCACGTACGCTCTCGCGGGGCGCGCTTTTATCGAGGACGCTCGGGGCGAACACGATCGCGCGATCGCGGACTACGAGCAGGCTCTGCGCGCCAATCCCAGCCTGACGTACCTCAATCTTGGCCTCGGATCCGACTACTTTGCGGCCGGCGACCGCGATCGGGCCGTCGCGAACTTCTCCGCGTCGATCCGCGCCACGCCGGAGCAGCCGTTTCCGTACGAGATGCGCGGCCTGGCGTACCTCTACGGCGGTCCGCTCGATCAAGCCCGGGCCGATTTCGAGAAAGGTGCCGCCCTCGCGCCGAAAGATTCCTATGCTGCACTGCTGCTCGAGCTCGCCGATCGCCGAGGCCATGCGCCGAGCCGGCTGCCCGGTGCCGTCGCGAAGCTCGACATGAACGTGTGGCCGGCTCCGATCGTCCGCCTTTTCTTGGGGCAGAGCACGCCGGCTGCCGCGCTCGCCGCCGCGCGCGATCCCGATCCGGCGAAGCAGCGGATCCGGATGTGCGAAGCCAACTTCTACTCCGCTGAATTCTATGCGCTGACCGGTTCGAAGAGTGAAGCGCTGCCGCTGTATCGACTGGCGGCGCGGGATTGCCCCGAGTACGTGCAGCGCGGCACCGCGAACGCCGCACTGAGGTCGCTCGGCGCGCAGCCGTGAGAACCCCGCGGCGCTAGCGGAGGATCGGGATCGACTGCACGGCGATTCCGCGGGCGCGCGCGGCGTCGGTGAACTTCGCCGTGTAGTCGGCGCGGCCCGCGATCATTCCGTCCCAGACGGCGAGCGCGACGACGCCGGCCGGGTCGTTGCCCGCGAGTGACAGCGCTTCGTCCAGAATCGCCTCGTTCGTCTTTTCGTAAACGTGCGGATCGTGCGCGTCCAGTCCGAGGATCCGCACGCCGTCGCGCGCTCGTGCCTCGCTGGTGAGGCGGTCGAATGCAGCACCCCACCCTTCACCGCGGTCGACGACCGAGCTACGGCGAAACTCGGCAGCATCGTACGGAAGCACGATCCGTGCCGGAATGCCCTCGCGCTGCGCGGCCTCGAGCGCGAGCAGGTCGGCACCGCACGCCGCTGCACAGACGAGCGTCGTCACGCTGCGTTCGGTGAGCGTCGCGGCGATCCGTGTCGCGACCAAGTCTTCACGTGTCTCCGGAAAGCGCATCGGGTCCGCGTCGGCCGCGTCGATACGGCGGCCGGCCAGGCTAGCGATCACGCGCCGACCCGATCGGAAACGCGCCGAACTGCGCGAGATCAAGTCTGCTTGCATACGCCTTGCCGACCGCGGCGAGCTCGGCGAGATAGTTCGGAGAGTCCATCGCCTGCACGTGCTCCGAACGGATTTCCGGCAATCCGAGCTCGGCGAGTCCCTCGGGAGTAATGTTCGGGTTGTATCGCATGTAGGTGAACTTCTTCGGCGCGAACGGCCCGCCGCCGGTGCTCGCGAAGGCCTCGTCGCTCTGGATGAAGTCGCCGATCTCGGTATCTATCGGCTCACCGTACCGGCAGCGCCCGAAGATGCGGCAGAGCACGTCCTGTTCGCTTTGGGTCGCGTCGAGCAGCGCCAGAGGCACGGATCTGGCGCTGTACAGCAGGTTCATCTGAGAGGCCTTGAGCGTCGGCGTCTCGCCCATGATCGCGCCGGTGCCGACCGAGATCAGCAGCAGCTTGTTTTCGCCGGTCTCCCAGCCCAGCCGGTATTCCGGGAGCGTCGCCATGATGAACAGCAGGAACGCCGGATTGTTGTAGACGCTCACCGCGCCGTCCAAGAACACGAAGCGTTGGCCGCCGACCGTGACGTCTTCCGGCGGAAAGAACGTCGGCGCGGCACAGCTCGCGCGGACGATCTTCCACAGCGGCAGATCGAGGTTGCAGCCGGCTTGGGTTCGGTCGTTGTACTTCGCCGCGGGATTGTTCGAGATGGGCCACGGCGAATTCGTCGTGGCGTTCTTCATGATCACGAGAAGCATCGTGCGCAGAACGTCGTCACCGAGCGTGAACTCCGTCCCGTCGGCGGAGAACAGCTCCTGCAGCCGTGCGGTCAGATTCGTGCCGACGTTGCGGTAGTACAGCTGCTTGAGGAGGGGCGCGCGCCGGAACATCGCCGCGGCGCCCTCGTGGTAGAAGTTGCGAACCTGCTCGACCGAGTATCCCAGCGCGAGGCACGTCGCGATGATCGCTCCTGTGCTCGTTCCGGCGATGTAGTCGAAGTAGTCGGCGAGTACGAAATCGTTGCCGGCGCCGAGCGCGTCACGCAACAGGGTCTCGAGCCGACCGACGATCTCGAGCGAGATGAGTCCGCGGATCCCTCCGCCTTCCATGGCGAGGAGTCGTTTCGTGCCGCCGGGTGCGAGCCGGTCGCGGTAGCTCGGTTTCATAGACAAAGTGCAGTCCAGTTTTCGCAGACGAGGGCTACTCCTCCCGTATGCTCGACCAAACAGGCCGCCGTGGCGTAGTAGCGCGATCCCTCCGTAATTCGTTCGAAGTATAGCACGCGAAAGTTCGCGCGCGCCGTCTCGCCGATCTGCGCCGGCGTAACGGGGGGCAGCTGCCCGCCGTCTACGGTCAGTCTGCTCTGTTTGTCGAGACGAGGGAGCAACCGGCAGGGCTCCGAACGCTCATCGTGCCACGAGGTAAGAATGGCCAAGAGAACCGCGCCGGCTCAGCGCAAGAAAATCGTCATCGTCTGCGCCCATCTCGACGTCACCCGCAGCGCCGAGCGGGAACGCGACTTCATGCAGCCTTCGGCCGGCCTGCAGATCGCATCGCTGTTCGACCGCGAGCGCTACGACGTGACGCTGTACCACGAGATGTGGCACGGTCCTTTCGACACCGCCCGGACGCCGGACGCCGATCTCGTGTTTCTCACCGGCTTGCAGCGCGACTTCGACCGGCAGCGCCAGCTCGCGTACTTCTTCAAGCAGCGCGGTGCGATCACGGTCGCGGGCGGCAGCGTCTGCACGCTCTTCCCGGACTTCGCGACGCGCTTCTTCGACGTCGTTTGCGCCGGCGGGATCGACAGTGTGCGCGACGTGATCGCCGACTACGAGCGCGGCACGCTGCGCGCGACCTACTCCTCGCCGCAGACGCGATTGACCGACTACCGCGTCGACTACCGCATCCTGCGCGAGAGCGGGATCCGCGGCGCCCTGCACTTGATAGAAGCCTCGCGCGGATGCAACTTCCGCTGCGACTTCTGCGCGATTCCGGCCGAAAAGGCGCGCCACACGCCGTACGGGACCGCGCGCGTGCTGCGCGCGATTGACGACTCGATCGCCGCTTCCCCGTGGTTTTCGCTCAAGCGCCGCTACCCGCTGGCCTTGTTCATCGACAACAACTTCGCCAACAACCCGGCGGAGCTGCGCGAGCTATGCGCAGCGCTCAAGCGCCACCGCCGCCTAAAGGGCTGGGCCGCGCTCGTCACGCAGGACGTGCTGCGCAACCGCAACCTAGTGCAAGAGTTGGCGCGCTCGAAATGTCTCGGGTTGTTCACTGGGCTCGAGTCGCTCGATCCCGAGTTTCTGAAGAAGCACGACAAGACGCAGAACATGACGCGCGCGAACAGCTTGCTCGACGACGTCGCGTTCGCACAGCGCCAAGGGATCGTCATCATGTACGGATACCTTTTCGATCCGCGCATGACGACGACCGCCGAGATGTCGCGCCAGATCGAAGCCGTCCTGGCCGCGGAAACGCTTCCGTTCCCATCGTTCTTCTCGTTTGTCGCGCCGCTGCTCGGGACCAAACTGTTCTGGGAGAGCGTCGAGCTCGGCGAGCTGCGCCCCAATGTGCGGGTGCGCGATCTCGACGGCCAGTCCGTCTCCTATCGGAACTGCCGGAGCTCCGACGCGGAGCTGACCGCGTTAGGAAACGCAATCTTCCAGCGGCTCGACCGCATCGCCGGCCCGGCGGCGCTGGTGCGCCGATCGCTCAAGACGATCTTCGCGACCGGATGGCGGCGCCCGATGTTCTGGTTCCAGACGTACGTGAACAACCTGCGCGCCGGTCTGCGGCGTCCGCCGGGGCCGGGTGTGATCCGCACCTATATCGCGGGCACCGACGGTCTGAACCCACAGTACGGCTGCACGCCGAGCGACGTCTCGCCGGAAAACAAGCGGCGCTTCTTCGATCCCGTTATGGTCACCGACGAGAACGGCGATCTGGCGGAATGGCTCGAGCCGTATCGTCCGGCGCGTGCAGCGAGCGCGAAGGCGGTGGCCACAGGCGTTTAACTGCGGGCTTGACCGAGGTCGTCCGTTCAGCCGCTGCCGGGATCCAGAGCGTCGCGCCAGCCGTCGCCGAGCATCCCGCCCACGACAGCGGCCGCCCGCTATACTAGCGCTGCGGGTGCTCCAATCCTCGCCTCGGCGCCGATCGATTCGTTCCTCGCGGCTCAGGAAGCCGTGTCGAACACGGATACCTCGGCGTCCTTCTACGCGCGCTCCTATATGGATTACGTCAACCAGGTCGTGTTCAACCCGATCGGCTTTCCGCGCATGTACTGCACGCCGTCGGGGAGTTCTCCGGCGCTCAGCTACAAGGGCGTGCCGACGAACATCTACGACTTCACGACGGTCGGACCGGGCGACGTGTGGGCGACATGACGCTCTCATGCGGCTCGCAGGGCTGGCAGCTTTCCGCGATCCAGCTCGCCGCCTTCATGCACGAACTGCAGACGGGTCCGAAGATCGTCGCGCCTTCCGTCGCCGACACGATGCGCACCAGCCAGTTCGGGATGTACGCTCGAACCGTCACCAGCGCGAAACACCCGCAGGGCCTCGTCTACTGGCATCACAACGGTTATCATCCCGCGAGCATGAACGCCGGCGAGATCAACACCGTGATGATGTACTACGCGAACGGCGTGACGGTGGCCGCGATCATCAACTCGTCCTACGCGCCCGACGACAACTACTACCCGGCGCTCGAAAACGCGATCGCGTCGATCTGAGACCGCAGTGGCGCCGGCGGTGACTGCCGCCGGCTACCCTGCGTTCGTCAGGCGCTGCCCGACTTCGGCGAGATAGGCTCTGATCACGGATTCAGGATGCGGTTGCGGTATCAGCAGCGAGAGACGCTCGTCGCTTTGCAAGGCAGCTTGGACGGCAGCTGCGTACTGCTCCGGACTCGCGTTGAGGGCTCGCGCTCGGACGACTTGCTCGAGCACGCGGTCGACCCCGTCGATCGGATCCCGGTCGAACTGAATCGGATAGACGAGACCGCGAATGAGGCTTTTCCATTTGTCGTCGAGTCTATCGGTCACGTGCAGTTGCGGATCCCCTGATCCTCGACGTCGGGTTTGCGCACCCAACCGAGGATCGTCTGCGGCTTGAACGGCCAACCGCCCATCGAGCTGCCGGTTGCCACGCGGTAGAACGAACCGGACTCGCCGACGATCCACAGCGGAAACGGCGACGCGGTCGAATAGCTCATCGTCGTCGCCTTCGTCGACGGCTTCGTGAACACGCTGATCCACGTCCGCCGCAGCTTGAACGTCGGCCCCTCGACCGTCGCCCTCGGCGTCACGCACCCGAGATACCGGCTCGGCTGCGCCGCCGCGCCGCCGGGTGCGAGTGCGAGCGAGACAAGCGACACGCACACCATACGGGATGCGCCGCCCAGGAACCGAGCGCCGGTCATGCTCGAACGTTCTTGGGCGCCGGAAGGACGGCCTTCGGACGGACGGGCGTCGACGCGGGCCCGGCGGGGCTTGTTGCGGTCGTAGCAGGCCTGCGCCTCGCGTGAGTCATACTTGTCCGCCCATGGATCGACGCGTCAGTACTGCGTGTGTTTGCGCTTTTCTCGCCGGCTGCGGCCGAGCAGAAGTCACATCGGTTGTCCCGCGCCCGCAAGCGGCGACGAACGTCGCGCAGCGGGTCGTCGTCTCCATACTGATCCCGAAAACCCGTACGGCTTCCGCCAGCCGCCGTCCGCTCTATATCTCGAGCTCGACGAAGTCGCTCGCGCTGAGCGTCAACGGCACACCGCCCGTGATCGCCAACCTCGTCGCCGGCTCTCCGGGCTGCACGACCACGGCACAAGACGACATAAGCTGCACCATTTCGGTGAGCGTGCCGCCCGGCAACGATACCTTCGAAGAGACACTGTATGATCAAGTGCAGTCGCCGGGTGCCACGTCGCCGAGCGGTAATCCGCTATCACACGTCAAGCAGGTTGTCGTCATCAAAGCCGGTCAACCCAACGCGGTCCGGCTGACATTGAACGGCGTCATAGCAAGCATCTCACTTCAGCTTCCGGCAAACCTTGCGCTCGTTCAAGGTACTACAACCATCGTTCCGCTGGCCGTGTCGGCCCAAGATGCAGGTGGCAACACCATCATCGCCGACCCCTACGATAATCCGATCTCGCTTTCGACGAGCGACCGTTCGATGACCCTCTCTTCTTCTTCGTTCGCGACTCCGGCCGACACCGTGACGCTGACGTATAACGGAGCCGGTACCCCGGCGGTCAAAATCACCGCCTCCGCGCCGGGCGCTTTGGGCGGCGGAACCCCGTCTTCGACCCTCGCCGCAACCGCTTCGGTAACGCTCCCCGCGCCAAGGACACCCAACTCGACAGACTGGACGACGTTCGGCTTCGACGCTCAACGTACGGGCAACAATCCCTCCGAGGCCGCGCTCGGCTCGAGCGCCGCATCACACGGGCTGGGACTCAAGTGGTCCGTCAAGATACCGGGCGCCTCGTACGCGGACACACAGCCGCTGGTGGTAACCAACGTATTCGTCAACGGCGTGTATGACGACCTCGTCATCGTCGGAGATGAACGCGGCGGGCTCACCGCGTTCAACGCCGTGGATGGGAGCGTCATTTGGCGCAATGCGACGAGCGGCTCACAGACGGTCGCCGGCTGCGCAGACATCCCGGACAGAGTTTTCGGCGTCACCGGTACGCCGGCCGTCGATCGCGCGAACAATCGTGTCTACGTCGTCGGCGGCGCGGGGAAGATGTACGCCGTCGATATTGCGAGCGGTGCGACCCTGACGGGATGGGGACCCGCGACGGTAACAACCAATCCGGCGCAGGATCATGCGTACAGTGCCGTCACCTTCGATGCACCCAATCATCGTGCATTCGTAAGCACTGCCTCGTACTGCGATATCGTTCCGTCCGCCGAAGGCATGCGTGCGGTGGACACGAACAGCGGCACGGTCGTCGCGGGCCCGCTCTACTTCAATCCGCCGAGTTCCTCGACGTTGAGCGCCGGCATCTGGGGGCCGGGAGGTCTTTCTGTGGACCCGCGCGGTTCCGGCTACCTGTACGGCGCGATAGGCAACACGATCAACGGCGCGGGCGGCGTTGAAGATGCGATCGTTCAGGTAACAAGCGGGATGCAACTCAACGCTTATAACATGCCGCCGACGACGCTTCCCGATGCGGACTTCGGCGGCAGCCCAGTGGTTTACCAAGACGGCGGAGCATGCCTCGCAGTCGAGCAGAAGACCGGCATTTTGTTCGTCTACAACCTCGACGCCATCTCATCCGGCGCGTCACAAGCAATAGCGATCGGTTCGGCCTCGTCAGCTGGAACCAATCTCGGCACGCCGGCATACTCCGATCACATCGTGTACGTGCCGGCCGCGTCGACCGGTGCGTACTCGCACGGCATGCTCGCATTCGACGTGCAGCAGGGTTGCCAGCTCTCATTCCGTTGGAAACAAACATTTACGGGCACGGGAAATCAGCCAGGAAACGCGCCGTTCTCACCTCCAACGGTTGCCAATGGCGTCGTCTACGCGGGCGACGGTTTAGGGAGGACGCTCTATGCGCTCGACGCGCGATCGGGCGCAATGCTGTGGCACTATACCGTCACTTCGCCGATCTTCACCGCGCCGACGGTCGCCGACGGGCGACTCTATGCCGTGACCTGGAACGCGACGCTCTACGCATTCGGACCCTAGGGCTCAACGATCTTCGGCCGATGCGCCTCGCCCTGACCTCAGGGGTGCCCGGCAGGCATAGCACCTTTCGAATGCCGACGAAAGGCGGACCTTTCCAAAAGGTAGGTTAGACGTCGTAACGGTCGGCGGTCACAGCATGGGCCGCGCTACATTCGAACCCGGTCGGTGAGATAGGTCCTGATCACCGCTTCGGAATGGCTTTGTGGGAGCAGCCGCGCGAGCGGTTCGTCGCTTTGCAACGCGGCGTCGACGGCTGCCGCGTACTGCTCAGGGCTCGCGTTCAACGCTCGCGTGCGGACGACCAGTTCGAGTACGCGCTCGACGCTGTCGATCGGATTCCGGTCGAATATGATCGGATACATCACCCCGCGCCGCAGTTTGAACGTCGGCCGCTCGACCGTCGCCTTTGGTGTCACGCACCCGAGATACCGGTTCGGCTGCGCCGCGGCGCCCTGCGGTGCGAGCGCGAGCGCGACCAGAAGCGCGTAGACCATCGACTCCTCCGCTACAATTTCGGAGGGCCGGTGAACGACTCGACCGAGCGCGATGCGCCGACGCGGTATTGCCACGAGCAATCCATGCACTCATTGCGGTCGAGCCAGAATTTCAGCTGGCGCAGCGTCATCAAGCCACCATCGCCCGCGCTATGGGAGCCCATGGAATGCGTGTGCGTCGCCATCGCGGCCATCTGCGTCTTGAGCGCGCGATTGTCGGTCTCCAGTTTGAGCACCCGTGCTTTGAGATCGACCACTTGCGAATAGACCTGGTCCAGCGAGGGTGTCGTGAGGTCGGATGACACGCTGGCCGCGTGTGCGATGAAGGGCGCCGGCGCGACGAACGCGAGCACGACTAGCAGCAAGATCATGTGGAGACGTTTCACGGCTTGTTCCTCCCGACGATCGTCCCGGTTTTCAACCGGACACAGCGACGGCCTCGGGCTTCGTGTCAGTCGCCGCGAGGCCCTCGGCGTAGGCCCGTTCGACGTCCCGCCGGGAGGCCTCGCCTCAATGTCGAGGCCGGTACCGTTTCACTCAGCCGACGGAGACGGCCTCAGTGGTTCGTGACGACGGTGATGGTTCCGTGCATGCCCGCGTGGTACTGGCACAGGTAGGGGACGGTGTAGTTCTTGCCGAGGTCGCGGAACGTGTACGTAAAGCGCCCGCCGTTCGCGTACAAGTCGCCGACGAACTGTCCGGCCGGACCGTACACGGAATGCTCGTCCGTGTCGTCGTTGATCCACGTCACGTCGCCGCCGGCCGCGACGACCGTGTTGGCGGGGAAGGAGTCGCCGGTCACGTGGATGACGACGTGCTTCGGCGCCTGCGCCGGGGGAGTGGTGGAGTTGACCGTCGGTGATGCAAGCACGACGATCTCTTGTCTGGTCACGCAATGCGCAGCGCTGAGGGCGGACTCAGCTGCGCCGGCATACGCGGTCACGGCGAAACACGTGCCGACGTAGCCGGCTGCAGGCCCGGGAAGGTCCATCAGCGTGATCGAGTCCTTGTCGGTACGCGCAGAGACGAGTTGCTTCGCTCCGCCCGTGACGCGGTACACCAGAAATCCGTCGATCGCGGCGAACCCCGCTCCGGCCTGCCAATCCCAGACGAGCAGCACGTCGCCCAACTTGATCAGCGCCGGGCACGTCATCGCGCCGAAGAGACCGACGTGCGCGGCGCACTGCTTGGTCCCCCGCGCGACCCCAACGTTACGCGGCACCGCGGGCGTGCGTTTCGCGCCGGCGATTCTGGCCGCGTTCGAATCGATGCTGCCGGCGTGCGTAACCGAGGGAGCGGCGGCGAGCGTCGCCGCCGGCGCACCGGCAAGGAAGAGCGCCACGAGCGTTCGCGTGAGCGTGATTCGGCATCTCGTGCGCTTCATCGCCGTTCTCCTTGGCCGGCAGCCGAAGAAGCCTTTTGAAACCCGGGACCTCTGTATTGTGAGGCCGGGCACACTCCCAGCTTCGCCGCCGTCTTTGTGCGGTCGCGTACCGACCCGTGCTCGTTCGATACGTACGATCGATATCCGGGCTCCCGGAGGTGACGACCCTTGCGGACTACACTTCGTGAATTGACTGCGCTCGTCGGGCGGCCGAACCGGCTCGCTGTCGAATGCGCGTCCGAACCGCGTGCCGCGGTGGGATGGCCGTGCGGCTGCGCGGCCGTGGGCGACGACTTTTACCACCTGCGATTGGCGTCGTGCGGCCGGCATCGCCAAGCAAGGATGGCGCCTACGGAGCTGCGTTTCGGATTCTCTTGAGCCCGGGCCCCCGCCGGAACCGGCGGTACGATCTGCTGCGGGCCGCCTTGCGCCGAGCCTGGAACCGCCAGGGCGAACGCCGCGCAGGCCGCGACGGCGAACGCGATCGCGCGGCGCTTGACGCCGGCCGCACCGGAACGGGTCTCTCTGGGGACACGTGCCGGTACGTCCCGCTTGCTTCTATCCCGGCGGCCCGCTTCCCCAGCGAGCGCGAAGGCCGGCAGCGAAAGAGCACGGAAATCTCGCGAAGAACGGGTAGCTGAAGCGCCCGTTACCCGGAGGCCGGAGTCTCTTGCGCCCTCATATCATCGCGTCGGACGAAGTCGCAGAGGCGACGCTGCCGCAAGGCGTCGTGAGATACGATCTCGCCGAGTACACCGATGGCCGGGGCGCTTTGATTGAAATCTTCCGCGCCGAGTGGCCGGCGGCGCCTCGTCTGCTTCAGTTGAACTATGCTCGGTCGCTGCCGAACGTGCTCCGGGGTGTCCACGTTCATCCGTACTCTGATTGGCTGGTCGTGATCTCGGGCCGGATGAGCATCGGGCTGTTCGATGCTCGTCCGCAGTCGTCGACCTTTCGGCTGGGTGCAATGACGGTGTTGGACGCAACGGCTCCGGCGGCGCTCCTGATTCCGAACGGCGTCGCGCACGGCTTCTACTCGGAGGAGGCCACCAGTTTCGTTTTCGGTTCCACCGCAAGTTGGCAACCCGGCGAGACGACGGTCATTCGGTGGGACGACGCGGAGATGGCCCTGCGTTGGAGTTGCAAAGATCCGGTGATCTCTGAACGGGATAGCCTGGGCATATCCTTGGCGGAGGCCCTGGCCAAATTCGGTGGTTGACGGCAAACCGTCGGTCGATCCCGTTCGGATCGGACTCGTCGGGTGCGGACGCTGGGGCCTCCACATTCTGCGCGACCTCCTCGCACTCGGCTGCACCGCGCACGTCGCCGATTCCGATCCCGCTGCGCGCACGCGCGCGCTCGAGGCGGGTGCCGCTGTGGTCGAACAGGCCCCGGAGCAGCTCTCGGCCGACCTAGAAGGCTTTGTCGTCGCAACCCAGACGACGGCGCATGCGGCCGCAATCGACGCACTGCTGATGCGTGACCGGCCGATCTTTTGCGAAAAACCGCTGACAGCGGACGGCAATACCGCGCGCCGGCTGGCCGAACTCGGAGCGGGTCGCCTGTTTGTCATGGACAAGTGGCGGTATCATCCCGGGATCGAACAGCTCGGTGAGGCCGCACGGTCGAAGGCGTTCGGAGAGGTGGTCGGTGTTTGCACGCGCCGAAGGCAATGGGGAACCGTTCATTCCGATGTGGATCCGATTTGGGTTCTGCTTCCGCACGATCTGTCGATCGTTCGCGAAATACTCGGAGAACTGCCGCCGGTCGTCGCGGCCAGAGGTGTGCGGCGAGGTGACTGGGTCGAAGAGCTGGACGCGATCCTCGGTACTCGCCCGTCGGCGACGATTTCGATCTCGGCGTTGAGCACGACCGTCGAACGCTCCGTCAGCGTCACGTTCGACGACGCGGTGCTCTCGCTTCGCGACGCCTTCGCACCGAACGTGGAGATCATGCGCCGAAACGACGTCGCGGCACGGCTCGAATTTCTGCCCATCGCGACCGACATGCCGCTACAGCGCGAACTTGCGGCCTTCGTCGCCTTTCTTCGAGGCGGGCC
>OCZT010002234.1_pt1 | contig 20074 bp, 15 predicted proteins | sample 1539031 | NCBI WGS metagenome assembly OCZT01 (sample SAMEA3539308, study PRJEB22396) | soil metagenome | biome: tundra; feature: field; material: soil | place: USA | collected 2010-05 | depth 0.15 m | reverse complement strand
CTCAACAAACACCTCAAGAGGCTCAAAATCTAACCATTTCTATGGGATGGCTGTGAACGGTTTGTTCAACTCACCGCGTGGCCCCAAGAAACCCGGCGTAATTTTTCCGTTATGGGACCGGCGACGGGGTGGCGTGCGTCTACGCGGTCACCGCCAGGAAACCGGCTGCCAGGTCATCCCGCGCTCAGGAAAATCGCGACGATCGGATGAGACAGGAATTCAACCCGGCGGCGACGCCCACGCGCAGGTGCCGCGCGCACTCCGCCACCCCACCCCGGCCCGCGACGTCCTGCGAATTTATTTCGCCGCGGAAAGCAGCGCCCGACTCGTCGACGGCGGAGCATCCGATCGGACCGGATGGTAGCGGTACCCCATCTTCGGAATGACTTCCACCCACTGGCGAAGCGGAAGTCCCACGCCGCGGGCCGAGGCCGCGAGCTTGCCCAACAAGACCCGCATATTGCTGGTGTCCCCGCGAAAACGCCGACCGAGAATTTCGTTGTAGAGCGTGTCGTAGGTGACGATGCCACCGGCGGACATGACCAGCAGCTCAACGAGATCGACCTCGTGCGGAGTGAGGTGCCGGGATCCCTTGCCCCGTTGCAACTGGCGCCCGATGGGATCGACGCAGGCATCGGCAAAGGAAAAGGATTTCGGCACCGTCCCCGATTCCGCGCGGGGCGACTGTTTCAACGACCGGTGATATTTTGCCAGATACTCGACCAGCACGTCGGTGCACACCGGATCACGCAACACACAGTCAGCCCCCAGCGCCACCTGCCGCGCTTCGACCGATGACGGTGCATCGGCGCCCATCAGGACCACAACTTTCACCGCCGCCGGTTGGCCAGGTCCGGCGACCGCCGCAATGACATCGTCCGAGTAACCGTCCCCGATCCGGCGCCGGGTAAGAACAATCTCGGGTCGCTGACGGAGGAGCAGCCGCCGGAAGGCGCGGAGCGAGTGGCATTCAGCGAAAACCCAGCCCCTGCTCTCGCACAGCGCGGCGAATGCGGCGCGTTCCTGAAGAGCGGGAGAGACAATCGCGATCACGGGAGGAAATGCGGGCGACCGACCATTCTTCGCTCTCCTAAGTGGGCAGCACCAGCACGAGACGGAACTGCCGTGCCTGCGGTGCAAGCGACAGCGCCAGCACGCCACGACATTTCTGGAGTCCCGCGATGAGGCCGCGCGAGCTCACGGCCACCAGCGGCCCGTCATCGCCCTTGAACCAGGCTTCCACCTGCGAACGGGAAAGCGGCGAAGCCGTCGTGGCCAGCGTGATCATCACTCCGGGGTGGCTGCTCAACGTGTGTTTGCGGTTAATCCAAAGGTAACTTCGCAGCTGGGGATCCTTCAACGCGGCATCGAGCCGGGGGAGATGTTGTCCGCGAATGCCGACGGTCGAATTTGCGCCCGTCAGCGTCAGCGCGGCGCCGATGGCCGGCACCAGCATCAGCAGGAAATCAATTCCCGACAACCCACGAATGGGCAGCCGGGCATCAAACGAGATAAAATCAACCGCCTTGTTCGCCGCATCGGCATGACTCATTCGCGCCGCAATACCGACCGCTTCGCGCACTCCCGAATCGATGAGGGCGGGAGAAGAGTCGCGACTGGCATAGGCGGAATTAAAAAAGCCGGCCGCGACGCTGGCGGCGGCGTCAGCCGTCTTTCTTGCCTCGTCGAGGTTGCGCAGCAGCTGCGCGGCGCTCGCGTCCGTCCTCGCGCGCGGCGCCAAGGTGGCGGCGGCGCTGACGAGGTGGGCGTGAATCGTGGTCAGCAGGTTGGCCGTTTGCAGCAGCGCGTCGCGCGCCGTCTCGGAGGCAACCAGCTCGACCTCGCGCTCGAGCCGCGCCAGGTCCAAGTCCTGGGTAATGACTCCGGCCTGGCGCGCCAGCGCCTGATCGCGCCGCTGCGACCGGGTGCGATCGATCCACTCTGGAATCCGGGCCTCAAATCCGTCCCGTTCGGGCAGCGGTTTGCCGATGAAATCAAAGACTTGGAGGGGAATTGCTCGCCGCAGATTCTCGCTCGAATCAAAGGCACTGATCACGACATAGCCAAGCGCAGGATCAGTGCGCTGGGCCGCCTCGATAAAAGCCAGCCCATCCATTTCCGGCATGTGGATATCAACGAAGCAAAGATCGAACCGGTCGCTGGCCAGGGCTTGCAGCGCCGTGTGCGCATCGCGGCAGCAAACCAAATCATATTGCTTGGCGAGCCGGAGTCGCAACGAAGCATGAATTTGGCGTTCGTCGTCGACGACCAAAATGCGGGGCGTAACTAGGTCGGTGGTATCGGTGCTCATAACCGCGATGGGGGGTGATACAAAACGAATCGGAATAGTCAATGCGCAGAGCAGCCCAAAGGGGCGTCACGCGGATTGCACCACCGGCAGGTCGAACGTCACGGTCGCTCCCTGCCCCAACTGGCTGTTGATCGCGATGGTCCCGCCGTGCAACTGGACGATCTTCTGGCAAATGGTGAGGCCCAGGCCGAAACCTCGTATTTCGTCTCCGTATTTCTTGGTCGTGAAATAGGGGTCGAAAATTCGCGCCAGATTCTCCGGGGCGATGCCGCCGCCCTGGTCGACGACCTGCACGCACAACCAGCCGTTGCGCCCGGCTCTGGCGGAAAGGCTGACGGTTTGGCCGCGGTTCGAGGCGTCGATGGCATTGCCGATCACGTTCGTCAGCATCCGCTGAAGCAGCACGGCATCCGCCGTGAGCGGGCCGTCGTAGTCGGGTGCACCTGTCAAGATCACCGCGCGTGCCATCGCGCGTGCAGCGGAAAGCGCGAAAACTTCCCGAAAAATCACGGCGAGCTTGACCTGTTCAAACCGGGGGGTGAGCCGCTCGGAAAAGAACAGCGCCTCCCGGACGTAATCAGCCATGATGCGGACGGAGCGCTTCGCCGCGGCATGCACCTCAAGTTCCGAGCTGCCGGGCGGAAACCGGTCATCGGTGTGGACCAGGAACGACGAAATGGGCGTGATCAGGTTGTTGAGGTCGTGCGCCAGTCCGCGGGACATCATCGCGAGGTGTTCCATCTTGGCCCGGATCGCCGCCTGCAGCGTGAGCCGGGAGCGGGTCAGGATGTTGTCCATGAGCTCTGCGATGTTTTGCAGGCGCTGCACTTCGGGATAGGTGAACGGCCATTCATTGAATTTCGTGCTCAAGGCAATCAACAGGGCTGGCGCCGGGCTCCCTCGCGGTGCCGCCACCATCAATCCCAACGAGTGCTCCTGGAGGAATTTCAGCAGATCGTCCCGTGCCGGACTGAAACGTCGGCGCTGGAGGCTCTCCGGTGTCGCCCAATCATTTTCGACCAAGGCAGCCCAGCCGAGCCGGTCTTTGGCGAGCTCGAGATCTCCTCCAGAGTAAAGCTCGCCTTGATGGAAAAGCAGGGTGGCCGATGGGGTGCGACATTGCTCGCACAGAAAGGCCTCGAACTTCGCGCCGAGTTTCTCGGGATACGGCTCCGTCCGGGCAACCTCGATCACTGCGCGTCTCATCTCGGACAGCGCCCGTTCGCCCCCGAGGCCGAGCCACTCTCTAGAACGGCGGTCAAGCCAAAGCGCCAGCGAACTGCAGATGGCAACACTCAGGAAGAGTGCCGCGGTCGGCGGGAGAATGCGATCAAGCCCCTGCGAGACAAAATAAATGCCCAGACCCAAGAACAACACGAGTCCGATCCGTTGCGCCAGCGAGAGGAACACCTGCCGCACATCAAAAATGCGATAATACGTGACCGCCCATGCAGCTAGGGCACATGCGCCAATGACCGCAAAGGGACTTAGCCGTCTCAGAATTGGAATATCTAACGAACGTCCCAGGAAAGCGAACCCTACCGCAAGAAGCGCGCCCGTGGCCGAATTCAAAACGAAAAACTGCATCTCGATCTGTCTAATTCCGTGCTGACGACGCATTTGAAGCAGCGATTGCCCAATTAAAACAATATACACTGCTACCAAAGTGAGATTCACCAATATGAAACTCGGGCCACGCTTAATGTCGCTCTGCAGCGACTCCGCCGGAATGTAAGAATTCGAAAGACAAAGCATGGCGAGAACCACACTGAGCCCGAGCCATGGCAGCGAGCGTTGTAAGGTTTCTAATTTTCGGGCCTGCCCATTTACCAGTGATTCTTTCAAAATCCACAGCATCCACGGGAAAAAAACTGCGACCGCAGCGCTCACTCGAAGCATGATTATCGGGTTCGTGGTATTGCTTTGCGAGAAAAACGCCGCTGACCTAATAGCTTGGACAATATAGATTAGGTGAATCGAAGCAATTAGCGCAGTTACAGCGAATGCTTGATTGGTGAAACGCCCCGGATTTGCCCATAGAACGGCAATCCCAATGCTCAGTGCGAAGATCGCAGCAAATTGTACAAGTACGGTCATCGGCGTCTAATGATGCGCAACGAACGCTGAGTTAATTCGTTGGTCACCGCAATGCCAACAACATGTGCCTGGAGAGCATTTCGATTGGAGGTCCAGCTTCTACGTTATTCTCGGCGAATGCACGTGCAACGGAGACGATCAGATTAGACTTTATCCCGGTCACCAGCCCCATTTACATCAGTCAAATTGTTCTCTCGCCTTAACTACTGTCTTATCGGCTACTCCTGCCGAATAATTGAGGACTTTGTCTCGATCAAAATCCGCAGATGGCAGAAGGGTGTCGCAACGCGTTTCGACTATTCCCTGCTCGGCCGGGTGCACTGGGTGGTCCTGTCACACCTGAGCAGGATCCCCCGTGAAGCGAGTGCGGCCAGCGCGCCGACTATGACCAGGATCGGCTTGCACAATTCGCGCGTGGCGATTGAGCCACCGAATCCGGCCTGGAGAGGAATGGCTGAAACTGAGTCCGCCCGACTCAACGAACACCTCGACTCCTTCGTCATTACAATCCACCACATTGGGAGTACTTCGATTCCCGGACTGCCGGCCAAACCGATTATCGATTTGGCAATTGGTTTTGAACAACAGGTTTTGGCGACCGGACTGCCGGAAGTTATCAATCGGATGCAGCAGGCCGGCTATCGTTATCTCGGCGACTGGAAAAAACGCGGCGGGCATTTTTTTGAAAAGGCAGACGGACAGGTCCGGACCCATGCAGTGCAAATGCATCAAATCGATAGCGAAGACCTTCGTCGGTTACTCCGTTTCCGCGAATTGATGCGCGGTGACCCGAAGCTAGTGCATCAATATTCAGAGGTAAAAGCCTTCCTCGCAAGTGTTCTCCGCCATCAGCGCGGGCTCTATTTCTGGTATAAATCTCACTGGCTAAATGATCTTCTTCTCGAAGATCACGGGCCCAATGCCTGGGGTGAATGGTGGGTCTCTGCGCGTTACCCGACTATGATCCAATTTATCCAGCGCTCGCTAGTTCGCACTCTGTCACGTGGCCGTTGTGGGCGCCATCCAATGTCGGTATGATTAGACTACAGAGTTACCTTTCAGCCTGCGCCTCCATCCAAGTACGAATTTCCATGAATGTATGAAGCTCCCATCCTTTCCTCTCTGCTATGGCCTCAGAGACATCACTGAAGAGCGACGCAACTCTGTCTAAGGCGGTAAGCAGCGAATCACGGTCGGGGCTCACTGAGATTCTTGCCGCCTTGAGCCGGGGCGGGCTGAGCCATTCTTCTGCCCGCCGACCTAGCGGTTTTGCCGGCCTACCCTCAAGCACAACTTCCTCTTCCAAAAGACGGAGAGTATTCTCGAACAGGACCTCATGAAACGCGCGCTGAGCGGCAAAATATTCGCCGCGCTCAGCTTTCTTCCTAGCCCAAACCATCTGACTCCAGAATTCGCCACACAGCTTTTCGAATGTGTCCCGACCGAACGGTGCCCGAAACGGTTTGATCCGTCCGTAACGTTCTTCCCAAGCTCGGCCGCCTTTGATCACTTTCCAACCGAGGCCTGCGACACGTCTAAGATCCTTGGTCCCCTTGCGAAGGGTCGGTGGCCACCAACGCTCCGTTCGGGCTAAGCGTAACGCCGTAGTCGCGATCCTTACCTCCCAATGTTTCAGGATTACAAAATCCACTTCCAATGAGTTATCGTACACGGCCGATATTTTCGTAACGTTCCCAAAGGCGCGATTTGCTCCCACTGCCCAACATGAGCAAATCTTTTGGGCGAAAGCCCCATCGAGATACCGTGCGGGGCGCGAAGTGATCAATTGGTAATCGAAGTCAGACCAGGCATCAACGAGCCCCGTGGGTTGCACCCGCGAGCCGATCTGCACGAGTGCCTTGATATCACTCCGGGCGTGGGCCCATCGCGATAGCGCCTCTTCCCATTCGTGCTCGAGCATGGCTACGCGGAGGCCGGCAACACATCGGGGCCCTGGTTACCGGTTTGCTTTTCCCGGAGAGCGGCAAGTTCATCCACCGTCTCACTCCACGAGGGCCGCGATGCCGCCGGCCGCTGATCCATGGCTTCCACCTTCCGGGATTTTAGCGCGATATTTAGCTCGGGCCCGTCCAATCCCTGGCCCACATGAATGGTGCCGTAATGGAAGCGAATCACTTCCCGCGCGAGATAGACCGGAACCGTGGGATATTCGTCCACATGCTTCACTTCGCCCACCTTGATCTGGTCAAGCCTGAGACCTGGATATGAAATACTCACCAAACAGATCAGATCGCTCCCAGCCCGATGCCGCTGCTGGAGCGTCAGCTTGATCTTCGTATCCCGGCCACCGTCTTCGGCCGGGTCCCGCGTCGCCTTGATTTCCCGGCACAGCCAGATCAGCGCCCCGCGAAGATTCTCCTCGTGGCCCCAGAGCATCGGAGCCGAATCCGTGATATCCGCCACACCGTCCACTTCCTTGGCTACCGCCTGGATCACGCGCTTCATGTCAACCTCCCGGGTCGGGCGGCGGGCCATTTCATACAACGTCCCCAAAATGTGCGGCATATCCTTCAACCGCTCCATGTCCTCATCGACGCGAGTCATCAGCGGATGCACGGATCCCGCCTCCGACGGGTTCTTGCGGATGAATTGAAAATACGTTGAGACGGAGAAAAGGGCGTTGGCGAGCTCATGGGAGATGATGATCCCGAGGTCATGCAAGATCTGGTACCGCTCATTCTCGAGTTTCTTGGCGACCGATTCGGCCGTCGAACCAAAATCATCCCACAGCACCCAAAAGCCGTTCGTCTCCGGGACGGGACCGGCGGAGACGCGCATACGGCCGAACTCCCGCTCGACGCGCCGGCCTTGGCTGCGCGCAATCCCCACCACCTCGCGCGCTTCCACCGGCAGCGATTCCTCCATCACGCCGTCGCCTTGGATCAAGCGGAACTTCGGACCGTGCCGGTCCAGGAGCTTGAGATCTTCCTGTGCGGCCTTGGCCGCATGAAGCACTTTGTGCTGGCCGAGGAACCGGGAGAGGAGGCTCACCAGCAGCAGTGCATCCTCGCGATCCGTGGGATTGTAAACGCGGCCATCGGCCCGGGGGCCGAACACCACCCAGCCGTCGAGTGCGCCATGCACTTCAACCGGAACAACCAGCCGGGCGTTCCACTCCGACATCCTTTGGCGGATGAGCGCGACCATCGAAGGGCTTTCCACCGTCTCGACCGTCTCAGCATCGACGATTCCAGCATGTTCTTGCAGCCAAAATACGAGCGGGTCGCTGCGACTGCATTCCCAACCCTCAGGACTGGCGCGATATTGGGCGCCGTCCCGAAGAAAGATTGCCACCCGGGAGGCGCGCAGACGGGCGCGAAATCCCCGCTTGAAGACGTCGATGACCCGGGACTGATCCTCGAGGTGATCGATCGCCGCCTCCACGAACTCCAGTTCGTTGAGACTTCGGCGGGGCGGTTCAAAGGGCGAAGCCGACTGGCTTTCGGTGCGTCGGGGACGCGCCTCGACGATCGCCAGGACTGAACGTTTCTCCGCCAACTCCGCGGCCAAGGGCATCAGTCGCCGCAAGTCCTTCCGACTCTCCTCGTAGCTGAGATAGAACGCGTTTTTCTGGCTCAACTTGGCATCCTCAAATGGAACGCTTTGGGGTTCACCCACCAAGATCACCACGGTGTCGGCATGCGCCGAATAGTGCGCCCGATCGTCACAAAGATCCTTGATCCAGACGCGCGCACCCGGGCGCTGCAGTTCAACCGAAAATGCGTCACCATCCTGTACAACCTGAGGCGGCGCAGGCAATTGGCGCGCCCACGCTGCCGCGAGATCGTCGTCTCGGGTGGTTAGGATGAAGGTTGCTGGCATGGAAGGGTTACGCGAAATGTCGTTCCCACACGACCGTCGTCCAACAAAACGATCTGTCCGTGATGGGAGCGAACAATTTCGGCTGTAATTGCAAGACCGAGGCCAATCCCACTCGTCTTGTTGCTGGTGGTAAACGGCCGAAACAAACGCTGCCGGACGTCCAGGGGAACGCCCGGACCGTTATCGGCCACCTCCAGCACGATTGAACCCTTTCCGTCCGACGTCCGGATCGCCACCTCACGTGCCCAGTCAACTGACGACACCGCCTCAATGGCGTTCATCAGCAGATTGAGGATAACCTGCCGGAGCGAGGCATTGTCCGCACTTAATTCATCAGACTTCGCCAGCAGACTGGAGGAAAGCGCGACCTTTTCCTTGTCCGCCTTCGACTGCACCAGCTTAAGACTGTTCGCGACAATATCGTTCAAGCGAAGTCGCTCAAATTTCGGGTGCCGGGGTCTGCCCAGATCGAGCAGTCCGTCGACCAAACCTTCGATCCGTTCCAATTCTCCCGGGACAATATCGATGAACAAGCGCCGAAAATCGGGCTCATAGAACCGATCCTTCGCCGATTGCACGATGAGCTTTATCGTGACCAGCGGATTGCGGATCTCGTGCGCGAGGTTGGCACCGAGCAGACCTGCCGTCACCAATTGTTCGGCGTCGCGGGCGTGTTGCGACAGTGCCGCTCGGGTAAAAGCGCCCTCAATCACCGACGACCATTCCTGCAAGAGCTGCACCTCGGGCCACACAAACGGTCGCCGATCATGGCGTATCTCTTGACCAATAATTATAGGGTGAATGCCTGTTCCGCTCGGACCGGCAACCATCACGCCCAAGCGATGCTTGTGCATGAACTGCTCCAGCTCAGAGCGGGCCGCAGTCGGACGCTGTCGCTCCAATCTTTCCGGGGTCGCCCAACCGCCCGTTCCGATTAGCTCCCTCAAGGCGAGGGAACCATTGGGCAATTCCAATGGCCCTGATGAATATCCCGACAAGGAACCCGCTAATATATGCGTGTGCTCCGTTCGACCCCAGCCATTCAAGATTTCGCAAAATCGGGACTCCAGTACATCAGGATCCAGAGCTTCCCGGCTCGTCGCGAGAATCGCTCCGCGCGTAGCAGCGGTATTACGGTCGCCACCGAACTTCGTGACCCACCAGTTTCGTTGGCTCATGTACTGGAAAATATAGGCCAGCAATATCGTACAAATGAGGATGACCCATGGCTCAGAAACTAGCGGCAATCCGAGATAAATTCCTAAGGAAAGAACAAATCCAATTACACCCAACGACACGATGCTGCGGAGTGCGGCTTGGAAAAGATGGCGTGCGTCGAAAACTTTTTGGGTGGTGATTGCCCAAGCAGTTACAGCGTAAAACCCGGCAATCAGCGCGGGAAGCTGCCGCGGCAGCGAATGGAAACCGAGCAAAGGTCCGATTGTCGTGAAAGCGACTCCGAACAATCCTGCCGCTGTTCCACCCAATAGGAGCGTCTGCAGCTCGACCCGCTGAATGCCGCGAACCTTTCGGAGGTCGAAAACGCTTAGAATTAATAGACCCAGATATTCCGCGCCCAAAATGATGGAATAGGCATTCCATCCCCAACCTCTCAATGGGTGTCTCGGCGTCGACTCGGGCGGTATGAAGTACCACGTGTAAACATCGACCGCCAAGACAACGCCGCTCAGGAACCAAGGCCAGCTTCTACGAATTAACCGCCAATTGAGAGGTTCGCCTTTGGCGCAATTTTTAATAATCCAAAGGAAGCATGGGAAAAACGCTCCGATCGCGCTCGTGAATCGTACCCACGCAATTGGATTCGGATTTGATGGACTCGTAAGCCAAGCCAGTCCCATCAACCAGATTGCAACCGTCGCCGACAGAAAGGAGAAAGCGCGGTTAATCGCACGCCCGGGATTCGCCCGCAATACGCCGATTCCAACCCCAACCGTGACGAAAATAATAGCTAGTTGAAAAACAATCATGTGCGCCGTAGAATGATTGTCGCATTCGTGCCGCTCAAGCCATGCGCGTTTACTATGGCCGTCGAACAGCCGATGTCGCGCGCCTCGCTGCTGAGATTAAGGGGGCATTCGGGATCGGGAGTATGCCAGTTCACCGTCGGCGGAATCCGGCCGGTCTTCAGCGACAGCACCGTGCTCGCCACTTGAATGGCCCCCGCCGCCCCAAGGGGATTGCCAATCGCGCCCTTGAGCGACACCGCCGGTATCCGGCTCGTTCGCGCTCCAAATACGTCGCAAAGGGCTCCGGCCTCCGCCCGGTCGATCTCCGAGTGTCCCGGCCCCCACGCATTGATGAAATCAACATCCGACGCCCGCCGGCCGGCGTTGGCCAGCGCCATGATCATCGTTTCCTTCAATCCGCTGCCCGCGAGACCGGATTCATCGTTGCCGTAGGCATAGCCCGCCAGCCAGGCATAGGCGGGCCGCGAGCTGTGCTCTGACTCCAGAATCACCACGCAGGCCCCCTCCCCGATCACCCCGGTATTGCGCCAAAGATCAAAGGGGCGGCCCATCTCCTCCGGGCGGCGCGCATTGCGCGGCGACAGTTTCGCCACCGAGAGCTCCAGCATCGGCTGATAAAAGATCGGCGCCTCGGTGCCGCAGCAAAACGCGATATCCGCTTGCCCAGAAGCGATCATTTCCGCGCCGTGACCAATCGCGTCGATCCCCGCGCAGCACGCACTTTGCAGGGCCGTCGTCCGGCAGCGGGTTTCGAGCAGGCTCGCGATCCGGCCGGCCACCGCGCTGGGCGGCGCTTCAAAGATCACCGAGGGAATCGCCGCCCGCGGCCCCTTCGTCGCGACGCCGGCGATGGTGCGCTGCGTCAGTTCCGGATCCATCAGTGAACTCCCGTTGATCACGACCGGATCCATCCCCTTCAAATCGGCCACCGACAGTCCCGCATCCGCCATCGCCAGGACGGTGCCGGCCATGGCAAACTGCGTTTGCCGCGGCAGCCGCTTGGCCCCGCTGCCGCCGGCGATCCAGTCGGTGATCTTGAAATCGACGATTTCGGCCGCGATGAAATGCCCCGCCGCCTCATCGAAGCGGCTGATCTCCCGGACGCGGCTCACGTTTTCGTTGATGCCGCGAAAGAACGCCTCGCGGCCAATCCCCGCCGGGGTAACGGGGCCAATACCGGTGACTTTGACGCGATGGCGGATCATGGGAGGTAGTTGCCGGGCGCCATCAGGCCCCGCGGGTCGAGCGCGGCTTTAAGGCGGCGCGAAAGTTCGCCGGGAACACCGTTCCCCATCGTCGGCATGCCCAGCCGATACGGGGAAAATCCCGCCTGCCGCAGGGCTTCGCCCAACGTGCGCGCCGCCGCGTGGGCCGCTTCACTCCGGTCATTGGGAAAATGCAGGCTGATGACGTGCACCAGGACCGCGGACGAAAGAAAGACGCGCGTGAGCGCCGTGTCGGCCCACGCCGACTCCGTCAAGGTCTCCACCTTCCGGCTCGCAGCTAGATCGGGAACGGTCACGGCATTGAGGTAAATGCAACCCGTCACAGTGTGGTCAGGATCGTTGCGGGTGTCACTGAAATCCAAACTCGCCAGGCCGGCGTTGCTGGGTTCGCCCCATGTCAGCGCCAGCAGCGGCCGCACCGCGCCGATGAATTCCGCCCGTTGCTTCAGGCCGAGGCGGCGCGCCCAGCGTTCCGCAAAATCAATCCTCTTCGCCGTCAAGGCATGGATCTTCACCCGCCCGGCGCCCAGCCGGCGAATCTCGCGCAATGCCGCCCGCACCACGCCGGGCTGACCGTGCAACGCGGCAATCGCCGATTGGGCGGCGAGGGCTGCCGAAAAAACTCCCTGCACTTCGGCGGCCGTCGGCTCGCGTCCCCAGCGGGACCGCAACAACCCCGCCTGCATCCGGTCGGAGCGCGCCCCGCCGCCCATGTGCACGGGGAGCGTCAGGAGGTTTTGGGCGAAGGCCGCCCGCACGGTCGCGAACACGGGCTCCAGTTCCCCGGAGAGGATCACCGCCATCTCCACGGCCTGCCGGCGGCGCAAGCGCAGCCACGTGGCGGTCACAACGCCAAAGTTCGCCTGGGCAAAAAGGGTGTCGACCTGGGGGCCGGCGGTAATCCCGCCCGACGAGGAAAACCAGCCCGGCGCCGGCCGATGGACGGTGCCGTCCGCCAAGACCACTTCGAGCCCGAAGATCTCAGCCGCCCGCGATCCGGCATAGCCCAGTCCGCGTTCGAGCGCGTTGCCCACAATGCTCGTGTCGCTCCCGGCACCGGTAACGTTGAACGCCAGTTCGGGCGCGTGCTGTGCCAGCCAAGCATATAGTCCCGCTTGCGTGACCCCGGCCTCGATTCGAACCGTCGCGGCTTCACGATCCAGCGGGCCGATGGCGGTCAGCGACGACAAATCGAGCACGGCCACATCGTCGCGCGCTGGCAGGTAGGAACCGAGCCCCCAGTTCATTCCCGTGCTGACGGGGTGCAGGGCGACCCCGCGCGCCGCACAGTCGCGCACCACCGCCGCCACCTCCTCCATCGTTTTCGGCTTCACCCGGCCAAGGACTCGCCGCGAGCTGCGGCACAAGGTCGGCCCAACGACCGGCTCGAGCACGCATCCGGCGAGGTGGTCGCTCATTCTTGGAATGCTCCTAGGCCGCCGCGGGGAATACGATTCGCACCACGGAGCCCTTGCCGGCGGTTGAATCGAGCACCATCGTCGCACCGTGCGTGCCGAGGAGGTGCCGGCAAATGTTCAGGCCCAGCCCCGTGCCGTTTTCCTTGCTGGTAAAACCGCCCTTCTGCGCCTTGCGGATGTGGTCCGCGTCCATCCCCGTGCCGTTGTCCGCCACCGTCATCTCAATCTTGTCGCCGGCCCGCGCCATCGACACGCTCAGCTGCGTCGCGCCCGCCTCGAGCGAGTTCTTGAAGAGGTTTTGAAACACCCGCATGAGCTCGAACTTCGAACCCCGGATCCGCGCCTGCTCCAGGCCGGAAAAATTGATCGCCACCGACCCGAAGAACACCACTTGCTGCACCTCGCGCGCCACGGCCACCAGGTCGAGCAGCGCAAACTCCCGCTTCGACGCGAGGCGCCAGTTCTCGGAAAGGTGATGACAATACTCCGCCGCCTTTTCGACCAGGTTGGCATACTCGAGCAGGCGCCGCCCGCGCTCCGCGTCCACCGCCGCCACCGCCCGCGCCTCCTCCACGAGAAGCGTCGCGTAGCCGATGACCACGGTCAGCGGATTGTTCAGGTCGTGCACCAATTCGACGGAGGCGCGCCCCTGCCAGATTTGCGGTTCCTTCTGGTCGATCTCGCGCTTGAGCGCGTCGTTCATCGCCAGCGCCTCGCGGCTGAGCTTCGCCTGCTGCCGGCGCACGTGAGTGGCCCCGGCCTGGTTGCGGGCGGCCTCCAGCAGCTCGGCAATGTCCGGCGGCTTGCGCAAATACTGGTTCGCCCCCGCCACCATCGCCTGCTGGGCGGTGTGCAGCGTGCCGTAGCCGGTCAACATGATCACGGAAACATATGGGTCGATCTTGCGCAGCTCCTCGAGCGCGCGGATGCCGTCCATCTCGGGCATCCGGATGTCGAGCACCACCAGCGCATAGGGCTTGGCCTTCAGCCGGGTCAGCGCGTCGGCCGCGCGGTCCGCCGTTTCGACGGTAAATTCCGACGACAACGTGAAGGCAATCGACTCGCGCGGTCCGTATTCGTCGTCAACCACCAGGACCAGCGGCTTGGCGCCGGTTGTGACCTTTGTCGGAGCGGGTTCGGTCTGCATGGGGCGTCGGGGGCTCGGGATTCGCCAGTTTCAGGGTAAAATACTCACGGAGAGCATGACGCGTGTTTGCAGAATAGCCCAACTTGTGTCAAGAAACGCATCCGGGATTGATTTGCGCCCGCCGGCCCCAAACCCTCGCCCCGTGCCCCCCTTTCTCATCGCCGTTTTCGCCGCCGCGCTCGGCGTGGTTTTCACCTGGCTCATCCTGCGCGGCCGGCAGGCGGGGCTGGTCGAGCGTTTGCGCAACCGGGAAGAGGAAAATCTCCGCCTCACTTCCGAGGTCGTCGCGCTGCGCGCCGACGCCGCCCGGCTCTCCACCCTCAACACGCAGCTCAGCACCCAGCAGGTCGCTGACCAAAACGCCGCGATCGAGAATGAGCAGCGAACGAAGCAATATCTCGCCGACATCGAAAAAGCGCGGGCCACCATGCAAGCGGAGTTTCAGGCCGTCGCGGCCAAGCTGCTCGATGAGAAATCCGCCAAATTCACGGAGCAAAACAAGACTCAGCTCGATGTGTTGCTCTCTCCTCTCAAACAACAGCTTGTAGACTTCCGCACGCGCATTGACACCGTCTATAAAACCGAGAGCGACGACCGGACAGCGTTGAAAAGTCAGATCGAACAGCTGCGTCTGCTGAATGCCCATATCACCGACGAGGCTCATTCTCTCACGCAGGCGCTGAAGGGCCAGTCGCAGGTCCGCGGCGCTTGGGGCGAACTCGTGCTGGAGCGCCTGCTGGAAGGGTGCGGCCTCCGGCGCGGCGAGGATTATGTCGTCCAGGAGTCGCTGCCCGACAAGGACGGCCGACAGGCACGGCCCGATATTATTATCCGCCTGCCGGACCAACGACATCTTGTCATCGATTCCAAAATTTCACTCGTTGACTACGAGCGTGCGGCCAACGCGACAGAGACGGAGCCAAGGGAGTCGGCGAGACGGGCGCACGCCAGCGCGGTAAAGAAAAGAGCGCAGGAGCTTTCCGACAAGAAGTACGAGGACTCCGGCACCTTGTTTTCGCCGGAATACGTTTTTATGTTTATCCCGATCGAGCCCGCCTTCGCGATGGCGCTCGAAACCGAGCCGGGACTCTATGACTGGGCCTTTGAGCGTAAGATCATCCTGGTGACTTCCTCCGGTCTGCTGGCCGCCTTGCGAACAGTCGCCACCATCTGGAAGCAGGACCGGCAAACCAAGAACGTGCAGGAAATCGCCCGGCGCGGCGGCTTGCTCTACGATAAGTTTGCAGGGCTGTATGCCGACCTTGAAGTCATCGGCAGCCACCTGAACAAAGCGCGGGAAAGCTACGATGACGTCCTCGGCAAATTGAAAACCGGCCGCGGGAATTTATTGTCCCAGGTCGAGGAGCTCAAGACACTCGGAGCCCGGGCGCAGAAATCACTCCCGTCGTCCGAACAGACTGAAAGTTGAGCCATGAACGAGACCGCCGCCATCGAGGGCACCTGGCAGATTGTGTCGGCCGAACTGGCCGGCGAGAAAATGCCGGATCTCGTGACGCACAAGATCGAGGTCGAGCTCGGGGACGGCGCGTATGCCGTGCGCTTCGGCGGCGAAGTCGCGGATCGCGGCACCTACGAGCTTGGCCCCCACCCCGCCGCCTGGGCGATCACCCTCACCGGCGTTGTGGGCACCAACGCCGGCCGCACCATTCCCGCCATCTACCAGTTCGTCGGCGAGCAACTGCACATCTGCTACGGCCTCGATGGCGCCGCGCCCGACGCGTTTGCCACCCAGCCCGGCGCCGCCCTCTTCCTCGCCATCTACCGGCGCAAGGATTCGAGTAGGGCGGGTCTCTGACCCGCCATCGAACCGTCGGACGGCAGGTCATAGACCTGCCCTACTCCGGACATTCGACCGCTCCGGCGTTGCCAACTCCTTGGTCAGACTTGAATCTTGGCCTGCCCGAAATGCACGTCTCCCGCCTCTTTCTGTATCCCGTCAAATCCCTCCGCGGCTACGCGGTGACAGCCGCGGACGTCGACGCGCTCGGCTTCGTGGGCGACCGGCGCTTCCTGCTCGTCGACGCGCACAACCAGTTCCTCACCCAGCGCGCCCTGCCGCGCATGGCGTTGATCGAGACCGCACTCACGGCCCGCGACCTCATCCTGCGCGCGCCGCACGGCGGCTCCTGCGCCGTGCCGCTGCGCGCACAGGGACCGGCGGAGCTTCTTTCCGTCCGGATCTGGAAGAGCGAGGGCCTGCTCGCCGAGGATTGCGGCGTCGAGGTCGCCGTGTGGCTCTCCGATTTTCTTCGCTTCCCCTGCAAGCTCGTCCGGGCCGGCGAAAAATTTCACCGTCCCAACCTGAAGGCCAAGGCTCAGCCGGGCGATGTGTTCAACTTCGCGGACTCCTGTCCCTTCATGGTCCTCAGCGAGGCGTCGCTCGCCGATCTGGACGACCGGATCGACGAGCCGCTGCCCGTCGATCGCTTCCGGCCAAGCTTCGTCGTGCAGGGTTGCGACGCCTACGCCGAGGACTCCTGGCCGCGCTTCCGCATTGGCCAGGTGAATTTCCGCTCCGTCGGCCCCTGCACGCGCTGTCCCATCACGACCACCAACCAGCAGACCGCCGAGCGCGGCAAGGAACCGCTGCGCACCCTCGCGATGTATCGCCGCGCCAAGGAAGATCCCACCGACGTCAACTTCGGCCAGAACATCATCCACGAAACCAAGTCCGGCACGATCCGCGTTGGCGACGCGGTGGAGCTGCTGTAGGCGACGCGCCGACAAAGTACCGCAGGCGTCCCCGCCTGCCGTCCCATCCGATGCAGGCGGGACGCCTGCGCTACTCCCCGACTCACCATTCCCCGCTCACCCGCCCGCGCTGTGCCTTGTGCTTCGCGCGATGCTTCCTGGTTTCGATCATCTTGATCTTCTGCCCGTAACTCTTCTGCCGCGTGCGACGACGCCGCGCCTCGCGCGCTTGCTCCGCCGACAGTACCGCAGCCCGCGCCTCGAGTTTCGCGGCGAGCTCGGCCCAAACCAGCTCGCGGTTGGCCGCCTGCGAACGCTCCGCCTGGCAGCGCACCTCGATTCCCGTCGGGCGGTGACGCCGCCAGACCGTCGACGAGGTTTTGTTCATCCACAAAGCCCCAGCTACCGCGGGAACCGTTCTTCCCGAACTACCCGTTTGGCGTTTCCTGACCCTTTCTATTTGGGCCACACGAATTCGGGCGCGGCAGGCGACTGGATTTTCAGGGGAATGGGATCTGGGAGTGGAGAGTGAAGGACTCGGCTCCACCGGCCCCGGATTGAGCAAAGCGCGGAACGCAGAGAATGCGCCGCTGATTTCGACGGACGGCTGTCGAGTCGCTGTGCGCGTCGTTGGAACGCCTCCGCAAAAACCGGCATCACCTTTGGATTTTCTGCCGAACTTGGGTCCCCGGTATGGTTTCACCCCATTGGACGAGGTCAGTCCAAAGCCTATCGTGGCCAAATGAATTCGGAATTCACCCGTTACCACAGCGGATGTGACATCGGATTCATAACCGCGGCAGTCGTGGTAATTCCCGAGGGCGGCGGGCGGGCTACCGTCCTTTCAAACTCGAAGCCGTCCAGCTCAGCGTGGCAGTCCCGGCGGAGCGGGCGACGTTCAGCCCGTGGCGCGACCAGACAAAACCCACGAGTGCAGTTCGAGTCGTTGATCAAGGTTTTCAAATAAGAGCCGAAGGGCTGCGACACGTCACCTCCTCCTCGCCAATTCACCGCCCCCCATTTGCCTTCCTTATGACCAAGCTCACCACCAGCCGCGAAATCCGCCTCGCTTCACGCCCCAAAGGCATGCCCACCGCCGCGAATTTTATTTTGGCCGAATCCACTCTGCCTCTGCTGCAAGCTCAGCAGGTGCTGGTGCGAAATCTGTTCATGTCGGTCGATCCTTACATGCGCGGCCGGATGAACGAGGGGAAGTCGTATGTGCCGCCGTTTGTGATCGGTCAGGCGCTTGAAGGCGGCGCCATCGGAGAGGTCGTTGAATCACGCGCGAGCGAGTTCAAGCCCGGCGATGTGGTCACGTCGCGCTACGGTTGGCGGGAAGCCTTCGTCGCCGCGCCGAAGGAACTACGCCCGGTGGACCAGGCGTTCCAGCCACTCTCCGTTTACCTCGGCACCCTGGGCATGACCGGCATGACCGCTTGGGCGGGCTTGACGCTCGTCGAAGTGAAAGCCGGCGACGTCATCTTCATTTCCGGCGCCGCCGGTGCAGTCGGCAATGTGGCCGGCCAACTGGCGAAGCTGCGCGGCTGCCGCGTGATCGGCTCCGCCGGTTCCGGGGAGAAAGTGCAGTGCCTGCTGGATGAGTGCGGATTCGACGACGCCTTCAACTACAAGTCCGGTCCGACCCTCGATCAATTGAACCGCACCGCGCCCGATGGAATCGATGTCTACTTTGACAATGTCGGCGGCGAGTCGCTCGAAGCCGCGCTCGCCACGCTGCGCGTGCACGGCCGGATCATCGCCTGTGGCGGCATCTCCTCCTACAACGACGAGAAGCCAAAACCTGGTCCCGCCAATCTCTTCAACATGACCACGAAGCGGCTCACGATGAAGGGCCTAATCGTGGGCGATTGGCTCGATCGTCAAAACGAATTCGAAAAGGAAGTAGGCGGCTACTTCCGCGCCGGAAAGCTCCAGAACAAGGAAACCGTGGTGGATGGACTCGACCACGCCGTGGACGCCTTTCTCGGGCTCTTCGCGGGAAGAAACATGGGGAAGATGATCGTGAAGCTGACGTGACCCTGCCCGCCCAACACCCGAGATCGGAACCGCATTTATGCCCTACCAAAGTATCAATCCCGCCACCGGAAAAGTCCTGAAGACGTTCAAGGAACTTACCGACACCCAGCTCGAAAAAGCACTCCGCATCGCGGCGGCCTGCTACACCGCCTGGCGGCAGACGTCGTTCACTCGGCGCACCGCCGTGGCCTCCAAGGCCGCCGCCATTCTGCGCCAGCGCGTGGACGAGTTCGCCCGCCCGATGACGCTCGAGATGGGCAAACGCATCGCCGAGGCCCGCGGCGAGGTAGCGGTCAGCGCGGACATCATCGACTACTACGCCAAAAACGCCGAACGCTTCCTGGCTCCGCAAAAGCTCAAGCCCAAGTCGGGTCAGGCCGTGATCGAAAGCGGTCCCTTGGGCGTCCTCTTCGGCGTCCAACCGTGGAATTTTCCCTATTACCAGCTCGCGCGTTTTGCCGCGCCCAATCTGATGGCCGGCAATGTGGTGATGGTGAAACACGCGGGCTGCGTGCCGCAATGCGCCCTTGCTTTTGAGCGCCTTTGGCGGGAGGCCGGTGCGCCCGTGGGCGCCTACACCAATCTTTTTGTCTCTCACGACCAGGTGAATGAGGTCATCGACGACCCGCGCATCCGGGGTGTGGCGTTGACCGGTGGCGTGGGCGCCGCGCGGCGAGTCGCCGCGCGCGCCGGACAAAACGTCAAGAAGACCACCATGGAACTCGGCGGCAACGACGCCTTCATTGTGCTGGGCGACGCGGACATCGACCAGGCGGTCAAATGGGCCGTCTGGGGCAAAATGAACAACATGGGCCAATGCTGCGTCGCGGCGAAGCGCTTCATCGTGGTCGAAAAAGTCTACGGGAGCTTTCTCGCCAAATTTCAGGCCGCCCTCGCAGGATTCACCCCGGGCGACCCGATGGACCCAGCAACGACCCTCGCCCCACTGTCCACCGAAGCCGCCTTGGTCACGCTCCTCGGTCAGGTGAAGCGCGCCGTCGCGAAAGGCGCGACCGCGGTGCTCGGGGGCAAGCGCCTTGCTCGTCCCGGCTCCTATATGCAGCCCACGATTCTCACGAACATCCATCCCTCGAATCCCGCCTACAGAGAAGAGTTCTTCGGACCCGTCGCGCTATTCTTCCGCGTGAAAAATGAGGACGAGGCCGTGACCCTCGCCAACGACTCTGACTTTGGTCTGGGTGGTTCCGTTTTCACCCGCGATGTCGCGCGCGGCCGGCGCGTGGCCCGCCGCCTCGACACGGGCATGGTATTCATCAACCACCCGACATGGA
>OCZT010002233.1_pt1 | contig 20074 bp, 31 predicted proteins | sample 1539031 | NCBI WGS metagenome assembly OCZT01 (sample SAMEA3539308, study PRJEB22396) | soil metagenome | biome: tundra; feature: field; material: soil | place: USA | collected 2010-05 | depth 0.15 m | reverse complement strand
GAGAGTCAAGCCCTTTTTGGATGGGAAATAAAAGGGCTTGACTCTCTCTGTGTAGGGGTGTAGAGTCTTCTTTTGACCGCTTTCCGGCGCTAAAAACCTTTTGGGGTTGGCGCGGAGGGGTCAAGAGTGTGGTGGTTAGCCTACCTGGAAAACGACGTTCCCCGCGCCGTCAATCACAATAGCCTGTCCCTGCGTCCCTGCCTGTAGTGTGATCGCCCAGAGCTTCGCTCGCTGGATGTCGGAGTATACGCCTTTTCCTTGCCAGCCTTCATTGGGGCGGGATCGGCAGAAGAACAGAACGCGGTACATGGGGGGCTCACTGCGCCAAAATGCTGTAGACGACCTGGGTTACCGCATTGCTGCTCGGGTAGGCGCATGGACCGTAGAGGGTGGGGCCTGCTGCGAAGATTGCAGTCCTTGAACGGCTGTCGAATTGCACCCACGTCTGGCCATCCAGACTCCAGCTGGCGGTTGTGTTGGTATTATTGTCCGCTATCTGCATCCAGATCCCGGAGCGCGCTGCAATGGGGACTTGTGCTACGTGCGCTGCTGAGTCTCTGACCGTCGTGGGGATTCCGACCGTTGTAGAATTTGTCCAGTTCTGGGAAATCACCTCCCAGACCGTATCGTAACCAGCCGTGAACCGAAGGATTTTCCCGGTGCCATCTGAAAAACAGAGCCCAGATGCTACGGATCCTGCGACACCGCTTGATGCGCCTATTGCATTTGCAATGTCGAAAGCCGTGTACATGCTGATCGCATAGGGGGCGGCGGGGGTCGCCTGTTCAAACACGCGGAGCTCTGTCCCTCCGGCTGAGGCATAGGAGATGTAAAGCGGGCCATGGGTGCAGTCGGTGGTTGAAGCGGCTTGATTGTCCCACGCCCAGCCGGCGCATCCCGGTAGAGTCATCTGGCCCTTGCCTTGGATAAAGTACTGCCATGCGGCCCCCGTGTCAAAGGCCGTGTACGGGGAATCGGTGAGCATTTGAACTCTCCCGGCCGTTGCGGCTGGAGGGATTGAAGCGAACGCAACCGGGGTAAGATTTCCTCCTCCTCCTCCACTACTATTCAGCAACAGCCATCCTGCCGTCGCTACGGCTGTACAGGCCGGGGCGGCGGTTCCCGAAGGCGCGTTGCAGACGTACTCCTTGTGGTTTGTGGTGTCGGTCGCTAGGTCTCCCGGCAAATTGCCCGCTATGTTCGTGGGCGGGGCGGTGACAAAGAACTTTTGCGCAACGAGAGTTTTGTCCAGGCTGATTGCGGGGGTTGTGCTGCTGTTGTTTGAAATAATCGGGCTGACGCCGGTTACTGCGGTAACGGTTCCGGTTCCGCCTCCTCCCGTGTTTCGGCTTGCCGATGTGCCTTTGTAGCCCAAAACGCTTACGCTCATGGTTTGGCTCGTTCCGGTGAATGTGCCTGCGATAGCTCGTATCCACGGGTAATAGTCGCAACACGAAGCGATGGTCCCTGCGTTCGTCCCGGTGGCTGGATTGGTGCTTCCGATTGGGGTGGTCAGATTCGTCCATCCTGCTGGATCGGCGGTCCCGTTGGCCAGATTAGTCGTTCCTTGCAGGCTGATTGAAACTCCGGTGGCATTGACGGTGCTGTAGGTGAGTCGCCAAGCGATGCAGGGGGCCGCGGGGCCCTTGTTGGGATACGAAATGCTCACGAGGTGCGTTGCGGTGAGCGTGGCGGTTATCTGGCAGTCGAAGGGTGTTGGGTTCTGGGCCTGGGCTGAAAAGGCTGCCAAGAGGAGCATGAGGCCCGGTAAAACGGTTAGTCTCATGCTCCGAGGATACGCCAGAGCGGGTCTTAGGGCAAGGGGTAGCCTCTAGGTAAGGTGCTGCGCTGCTGTGCCGTGCCGCTTGGTCGGGGTTGGCGGTGTAGGGTATTGCCGCCTTGTCTTGTTTTGCTGAGCCGCCGAGTTCGGTGAAGTGAGGCCATGCCGCTGAGCCATGCCAGGATGCGGACCGCCGCCGTGCTGTGTCGAGGGTGGATTCGCCGCTGGGCCGAGCTACGTCTTGTTGGGCCGCTGGGTTTCGTCCAGAGCCGTTGTGCCGCCTCGTCGCGTTTGGCGCAGTTTTGCCGCCTGGCCTTGTGATGTGATGCTGAGCCCCGCCGCTCTGCTCTGTATAGTGTTGCCGCTCTGTGCGGTGGCGTCTCGCCTCGGGATGCCGCGTAGTGTAGCTTAGCTCTGCCATGCCGCCACGTATTGCCGCATTAAGCCGCTCCGTACTGCTCCGCCGCTCCGTACTGCTCCGTCAGGTAAAGCCGCTGAGCCATTCCAGGATTCGGAACGCCGCCGTGCTGTGTCGAGGGTGGATTCGCCGCTGGGCCCGGTCCCGTGGAGTGACGCGCCGCCTTGCCGCTACGTTTCGCATCGCCGAATCAGGTGAAGCCGGGCCGCCTCGTTTCGCGTGGCCGGGCCGCCGCGCCTAGCCGTGTCTCGCTCGGTCAAGCGCTGCCGCCCCGCGAAGTCTCGTCCGGTAATGTGGAGCCGCTTGGTTCGGGTTGGCGGTGTTTTGCCGCTCGGCCTCGTTAGGAGAAGTGCCGCTCGGTCCCGCCGCAACCGCAAGAAGAGAACAGCCCGATACGCCCCTTACCAGGAGCCCGCGAAGAGTCGGAAGCCTCCGTAAACCGTGCCCGCTTAGCTTCAGCCATCTCGATGTCTAGGGTTTCAATGTCAAACTTGCCGCGTTCGAGCGATTTCGCGCTTCCGAGTCCGATTATCGGCAATGCGGCGAACACCGAGACGATATCCGCCTCGGTGAGTTTGGCGTCGTACCACTGAAAGCAAAAACTGAAGCGGGACCCGGCCGGGCAGCATTCCGCATCATTCACAATACTCTTCGCCCCGGAAGGGGTGTTTACACGGCCTAGGAATTTCTGGTACTCGGTCTCGGCCGGTTTATTTGGCGATGGCGTCCGTCCGTGGAACTCTATATGGTCAGTTTCCGCCGCTGTTTCCGACTCGGCGGCGATTAGGTGAATCTGAAACTCCGGCCCGTGCAGGCTGATTCCGTGGGCGGATATTTTGCCCATTTCCGCTATGTCCCCCTTGGTCCCCCGTTTGGCGACGAACAGCCCGACGCGCGACGCCGCCTGTTTCAACGCGGCCTTGATCTGCCAGTCTCCTACCCATGGCCCGAATGCCGAATGCCTCAGCACGTTCAGACCGTAGCTCTCCTTTTCCTTGAGTTCTCCGGTTGCTGGGGTTGTGTCCCTCTCCCCGATTTCTTCGCCCTTGATCCGGGCTACTACCTCCTCTATCTCCTCGTCGGGGATATGCAGGTGATGCTTTGCAAAGGCGCGGATTCCGTCATCGGTAGCCGGCTGGCCTCCGACGATTTCACGGGTCAGGCGGCAGACGGCGATTGCAGAGCCGCAGTAGGCCGCGTAAACGGTTGAAAGGTCTTTCATCGTGTAGGTGCTCATTTTTCTCCTTGTGCGCGTGCTAGTCTCCGGGCGTGCTCAATCTCATCCAATTTGCAAAATTCCGGCTGCGGAGGCGTTTCGGGCAAGGTCTCTCGCTCCATGCTTTCGGGGCTTAAAGGCGGCGCAAGGTCAAAGAGCGTCGGGCTTTGCACCTTCTGCTCGGCCATCCGGCAGTACCCGACGCCATCGGCCCAATACTCGCTCGAGAGCTCGATGCCGAACCCCTTCCGGCCTTTCAAAATCGCGCAGTACGGCACGGTCAGAAGGCCGGCGAACGGATCAAGAACAAGCTCACCTGGGTTCGAATACCGCTCGATGAGCCGTTCTACGATGTCGATCTGCAACGGGCAGATGTGGCCTTCGACGCGGTTGCGGGCCTGGTCCGTGTTGAGCGTGCGCATTCGGACCACATCGTCCCAGACGTAGGGGCCGCCATCGTGCGTCTTCAGGTCCAGAAGCATGAAGCTCGCCGGCAACAGTCCCTTGGCTTCGAGCGATTCGGCCGCGGCTACGTGCTGCTCGAAATCGTATACGTGGGTGGCATTCCAACGTTGCCACCATGCGCGTAACGCCTGCGATGGCATCGCTTGAATTTCATCGGGCGATAGAAAACGGTTGCCGGAACTTCGCCAGAAGGGTGAGGCGTCGAATTGCCAGCGGGCGCGCGTGTACTCGGTCTTCGGCTTTTCAACGGGAATGTCGGCGTAGGCGTTCTTCTGGTCGGTCGGGAGCTTCCGAAACAGAAGTATGTATTCGGGGCTTCCCACGCCCATCTTCGTACCGTCTTTGGAGTTCTCGGTCCATCCGAGGCGGTAGGTCTGGTTGTTCTCTCGCACCACGTCCGTTACAACGGTGATTCGGCCGCAATAAATGAGGCCGTGCTTTTGCAGGTGGGCCACGCACTTATCGGAGAAGGCGTTCACGGAGTACATCCCTAGGCCGGTGACGGAGCCGTAGAGCAGCCGGTCTTTGCAATGGACGCAGTATAGGCGGCCGGGCCGGAGGGCGCGCTTGACGTGCGGAGTCAAGAAGTCCATCTGCTTGAAAAAGGCTTTGTCGTCGGTGTTGTGACCGAAATCGTTGTAGCTGGCGGTGTATTCGTAATGGTTGCTGAATGGCCAGCTTGTGACTACCAGGTCCACCGATTCCTTCGGCATCTTCGCCATTTCGGGCACGTTGTCATTGTTCACGGCCGTGTAGAGGTCTCCGCGGATCTCCTGCCGTTGGATGCCGATGGACCGGCGCATTTCTTCTCCTGCTTTCGCGTTATTCAATCCGTGCTCCTGTATGATTGTCCGCATGTTCGCGCGGAGCTTTTCGTCCTGTTTCCACTTCTCCATGAGGATCTGGTGAATCGCGTCTTCCGATTCGGTGTAGATCAGGTGGATGTCCACGGGCTCGGTTTGCAGGAAGCGGTAAATGCGTGCGATAGCTTGGAAGAAATCTTGAAACTTGAAGCCAACACCGAGAAAAATAGCGGTGTGGCATTGCTGAAGGTTCACTCCTGAACCGTACATGACGGGTTTTGTCACCAGGGCTGTAGTTTCGCAGCGGCGCCAGCGTTCAATCTCCGTTTCGCGGAAATCGATATCCATCGATCCGTCGAGCGACGTGTACGAGATACCTAACTCGGCGAGCAGTGCTTCGACGGCGCGCTGCTCGGAATTGAGGTCGCACCAGACGACGAATTGAGGTACTGTATGGCTTTTCTCAGGATGTTCGGGCTCTCTTGAAACGATCCCAGACCCGTATTGCACTGGAGGCACAGTATCCCTCTCACCGATCCTGTCTGGTGATTGTGATCTATTGCTACTGAGTGCATCGTGCGTTCGCAGATTAAACAACGGCCGTTCTGCGCTTCCAGCATGGACCTGAACTGCTCCGCTGTTAGCCCGTATTTCGCTAGTCTCCGCTGGCGGTTCCCTTGAGCCGCGCGGGGTTTGTTGTTCGCATACCACTCTCGGCTTCTGGCTACCATTTTCTCGTGGTTCTTGAGAAAGTACTCGCGCGTTAGTTCTTTGTACCTGTCGGGGTTCTGCTCCCTCCATCGTTTCGAGCGTTCCAGGTAGACTCCCCGGTTCGCTTCGTAGTTCGTTTTGCTGCGAACCCGCTGTCTTTTCAGTAGTTCCGGCTTGTTCTTGGCATAGTAGGCTTTTTGATATGCCTTGCGCTCTGGCGTCATTGATAATCTCCTTGAGCCGGTTGATCCTTTGGGGCAGGCTGTCCCTCTTCTCGCGGGCTGCGTCCGATACTCCCAGGGCGGCGTTGCGCAGGAGCTTTCCTTGCCCCCATGAATCGAAACCCGCTGTCGAATGATCGACGGGCAGCCGGTGGCGGTGAATCCGCAACGGGGGAAGGTCGTAGCCTTCGTCCGAATATCCGAGGTCCGAGGGCTTGGTCAGGAACGTGGCCCATGTCGAAACCCATAACCAGAACTCGCGCTCCTTGTGCGGGTGAAGGGTGAGATTTCCGGCTGTCGAGGAGTCGCGTTTGAAAAACCGCGTTAGCGCCTGGCCGGTGTCCATGACGCCCAAGAAGCCGGCGTAGTGGATCAGTTCTTTCAGGCGGTTTGGGCTGGGCGTGGCGGTGCAAACGAATTTGAACGGCACGCGGTTGAACAGCGTCAAAAACGTCTGGTACGTCTTCGAACCGTAGGACCGTAGCACGCTGGCCTCGTCAAGTGAGACCACGGTGAACAGGTTGGGGTCAAGGTCGCCGTCTCGGACGCGCTCGTAGTTCGTCACGAAGAACCGCTGGCCTTTTTCGGTGAACTCCGCGAGTTCGGCGGCCGTGCGGACGTACTGCGGCGTGATCCCGAAGAATCGCTCTCCGTCGCGGTGAAACTCGCCCTTGACTCCGAGGGGGCAAACGATGAGGCCGGGCCCGGGCCTGCTGTCCAGGATGCTGCTGAGAATCTGAACCTGTATCAGCGTCTTTCCAAGTCCGAATGATGCGAACACGGCCCGGTTGCCGCCTTTGATAGCCCATAGAGCGATGTCCTTCTGAAACTCGAAGAGGTTGGGGTTCAGGTTCTCGCGCGGGGCACCCATGCCGCGCTGCTGCGAGACTACGGCCTTTCCCTCTAGGAATGATTGGTAGGTTTGCATGGTTCTTTCGTGCTTTCGTGGATCATGGCGCGGCGCGCGGCGGCGCACTCTTCTCCGTGAACCTCGCTGATGGTATAAATGCAGTCTTCCCATCGCGCTGGATCATCTTTGGCCCGTTTGATGGAGGCGTACGCCTCCTTGACGGCTCTCTCCAGGTACTCGGCTATCACAGCGTGGACAGCTTCAGCCTCGTCCATGTCTATTGCTGTGAAGTCGTCCACTACAGTGGAGAATCGCGCCAACAGTCCATCCGGTTGGAGTACAAATCGACTCGGCATTTCAACGTTCTCCTTGTGTTTTTGGGCCGGCCGCGAAAGCCTCAGCCTTGATTTTGTCTTCTTCGCCCAACTGCTTACACCAGGCTTCGGTGTGCGCGGGGCCGGGCTCGTTGTAGACGCCTTCTCCGAGCAGGCGGATTTCTGGATACCCTGTCCGCTGGAACCGATGGAGTCGATTTATGGACTGGTACGCCTGTTCGACTTCCTGACGTTCCCACTTTGCCGATTCCGCGCGGGTACGGCGCTCCTCCTCGGCTTGCTGCCGGCGTTGCGCTGGCGAGGTCTGTAGCGCCTGTACGGTGAGCTCGTGCTCAATGGTCCGTTTGAGCGTCATTGGCGGGCCTTCAGGCGGTTTCGGCGCAGCCTGCGGTTTCGGCCGGCAAACGAGCATAACCACGTGGGCGGTGGCCTCTATCTTCGTTACCGCGAGCAGGCGGCCGCGGTCGCTGATTACCAGATCCGCGGTGATCTTCGAGTCTTGGATGGAATCGATAAAGTGTTTTAGCGTCATTTAATGGTCGGCTCCTCTCGCGCCTTGGGGTCGTAACGGGGTACGGCGAAGCGTTGATTTACGGGGAACTCTACCAACGAGCGGCGCGTCTTGCCGCAGTCCTGGCAAGTCTGCACGCCGTGCTGGGGCCAGCCGTACGAGTGCGTCCAGGGGGTCCAGCACTTCAAGAGGCGGGTCATGCGGGGCGCTCCTCTTCTTTGACTTCTTCGACGCCATCTACGTGGATATCCGCGCACTCCTCAAAGGGGGAGGAGTCTATTTCGAATGCTCCCAAAAAGTCAATTGTTGGTTGAATCCGCTCCACCTCCACGCGGGCGGCTTCTGCGTCGGCTGCGTCAAGTTCGAAACATCCTTGCGCGGATACTGAATAGGAAACGCGGTAGCGGGGCATCAGGGGCGCTCCCAGAGTTGCAACCAAATGACAAATTGGACTTTCATTCGGTCTGCTCCTGGCACTTCTTACAGATCAACGGGGAGCCGCACTCCTGGCACGCTGGCTCATTGTCCAGGGCTTGAACTGCGGCTTTCCATGCCTCGATGGTTCTCCGGGTAAGATGCTCGAATGGCATGTATTCGGAGAAGCGGGCGGCGGCGGCCCAAGCGTCGTAGGCGAGTTTGGCGCGGCGTTCATAGAAGGCCATTTTCGCGGCGCCGGACCTGAAGGCGTCGGCATTGGTAAAGTACTCGCGTTTCATGCGGCTTTCCTTGCTGGCATCGCCGGGGTGGTCTCGCGCTCGGGCATCTTGCGGAATCCTCCGCAGGCTGGGCATACCAGCCGGTGCGCTTGGCAGATTAGCCGGATCTCCCGGACGTTCCGGGCGGCTACGATCTGCGGGTAGAGGTTCGGGCATACCGGCTCGTCGGGGGCCTCATTGCAGGCGCATTTGCTGAGCGGGTGGCCGCAATCGACGCACGGCGGCTCGGTTGTGAAGAACGGCTCGGCGGTGAACTCCCGGAGGTAGCGGGCGCGGCGGATCGGATCAAGGTAGGGCTCGGATTCGAAACGATCAGACATGGGGGCCTCGCAGGTTCAGCAGGCTGTACTCACAGTTCTCTATTGCCACCACTTCCCATTCGAGTCCGCTGGCTCGCTCTGTGATGTTTTCCCCAATTTTCGGAAACGGACTTGGCGGGGCCACGATCACAACGCGCCGTTTGAGCCCCTGGCGTCTGAGCGTTATTCTTTTGCCGTTTGGTGGGGCTTCCTGGAAACGATCAGGCATGGGGCGTTCCTCCCTTGGGTCGCACTCTCGACAGCGCGTAGCAGGCGGGAAATTCTTTCAGCCAAATCACGGCGGTGTGGCCGGAATCGTTTCGGCTGGGTTCGGCGCCCAGCATTTGCGCGTCGGAGCGCGTGCTGGTGGATACGATCTCGCCGGAGTCCAGTTCCACGGTAACGGGCGTGCCTATCGGGTACAGGGTGTTCCACTGCCGGCAGAGTTTCAGGGCGTTCGCCTGGCGGGTCTTTGCGGCTTTCTCTCCTGAGGTCATGCGGTCCTCCTGATTTCGATGCATACGCAAACATCGCTTGCGTCCCTCGGTTCCCTGAAGGCTCTACCCAGGAGGCTAACGCTAGCGCCATTCAGCTTCAACCCCTGGACCTTTTTTTCAGCGCATGCTAGAATCGCATCTTCAACCTCCTGGCGAGTAAGAAACATTCTGAAGAGGCGCTTCGCGGGGCGGGCCTTTGCGGCTTTCTTCCCTGATGAGGTCATTGGCTTTTACCGTTTTGCGAAACACGTTTTCAATGTCCACAATGCTGCAAACATGAAGCTTGCCAATAGAATCCAGTCGGCTGTCTGGAATGCGCGGAGGTGCATACACCAGGTCGGGAACCATCCGCGAAGCAAGTACCCCATGTGGTCTAGCGTCATGCGGCCTTCTTCCTTTCATTCCAAAGCGCGTTGAACATGGCCACCACATCGGGAATGTCGATGCCGTGGCGCTCCTGGAAGTCCTGGACCCCTTGGTGCATCTCCGCGTGCTGGTCTGCGCAGAGCGGTATACAGGACAGGTCCGACGCCTTCTGTCCAATCCCGTGCGGCCCGGTGTGCGCGGCTTCGATGCGGTGCCGGGTTCCACAGACGACGCAGGGGAAGGATCGTATCCAACGTCTGTACGCCTCATCGCGCACGGGCGGGGCCTGCTGGTAGACGGCGCGGGATGCAACGCCCATGAGCTTACGAATCATGGGAACGGTCCAGTCTTGCGGTGAGCCAGGCGCGGATAACCTGCGCCATGCAATCGGCTTCGAGCATCACGGCTACCGTTTCGCGGGTAGCTGGGTCAGCGAGTGCCAATTCCGGCCATTCGTCTGTTTCGTTTTTCACTGCCTTATTTATCATCAATTCACCCTCATGCCCGTGCTGGGCTGAAACGAGAGGCACGCCCAGATTTCCGGGGCGGTGCAGCCGGCGGCCAGCATGACATCTGCTAGCTCGCGGGTGTCTTGATCGCGGAAAGCAATTTCCAGAGTTTCTTGTGTTTGGTCTGCCTTCATACGTACGATAGTATTCTACTAACGGTGGCATGTCAAGAGATATTTCTTGACTTCGGTACTACCTTTAGTATACTATCGGCGCATGGCAAAGAAGAAATTGTCTGTTGGCGGGGCTATGGCTGCGCTTCGCATGGTTCGCATGACGCCGGAGGAACGCTCCGAGGTCGCGCGCAAGGCCGTAAATGTGCGCTGGGCGCGCTACCGTGCGGCGAAGAAGGCTGCGTGCAAGACTCGCGCGCGAAAGGCGGCCTAACGATGGATCTCTTGGCGATTGTCGGCGGCGCGTGGCTGGTGAACCTCTGTACGTACGTCCTGATTGCGGAGTGGGCCATCCAACGCAACCGGAAGGATGCGGGGCGACGGCGCGCAATGCGGCGCTGGCTTGGAAGCGATTGCGGAAAATAGGCTGGCATTTCGCCTCTTGTTCTCTGTTGTGCGGGGGCGAAAGGGGCTACTATCTGAAGCTGGAAGGCGGCGCGGTTTTATTTCGACGTGCCTGCCGCCTCCCAATCGAACGGCATCTTAATGCCCAATATCCTACCACGAAAAACAATCCAATCAGAAGGCCGTGACGGTTTCCCGGCCGCTTGGCAATGGCTCTCAGATCTCGGGGTGAAACCTGGAGGATTCCAGGTGGAAACCAAGGCGCGGCTTCAGCACGCTATGAAAAATCAGGAATGGCCGGAGAAACAGCGCGTATGGGCCTGTCTTTCCTTGGCCACAATGGGCTTTAACCAGGAGCTCGCCGTGAAGCTCGCGCGGGGCCAGGTGGTGCCCCTGACGCAGACGGATATCGCAAACCAGACGGGTATCGCAGTGAAAAACGTCCATCGGTCTGTGCTCGACCTGGAGTCGGAAGGTTGGCTCAAACGGACTCCAGTGGATGAGGCGCGCGGACTGCTCCGGGGAGAGGTTCAGATTCACTGCTACGCGATTCCGCGGCCGGTGAAGAAACAGAAGGCGGAATCCGAAGATGAGCCCGAGACTTCGAAGTACGACGGCCTCGCGCCGGAGCTTGCGTACTGGCTCCGGCATCTGAAACTCGGCGTTCCATCGGCGGAAAACATGGAGCAAGCGCTGGCGGTTGCGGCCGGTTTGAGCGCCGGCGTTGAATCCTTCCGGGAACTCTGCCGGCCGGAGCCGGATCAAATGCCGCTACCAGGTCTTACCGTCAATCGCGCCAAGGTGGCGAAGTTGGCGAAATCGAGATCTGCTCATGTGGTTGAGTTGGGGTCCGCGCGCAAAGGGGGAAAATCGGGTTTGGGGTTGCGCGCGGAGCCGTTTGACCCTTGCGCGCGGGCGCTCCCTAATAAGGAGGAAATAAAGGAAATAAAGAAGAAGGGGGAGTCGGTCGGTCGGTCTTTGATTTCAGCGGGTTCCGACCGACCGACCGAATCTCCTTTCCATGCCCTTGAAGTGACGATCATCGAAACCGGAATCTGCGAGAAATTGAAGGACACTCCAAGCCGGAAACTACTGGAGCGAATTGCCAAGAAATTGAATGGGCATCCGCTCGAATACTTGAAAACTCGAATCCATCTGCGATTTGACGATATCACTGGGCTCGGGATGCTCGAGGACCTGGCCGGCGACGTAAGCACGGCGCCCATGAAAACAGACTTTCAAAAAGCGCGCGAGATTCTCTTCGAAAGTCCCAAGAAATTCAGTGAGCACGATAAAGAATGGGCCCGGGGCGTGCTTGGCGATACGGTATGAAGCCACGGGACGATATGACGCTTGCGGAGTTAGCCGGACAGCTGCGGTGGTTCACGGGCCTCGCGGATATCTACCGGGATAAGGGTATGGAAAAGACGGCCGCCATGTTCCGTTCCGTGGCGGCCGAATACCGAGTCGAGATGGAACGCCGGCCGGATACCGCGGAATGAAACCGCTGTGCATAGACCTGTACTGCGGTCTCGGAGGTTGGTCTGAAGGATTTCTCTCGGAGGGGTACGAGTGCATCGGCTTTGACACCGAGAGGCACGATTACGGCACGGGTGGGTATCCGGGCCAACTTGTGTTGCAGGATGTGCTCACGCTCCACGGGTCGCAGTTCCGTGAGGCGGCGTGCATCGTGGCAAGTCCACCGTGCCAAGCGTATAGCTACATGGCCATGCCGTGGGGCAGGGCGAAGGTCGATGTGGCATGGCAGCGATACTTTCGAGACAGCGGTAGCCCGTTTGCCGATCCGTTCACCCTAAACGCGCTTTTCGACGTCTGCTTTCGCATCCAGCGCGAAGCATCCGAAGCCGCTGGCTACCAAATCCCGATGGTGGTTGAGAACGTCAAGGGTGCCCAGACGTGGGTTGGCCGGGCGGCGTGGCATTTTGGATCATACTACCTGTGGGGAGACGTTCCGGCGCTGATGCCGTCAACGCTGGGGCGTAAGAACGGGACGAAGGCGGGCGGGGATTGGTTCGGAACCTACGCAGATGAAAAGGCGGCTGGTACGATCTCTCCTGGGAGACTGTACGGCAAAAGCAGTACGGCGCGCGCTGCGGCCTCCGCTCAGATAGCGAAGATCCCCTTCGAATTGTCCAACTGGATCGCGCGCTGGGCTAAGCCCCTCTCGTTTTTTCCTTGCATTCCTCTCCGCAACGGTGTAGAATCCGTCCTGTAGATGCTCAGCTTCTCCAACGCAATTTTGGTTAGATCGGGCGAAGTAGGTTCCATGCTCTCAGTCACGGCACGGTTCTTCTTCGCCTCTTCTTCTCCTTTTACCTCCCTCTATTCTCCTTTTCTTCTCCTCTAAAAGGCAAACAAAAAGCGAAAACCTTGGGGTTGGCGCGCAAGGGTCTAGAATTCCCACTATATATATGAAACTAAATGGTTTGTCACTTTTCCCACTAATATATAAGTGTCTCCTATAGACTTTCTATTGAGTGGAATATAGTATAGTCTATACATGACTCCAAAAAAGAGACAATGGGAACCCTTAACCGAGAATCTCAACGTGGATAAACGACTTCTCCAGTGTCTTCCTGGGGATAGTCTGAAAAGGCGGGTATGGTGCCGCCTCGCCCTGTATAGCGGAGCGTTTAGCTTTCCTGTCGCCTTGAAGGTGCGTGGCCGCGGGCTTGTTCCGGTAACGCAGGCGGACCTTGCGAAGGATCTCCAGGTGTCTACAAATAACGTGCATCGGTGCATCTTGGAGCTTGAACAGGACGGTTGGTTTTGGCGCGAGCCCATTATTCCAGCAAAGGGCCTTACCCGAGGTAACGTACAGCTTCGGTTTGCGGCAGACCCGGTAGAACCATCCGAGACGTGAAAATGCAGCCTACCCCCCTCTTTCGGGGCAAGGAGGGGCATTCTACAGGGCGGGGCAGACGCAGAAACGCCCCGGTAAGCGGATGCTCGCCGGGGCGTACACCAAAAAAGGTGTTGTGAATGACGTGGCTTACGAAACCTGCAAGTACCAGCCGTTCCCTACCGCGTTTGGAACGTGCATGTAGGTGTGCCATTGCCCATCTGGGTCGCCCTTCATGGGCGTGGTGGGCTTCTCGTAATCGTGGTTTCGGTCATGCAACCCGGCCGTGAGCCAGATTTCCCGCGTGCCGTGGTTGTACGTTACCTGCCGGGTGCTCCAGTCGATATCGACGGTGCCTTCCGGCGGCCCGCTGAGATCCGGCAAGGGTCGTTGCGGGCAGACGGGAGTTGTTCCGATTTTGAAGTTCACGCCGGCGCCGGACATGTCGAGCTCGTACGCGTTGGGCGGAACCGGGAGTTTGTCGGCCGTCACATATCCTAGCCGGAAATCCTGGTCAAAGATCGCGTAGGCGTTGTCGTAGATCTTCTGCAGCTGGGTGTTCCATCCATTGCCAAACCCTACATACGCCTTCACGGTGTCAATGGTGGTCTGGAGGATAACGTCTGCGGGGACTATGCACGGCGGGGCGCCTACCCGCGCGGCCATTGCCTGAATTTCGGCGTCACTTGGCATCACAATAGGGGTCATCGTTTCAAGCCTTTCTCCCGGATAGCCGGGCCTCTTGCGGTCGTTTTCTCAGGTCACTAGTCCGCTCGGTTGACCGTACTGCGCCTGCTCGGTCAAACAGTTGCGGATTTCCTTGCAAAGCTCCAGTGTTCGCGCGGCATCGGCCTCTGCAAGCCCGATCCTGGCGATTCTGTCCAACAGATCCGCGTCGGTCAACTGGTTCTTGCGGGTGAGCGTGTGAACCCATCGCCTCAATTCTTCCTGGCTCTTCTGAAGATTCGGGTCCGAGATTTCGAAACTCTGTAGCGCAAGCCATGCGGCGAACTGGTTTGCCAGCAGTACCATGTTTTGCCTGAACTCCTGGAACTGCTGTTTGTGGTTGCTCGCGAGATGTTTAATAAGCCCCTCGACGAAGCGGCGCGTTGATGCGTCGGGAACGTCTCCGACTATCGGCAGCGCGGAATTGGAGAAGCGCTGATTGCAAAGTCTGCATGCCGTGATGTACTTCATTCCGTTGTCGCCCATTTCAGTTTGCCTCCATCGGTTGCGCTTCAAGGTCTATCACGGGCTCCGCGGTCGCGTCGGCCGGCGGTTCCTCTGGCTCAACTTCCGGCTTCCACGCGATTACATCGGTCAAGAACTTGGTGAACTCGGCTTCGATGGGCGCCAGGTGCATCCAGTGTTTCGAGGTTCTGTACCACGCCATGAGAGCGGGGACGCCTCCCAGCGAGATCATGGTCTCGATGGCGCGTTGCGAATCGGCGTATCCATCGTGAAACCATTCCGCGAACGTGGCCGCCGGATCGTCAAAATCTTGGAGGAAGTGCAGCATCCGGGGCGTGAGATCGTCCAAGAATGCTCCGAAGTCTCGCGGTTGCGGATGTGCGGCGGCCCCTGGGGTATGCTGGATACGTTGCGGCCCATTCGCTGACGGGTTCGGCTGCATGGCCGCCTGCGTTACGGCGATTGCAACTGGCTTAAGCATCTCCATGACGCTTGGTAACACGGGCTGGAAGAACTCTTGCCATGGCCCCATCCGTCCGCGGCCCCCGCTCTGTGGCAGCACGTCGGCAGCCTGCTCGCGGAGTTGCTTGAACCCGTCGAAGAACGTTTTAATGAGCGTCGGCGCGTCGGTCTTCGTGTCCGACTCTTTGTTTTTCTCGGCCAGCTTATCCAGGAGTGCGTCGGAGCGTATGCGCTGCGCGGCGAGTTCGGTCCGCATGGCGCTCAACTGTTCGCTCATCATCGTCACCATGGGATTGTCGGCCCGCATGGTCAGGAGCTTTTCAGCGAATCCCATAGCGACGGTCATGGGGTCCGCCGTGGCCGCGGCGGGGGCCGGCGGGGCGTTTTGTCGCATTTCCTCCAACGTCGTCTTGCGCATCTCGTTGGTTGCCTGCATGATTTCGACCACGCTGCTCAAGGGCGTTTGCGGTACAGGCGGTGGAGCTTCGATCAGTCCCTTCGCCCACTTCCATTTGGCGTTCTCGGGTAGGTCCAGCCATTCTCCTGGTTCGAGGCGCGGTGGGTACTCGGTATCGAGAATATCGACTTCGACAGAATCGAGTTCCTTGCCTTCGCGTTCGTTTGGAGCTTTGTAGGTGAGGTACAGCCGATACGATCCGCTTCCGCCCCACGTCGCACGCTTGATCGCGTCCTCATCGATGGGCTGGAGGGAATCTCGCACGTACCGCTTTTTCCCGAGGCTCACGCGGTCAATGGACGGCTCGGTGCGATAAATCTTGATGCGGGCTCGCGGTCCCCAGTCTTCTTTCGGAATTTCGGCTACCTTGTCGAAAAAGCTGAGCACGCGCGGGATTCGGTCTTGGCTGGCAGGGGGTCTCCCGCCTTTGTTCTTCTTCGGGGGTGGTGGAACTGGCTGGGCGTCTGTTTTTGGGGCCGTTTCGGTCTGCGCCATGCGTCTTAACCCTCACTTTTTCTTGCGTTTTCAAGCGTAAAAGAGCGTTTTCAAGCGTTCGCCCTAAGATAATCTACGCTACCACCCTGAATCTACACCCTTTCGCCTCGTAGTGCTACCCTTACCATTGATGACACCCTCAGCTTCGTTTCGAAGCATGGACCCGTCCCGGCCGGTCATGCAGGCTTTTCAGGCTGACACTCAGGATTCCGACCTGGCGACGGCGCAAACCATCGCTACAATGTGCGAACACATCCGCCGGGCGGCCCGCGATCCGCTGGTGCAGCGAACGGCGCAACACGCAGAGGCATCCTGGGGAGCCGCGCGTCCTTCGACAATCGTGGCGGCGCGTTTCGGGCTGGACGGCGCATCGGTGGGGCCCGGCTGTTTCTGGTGGGCGAAGCATCGCGTCAAGGTGTTGCGACACTCCGAGTTCAAGGAGCTGCTCGCAGCGTATCCCGAGAAACGGCAACTGCTCGTAGCTCCCGAGGTCGTGTTGCGCGCGCCGAACCCGGCCGGCGACTGCTCGACGTTCTCGATGCTGCTTGCGGCGATGCTCGAGTCGCTCGGCGTCGATTGGGAACTCGTCACGGTTGCAGTAGAGCCGGCAGACCCCACGCTCTACTCGCATGTGTTCGTGCGGGCGGTGCTCCCGGACGGCCGGCGCGTCACGCTCGACGGATCGCACGGGGCATACCCCGGATGGGAAGTGCCGCGGGCGCATCAATTCCGGCGCCAGGTATGGGACTCAACCGGAGAGCCAATCGACGATGAGGCTCCGGTGGTGAGCCAACTGCACGAATACCGGCGGCGCGGGCTGGGGGACTCAACCACGGATCTCTCGGGCGCCTTCAGCGAGATTACGGGCTCCATCGATCCCAGCACTGGGCAGACGTACGACATGTCGAGCATTCTCTACGAGCCGGCCTCGATGACCGATTGGGTGGGAACTCCGGTGGTCACCTCCACGATACCGGCGAGCGGGGCTATAGCGCCGTCCCAGAGTTCGGCGGCTTGGGCATCCTTCGCAACCGCGCTCGCCAAGGGCGGCATGACGCTCGCGGAAATCAACGCCATTCAGCCGGGCACGGTGGTAGGCGCGAACGGGCAGATCCTTCGGCAGGCTACCGGGCTGCCGGTCCCGGTGGGTACGGGGATCACGGCGGCCATTGGATCGAGCAGCTCGGTGCTTATCATTGGCGGCTTGATCGCGGCCGGCCTGCTATTCTTCGTGATGTCCAATAAACGGTGATGTACGTATCTCGCCCATTTCGCGGGTTCGGTGATGCCACCCAGGCGGCGAAATCCGCTCAGGTTGTCGGCGGCATTGCTGCTCCCGTTATCAGCGGCGCGGCGGCGGCATCGGCATCGGCCAGCATTGCGGCCGGCGGAACAGGGTTCATACTCGGCATCGCTCCGGCGCTGGCGGTCCCCATCATTGGCGCGGCCATCGTGGGCATTACGATCCTGGCCACGTACCTGATAAAAAACTCGGGTTGCGGGCAAACGTGCATCGAAACATCACAATGGGCGAACCAGGCGGAGGCGCTGCTCGGTCAGAACATCGCCACGTACTTCGCCCAACCCGCTCCACGTTCCCGGAGTCAACAGACGGCCTCGGTTGCAGTCTTCGATGCAATCTGGGCGCGCCTGGTAGAGATGTGCTCGGACCCCTCGACCGGCAACGCGGGCAAGCGTTGCATCTCGGATCGGCAAGCGGGCTCCTGTGCGTACCATCAAACCGCGGATAAGGTTCCACCATGGGGAACGCCTCCGGCTGGGGCATGCTGGAATTGGTTCGCCGGATACCGCGATCCGATTGCCGACGATCCGAACGTTGTAGACGATTCCGTGAGCGGGGCGGTGGATACGGTAGGCCAGTCCGTGAGCGCGGCCTTGGCGTCGACGGGCCTGAGCACTCCGGCGCTGATTGGCCTGGCGGCCGCGGCTGCGCTCGGCATCTGGGCGGTGACTTCATGATAGTGCGTCGGCCGCGCGGCTTCGCGGGATTTGCTGGCCTCGGCGCCGCTTCAGATTGGCCCTGGTTTCGCGCCTGGACCTCCTCGGGCCATAACGACGGCGGTTCGATCCTGAATTTCATCGCGGCGCAACCGGATGGCGGCGATCCGTGGGCGCTAGCTGCGACGACGGGGAAAAGCATTCCGTACGGCGGGCAGGTGAACTACTCGCAGACCACGCGGCCGGCGCTGCAAATTGCGAATCCTCCGTCAACCGGCGCGGGCGTGGCTGCGTTATGGCTCGATGGCCCCGTACCATCCGGGCCAGGCGCGTGGTTTGTGCATCCGGGCGACGACGTGATGGCGGCTGCAATCGAAAAGTGGATTCCTTACACGGGCGCTCCGGCTGCGGCTCCGGCGTTCTCTCAAGCGGTCTCAGTTCTCGGCGGCCAGACGGCGGCGCAAGCGGCGGCGATTCAGGCTATCAATCAACAGGCGGGCGGGCCGGCGCCTTCGCAATCTGCGGCTACGGGGTTCTCGGTGGCGTCTGTTCCGACCTGGGCCTGGGCTCTCGGCGCGGTGGCTGTCCTCTACTTTGCTCTTGGAGGCTCGCATGGACGGTAGCAAGCTGGTGATGATTGGCGGGCTGGGCGTCGGAGGGTACCTGGCGTATCAGTGGTATCAGAAAAACTACGGCGCGGTGGTCGCTCCGGCCGCTGCTCCGGCTGCAACGGCTGCGGCGAGCTCGCCGGCTGCGGCTACTTCGGCGGCTGCTCCCGCTCCGGCTGCGCGTTCGCTCGATTCGATTTACCAGGCGCTCGCGGCTGCGGCCTCTGCGGGCGGCGTGAATCCTGCCACGGGCGTGAGTTCGCAAGGGCAAAACATCGACTCGAACGGCTGGAACTGGTACCTCTCATCGGTGTACTCTCTGCCAGGTGGCGCGGCGCTTCCTGGCGGTCTGTTCCCGGGTACCGATGGGCAACCCATGACGCTGGCGGCTTATTGGGGCGTGATGGCCCCCTGGCTGGCCAGCACTCAGGGATTGTCGGGTCTGGGGACATTCGGCGGTCTCGGCGCAATCGCGGCGCGGATGCGGAGGGCATACTGATGTATCGCGGAATAGGGCAGACTGCCGATGCGCCGCCGTGCTCGTCGCTGAACATTCCTGCTGGGACGTACGGCCCCTTCAACTGCACGGGCAATCAGTCGGATGCCTACGCGGCGGCAAGTCCCGTCGCTGCGCCCAGCGCCACGGGCTCTTGCGACATGGGCTACACCTACAGCCCGTCCCTGGGCGTGTGCGTTCAAAGCAACGCTATGCTGGCATGGCTGGGCACGGGCAATAACGCGATCTACGCTGGCGCCGGCGTGCTCGGCTTGCTGCTGGTGCTGATGATGGGGAAACGGTGAAACTGAGGCGCAATCCCGCGTTTGGCAAAGCTCTGGCATCGGTGGAAGATCCCAAGGGCAGGCTGGATATTCTCGCGGTGCGCCTCATCGAAGCCGTGCTCAAAGCGCGGTATGGCGTTCCATCCGAGGCTACGGTCTCAGTGGATCTTCTTCAGATGGGCGAAATGATCTCGCGGCGCGCTGGCTTCGCGGGCTTCGCTTCCTTGCGTCCCGAGTTGGAGCGTGCGGCGCGCGAGTATGGCATTGAAACCGAACAGACGGTTTTGCAATTGGCGGGTAGCTTGGGACTTCTGAGGGGTCCGCGCGCAGGTGTCAGAAAACATCGGAGGGCCGCATGTACGCGGTAAGGCGCGGCCTCGGAGCGACGTATCAAGATGCGCTCGATTGCAGCAACGCGAGCGGGTCCGCGTGGGGCGCGCTGGTTGCGGCTTTTAATCCGAAGTGCTTCGCCTACTCGCCGGCGGCCTGGGCAGAAATGGCGCAATTTGTTCCGCCTCCGGCTCCGGTTGCGCCGCCGGCGGTAGCTTCGGCGCTCTCATCCTCTCCGGCTCCTCTGACGCAAGCGGAGTATGACGCGGAGCTGAATGCGAGCATCGCGGCCGGGGTTGCGGCCACGCAAGCGCAGAATCTAGCGAGTTTTCAGGCTCAAGGTACGGTGTGCGCCTCGGGTGAAACGTTGGCGGCTGACGGCGTAACGTGCGTGGCTCCTACCTCCTCATGGTGGCTCTACGGCGCGCTGGCGCTGGTGGGTGTGTTCGCAATGGTGAGCCTGGGCGGCGGCTCGGCGCGGAGGTACGGCCGATGATGGAATTTATTTTCTGGTTTGTCGCGGCGATAGTAGTTGGCGGCTTGCTCGTGTTGCTCGTAGGCGTGAAGGAGCAGTGAATGTACATCTCAACGGAACCAACGGATAGCGGATGCTCGGGTCTCGGCTGCTCTCAGGGCGTGGGCTGCTGTGGCGGCATGGGGGCTTTGAACATGGACGGCTCCGGCCTCTTCGGAACGGGCGTCTTCGGCACGGGC
>OCZT010002231.1_pt1 | contig 20075 bp, 9 predicted proteins | sample 1539031 | NCBI WGS metagenome assembly OCZT01 (sample SAMEA3539308, study PRJEB22396) | soil metagenome | biome: tundra; feature: field; material: soil | place: USA | collected 2010-05 | depth 0.15 m | reverse complement strand
TCGGCCTTTGCGTCGGTCTCGGCATCGCATTCATCGGCAACGTCCCGAATTCGATATTGCTGGGCCGCTGGTTCGGCCCGCGACTGCCGACCGCGATGGCCATTGTGTATTCGGCGACCGGCGCAGGCGTGCTGATCCTGCTGCCGGCGTCGCAAATCCTGATCGATCAGATCGGCTGGCGCGGCGCCTATCAGATTTTCGGCGCCGCCGCGCTCTTCCTGCTGCTGCCGCTCCTGGTATTGCCGTGGCGGATGTTCTCCGCCGGCTCGCCACATCTGGCCAGGAGCGCCGCCGCCGATTTCGTCGATGAAGGCTGGACCTTGCTGAGTGCGATGCGCCACCACGCGTTCTGGGCATTGTTCTCGACGTTCTTCTTCACCGCGATCGGCATGTATGCGATTGCGCCGCAAGTCGTTGCCTATCTGATCGACGCCGGATTCCCGCCATTGCAGGCGGCGACCGCCTGGGGTTTCAGCGGCGTCGTGCTGCTGTTCGGCATGCTCGGCGTCAGCTCGCTCGACGGCATCATCGGCCGAAGGCCTTCGGTGCTGCTCAGCTACGCGGTCTCGATCGTCGGGATTGTTCTGTTCTGGCTGCTGCAATGGTATCCGAACTTCTGGATGCTGACAGGATTCGTCGTGTGTTTTGGCAGCATGATCGGCTCACGCGGCCCGCTGCTGACGGCGACCGCGATGAAGATCTTTCGCGGCGAGCGGGTCGGAACGATCTACGGCGCCATTTCGATTGGCAGCGGGCTGGGATCGGCGTTCGGCTCCTGGAGCGGAGGACTGATCCACGACTGGAGCCACAGCTATAATCCGTTGATCGCGTTTTCGCTGGTCAGCGTGCTCTTGGGGATGATCCCGTTTCTGGTCGTGCCCGCGCTGCGGCGCTGAGCACGATCAGTTGTTCGGCGGGAATTCGATCGGATTGTTTTGCTTGCCGGTGCCGAATTCAAAGATTTTTCTCAAGACGCCCGGCGCCATGGCCGAGATCGGATTGACGCGAAGCACCGGCTGGCCGGGTGTACCGACGACCTCATAGGTCACGCCGATCAGCCCCTCATTGCTGCCGCCGCCCAGGAACAGCCCGACAATCGGAATCTGGCCGAACATGTTGTTCAGCCCGTACATCGGAACGAAGGTGCCGCTCATGCGCACCTGATTGCCGGGGTAATCGATGCTGCCCTCGATGGTCCCACCGATCATCGGGCCCTTCACCACGCCCTCCCTGATCGTGAGCTGCCCGTTTTGCCGGGTGAATTCCGCCCGCACTCGCGAGAAGGAAACGCCGTTCTGCACTCCGGCCGGCCCGCCCGCAGCCACGCGATCGAGCGCAGCTTCTCCCTTGACGGAGAAATCGCGGACGCTAATCAGCCCCTCTCTCGCGCTGGGTTCGGCCGTCGGAGGATCCATGGCCAGTTGAAGCTGGCCTCCGGCCATCTTGGAATAAGTGTCGGTGAAGCGGAAGAAAGCGCCGGCGTCATTGGTTTCCAGATAGATCACGTCACTCCCCTGCGGGCGAACGCGTAAATCTCCCGTCAGCGGCGTATCGCGGCCAAGCTTGCCGCTAAGCGCGAAGTTTTTGATCACGCCATTGCGCCGCGACAACTTGCAATCGACGCTGCGCAACGCCTCGCCGTAATAGCCGGCGACCGCACCGAGCTTGAGGTCCACGTCGAAATCGATGTTCTTGGTTTTGCTTTTGGCGTCGGCCTCCTTGCCCGAAATGGCGGACTTGAGAAAGCCGCGACCGTCGAACACATCGCCGCGCATCGTCACTTTCACCACGCCGTCGGTGCCACGTTCGGCCTTCAGCGAGGTCTTGTCGCCTTCGGATGGCGAATAGGTCGGGAAGTTGGCGTTCATCAGGTCGCCGTTTTGATCGACCTCGATCGATCCCTTGATCGACACGCCGCCGCCATCGATGACGATGTCTTCGAAGCGGGTCGATTGCGGCTTCTGCACCACGTTGAAGACAGCGCGGCTGGACTTGCCCGGCAATTTGACCCAGCCCGGCAGGATATTGTCGAGTTTCAACGAAGTCAGATCGGCATCGATGCCGACGCGACTGCTGTCGCCTCCGATCTTGCCGATCAGCTTGATCGGGATCGTACCGCTGACGGCGGGGCCGAGATCCAATCCGAGTCGTGCGCGGCTCGCGTCGTCGAGCGTCGCCAGCAATTTGATATCCGCATCGCCGTCGCTCGGCTTGCGGTAGTCGAGCGAAGCCGCCTGCCCATTGATCTTGACGTCGCCCTTGACCTGATAGCCCCCGTTGTTGGCGACGACCTTCAGCGTGTTGGCTTCGAGCTTTTGGTTCATCACCAGGCGATCTGCGGCAAATCCGCCGAGGTCGGCCGTAATGGCATAGGTCGTGTCGGCCTTTGTCAGTTCGCGCTTGATCGGCAGGCCGAGCGTGACCACGGCGGAAATCGTCCCCTTGCTCGAATTGGGATCGATCAAGGTGCCGGAAAATTCGCTGAGGCGATCCGAGGCGAGAATCTCGGCCGCCGCCGGCACCGAGCCGTCGATCCGGAATTTCACCCGGGCCGGCGCGGGCTTGGGCGCCATATCCGGCACCTCGAACACGAAATCGGTGATGTTGAGTTTGCGGCCCGCGGGCGTATCGGCCGCCGCCTGCCCGATCGTCACGGTGGCGGTGCGGCCGGTAACATGCGCTTTCAAATCCGCATCGTGCACCGACGGCAGTTCGTCCACCGGGTGCAACGTCACGCCGCTGGCGAAAATGTTGACGGAGAGACCGTCATCCGGGATCGGCGGGCCTCGCCGCGAAAGGTTTCGAACCGGCGAGTTGACGCCGACCTCGATGCGCTGAAGCGAGCCGCGTTCGATCCGCTCGATCACCCATTCGCGCACCTCCGGAACGACCAGGATCGGCCATATCCGCTTGAGCGCGGACGCCGACATCGGCGTTCCGGCGAAACCGAGCGTCAGGCGCGGCTCGGCCGAATAGTCGACGCTGCCGGTTCCCGCGATGCCGATCTCACCGTTGCTGATGTCGGCCTGGGTGAGCAGCACGCGCCGCTTTTCGGTATCGAAGCGCAGGCCGATGGCGATGCGATTGAAAATCAGCGGCTGCTCGCCGTCGATCCCTGCAAGCACGATGGTGCCGCCGCTGAAGCCCATCTGCCAATCGGTAACGCTGTCGTTGGGCGGCTCAAGATGGGCCAGCAGCGTGATCCGGTTGGAGCCGGAAATGATCTTGAACGGCGCAACCAGCACGCGCCGTCCGGAATCCCATTCGACGTTCATTTCCGCCGAATCGATCGCCATCGGATAGTCAGGCGTATCGCTGTCGATGATGTTTCCGGCGCCCGCGGTGATTTTGCCGCGGAAATAGGTCGGCAGGCCGTCCCGGCCCAGTTCACCCTTCAATTCGCCGGTGAGCGGCAAATCCGCGCTGTAGGTCAGGTCCTTCAGCCGCAGCGCCAGCAGGATGTTCGTGGTCGAGACCTTGTCGGCGCGAATATCGACCGATCGCACGCCGTTGGCGGGAGGTCCGACCGCGACGCGAAGCGACCAGGCATGGCTACCCTCTTCGCCAACGCTCAGCGCCACCCCGCCACCGCTCGGCCTGCGAAGACTGAGGGAGATGTTCTCGAAATTCCATTTGTTGCCGCGCTGCTGATCGTCGACAACAAGGTTTCCGTTCTTCAAACCGATTTCATTGAGATTTTGTCCGTCAAGCCCGGTCAGGCTCAGGCTGTCGAGCCAATCGAGGCCGGCAAGCAGACCGCTAGCCGTATCGCGGTTATCGGGGACCTTCAGCATGGACTGGGCGCCGGGCGACGACGGGGAAACCGGGCTGACGGGCATCGTCGCCGCGGATTGACCCGATGATGACGGCGTTCCGCCCGGTTGCCTTTTTGAGGCAACGCCGGTGGCGAGCGGTCGTGCATTGTCACCCGTTGAAACCGTAACGTAGCCGTCCGGCGTAATGCGCACCGCGAGTTCGGCATCCACCAGATTGAGGCTCTCGGCGCGAAGGCGCCCTATCAGCAGCGCGGAGCCTGATAGTTTCACCTCGGCTTTCGGCGCGCTCGCCACGATGACGTGATCGCGATCCCGGACAATGATATCGCGGATTCGCACGGCGATGCGGATCCTGCCGGCACGCTCGATCTGCGTGCCGCCCACCTCGACGGTATTGCCGTGACCGATATTTTCCTCAATCGCCGCGGCCAGCCATGGCGTGGCCATCTCAAGATTGATCGGACCGGCGCCAAGCCGCCACCACAGCCCGCCGAAGCATCCGGCAAAGATCACCATCAAAACCGCGATCACCACGGCAAGGCGTTTTACCCAGCGTTCACCGGCAAGCCATCGGCGCAGCGCTCCGACGTGATCGCCGAGCCGATGAAAACCGGAGTTCGACCTGGACAACAGCCGGCGCGCGCGATGACCCGCCGCCTCGTCATGGTCTTGATCCCAATCGGCATCATCCCATTGCGAGGGCTGGACGTCAGCACGCGGTTTCGACCCCTGGGGCGACGTATTCCTTGCCATTGCCTCTCGGTGCCGGCGCTGATTGTGAGATTGATCGCCGCCAAGGCCTCGCCCGTCGACACGTGACGGGCGCTCCTGTGCCGGCATCGCTGCCAATCCTCGATTAATACTGTTACTCGTCATCCGGCCCAAGGAGCACATTCAACGAGCGAACGGGTGGTGTGTCGAATTCCTTGTAACCATACTCCGTGGCCATCAGACTTGCCCAGCAGTCGGCTCGATTCCGGCCTGCCGGGACAAGGCCCGCAATACCCCAATGATTGATCCGCCGAAAGCGACGAAAGGAAGGCGTATGTCCAAGAAAACGCGCAAGAAATCCCCCAAGCCGTCCCCCGGCAAGGCCGCCCGCGCTCAATCGGTGACATCGGCGAAAACGCCGCCTTCGAAAACCCGCCTGACGACGGCGAACAAGTCGGGCAAGAACGCCACCAGGCAACCCGGGAAAGCTGCCAGGGGAGCATCGCATAAGGCCCCATCGAAACCGTTAAAATCGTCCAGCCCGAGAGTATCCGCTCCCAGGGCTGCGGCACCTGCGAAGGCGACCGCCGCGAAATCCGATGCCGGAAATCAGCCGGCGAGGAAACCGTCGGGTGGAAAAGCTGATGCATCGGCCTCCCGCAAACCGGCTTTGGCCGAGGGTGCAAGAGCGCCGGCCTTCCGACTGCCGCGCGACGGCGGCGACAGCGTCGCGCTGTCCGACTATTCGGGGAAGAAGCTCGTGCTGTTTTTCTATCCGCGCGCGGACACGCCGGGTTGCACAAAAGAGGCCATCGATTTCACCCGACTGGCGAGCGCATTTGCGGAAAATCAGGCCGCCATACTGGGCGTGTCGGCCGATCCCCCGCGGGCGCAGGAAGCCTTTCGAGACAAGCACCAACTCTCCACTCCTCTTGTATCGGACGAGACGCACGAGATGCTGGAGAGTTACGGAGTCTGGGGCGAAAAATCCATGTATGGCAGGACCTTTCAGGGCATTCTTCGCACGACGGTTCTGATCGGCCCGGATGGCCGGATCCTGAGGATCTGGCGCAACGTAAAGGTCGACGGCCATGCCGACGACGTGCTTGCGGCCGTCCGGGCCCTATAATTTGAGCGATTCCATTCTCTAAAAATTAACCATGAGAAGGTCAAATCACCCCCGCCAATCTAGCCGTACGGAACTCACATCCGACCGGCGCGGGAGTGCCGATGTCGTACCGTTCCGGTCATTATTCCGAGTACCCCCAACACCATCCACATGACCATGGCAGGGCATCCCCACGCCGCCCGGCGGCGACCCATGCCTCGGCCCCCGCACCGCACGGGCAAGAGGGCTATACCCTCGTCCACGCCGGCAAACAGGTCCGGTTCGGTCCGGTGGCATTCTGGATCGTGGTCGGCACGGTGACCGTGCTCGGCATGTGGTCGGCCGCGACCGCGACCTATTTCGCGTTTCGCGACGACGTTCTCACGCGGCTGATCGCTCGCCAGGCGGAGATGCAATACGCCTACGAAGACCGCATTGCCGAGCTACGCGCCAAGGTCGATCGCACCACCAGCCGCCAGTTGCTCGATCAGGAACAGTTCGACCAGAAACTCGACCAGATCATGCGTCGCCAGACCACGCTGGAATCTCGCGCCACCGCCCTCGGTGCCATTCCGGACGCGCAGGTCACCGGATCGATCAGGACGCCATCGCGAGGAGCCGCGGCGACCGAAGCTGCCTCTTCGGGTACGCCGAAGCCGTCGCCGATCAGCGATACCGTGATTTTCGTGGCGCCGCCGGATCGCGAAGCGCGCCTCGAATCGCGCGCTCCCATCATCGCCAACACGCAACCGAATCAGTTCGCCAAGATCAAGGGCGTCGATAACGTTCTTGTCCGCCTGCAGGCCTCGCTCGATCAGATCGAGGGCCGCCAGATGGCGGCGCTCAACTCGGTCGAAGACGGCATGGAATCGCGCGTGCGCCGCATGCGCGGCGTCTTTACCGATCTCGGCCTCGATATGGCGCAATTGGAAGCCGCGACACCGCGCGCGGCCATGGGTGGCCCCTACGTTCCCGTCAGACTTGCTCCCAACGCCGGCGCCTTTGAGCGCCAGCTCTATCGGATCAATATCACCCGCGCCCAAATGGAGCGTCTCAACCGGACCCTTGCGCTGGTGCCGTATCGCAAGCCGGTGGTCGGCGAAGTCGAATTCACCTCCGGATTCGGGGTCCGCAGCGATCCGTTCCTCGGCCGCCCGGCCATGCACACCGGTCTCGATTTCCGCGCGGCAACCGGCGACCCGGTGCGCGCGACCGCGAACGGAAAAGTGGTGTCGTCGGGATGGGCCGGCGGCTATGGCCGCATGGTGGAAATCGACCACGGCAACGGTCTGTCGACCCGCTACGGCCATCTGTCGGAGATCGGCGTCAAGGTTGGCGATCAGATCAAGATCGGACAGGTGATCGGCGCCGTGGGCTCAACCGGCAGATCGACCGGTCCGCACCTGCACTACGAAACCAGGATCGACGGCGACGCGGTTGACCCGCAGAAATTCCTGCGCGCCGGCGTGCGGCTGAGTGCGGGCTGAACTGCTGTAACGGGCGGCCCGGCACAGCCGGTTAGTGGCCGACCTCGCCGGTGATCACATCGCCGAACAGCCGCCATGCCTCGCCGTCGAACTTCATCAACTGCATCTGTTCGATCGGAAAAAAGTCGTTCGGGCCGGTGTTGATCTTGATTCCCGGCAGCATCATCTCGGTCGAGAAGTTCTTCAGGTTGGCGGCCTGCTTCATGATGTTTTCGCGCGTCAGATCGTCGCCGCACTGCTTCAGCACCTGTACCATGGTCTGCGCCGCAGCATATCCGTAGACATTGTTGGAGTTGGTCTTGTCGCCGTCCGGATAGTATTTGTCCATGAAGGCCCGCCACGTCTTGACGCCCGGATCGTCCTTCCAGGCCGGATCGGTCGGATCCTTTATATAGGCGGTGGAGATGATATCCTTGGCGTTTTCAAGGCCCGCCGGTTTCAGCACGCCGGCCACCGATGTCGAGACGTTCGCGAGAAAGAATTTCGGCTTCCAGCCGAGTTCGCCGACCTTCCGGATCGCCTGCGCCGATCCCTTCGGCGCGGCCCAGGAGAAGAAGATATCGGCGCCCGAATCGTGCAAAGCGACGATCTGGGAATCGATGGTGGGGTCGCTGACCTCATAGGATTTGTCGGCAATGATCATATTGGCCTTGTCGCCGAGCCCGTCACGCAGTCCCTTGACTTGATCACGGCCGGCGTCGTCGTTCTGCCAGAACACCGCGATCTTGCCGTTGGGATAGTGGTCCAGAATATATTTGGCGTAGATGCGTCCTTCGCTCTGGTAGTTGGGCTGCCAGCCCATGGTCCAGGGAAAGTCCTTCGGGTCGCCCCATTTGGTCGCGCCGGTGGCGACGAACAGCTGCGGCACCTTCTTGGCGTTCATGTATTTCTGGATCGCCGAATTGGACGGCGTGCCGAGCGGCTGGAATATCAGCAGGACCTCGTCGCCTTCCACCAGCTTGCGCGCCTGCTCGATCGCCTTGGGCGGGCTGTAGGCGTCGTCATAGGAGATGAAGGTGATCTTGCGGCCGTTGATGCCGCCTTCCGCGTTGATCTTGTTGAAGTAAGCCGCCTCCGTCTTGCCGATCACGCCGTAGGAGGAGGCCGGACCGCTATACGGCATGATATTGCCGATCCTGATCTCGGTGTCGCTCACACCTGGACCATATTTCTTTTGCGCATTCGCCGCGGTCGCGATCATCGCGGCAGCCGCGGCAAAGGCTGTCAGGGCAAATAAGCTTCGCGAACGAACCGACATCGTTTCTCTCCCCGCTTGGCAATTTATTTTGATCAAGTCTCGCAAGTCACGCGCGCGCTTGCAAGCGTCAGCTTATTCCGCGGCGCGAAACAGCATTGTTGCCCGTCGCCAATTATGATTGATGCAGGGCAGCAACCTGGATTGTCACAAGGCTGACATTGGAACCGAACAGACGAATTGGTCCGCGACATCCCAAGCTCGGAAGCATCGGATTTCGCGCCGCGCGCTGGCTCGCGGCGCGAACGATGGCAGCCGCGGGCTTTCATCAGCTCGGCTCTGACTTTGCCGATGCGCGGATTGCGCACGTCCGCGACAAGCTCACCCGCGGGGAGACGGTTTATCTCGCAGGATTAGGGCCTCCCGGCACGCACAACTCCGGCGTGGCGCTGGTTGAGGTGAGCCAGGCTGACGGACCGCGCCTGATCGTCAACAACGAGGAGGAGCGCTTTTCCGGCAACAAGCACACCACGGAATATCCGCGACAGTCGATCGATGCTGTGGTGGCGACGCTGCGCGGCATGGGACGCGATATCGAAGACATCGCCGCCTGGCTCACCACCTGGGATTACCCTGATCTGGCCGGGACGATTGCCCGCTCGGTGCTGGAGGAAGCGCCGCAAAGCCTGAAGCTGCTTCGCACCACGGAAGCCGCCGGATTTGACGGCCGCCGGCTCGATCAGATGACCCGGACGCCGAAGATCCTCGGCAAGCAGCTCGGCCTTTCGGAACGCGTGCCGCTGATCTGCATGCCGCACCATGACAATCATGCATGGTTTTCTTTTGCCGCGTCGCCGTTCGCCGACAACGATGAGCCCGTCGCCATCGCCGTGCTCGACGGCACCGGCGACCGTGGATCGATCTCGCTCTATGTCGCTGAGAACGGCGGGATGCGCCGGCTGTATTGCAATGACAGCATGTTCGACTCGCTGGGCGCCTTCTACAGCGTGATTTCATCAACCCAGGGCGGCTGGACCTGGTTGTCCAGCGAGGGCCGTTATATGGGCGCCGCGGCGTGGGGCGACATGAACCGCGCCAGCAATCCCTACTACGCACGGTTGAAAGAGGTTTTGCATTTCGGCGCGGACGGCGAAGTCCGGCTCAATCGCGCCATGGCCAACTGGTATTGCGACCCGTTCGATCATCCCTACAAGGCAGCACTGATCGAAGTCCTCGGCGAGCCGCTCAGGCCAGATCAACTCTGGAACCCCGACGCGGTGCTGCGTGTCGAGGACATCAACCATCGGCCCGATACAAAAGATCGTCTCGACAAGGCGGCTGCGACGCAACTGGTGTTCGAGGATGCCATGATCCACGTGGTCGATCATCTGCTGCGCGCGACCGGCGCGAACCGGCTGGTGCTGTCAGGCGGCGTGGCGTTGAACGCGGTCGGCAACATGCGGCTGCTCGAACATTTCGACGAGGCGTGGTTCGCAAAATCCCAACAGCGGAAAACCCGTTTGCATCTGTGGGTGCCGCCGACGCCCGGCGACCCCGGCGTCACCATCGGCGCGGCCTGGCTGTTCGCGCATCTCGCGGGCGCACCGCGCGGTGCCCCGATGACATCAGCGTTTTATTGCGGCACCCCGCCGTCGCATGCGGACATCGCGGCGGCACTCGAGGCCGCCGACATCGCCTCGCAGCGGATCGGAGATATCTCGACGCCCGATGGCCGCGACGCCGTTGCCGACCTGATGGCCTACATTATTGCGCAGAACGGCGTCATCGCGCTGTATCAGGGCGCGGCCGAAACCGGGCCGCGCGCGCTCGGCCATCGCTCGATCCTTGCCAATCCCTGTGACCCCCAGACGCGCGAACTTCTCAACGAACGCGTAAAATACCGCGAGGCGATCCGCCCGCTGGCGCCGATGGCGACGCAGGAAGCGGCGCTGGAATATTTCGATCTGCTCGACGGCGCGTCGGACGGCGATTACAACGCCTATCATTACATGGTGCTGACCGCGCAATCGAAGCCGGCCGCGCGCGCCAAGATTCCGGCGGTCATCCATGCCGACGGTACGGGGCGAATTCAAATCGTAAGTGCGCAGGACGATCCCCTCACCTACGCCTATCTGAAGGCGCTTGGCCGCCGCATCGGCGTCGAGATATCCGTGAACACCTCCTTCAACGTCGCCGGCCCGATCGCGCAGACTCCGCAGCAGGCGATCGATACGCTGCGCCGTTCCAAGGGCCTCGACGTGGTGCTGCTGGTGGCTGATGACGGGCTGGTGCACGCCGCCTGGCACGGCGGCGAGCGCGACAGCGGCCGGTTTACCGGCTGGTTTTCGCAATGGAAAACCGCGCGAACAGGCGCCTGATTACGTGGTTGCGCCCTTGGTGCGCGACACGATCTCGATCATTTTTCCTTCATCGTCGTCAGGCGCATAGGCTTTGGCCCGCGCATAGGCCTGCACCGCGGCGCGTCCCATCAGGGGGACGTCGGAAAGCAGGCTCTCGGCCAACGCGACGGCGTAGGCGGCATCCTTGTGCCGCAGCGCCGCCGTGAACGTTGCGCCGGAAAAATTTCGCGCGACCATCCGCTTTGAATGGCGGATCACCTGCGGACTGGCGGCAACCCCGGTCTCGATCGCTTCCAGCACCAGCTTCATGTCGAGACCGACCTGCTCGGCGATCGCAAGGCCCTCTGCGATACCGGCAATCTGGATCGCACCCATCAGATTGTTGATCAGTTTGTAGACCGTGCCGGTACCGACGGCGCCGAAATGCCTGATGGTCACAGAGAGCGGCGCCAGATATGGCCGCGCCCGTTCGAGATCCGCAGGCTCGGCGCCGACCAGCAGCGTCAATTTCCCGCTGGCCGCGGCATCCGGCAGACCCGTGACCGGACTATCGATATAGGTGAGACCGCGCCCGCGCAGCTCGCGCGCGAGATCGAGCGCATGCCGATAGGACACTGTGGAACATTCGATCGCCAGCGTACCGGCCTTGGCCGTCGCGGCGGCGCCATCCTTGCCGAGCCACACGGCGCGCGACGCCTCATCGTCGGCGACCATGGTCACAACAGCGTCGGCACCATCGGCCGCATCCGCAGCGGAAAGCGCCCATCGCGCGCCGCGCGCGATCAGATCGTTCGCCTTCGATTGGCTGCGATTCCAGACCGCGAGCGTGAAACCGGCGTCGAGATAGCAACCGGCCATGCCGTGGCCCATGCGCCCGAGACCGATGAAAGCGACGTGCGCCATTTAATCCACATCCTCGATGGAAACAGGCGGAGCGCCAAAGGCGCGCTGCGCCAGCGTCGCCGCCATGAACTCGTCGAGGTCGCCGTCGAGCACGCCCGACGTATCCGAGGTCTGCACCCCGGTGCGAAGGTCCTTCACCATCTGATAGGGCTGCAGGACGTAGGAGCGGATCTGATGGCCCCAGCCGATATCGGTCTTGGCGGCCTGGTCGGCGGCGGCCTGCTGCTCGCGCTTCTTCAACTCGATTTCGTAGAGCCGGGCGCGCAACATGTCCCACGCCTGCGCCTTGTTCTTGTGCTGCGAACGTCCGGCCTGACAGACCACGGCAACCCCGGTCGGAATGTGCGTGAGCCGGACTGCGGATTCGGTCTTGTTGACGTGCTGACCGCCGGCGCCGCCCGAGCGCATGGTATCGACGCGAACGTCGGACTCGGCGATATCGATTTTGATACTGTTGTCGACCACCGGGAAGATCGCGACTGACGAAAACGAGGTGTGCCGGCGCGCATTGGAATCGAACGGCGATATCCGCACCAGCCGATGCACGCCCGCCTCGGTCTTTAGCCAGCCGTAGGCGTTGTGACCGCTGATCTGGATGGTGGCGGATTTGATACCGGCCTCCTCGCCCTCGGTCTCTTCCAGATATTCGATCTTGAAGCCGTGCTTCTCGGCCCAGCGCGTATACATGCGCAGCAGCATCGCGGCCCAGTCCTGGCTCTCGGTGCCTCCGGCGCCGGCATGGACCTCGAGATAGGAGTCGAAGCGGTCGGCCTCGCCGCCCAGTAACGCTTCGAGCTCGCGGCGCGCGACTTCCTTCTTCAAGGTTTTGAGGGCGGCCTCGGCTTCCGCCACCACGCCTTCATCGTTCTCGGCTTCGCCGAGTTCGATCATCCCGATATTGTCCTCAAGTTCGCGCTCGACCTTGCCGATACCGCCGAGCGAATCCTCCAGCGAGGTTCGCTCCTGCATCAGCTTCTGCGCCTTCTGGGGATCGTTCCAGAGATTGGGGTCCTCTGCGAGCTTGTTCAGCTCGGCAAGACGCGCCGTGGATGCATCGACGTCAAAGATGCCTCCTCAGCAGCCCGACTGACTGCTTGATCTCTTCAACTAAACGTTCGACTTCGGCGCGCATGGGTTCTCTGATCTGCGGCGCAAGCCGCCATTGCAATTGTGGGAGGGATGTAGCGGCGGGCGCCGCAAAGCGCAATCGCTAGTAAAGCCCACCGGTGCCGGAGCGCAGGATGGTGCGGTCGGCGTCCGGCGACACCGTGAGCGAGCGACCATCGGCATCGGCCACGCCGATGACGGAGTAATTATCCGGCGGCGCGGTACCCGGCTTGAAGGCTTCCAGAATGGTCCTGCCGCTGTCGCCCGGACCGGCCCGCATTCCGGTCATCTGATCGACGCGGATCAGCTTGATCCCGGCCGGCACCCGGAACGGAATCGCCGGTTTATCGGCGAGCGCAAGCTTCATGAAGTCGCGGGCGATCGGCGCCGCCAGATGACCGCCTGTAGCGTTCTTGCCGAGATTGCGCGGCTTGTCGTAGCCCATATAGACACCGACCACGATATCCGGCGAAAAGCCGATGAACCAGGCATCCTTTTCATCGTTGGTTGTACCGGTCTTGCCGGCGATCGGCTTGCCGACCTCCTTCAAGGCCGTGGCCGTGCCGCCCTGCACCACGCCTTCCATCATCGAGGTGATTTGGTAGGCCGTCATCGAATCCAGCACCTGCTCCCGGCGATCGACGAGCTGCGGCTCGGGCTGATTCTTCCAGCCGCCGGGGGCGTCGCAGCCGCGGCATTCGCGCGCATCATGTTTGAAGATGGTATGGCCGTAACGGTCCTGAATGCGATCGATCAAGGTGGACTTCACGCGCCGGCCGCCATTGGCGAACATCGAATAGGCCGTGACCATCCGCATCACGGTGGTCTCGCCGGCGCCGAGTGCGTAGGACAGATAATTCGGCAGCTCGTCATAGACGCCGAAGCGCTTGGCATATTCGCCGATCAGGGGCATGCCGACGTCCTGCGCCAGCCGCACCGTCACCGTGTTCAGCGACCATCTCAAGGCGTTACGGAGGGTCGTGGGGCCACGATAATGGCCGGCCGAATAGTTCTCCGGACGCCAGACGCCGGCGCCCTGCCCCTGATCGATCTCGATCGGCGCATCGACCACGACGGTCGACGGCGTATATCCGTTGTCGAGGGCCGAAGAGTACACGATCGGCTTGAACGACGAGCCCGGCTGCCGGTAGGCCTGCGTGGCGCGGTTGAACTGGCTCTGGTCGAAGGAGAATCCGCCGACCATCGCGAGCACGCGGCCGGTCCAGGGATCCATCACCACCATCGCACCGGAAACCTCCGGCAGCTGGCGCAGCCGGAACTGGCCCTCGACAGCAGCGCCATCCTTGCCAATCAACGGATCGGCATAGATGACGTCGCCCGGCGAAAGCACTTGCGACACCGTCGTCGGCGTCTTGAAGCGCGTCGGCCCCGCCGCGGCCTTTGCCCATCTGACGCCGTCAAGCGTGATGATTCCGGTTTGCCGCTCCTTGTTGACGGCACCGCCCAGTTCGCGGCCGGGCTGAAAACCAATTCGTGCCGACTGATCGCTGGTCTCCAGCACCACCGCCATCCGCCAGGGCGAGATGTCCGACAGGGATTTGACGTCGGCAAGCTTCACGCCCCAGTCGCCCGTAATATCGAGCTTGCTGAGCGCACCCCGCCAGCCCTGCGCTTCGTCATAGTTGACGAGGCCGGCCGCCATGGTCTTGCGTGCCATCACCTGAATCTTCGGGTCGAGCGTGGTCCGTACCGACAGGCCGCCTTCATAGAGTTTCTTTTCGCCGTATCGCTCGAATATGTCGCGGCGGACTTCCTCGGCAAAATACTCGCCGGCGAAAATGTGCGCGGCATTGGTCCGGTTGGTCACGATCAACGGGTCCTTGCGGGCCTTGTCGGCGTCGGCCTGCTTGATCCAGCCATTTTCCAGAAGACGGTCGACCACGTAATTGCGGCGCTCGATCGCGCGGTCGTGGTTGCGCACCGGATGCAGCGCGGCCGGCGCCTTCGGCAGCGCGGCCAGGTAGGCCGCCTCCGCGACGGTGAGTTCATTCACCGATTTGTCGAAATAGACCAGCGATGCCGCGGCGACGCCATAAGCGCCAAGGCCGAGATAAATTTCGTTGAGATAGAGTTCGAGAATCTTGTCCTTGGAGTAGGCGCGCTCGATCCGCATCGCCAGCAAGGCTTCCTTGATCTTGCGGGTGAACGACACTTCGTTGGTCAGCAGAAAGTTCTTCGCGACCTGCTGGGTGATCGTGGATGCGCCCTGCGGCCGGCGATTGGAGCCGTAATTCTGCGCGTAGAGCACCGCGGCGCGCGCCATGCCGGAAAAGTCGATGCCGCCGTGCTCGTAGAAGTTCTTATCCTCGGCAGCCAGAAATGCGTTGATGACCAGTTTCGGGACCGCCTGGATCGGCAGATACAACCGGCGTTCCTTGGAATATTCGCCAAGCAGCGCGCCATCCGATGCATGGACCCGCGTCATGACAGGCGGCTCATAATCCTGCAGCTGCGAATAGTCCGGCAGATCCTTGGAAAAATGCCAGATCAGCCCCGCCGTGGCGGCGACGCCCACCAGAAACACAACGGTTCCGGCGGCGAACAAAAAACCCAAGAACCGCACCAGCAAGCGCATTATCGAATATCCGTTTCAACCCTTGCGCCGCAGCACCCGGCGTTTTCCTCGGCGTAAGCGCTGTTGCGGAACGATCGGCCATTCCGCGCAAGCGTATAATGTGTTGGCCGAGAGGGAATTTTGATCGATTCCGAAGACCTCGCGGTAGCTTTTTTATAGGGCCGCCGCTGTGGCCAAACTAGGGCTTCCACCATCGGATGGGCTCCCTTTTCAATTCGCCGGCCCAGCCGTCGCCAGGCGTTTGGCAAAGAAGGCGTCGATGGCCTGGGCCATCGATCCCACCGTCCGGGAACGCCAGTTCTCCGATACCAGGTGTTCGAGGTCGCCCTTGTTCGAGACATAGCCGAGTTCGATAAGCACCGACGGCACGTCGGGGGCCTTCAGTACCTTAAAGCCGGCGGATTTCAGGGGATGCTTGTACATCCGCACGGTGCTTTTTTTCATCTCGCCCATCAACAGACGTGCGAACCGGTTCGAGAATGTGCGGGTTTCGCGCTGCGCGAGGTCGATCAGAATGTCGGCGACCTCGGTCGGCTCCTCGGTCAGGTTAACCCCGCCGATGGCGTCAGCCTTGTTCTCGGCCTCCGCGAGCCTCTCAGCCTCTGTGTCGGAGGCACGGTCGGATAGCGTGTAGATCGTGGCGCCCTGGGCGTCGCCCTCACTGCGGGGAAGTGCGTCGGCATGGATCGACACAAACAACGCCGCCGACTGGTTGCGAGCGATCCGAACCCGGTCGGCGAGCGGAATGAAGGTGTCGTCGGTACGGGTCATGACGACACGATATTTGCCCTTTTTCTCAATGCGATCGCGCAACGCCAGCGCAAATCCCAACACCAGGTTCTTTTCGCTTTCGCCGCTGGACTGCGTGCCGTTGTCGATACCGCCATGGCCGGGGTCGATCACGACCACGGGACGCAAATCCCCTGATGCTGGTGTGGCGGGCCTGGCGGCCGCCTCCGCGGCGGCGGCAGTGTCTTTGGCGTCCGCGATTGCGGGCCTCAGTTCGGGCCGGCCTTCGGCTGCGAGCGATTGAACGAAGGTGGTGCGGTCCACTTGTTCCAGCTCGAGCACCAACCGCGGCGGCTGGCCATTGGCCGCATCGAGCACATAGGAGTTTGCGATCCTGGCCGGGCCGGTCAGATCAAAAACGATCCGCGAACCGCCCGGCATGACCAGCCCATAGCGGAATGCCTTGATCAGCCCGCGTCCCGCGGTACCGGTTCCGGCCGCAAGCTGAAAGCTGACCTGAGAAATATCCACGACCACCCGATACGGATCGGCAAGCGCAAAGGCGCGAAACTTGATGGTCTTGTCGAGATCAAGAACGAAGCGGGTTTGCTTGGCATCGCCGGCCAGGCGGGCGTCAGAGGCGATGGGAAAATTCGAGGCAGCGATCGGATTGGACGATTGCCCCTCTGCCGCGCCAACAGCGGTGGCATCGGAGCATAGCAATGCTGCAGCGCACACCAGCGCGCATCCCAGCCATACACGATGATTTGCGCGGCTCGCCAACGAATCGGTGCCTCCGAGCAGCCCTCTTACCGCAATAGAACCACAGGGTTAACCGAAGCTTAAGGCTCTTGCGAGCAAAAAAGGTGGAGTGTGGCCGGGCCGCGACGCTTCCCTTGCACGCGGCGGCCAATGGACGTATGTACAGGGCGCTGACGGTTAATAACTCCCGGTTGTGTCGCGTTCAGCCTCCCGGTGCAGCGCCGGAACCTTCAAAATCTCGGAGATTCCAGCGTCTTTCCGGCCCCTCCACAGCCAGCGCAGCGCGCGGCTGACAAGGAGTGGCGGTTTCGAGCCCGAGCGGCGTCCGGTCCCAGGTCACCAGCTTGTTCCAGGGACGGCTCAAGACACGGCATAACCGATTATCCGGGCCGCAGGGCCCGATATGCGACGGCCGGCGAGCGCTTTGGCGCCGCGCCGGGCCTTCAGCGACAGACAAGGCGGCGCCTTTTGCCGCCAACGTGTTCAGACGGGCCGACGCTTGATGCGCCAGACTGTGTTGCCGACCATGATCCACGGGAAGATCGCGCCGACGCGGAGCGAAAGCTCCGCGCGTCGTTTTGCTCCGCCGGGATCGCGTTCGGCGCGGCGCCCCGGGTTGCGTTTTGGCCTTCCCCTCACCCCCGAATCAGGTGGACCGTCGCGTCACCCGGCGGCGCGATACGCGCTCACGGTCATACGCGCCCGCCGCCGTCAAGAGTTCCAAAATGCCCAACAAAATGTTGATCGATGCCACCCATCCGGAAGAGACCCGGGTCGTCGTGGTCCGCGGCAATCGCGTCGAAGAATTTGATTTCGAAACAGCTCAGCGCAAGCAACTGCGCGGCAACATCTATCTCGCCAAGGTCACGCGCGTAGAGCCGTCACTACAGGCGGCCTTCATCGAATACGGCGGCAACCGTCACGGCTTTCTGGCCTTCAGCGAAATCCACCCGGACTATTACCAAATTCCGGTCGCCGATCGCCAGGCGCTGATCGAGGCGGACGAACGCGCCCACCGCGAGGCCGAGGAAGAGACCGAAAACCGCTCCAACCGCCGCCGTCCGCGCCACCGCAATTCGCGCCGCCGCAGCAACGGCGACCGAGTCCAGAGCGAGGTCATCGAGAACGCAAGCACCGATTCCTCGCAGGCCGCTCAGCCGCAAGACGACCACGAACACCTGGAAGGCTTGCACGCCGAAGACGGCCACACGCACGACGCCGAACATCACCACGCCGATGCCGAGGATCATGACCATGAGGGTCACGATCATGAACACGGGCATGGCCACGAACATGCCCACGATGAGCACGATCACGCGCAGGACCAAGGCACCGAGACTCACGCCAGCGAGACGCTGGCGGCGGTAACCCTGCCCGATACGGCCGCCGTCGAGGCGGCCGCGGCAGAAACTCGCGAAGAAGAGGAAGAAGAACACACGCATCATGAACATCATGAAGCGCACGCACTCGAAAACGCGGCTTATGCGGACGACGCTCCCCACGCCGAACGCGGCGGTGAGCATGCCGAACACGCCGGCGGCGAGCCCGCCGCATCAAATCACGCCGAACAGGCCGACGCGCCGCTTGGCGACGAGAACCACGATGACGAAGACGAGGGCGATGACCTCGAAGAGGAAGTTGTTGAATCCGTCGGCGGCGATGACGTCATGGAAGAGGTGCCGGAGCGCGCCTTCCGTCCGCGTCGTCAGTACAAGATTCAGGAAGTCATCAAGCGCCGTCAGGTGATGCTGGTACAGGTCGTCAAGGAAGAGCGCGGCAACAAGGGTGCGGCGCTGACGACCTATCTCTCGCTGGCCGGCCGCTACGCGGTATTGATGCCCAACACCGCGCGCGGCGGCGGCATCAGCCGCAAGATCACCTCCGCGCAGGATCGCTCGCGGCTGAAGGACGTGGTGCAGGATCTCGATGTGCCCGAGGGCATGGGCATCATTTTGCGCACCGCGGGGGCATCGCGCACCAAGCCCGAGATCAAGCGCGACTTCGAGTATCTGATCCGCATGTGGGAAACCGTGCGCGACATGACCCTGAAGTCGCAGGCGCCGACCCTGGTCTACGAGGAAGGCTCGCTGATCAAGCGATCGCTGCGCGATCTCTACAACAAGGAAATCGACGAAATCCAGGTCGCCGGCGAAGCCGGCTATCAGGAAGCCCGCGATTTCATGAAGATGCTGATGCCGTCGAATGTGCGCGTGGTCAGGCAATATCGCGACGGCCAGCCGCTGTTCTCGCGGATGGGCGTCGAGAGCCAGCTCGACGCGATGTTCTCGCCGACCGTGCAATTGCGATCCGGCGGCTACATCGTGATCAACCAGACCGAAGCGCTGGTTTCGATCGACGTCAATTCCGGCCGTTCGACCCGCGAACATCACATCGAGGATACCGCGCTCAAGACCAATCTTGAGGCCTCCGAGGAAGTCGCAAGGCAGCTGCGCCTGCGCGACCTCGCCGGCCTGATCGTCATCGACTTCATCGACATGGACGAGAAGCGCAACAACCGCTCGGTCGAGCGCAAGCTCAGCGATTGTCTGCGGCAGGACCGCGCGCGAATCCAGGTCGGGCGCATCTCGCATTTCGGCCTGCTCGAAATGTCGCGCCAGCGCATTCGCGCCAGCGTGCTGGAGAGTTCGACGGAGCCCTGCCCGCAATGCGGCGGCAGCGGTCATGTCCGTTCGGTATCTTCGGTGGCGTTGCAGTTGCTGCGCGGTCTCGAGGAAATACTGATGAAGGGCGCGACACACAATCTCGTGGTGCGCACCCGAACCGATGTTGCGCTTTACGTCCTCAATCACAAGCGCGGCCACCTGCGCGATCTCGAAAACAGCTTCAAGGTGACGCTTGCGGTAATCGCCGACCCGACCGTGAGCGGTCAGCAGTCGTTTGTCATCGATCGCGGCGAACAGGTGCATACGCTGGAGGCCGCCAAGGCGCTGCTGGCAGCGCAGGTTGCGGCTTTCCCGCCGCAGATCGAGGAGCCGTTTGACGAGGAAGAGCCGTTCGACATCGAAGTCGAGTCGGAAGTGGAAACCGAAGAGACCGAAGGGCTGACCGACGATCAGCCGGTCAGCGAAGCAAGCGGCGGCGAAACCGATGCGGATGGCCAGAAACGCAAGCGGCGGCGGCGGCGGCGCGGCCGTCCCGGCGAGGCGCGCGAAGGCGGGACCGCGCGTGACGAGAACGATATTCCTCGCGTCGCGTCGAGCCCGGTCGCGATTGCCGGCGCTGTTGCGGATGAAAGCGAATCCGACGAGGACGAAGCTGACGAGCAGCCCGGCATGGCGCACAGATCGGAAGAGCACACGTCTGAACTCCAGTCACGCCAA
>OCZT010002230.1_pt1 | contig 20076 bp, 11 predicted proteins | sample 1539031 | NCBI WGS metagenome assembly OCZT01 (sample SAMEA3539308, study PRJEB22396) | soil metagenome | biome: tundra; feature: field; material: soil | place: USA | collected 2010-05 | depth 0.15 m | reverse complement strand
TTCTCCGTTACTAACTCCATCTGCCACGATCAGCGTGTAATGAAAATGGCGGGAGTGGCAACCCATCTAGGTTGCGATATAATTATAATAGGAAGAAAATCAGACGATTGCTATGACTCCTATTCAGTGCCATTCAGAACTAAAAGATTTATGATGATCTTCAAAAAAGGTTTCCTGTTTTATGCATTCTTTAATATCAGGTTATTCCTTTTTCTTCTTTTTCATAAATATGACCTTCTGGTATCTAACGATCTCGATACTCTTCTTCCTGATTTTCTCGTCTCAAAGCTTAAGAAAATCCCTCTTGTTTATGATTCGCATGAGTATTTTACGGGTGTCCCGGAGATTCAAAACCGACCCTTCGTTAAATGGGTCTGGAAGAGTATTGAAAAATCAGTTTTTCCACGACTAAAACATGTAATGACCGTAAGTGATTCTATAGCAATCCAATATGAGAAAGAATACGGATTTAAGCCTGTAACTGTAAGAAATTGTTCCATAAAATCACTACAGATCATTCCTTTCTCAAGAGAAGAACTTGAAATTAACCCCGATCATCTTTTATTGATTTTACAGGGTACCGGAATCAATCTGGACAGGGGAGGCGAAGAACTGATTGATGCTGTTAACCTTACTGATAATGTTTCATTGCTTATTATTGGTTCTGGTGATCAGTTTGAATTTCTGATAGAAAAGGTGTTAAAACTTGGACTAATCGAACGAATAAAACTCATTCCAAAATGTCCATGGGATACACTTATGAGGTATACCAGGTCTGCTGATGCAGGATTGAGTCTCGATAAAAATTCTAACCCGAATTACAATTTTAGCCTTCCAAATAAATTATTCGACTATATAAGTGCAGGAATACCTGTAATTGCATCTGACCTTCCTGAGATAACAAAAATCCTGATGAACCATAAGTGTGGTATAGTAATTCCTCAAGTTGATCCTGAAGAAATCAGTAAGGCAATTAAAGAATTAAGAGATAATAGAGGCTTACTTTTGAAGTTGAAGCATAACTCTGTTATCGCCTCAGAATCAGTAAACTGGGAAAATGAGTCTCTGAAAGTTGAAGCTCTTTATAAATCAATCCTGAATCAGATCTAGATATTTCTCTGTGGCCCTCTGTGAACCCTTTGTAGTTCTCAATGTACTTTTTGTCTCTCCCTAAATTCCTTCCCCAGGGGGGAGGGACTTAAAAAAATCACTTTTAAGCGTCACCCCCTTTTCTCTTGTGAGAAAGGGGCAGGATGGCATGAGGCCTCAGGGAAACACAGAGTTACGCAGAGTTTATAATTCTTGCTACCGGTTTTGTCTTTCTTACTGAATAAAATATTAATTTGCGGATAATTAGTATTACCAATTTAACCTGAAAATAAAAATATCATGACAACCAATCGTCGTAATTTCCTGAAAACAGCCACATTTGCAGGTGCCGGTGCCATGGCTGGAGGTTTAATTTCCGGATGTGTTCCTAAAAAATCCGAATCACAACTGGCAGCTATAATGGAATCCGCCAAAAAATCTCACAGCCAGAAATTTAATATGTCGGGATATGCAGCTCCGGCAATTCCTGTTGTCCGGGTTGGAATAATAGGACTAGGCGACAGGGGATCTGATGCAGTTGAGAGGTTGTCATATATTGATGGTGTTGAAATTAAAGCATTGGGCGACAAAAGAGAGGTGTGCGTTAAGGAATCGCAGAAATATCTTGCAAAAATTGGAAGACCTGAAGCTAAGGAATTTTATGGAGATGAGAATATCTGGAAGAAACTTGTTGAAATGCCTGATCTTGATCTTATTTATACCTGTACTCCCTGGATTCTTCATACCCCGATTTCAGTTTATTCAATGGAACATGGAAAACATGTTGCATGCGAGGTTCCTATAGCACGTACAATTGATGAGGCCTGGCAGCTTGTTGAGACTTCGGAAAAAACCAGAAAACATTGCATGATGCTGGAAAACTGCTGTTACGATTTCTTTGAATTACTGACACTTAATATGGCCCGCCAGGGAATGTTCGGAGATATATTACATGGTGAAGGAGCTTATATTCACAATCTTATGGGATATAATTTCAAGAAACCACTTGATGACAAGCAGACTGATGGTGCATATACAGATATGTGGCGACTGAAAGAGAATGCCACAAGGAATGGTAATCTTTACCCTACACACGGACTGGGGCCGGTATGTCAGGCATTGAATATTAACTATGGTGATAAGATGGAATATCTCTCCTCAGTGTCAACTTTTGATTTCACAATGGGCCATAAAGAGAAAGAATTAGCCTCACAAGATCCATTCTTTGCACCATGGAAAGATTCAAAATTCAGGGGCAACATGAATACCACAATTGTTAAGACAACCCTTGGAAAAACGATTATGATTCAGCACGATGTATCGTCTGATCATCCTTATTCAAGAATTCATCTTCTTCAGGGTACGAAAGGAATGGTACGTAAATACCCTGAAGAACATATTGCACTCGGCGAAGAGTGGGCAAATGAAGCCAGAATGAAAGAACTTTACACCCAATATTCCCCTGAAATTGTAAAAAGGGTAGGAGAGATGGCTAAGAAGGTTGGTGGCCATGGTGGCATGGATTTTATAATGGATTGGCGTTTAATGGATTGCTTAAGAAACGGATTGCCTCTCGATCAGAGTGTTTATGATGGGGCACTTTGGAGTTCTGTAGCACCTTTAAGCGAATGGTCAGTAGCCAACAGATCGCAATCAATTGATGTTCCGGATTTCACCGGAGGTTCATGGAAAACCAACAAGCCACACGGAATAAATCTTGAAACAGGAGGCACTACAAAAGTCCTCGACATTCCAGGGACTAAATAGGCCCCTATTATTAATTTTTCAGTAATTCTTTTGCTTTTGCAAAATCAGGATGAGTTATTGCTTTTTCTTCAAATAAATCGATAGTATATTTGTAAACTTCTTTATATGTTTTAAAATAATCAATACCAGTCAATGATTTATTCTTAAATTCTTTAATTATCATTTCTGCTTTATCATACTGATTGTTAAATATATATACAATTGGAAGAAGAACCTGCATCTCTGTATTGGTACTGTCTGAAAGTTGTGATATCTGAATTAATTGAAGAGCCTGAGTGAATTCTTTTTTCGTGATAAAATCAGATGAAAGATAATAACACCATCTGCTGATGTCTTTCCTTTCAGCTTCCGGAAGGTCAGGGTCAGACAATAATTTTTTGCAAATCGACAGGAAGGAGTCGGGGATTCTTAGTTGGTCTATCGTTAAATCATTCTTTGCACAGATAAGACAGTAAGTATAACCGGCAAGTGTAAGATCATTAATTGATGTAAGACTCAGAATTTTATCATTTATTTTTTTTATTTCTTCCTTTGTCTGATCTGTCGGATTTGCTTCATAACTATAAACACTTGCCCTGAGAAGGTCGAAAAAGTATTCATTTTTTCCCGGATTTTCTTTTAGCAATTTATTGTATAATTCTACTGCATAATTCAGGTATTTATTTTTATCACTCATTCCATTCAATATAGCTTCATTTATATAATAGTCAGAAGCTTGCAGAAGTTCCTTCTCATTGTCTGAACTTCTTATATTATTAATATCAGTTATATTATACTGAAGCTTGTCAAATGAATTGAGTTTTTCATACTTACCTGTTTTGTTAAAATTATTATAGGACATTTTTACCGGGTATAATCTTATGCTGCCATTTTCCATACCTGTCAGAATACTTTGTCCGTCAGGCGAAAATGCTACACTTGTCACATATGATTTATACCCTGAAAAAACCTGGTTAATATTTCCATTGATGTCCCAGAGAATAGCCGTTTGGTCAGCTGAACCGGTCAGAATTTTTTTACCATCCGGTGAAAAGGCAACAGAGAATATTGAAGTAGTATGTCCTTTAAAGACCTTTAATAATTTTCCTTTAAGATCCCAAAGCCTGGCAGAAGGATCTGACCCAAATGATCCCGTTAAGAAGCTTAACCCGTCAGGTGAAAATGCCACAGAATTAATTGCACTTAATTGTCCCCTTATTTCTGTCAGAATATTTCCGTTGAGATCCCATAGCCTGGCAGAATAATCGTCAGAACCGGTCAGAATTGTTTTACCATCGGATGAAAATGCAACTGATTTCACAGTTGCATTATGTCCCCTGAAAATCATGAGTGTATTCCCATTAATGTCCCAAAGCCGGGCAGTTGCATCCTGGGATCCGGTGAGAACTTTCAGTCCATCAGGTGAAAATGCAATACTTGTTACTCTTGATTTGTGGCCCGAATAGACCCTTATTACATTTCCCTTCAGGTCCCAGAGTTTTGCAGTACCGTCATCTGACCCGGTCAGTACTTTTTGACCATCGGGTGAAAATGCTGCATCATTAATACCATAAGTATGTCCATTGAAAATTTTAATGGTATTTCCATTAAGGTCCCAGAGTCGCGCTGTTTTATCAGAGGAGCCTGTGAGAAATTTTTTCCCGTCATTGGAGAATTTAACTGAGGTGATTTTTCCTGTTTGACCATTATAAACCTGGCTCAGGCTTTCCTTCAGGTCCCAGAGCTTTGCCGTACAATCTCCCGAACCGGTTGCTATTTTAGTGCCATCCGGTGAAAAGGCAACTGCTTCTACCTTGATTGTATGCCCCTTAAATTCCTTAATTTCATTTCCATTCAGATCCCATAGCATAGCATAACCCGCGCTTGCCCCGATAAGAATTTTTTTCCCATCAGGAGAAAAAACCACATCATTAACTTCTCCTGGAAATCCAGTGAATATCCTGATTAAATTTCCATCCAGATCCAGGAGTTTTACTGTTTTATCATTCGATCCTGTAAGTATTCTTTGTCCATCCTGTGAAAAAGCAACTGTATTGACAATGTCCAGATGTTTACTTAAGACTTTTAATTGTTTTCCCTTTACATTCCAGAGTCTGGCAGTTGAATCAGAAGACCCCGTAATGATATGTTGGCCGTCATGTGAAAAAGCAACTGCCAATACTGATGAGTTATGCCCTTTAAATTCCTGAATTACATTCCCGTTCAGATCCCAGAGACGAGCAGTTTTATCTTTTGATCCGGTAAGTATTTCCTTGCCATCAGGAGAAAAAGCGACAGAATTAACTGCCATATTATGTCCCTTAAAATCCCTGATTACCTTCCCATTAATATCCCAGAGACGTGCAGAGCGGTCTGATGAACCGGTAAGAATTGACTGGCCATCGGGGGAAAAGGCCACCGAATTCACATATCCTGAATGGCCAATAAAAATTTTAATCAGGTTCCCCTCCAGGTCCCATAGTCTTGCTGTAGCGTCCCCTGATCCGGTAAGAATATACTTACTGTCAGGAGAAAATGTTATGGCGATAATTGCGTCTTCCTGTTTTGCAAATGCATCGTCCTGTTTAGCTATTAAGGTATAGAAAACATTATCTGAATAGATTCTTTTGATATTGCTCAGAATGCTCTGGTTTGCTGAATCGAGGGAATATGCATATTCAGCAAGTCTTAAACCCTTTGTAGGATCATGAAAGGCAATATTTGAAGCCAGCAGATTATATTTTTCGGCTAGTACCTTAGTATTAAGACCCTCTGCCCTGTCACGTTCTTTCAATGCCCAGACTGAAAAGATTGAAAGCAAAAAAATAATGGTAATTCCTCCTGAAACCAGAACATTCCTTTTCCTGTTCCTTCTTCTGTTAAATGTTTCTCTGCTCAATCCTATAAAGCTTGTAAGTTCTTCAGAAAGTGATAATCGTTTCTCAAACGGACCAATATATTTAAGATCGTCCTCGGAGAGGAGCACTCCGTGTTTTTTCCAGAAATAATGTGCACTTTCAATAAACTGCCTGACCTCAAGAATTTCTATTTCCGAAGCGGATATTTTTTCAAAGATTTTAGCAGCCAGGGCGTCATGACGGAGCTCATAATATCCGTTTTCATTTTTATCAAGCAATATTCTTAAATGAACAAGGGATCCTATTATTTCAATAACATCTTTCTCTTTGACATTTTCTCCGAGAGTGTTAGCATAATCTTTCACCTCAGCCAGATTTAGCAGTCGTTTTGTACCTTTGTATGAGACGAATGATTTTAATATGGCCAATGCTCTGTCGGGTCTTGCCAATAATGAGATCTGGTCATCAAGAAAACCTCCAAGCAGATCAGAAACATCACCTGTTTTTTCTATTAATTCTTTCGTGAACAACATAGGCTTCTGATCGCTATTGCCAGCTTTTACATCATTAATTGCAAGGTTAAATATCCTGTCAAGAAAAATCTGCAGCCAGGTCAGTTCTATCCCGGGACTATCGGGATTGAGTTTTCTAAAAAGGTTCTCTGCAAATCCCTCCTCAACCTGGATGTCGTTAACACTGCATGATCCCTTTATCACTGCTATTGCATTGGTTCGATCCATTTTTTCAATACGCATCCTGTTAGACAGGAAGTTAGGAATATGTTTCTCGAACTCCGCAACATTTGAAAAATACTCCTCGCGAATAATAAATATAAATCTGCAATCTATGTCCGATTCCACCAGGACTTTTAAAACCTGAATCAGACTTAGCTTTTCTTCTTTTGTGCCAAATATGAACAACTCTTCAAATTGATCGAAGATGAAGAATAACTGCTTATGTGTGTCATCAGAGATTTCTCTAAGTGCTTTTTTAAACAAAAGAGCTGTCAGTAATTGCCGGGGAAGAGATTCTTTCAGTAAAACCTGTATAGCTTCCGAAAGACTCTCAAGTATGTTGTCGGAACGACGGATATAAATAGTGAGATGTTGTGTTTCATGAAGTTTATTAATTAATCCGCAATTGACAAGAGATGATTTCCCGGTTCCAGATTCTCCGTAAACCAGCAATACTTTGCTTTCAAAAAGACGTCGGTATAATTCTTCTATTTCCTTTTCACGGCCGAAAAATATTTCGCGGTCTTCTTTTGTATAGGAATCAAGGAATTTGAATGGTGATTTCATATAATGTTATCTAATATTGTTCTGCAACATGGTCCATATCTCTTTTAAAGTTCATCTCCGCTTGTTTAAAGACAGTCTGAAGCTAACCAGGCCGGGTACAAATTGTTATGCTAATCAGAGTATAGTAAATTTAATAGGATCAGCATTAATTAATGGCAGAGCATAATTACTGAAAATTAAGTAGAAATACAATGATCACGTGTTATTAGTATGTTTATTAATCGGACAGTTTATCAGTCAATCCGGATATTTTGTATTTCAGGAATTAGTAATATTGTCTTACTATTTCTTTGAATTTGCTTATAACAACAGGTTAATTCAGTATAAAATAAATGGTAAAATATCATTCCGGAACAATTAGTGTGCTTCCACAGGGACCGAACTCTTATATAAAAAGGTTAATTCAAGAAGGAGAACATCAGCAGCTTGATTTCAAATTTGAGATTTCCGATTCACGGAAAATTGCTAAAACTCTTGTGGCTTTTTCCAATACCGATGGAGGTACATTGCTTATTGGAGTAAAGGATAACGGTAACATTACCGGAGTGCGGTCTGACGAAGAGTTTTTTATGGTTCAGGCTGCAGCAGGTATGTATTGTAAACCTGAAATAGTATTCGAATCGAAACGATGGATAATAGATGGCAAAACTGTACTCGAAGTTATCATCCCGAAAGGTTTAAACTTTCCATATTTTGCCCAGACAGAGCCGAATAAATGGTTGGCATATATCCGGGTAAAGGATGAAAACATTTTAGCTACGGCTGTTCATATGAAGGTTTGGAAAAACAAGACTCACGACAGAGGTATGTTAATGGGATACAGTGAGAAAGTGAAGAAACTATTGGAATATCTCGAATTCAATCAATCAATCTCAATCTCAAAGTTCTGCAGAACAGCATTTCTTCCAAAAAGTGCTGCAGAGAATATTTTAGCCGATTTAATTTATTTTGGATTGATTGAAGCTGTTTACAAAGACCATCATTTTATCTATTGCTTAAAAAGTAAGAATCGGTCGTAACCTTCCCAGTCAAACTTTAAGCCGGCAGTACCAGCCTAACGTGTGTTAATCGAATCACCTTCAATTTTTTATAGTTCATTGCAAGCTTTTTACAGCTTACTGAAGAAGATTAATCATCACAATTGGAGGATTAATTCCGAAATAAAAGACCAACGCTAAAAGAAAATATTGAGAATAGGTTTCTGAAGGATTTGGTTTTTCTTCAGCAGGAAGTAAATCTTTTTTTTGATTAAATAATATGAACAAAAAGTTTTTGGCTAAACTTAAATAGCAATTGAAAGAAAGAACAATGCTAAGACAAAAATGAAGAAGTGAGCTGAGGTAACCAGGGCTTTAAATATCCAAAATTTAGTTACAAATAATCATAATGGAGGCATTAAGAGGTAGGCTACTGAAACAATAATTAGAATTAAACCTAACCCGCGCCATTATTTTATTCATTATTTTTGATCTCGCAGATTGACGCAGATTACTCAGTTTCTTTGTCGAATTTGCTGCAAAAAGTAAAAAATAAGAGATAATTTTTTACTTTTGCAGTCACTAAATTGCAATTCCGTGAGTAAAAATTAATGTAAGTAACTCTTTTCAAACGGTTTGCAATTCTTAATTTGTTGTCCGACAAGAAACCTTCTAATGACAACATAAAAAACTATAAAGACTTTACATTATTTACCAATGATGATGAATGCTATATTATTTCTTATTATTTTATCTCTCTCATTCCTGGTGTTTTTTATCACCAAATATTTAAAATATTATTATACCTTGTTTTTACTTACGAGTGGTATAATTTTAACTTCTGTATGGTGTTTTGGAGTGCTTACCGGGAATAATCAACAACTTGATATACAGTTATATTTATCGCTTTTTCAAAGAAATTTTATTTTAACAATAGACAGCCTTTCAGCATTTTTTATAGTTGTGGTTAACATAACCGTTTTTACAGGTTTCCTTTATGCCAGAGGATACCTTCAACCATATTATCAAAGCAAAAATGCTTTACGTTTTTCGATACATTACTTCTCATACCTTTGGCTTTATCTTTCGATGATAATGGTAGTGATGATACGTGACGGATTATCTTTTCTGATTGTTTGGGAGATAATGGCTTTATCATCGTTCCTTCTTGTGATTTTTGACGCAGAAGATCGTACCATTTTGAAAACAGGCATCAGTTACCTGATACAGATGCATGTAGGCATGTTTTTTATCTTAATAGCTTTTTTATTGGTCGACAAGGCTACGGGGCAAATGAGTTTTGATGCGCTAAAGCTTTATTTCTCAAACCATTCTAATTTGTTGCTTTTTATTCTGTTCTTTATCGGTTTTGGCATAAAGGCTGGTTTTATTCCAATGCATACATGGCTGCTGCAGGCACACCCGGCAGCTCCATCGCACGTATCTGGCGTAATGTCAGGGGTTATGATAAAAATGGGCATTTATGGTATTCTGCGGGTGCTTATGTCGGTTCAAAATGATTTGATTTTAATAGGCCTGATTATACTATCAATTTCTCTGGTATCTGGTGTGCTTGGTGTAATGATGGCTATCGTTCAACATGATCTTAAACGATTACTGGCGTACCACAGCATTGAAAATATAGGTATCATCGGCATAGGAATTGGTTTGGGGGTGATTGGCCTCGCAACAAATAATACAGCTTTAACTCTGCTGGGTTTTAGCGGGGGCTTGCTTCATGTGATGAATCATTCTCTATTCAAATCGCTTCTTTTTTTTAATGCAGGCTCGGTATATAAAGCCACACATACACGAAACATTGAACAACTCGGGGGGTTGATGAAGAAAATGCCTTATACGGCAGTTCTCTTTTTAATTGGTTCTTTGGCTATCTGCGGCTTGCCTCCATTCAATGGTTTTATTTCAGAATACCTCATTTACCTGGGAATGTTTAAAAGCCTGTCCGCAGCCAATCTATATCAATCAATCCTTATTTTAGGAACTATTGTCGGCCTTGTACTTATTGGCGGACTGGCAATTTTTTGTTTTACAAAAGCTTTCGGAATTGTATTTCTTGGAGAACCACGCTCAGAAAAAGCTCTAATGGCCAAAGAAGTTGGGAAAGATATGATTTTCCCTCAATACATTACTATAGCTTTTATAGTACTTATCGGATTGGCATCAGTCTATTTTGTAAAACCTGTTTTTAACATAGTAACTCAGGCGTTCGGATTACCTGATATTTCTATGGCAGCAGATTCTACTGTAAATAACCTCACTCAAATAAGTATTCTGAGTGGGATATTTATTTTTACAATTATTATTTTGCTCGTTTACAGGCATTTTCATCTTAAAACTAAACAAATTGACGTTGGGCCGACATGGGGCTGCGGTTATACCGCCGGCACCTGTAAACAACAATATACTGCAACATCATATGCTTATAATTATAATCATCTCGCAAAGCCTCTCCTCCAGACAAAGAAATTAATGACTGACATTCGTGAAGATGAAATATTTCCCGGGAAAAGAACTTTCATCTCGCATAGTGACGATATTTTTAAAAAGCATCTTATAGATAAACCGATAGATTGGTTTTCAGGCCTTCTGAAAAAGATTGCAGTTATGCAGACAGGACAGATTCAGCATTACATATTATATGCATTTGTCTTTATGCTACTTGTTTTTTTATTAACTTATTTTAACCTTATCTGAACATGATAGGATTTGTTTTGATTTTAATTGCAGCATTTTTTTTCCCTGGTCTGATATTGCGAACAAAAAGTATTGCCTCAGGACGCAAAGGGCCTGGAATATTGCAGCCTGTTAAAGATATCGGAGTGCTGATGAGGAAAGGCAGCGTATTCAGTAAAACCACAGGGCTGGTATTTCAGATTGCTCCGGTTGTTACCTTGTCAAGTATTCTTTGTGCTTTACTGGTGATACCTTTTGCATATCAGAATGCTGTTATATCATTTGAAGGTGATTTTGTTTTTTTCTCTTACCTGCTTGCATTTGGAAGGTTTTTTGCAATTATTGCCGCACTTGATACTGGTAGCAGTTTCGAGGGAATGGGAGCAAATCGCGAGGCATTTTTCTCAATGCTTATGGAACCTGCATTTTTTATTTTGCTGGCCACTTTTGCCATGTTTACCGGTTATACTTCTTTCTCGGATATTTTTAGTCACTTTTTCATCACAGAGAATCATTATATGTTGATATATAGTATTATAGGCTTTTTCCTGTTTGTTCAAATTACCATGGTCGAAAACAGCAGGCTCCCGGTTGATGATCCAAAAACGCATCTCGAGCTCACCATGATTCATGAGGTTATGATACTGGATAACAGTGGTTTCGATAAAGCATTGATTCATATTGGTTCGTACCTGAAATTTGCAATTTATGGTGCTTTGATGTATAATGTTATAGTGCCTGCTGGATGGAACATATTTCTGCAGACTGTTTTGTTTTTGGCAGTTCAGGTGGCGTTTGCAATAATCATAGGTCTTATAGAATCGTTCAGGGCTCGGAACAAAATGAACAAAAATCCCAAATTCATTCTGACCATCTCAGCAATTGCATGGATAGCTTTTGTGGTAATTTTAATATTAACCGACAAATTAATTTAATAACAAAATATGGTAAATTATCTGATAGTATTGTTTGCAATAACTCTTATGTATTTTTCATCCGCAGAGCGATTAATTATATATATCAGGCTTATTGGAATTCAGGGGTTATTACTGTGTGGTATTGCTATATTCGAGCTTAAAGAAATAAATAGTGCAAATCTGCTATTTATTGCTTCGGAGACATTGATTTTTAAGACTATTTTAATACCATATCTACTGTTCAGGATTGTTAACCGTTCTGCTGTATCTAAAGTGTCCCGACTCGCAATGCCAGGGTTTTATTTACTCATATTATCAATTTTCGCATTATTGATAAGTGTTATTTTGGCAAATTCCCTGATAAATCCTTATATCAATACTATATACATGACCATAGCTCTTTTTACTTTATTTACCGGTTTGTTGCTTATTGTAACCCATAAACTGATAATCTCGCATTTGATAGGCTTTTTAATTATTGAGAACTCGGTTTTTATGTTTTCACTTGCTGTTGGAAATGAAATGCCGATGCTTATCAATATTGGAATATTGCTTGACATTTTTGCAGGAGTATTAATTCTTGGTTTTTTTGGATTACGACTTAAATCGCACACTAACGAATTGACCATGTTAAAAGATTAAAAAATGACACTTTTATTATTTTTTATCATTTCAGCATTAATGAGTATGTCAATAGTTTTACTTAAAAGCAAAACTATTACTAAGGTCATAGCAATAGGGTACGCCTTAATACACATTTGGTTTACAATATATTGCTGGACCAATTTAAACAAAACCGAACTGAGCTATTTCACTTATAACAGCGCCGGTGTGTTGTTGCTTTCAGTTTTATCATTTTTAACTATTCCAACTGTTTATCATGGATTTATTTATGCAGCCGGTGACGATGTAAAAAAATATAATATTTACCATGCTGCCCTGATTGGTTTAATGACTTTTATGTCGGGTGCATATCTGGCAAATGGAATGACTGTATTATGGATTTTTGTCGAAGCTACCACATTGGCTGTTGCAGCCCTGATATATCACGACCGGACTGAAATGGCTCTTGAAGCCACATGGAAATATGTTTTTATCTGCTCAACCGGGATTGCTTTAGCTTATTTAGGTATATTATTCTTAGGATTTATATATGGCCGGGGGGATGCCGCCAACCTTTCTTTTGCTTCTTTTGCGAATATTATTAATAATGCCAACCCACTCTATCTCAAAATTGCTTTTGTATTTGTATTAATCGGCTTCAGCACCAAGATGGGGCTTTTCCCCATGCACACTGTTACCATTGATGCACATTCTGTAGCGCCGCCTCCAATCAGCGCATTAATTTCCACAACATTGATGAATGTCGGTTTCCTGGCTATTTTTCGTGTTTATACGTTGTTTTCTTCATCATCTATTTTGCCCTTTATGAATCACGTTCTTATCCTTGCAGGAATATTGTCTTTGTTAATTGCTTCAGGATACATGCTTAAAGCAAAACACCTTAAGCGTATGCTTGCATATTCAAGTCTTGAAAACATGGGCTTAGTAGCGATAGCTGTTGGTGTCGGGGGTGTTGGTTATTATGCAGCGCTGCTTCTGTTAGTGTTACATTCACTGACAAAATCAAGTCTTTTTTATCAAATGGGGCAATTGTCACGGGTACTTCATACGTTTAAATTAGATGAATGCGGCAGATATATGAAATTATATCCGGCAGGCGCCTTAGTCCTTATCATAGGAATGATTTGCATTCTTGCCATTCCGCCATCAGGATTGTTTATTACGGAGTTTTTGATATTTAAAGGGTTGGTTTTCAATGACCAATGGTTCGTCCTGATTATTGCAATTTTGCTGCTTTGCTTTGTAATCTATGCTATGAGCACCAGGATAATGCACATTATCTTTTCCGACCCCAGAAATGTTGATAGTCTGAGACCATCAGATAAAGTTAACCCCGTTGAAACCATTAGCCAATTTGTACTTCTCGGAGTAGTGATTATTATGTGCTTTTATCAACCGCCCTTTTTGGTCGATCTGATAAATCAAAGCCTTGCCTTATTACCTAAATAGAAATTATGATGAATCAACTATATTCAGAAATAAAAAATAATTCATTCCCGCTTGATCTTAGAGAAATACAGGTTTTAAAATATAATGTTTTTTATGATCAGATATCTGATTTTCTGAAAGACGAAGCAAAGCATTGCGTAGCCTATTATGGACTTGAGAAATCAGCTAATCTGAAATTTTATTGTTGTATTGCTGATGACAATAATAACAGTATTACAGTGTTTGCTCACGAGATTAATAAGGATAAACCTGTATTGAAATCATTAACTCCGGTTTGCTCCCAGCTTCATATTTTTGAGCGTGAGATTCATGAAAATTTTGGAGTGGAATTCGAAGGACACCCATGGTTGAAGCCGGTTAGATACTCGCATGATCGTTCAGACAAGTCAAAGATTATGGATAATTATTCTTTCTATGAGATTGAGAGCGAAGAGTTGCACGAGGTGGGAGTAGGTCCAATACACGCAGGTGTGATTGAACCAGGTCACTTTAGGTTTATCTGCAACGGGGAAAAGGTTTTACACCTCGAAATTCAATTTGGGTATCAGCACCGTGGTATTGAAAAATTATTTATAGAAAAAAACGATGCATTACAAAGATGTGTTCTTTCAGAAAGTATTGCCGGAGATACTTCAGTTGGACATGCACTGGCTCATTCACAGCTTATTGAATCATTAGCTGATATTCAGGTCAGCGAAGCATTACAGATCGAAAGGTGCATCGCTTTGGAAATGGAAAGGCTTGCCATTCACATTGGCGACACTGCTGCTTTATGCGGCGATGTAGCTTACCAGCTTGGACAAGTTGTTTGCGAAGCGCTCAGAACTACAATAATAAATACTACTCAATTTTGGTGCGGAAATCGCTTTGGGAAAGGATTAATTCGCCCCGGAGGCAGTAATTATACCCTGAGTAATAATATTGTAGACGAGATGCTCAGAGTACTTGATGATACAGGCAGACGATATTCTGAAGTAACTGATCTTATTTATTACCTACCAAGTGTTCTTGGCCGTTTTGATGATATCGGGATCCTTACAAGACAACAAGCTTTAAGCCTGGGTGCCGTTGGAATGACTGCCCGTACCTGCGGTATTTTACGTGATATTCGTAAAACACATCCTTTTCAATACTATAAAAACTATCCGGTTCGACCGATAATTCTTGAAACAGGCGATGTTCTTGCACGCGCTATGGAGCGTAATCTTGAAGCATGTGAATCGGTGAAAATTATTCGTGAACTTATTGAGATATGGCGACAAAAAATTAAAGACATCAAGAAGCCTGTTTATGATTATAACTTAAAGCCAAACAGTTTTGCAATCTCGATGGTCGAAGGATGGAGAGGTGAAATTTGTCACAGCGCTATCACTGATAATAATGGAAATATTGCACATTACAAAGTCAAAGATCCTTCAATGCATAATTGGATGGCTTTAGCTTTGACAGTGCGCAATCAGGAAATATCGGATTTCCCGGTGTGTAATAAGAGCTTTAACCTGTCGTATTGCGGAAACGATTTATAATCTTATACAGTAAGTGAACTACTATGTTTAAAGAGATAAAAGTCCTGAAGAGTCACGGTAGACAATATGTCAAAAACCTTCGTACGCAGCCTGTTTCAGCGTTGTTCAGAGGGAGGCCGGTCATTTCAGGTGATATAACAAAAGATGAAATCAAAACTGTCTCAGCCGTCTGCCCGGTAATGGCCATTGATGGTAAATCAGGATCTATAGATATGGGCAGATGTGTTTTCTGTAAAGAATGTTCGTTCCTGCTCCCCGAAAAGATCAGGTTCACAAATGATTACAGGATATCATCCAATGTGAGGGAAGCACTTATAATCAAACCGGGTTCTGAAACTCCCGTACGACTTGATGAAAACAGGGTCAGAAAAGAGATAAGAAGGCTTTTTAAAAGCGCATTGAAGCTGCGTCAGGTATGTGCCGGGGGAGATAATTCTTGTGAAATGGAACTTGCTGCCACCGGGAATGTGAATTTTGACTTAGGCCGCTACGGGATTGAATTTGTTGCATCACCCCGTCATGCAGATGGAATTGTAATAACAGGACCCATCTCTGAGAATATGGCTGAACCGCTTGAGATCACTTATAAAGCAACCCCTTCACCTAAAATCATTATTCTTGCAGGTACTGATGCTATAAGCGGAGGTATTTTTGAAGGGAGTCCTGCTTTGAACAGAAAATTTATTAAGGAAAATCATATCGATCTTTTTGTTCCGGGTAATCCGATCCATCCATTAACTTTCATAAATGGAATTCTTGATCTTCTTGGTATAAAATAACACAAACACTTCTTATTTGTCCCTTGCCTGTAACCTGTTGCCTGTTGCCTTCCTTTTGTCTTTATACTTTTGTCTTTTGTCTTTTAATACCCCGCCGCCTGTCCGTCTTTTCTTGATTCAGAGGCTCCGAACCATACTTTGTTTTTATCATCCCACATAATAGCCTGATAACCACCGTATCCACCAAGGTCCCATTGTATTGTATGGCCCATAGACATCAGTTTTTGGATGACTTCTGTACGGAAACCACTTTCAAGAAGTAGAATACCTCCATTAGTCATCTGCTGACCGGTTGGCTCAGATGATCCTATATGATGCATCCTGGGAGCATCCCCTGCTTCCTGAAGATTCATTTTAAAATCAATGAGGTTAACAACAATCTGGACATGCCCTTGTGGTTGCATATCACCCCCCATCACTCCAAAGCTGATCCATGGTTTTTTGTTTTTTGTGATAAATGCCGGTATTATAGTATGAAATGGTCTTTTACCAGGAGCATATACATTATAATGACCTTCTTCCAGACTGAACATCTCACCCCTGTCCTGCAGAACAAAACCCAGTCCGGTCGGACACATACCTGATCCCATTCCCCTGTAATTGCTCTGGATGAGTGAGACCATATTGCCATATTTATCTGCAACTGTAAGGTATATAGTATTCCCGCCTTCAATTCTACCCGGATCATAGATTTTTGCAGCTTTATCGCGATCAATAAGCTTGCGCCTTTCAGCGGCATATTTCTTTGAGAGAAGTTGAGCAATCGGTAATTTATTGAAGAAAGGATCGGCATAATATTTAGCCCGATCTTCGAAGGCAAGTTTTTTAGCCTCTGTGAAAACATGAATATAATCAGCTGAACCAAAGCCCATTGCAGCAATATCATATCCCTCGAGTATATTCAACATCTGAAGAGCTGCAATTCCCTGGCCGTTTGGCGGAAGCTCCCAAACCTCATAGCCACGGTAAGTTGTACTGATTGGCTCAACCCACTCAGAATGGTGACGGTACATATCATCATATGTAAGGAACCCTCCCTGTTTTTTCATAAATGAAGCTATATCTTTGGCTATGGACCCTTTGTAGAATTCATATCTTCCTCCTTTTACAATTTTTTCCAGAGTGTTAGCTAACAGAGGGTTTTTAAAGATTTCACCTTTTGTTGGTGTCTTACCCTGAGGCATATAAACCTCTTTTATATTCGGATATTCTTTTAAGATATCAGTCCCTTGTTTGAGGGCAAATGCAATAACCTCTGTAACGGGGAATCCCTCCCGGGCATATGTAATTGCCGGTTGGAGAATATCCTTCATTGGAAGATGGCCGAACATGTCATGCATTTCAAACCATGCGTCAACACAACCGGGAACTGAAACAGGCAGAGGACCGTACGATGGAACAAACTCATATCCGTTTTCTTTAAAATATGAAAGTTTAAGAGAACGTGGAGATCTTCCGCTTCCGTTCAACCCATATAATTTCCCTTTATCAGCGCTCCAGATTATTGCAAACAGATCTCCTCCAACACCGGCTCCGGTAGGTTCAACAACTCCCAGAACTGCATCAGCAGCTATTGCCGCATCAATCGCCGTTCCACCTTTTTTCAGAATATCCAGTGCAACCTGAGTTGCCAGTGGCTGACTTGTTGCAGCCATTCCATTGCGGGCGATTACCTCGGACCTTGTGGCAAAATCGTGTCCGGTAATTCTATCCTGGGAAAACGTGGTTACAGGTATTAAAACGGCAAACATTAAAGAAGTAATTCTTCTCATTGCAATATCATTTAGTAATGCAAAGGTAAAAAACCGGACTTACTATTTTGCCATTGCCTGTGCTTTTAATTCAGCCGGCATTTTCTCAATAGCATATCTTAATGAAGTTCTGGGCATTGTAGCTTTTTTGCTCATAATATAATTGAATATATCTTCCTGATGTGCCTGGCTTGCAGCCTTGAGCATCCATCCATACCCTTTTTGTACCATATCGTCTTTATCAGAATGCAGAATATCCGCTATCAATAAAATATCATTCAGGAATTTTCCATTTCTTGCCGGTATTATAAGGGATACTGCTGAAGCCCGTTTTACCCAGCGGTTATGCGATTTAGCCCATTTTTTCAATCCAGATAAATATTCGGGGTACATTTCTATAAAGGTTCCGATAGTGTGATTACAAAGCGTATCACACGATGCCCAGTTTCCAATATAAGAATTCACCCATTTTTCAAAAACATCAAAATCCATCGTCTCATATTGTCTGTGTACATTAAATGCCCAGTTGCAGGCTACAAATGACTCTTCCATATAGCCCGACTTCCATAATTCATCACATAAAGAAAAAATATGTGATTTGCTTTTATCACCGACAGTTGCAAAATGTACTTTGCTTATCCGGCTTACATCAGCCGATTTTATTCCATACAATTTAACTCCTTCCTTAAAGTATCGTTCGCCTGATACCCTGGTCTTTTCATCAGCATTACGAATCAATTCCTGTCTTATGGTTTCGATAATTTTGTCCATGGTAATATTATTTTTTACTACAAAGTACTTGCAGCCAGTTCCATATTTTTAATACATTTCGACCTTTACATAAAATCTTTGCGATCTTTGCATCTACATTCAACTCAACGACTATGACTAAGGACGATTTTAAATATTTTGTTGACCAGTTTGAGGATATGAGGGTACTAAGGTATAAACTTCCCGGGTTCGAATCACTTACTCTTCAGCAAAAAAAAATCATATATTATCTGAGTCAGGCAGCCCTTTCAGGAAGAGATATTTTATGGGATCAGAATTTCAGGTTTAATATAGAAATCAGGAAGACCATTGAAGCTATATTGGAATTCTATCCGGGTGATAAAACTTCTGATGAATACAAAACCTTTCTGATTTATGCAAAGAGGATGTTATTTGCAAATGGAATTCATCATCATTATTCGAATGATAAATTAAAACCTGGATTTAGCAGGAGTTATTTTGCCAAGCTGATAAAAGAAATTGACAAAAATAACCTTACTCTGACAAATGGTCAGACTGTAGATGAACTTATATCCTTTCTTTCCCCGATTATTTTTGATGAAAAGCTGTTTGGACGAAAAGTGGAACAGAGAGCAGGTGCTGATATAGTTGCAGAATCAGCGATTAATCTGTATGAAGATGTAAATCAGAAAGAAGTTGAAGCTTTCTATGCCGGGAAAATTGATCCAAATGACCCTCATCCCATTTCACCTGGTCTGAATTCAAAAGTTGCAAAAAAGAATGGTAAGGTTGCCGAGGAAGTTTACAGATCAGGAGGCCTTTATGGAACTGCAATTGATCAGATTATTATGTGGCTTGAAAAAGCATTAATTGTTGCAGAATCAGATATCCGGAAGGAAGAGATAAGACTCCTTATTGACTTCTACAGAACAGGTGATCTTAAGATATGGGATGATTTTAATGTGTTCTGGGCCCGGGATAACGATTCTGAAGTGGATTATATTAATGGCTTTATTGAAACTTATAGTGATCCTTTGGGCTTGAAAGCTACATGGGAATCAGTAGTTGATTATATCGATACTGAAGCCACTAAGCGGACCCGGATAATTACAGCTAACGCCCAGTGGTTTGAGGACAATTCTCCCATTCAACCCCAATACAAGAAAGAAAAAGTTACCGGTGTAGCTGCAAAAGTTATTAATATTGCCATGCTGGGTGGCGACTGTTATCCGGTTTCGCCGCTTGGAATTAATCTTCCGAATGCAAATTGGATCAGGAAAGAGATTGGATCAAAATCAGTTACGCTGGCCAATATCTCCGATGCGTATGAAATCACTTCACAGGGAAATGGTTTCCTTGAAGAATTTGCTTCAGATCAGGCTGAAGTTGACCGTATAAAAAAATACGGATCATTATCCGATGCGTTACATACCGATCTCCATGAATGTGTGGGGCACGCAAGCGGAAAGCTGAGAGATGGTACCGACCCTAATGCCCTTAAAAACTATGCTTCTCCTCTCGAGGAAGCCAGGGCAGATCTTTTTGCCTTGTATTACATTATGGATCCGAAAATGATAGAACTCGGTCTGCTTCCGGATGAGGATGCTGCGAAAGCTTCATATGATACATATCT
>OCZT010002229.1_pt1 | contig 20077 bp, 19 predicted proteins | sample 1539031 | NCBI WGS metagenome assembly OCZT01 (sample SAMEA3539308, study PRJEB22396) | soil metagenome | biome: tundra; feature: field; material: soil | place: USA | collected 2010-05 | depth 0.15 m | reverse complement strand
CGAACGACCGGTCGCCGGCCCTGAGCTCCTCCGCAGCCCCGGAACTGGCCGCCCAGGCGACCCTCACGGGGTCACCGGGGCGGAGGTTCAAAAGGGCTGCGGCGCTCATTCCCCTGCCCGCTATCTCCAGATGGTCGGCGCTGTTCCAGAGCATCGCGAAGTCGCCCTCGATCTCCCCGTAGGTGCGCACCAGAGAGGAGATCACCCTCCCGTTGCTCAGGGACACGCTGGCCGGCAGCGGCGCGTACCAAGGGGTCTTGGAGATGGTGAGGATGACGTTGCCGAAGTGGTCCACGACCAAGACCCGGGCCGTGCTGCCGGCGCTGTCGCCCTGGGGCAGAAACGCACTCATCAGCCTAGGGCTGGGGATCCGTGGACCCAGGTCTTCGAAGCGGGCGGTGCCGGCCGCCAGGCGGGCGGCCAGCGGTCCGATCACATCACGGCCGTGGAAGGTGTTGCTGATCCGCTTCGGATCGAGGCCGCTGGTGTCGATCCGCACCGCCATCCGGTCCTGCCCGCGGGTCCACAGGAAGTGCAACAGACCGTTGTCCGGGGCGACCACCAGCTGCCGGTCGACCCGGGCCGCAACCAGGGGGCGGTCAGTTCCCACTCCGGGATCCACCACCACGCAGTGGACCGTGCCGGGGGGGAACGCCGGAGCCGACGCGGCCAGCCAGTACGCTCCGGCGCCGATGTCGTGGGGAGGGACCCCGTGGGTGATGGTCACCACCCGCAGCTGGGGAGCCACCCGCGCGATCGCCCCCTGGAGCGCCCCGGCGTACCCGTCGGCCGAGCCAAAGTCGGTAAGCAAAGTGAGGATCGCGGCCATGGTTCGGCGCCATTGTCACCTATGGCCAAGGCTGAACTCCCCCGACCCTGTGCCCTTCACCCAACTGCGAACGGGCACGACGGCGCGGCCCCGGCCCGGCTATTTGCTGATCGTGATCTCGATGGAGACCCGGGCGCTCGAATGCGGAACTCGCAGAATGACCTCGTAGGCCCCGGCAGAGAGCCGTGCAGCGGTCCTTGAGGCGGCGGGAGTCGCCAGCTTGGTCCCCCGGAGCACCCCGATGCTCTTTCCGGTCCAGGTGACCTCGTACGAGCCTTTGACCGGCGCCGAATTGCCGGAGCTGGGCGGCTGCGGGACCGCCGCGATGGAGAGGCCAGCCGCCGAGGGGCCCGTGATCGTCGCTGCCGGAGGGCAGGCTACCCCGGTCTCCGAGACCGTGAACCGGGCGCTCTGGCCCGGCCTGAGGGTCGCTTGAGCTGGCGTCACGGTCAGCTGGATCGCCGCGGCCCCACAGCTGGCGGGGATCACCGGGGCGACCTCAGCCGCGTGAGCGCCCCCACCGCTCGCCGGCGGCGGAATCATCACCAGGTACTGCCGGCCACGGGGAGCCTGGTTGTTCTGGGAAATGGCCAATGGAAGCACCACCGCCAACGCGATCGCCGCCACCGCAACCCCCACCAGCGCACCTCGGTGCTGGGCGATCGGCGGCCAGGCACCCAGCCAGCGCCGCCACCGGCGAGGAGGCGTTGCCAGCATCCGGTGCTTCAGCTCCTCGCGGAACTCTGAGTGCAGCCGCATCTCCGCCAGGGAGCGGCGCAGCTCCCCGCCTAGCTCCTCGATCAGTCGGTCGTCGGGATCCATATCTGGCGCAGTGCCTCCAAGGCGCGGCTGAGGCGGGACTTGACCGTTCCGTCGGCCACCTTCAGAGCGCGGGCGGTCTCCTCTACGGAGAGGTCGAGATAGACCCGCATCACGATCACCTCCCGCTGGTCGAAGGGGAGCTGGTCCAGGGCCCGCCGCAGGTCGGTCGAGAGGGCCAGATCGGCATAGGGGTCCCCAGCGGCGAGGTCCGCTGGAATCGTGTCGGTGGGCACGGGAACCCGGTGGCGCAGACGGGAACGGGCGGTGTTGGCGACGATGGTCATCAACCAGGCGCGCTCGGCCCGAGGGTCGCGCAGGCTGAAGCGCGCCCGCCAGGCGCTGATGAAGGCGTCTTGGACGCAGTCCTCGGCCAGGCCTCGGTCGCGCAGGAACAGGTAGGCGGTGCGCAAGGCGAGATCCCCATAGAGGCCGACCCAGCGCTCGGCCAATTCATCCGCTACGGGATCAGGACGCTTCGAAGCCACCGGGAGGTTCCTCCAATCGCCCGCCGATTCGGCCAGGTGGCAGGGGGTCCGGGGAGTTTAGCGCCGGAATTCCCGGACGCCGCTCAAAAAGAAGAGGCGGGGCAGCCCTTGGGCCACCCCGCCTCAGAACGCTTCCAGCCAGCGGGCCGGGGTTGTTCTTAGTACTCGGGCATCGCGGGAGCCGCAGCTCCCTTCTTCTCCGGGAGGTCGGTGATGAGCGCCTCGGTGGTCAGCAGCAGTCCCGCGATCGAGGCCGCATTCTGGACCGCCGACCTGGTCACCTTGGCCGGGTCGATGATCCCCGCCTTGACCATGTCCACAAACTCACCGGTCGCCGCGTTGTAGCCGTGGCCGACGGGCAGGCTGCGGACTCGCTCCACCACCACCGAGCCCTCGGCTCCGGCATTGTTGGCGATCTGGCGGGCGGGCTCCTCAAGAGCCCGGCGGACGATGGTCACGCCGATCTGCTCGTCGCCTTCCAGCTTGACCTTGTCGAGCGCCTTCTGGGCCAGCAGCAGCACCGTGCCGCCGCCGGGAACTATCCCTTCCTCGACCGCCGCCCGGGTAGCGGACACCGCGTCCTCCATCCGGTGCTTGCGCTCCTTGAGCTCGGTCTCGGTGGCGGCTCCCACCTTGATCACGGCCACGCCTCCCGCCAGCTTGGCGAGCCGCTCCTGGAGCTTCTCTTTGTCCCAGTCGCTGGTGGACTTGTCGATCTCGGCCTTGATCTGCTCGATCCGGCCCTTGATGGCATCCTTGCTGCCGGCGCCCTCGACGATGGTGGTGTCATCCTTGGTCACCTTGACCCGGCGGGCGCGACCCAGCTGGTCCAGCTGGACCGAGTCCAGCTTGAGGCCGAGTTCCTCGCTGATCACGGCGCCCCCGGTGAGGACCGAGATGTCCTGAAGCATGGCCTTGCGGCGGTCTCCGAACCCGGGGGCCTTGACCGCCACCGCGGTGAAGATGCCCCGAATCTTGTTGACGATCAGGGTGGCCAGCGCCTCGCCGTCGACGTCCTCGGCCACGATCAGGAGCGGCTTGCCGCTCTGGTGGATCTTCTCCACCACCGGCAGAAGGTCGGCGATCGCCGAGATCTTGCGGTCAGTGATGAGGATGTAGGGATCCTCCAGGACCGCCTCCATCGCCTGGGCGTTGGTGACCATGTAGGGGCTGACGTAGCCCTTGTCGAACTGCATTCCCTCGACCAGCTCCAGCTCGGTCTCGATGCCCTTCGACTCCTCGACCGTGATCACGCCGTCCTTACCTACCTTCTCCATGGCGTCGGCCACGGTCTCCCCGATGGCGGGGTCGGCGGCCGAGATCGAGGCGACCTGGGCGATCTTCTCCCGCTCGCTGATCGAGACCGAGTGCTTCTTGATCTCGTCGACCACCGCGTCAACGGCCTTCTTGATCCCGGTCTTGACCTGGACCGGGTTGGCGCCGTGGGTCACGTGGCGGAGCCCTTCGTGGATCATGGCCGAGGCCAGCACGGTGGCGGTGGTGGTGCCATCTCCGGCGATGTCGTTGGTCTTGCTGGCCACTTCCTTGAGGAGTTGGGCGCCCATGTTCTCGAAGGGGTCCTCGAGCTCGATCTCCTTGGCGATCGTCACACCGTCATTGGTGATCGTGGGGCTGCCGAACTTCTTGTCCAGAACCACGTTGCGGCCTTTGGGGCCGATGGTGATCCGGACCGCGTCCGCGACCTTATCAACGCCCCGCTTCAGGGCTGACTGGGCCTCCGTATCGAATAGCAGTTGTTTGGGCATTTGTCTCTCCTGTTGTCCCCATCCAGACAGCTGAGGTTGCGAGGCTCATGTTAGCACTCAAGCACCCCGAGTGCTAGCAGCCGCTACCGGCAAGTGCCAGGGCCAAAGACGCCGCCGGGCCGCCTCCGCGATCATGGGTGGGTGGAGGAGGAAAGGGGTCTGGGGGGGACAGCTTTCGAGCCGGTCTCAGGGCAGGAGGCAGTCGAGCAAGTCCGACGGTTCCTGCTGGCCCAGGGCTGGGCCGGACTTCCGGCGGGAGACCACCTGGGGAAGCTCGCCGACCAGGGGGTGAGGCCGGAGCAGGTGCTCTGGTGGGTGCCGGGTCCGGCGGCCGAGGCGCGGGCAGTGGCCCTGCTGCACGAGGGCCTGCTCGGGCTGCTGCTGTCCTCCAGCGACGAGCGCCCGGCCGCCCGGGCGCTGCTCGAAGGTCACCGTTCTCAATTCCAGCGGATCTCGGTCCTGGAAGGCCAGGTGGACTTCTCCGGGTTGGACGAGTTCGTCCTTCATCGCCGCGAGTTGGCGGTGGCCCCGGAGCTCCGGGTCCCCGAGGTTTCTCTCCCGGAGACCCGGCCGGCCCAAAGCAAGGACATCGACCAGATCCACCACGTCTACGAGCACGTCAGCTGGATGCGGCAGGACAGCGCCGAGGCCTGGCGGGAGCGGCTGCAGCGGCAGCGATGCTGGGTGGCGGAGCTGGCCGGCCAGGTGGTCGCGGTCGCCCGCTGGACCATGTCCTTCGGGCCGTGGGTGGAGATCGGGGGGGTGGCGACCGATCCGGAGTACCGGCGATGCGGCGCCGCCACAGCGGTGACGCTGGCCGCCGCCACGGCCGCTCTGGCCGAGGGCCGACTGGCTTGCCTGCGCTACGGCGACCCCGCGCTGGCGTCCCTCTATCACCCGCTGGGCTTTGAGCATGTCGGCCGGGAGCTGGTGTTCTACCGGGGTAGCTGATCCAGCCTCGACGTATGATCGTTCCATGCCCGACCTCAAGTCGGTCCTGGCCTGGTCAGCGGTCGCGGCCGGGGTGGCCATCGCGGCGGAGCGGCGGCTCTCCAAGTCTCTGGCAGACCCGGAGGCGCCGGTCCTCGACTGGGAACTGGTCCGTCGGATCGCCTACTCTCGCTGCGGGGGTGACGGCCTGGCCGAAGTCGAGGAGGCCGGCCGGGACTACGACCCGTTGGTCGCCGAGCTGGTCCCCATGCTGGCGGAGGCCTGCAACACCAGCCAGCAAGAGGCGACCTTCGGCCGGGTGAGGGTGGTCGGGCGGCACGGGTTCATCGACCAGAACCTCGCCATGATGCGGCGCATGCTGCGCCCAATCGAGGAGCGGCAGGCCGGCTGGGGGTCCTTGCGCCCCAGCCCGCTGATGCGCGTTCCCACCAGCTTGTACGTCGGCACCCTGCTCGGCTTCATGGCTAGGCGGGTCCTGGGCCAGTATGACCCGGTGCTCAGCCCTCCATCCGGAGGGGGCGGGCCGGTGGAGGGGACGGAGCCACTGCCCACCCCGGCCCTCCTGATCGTCGAGCCCAACGTCCGCCGATTCGCTGAGGCCTCGGAGCTACCGATCAATTCACTACGCCGCTGGCTCATGCTCCACGAGCTCACCCACGCCTGGCAGTTCGAGCTCCATCCCTGGCTCCGAGAGTACCTGGGCAAGATGATCGGCGAACTGAGTCGGGCCCCCGGCGGCGGCAAGGGTCTCGGCCTGGAGGAGTTGATGCAGGCAGCCCGCAGCATCCGGCCCCAACTGGTGCTGATCGGTCGGGTCCAGGCGGTCATGACCGTCCTCGAGGGCCACGGCAACTATGTGATGCGCGAGGCGGGGCGGCGCCACTTCCCCGACTTTGACACCCTGGATGAGGCCTTCCGGCGCCGCCACGATCCGCCCCAGGCGGCCGAGAGGCTGCTGCTGTGGATCTCGGGCGTCGCCTTCAAACTCCAGCAGTACCAGCAGGGGGAGCGCTTCCTGCGGGTGGTGGGCGAGGCGGCCGGCCAGGACGGTCTCGACCGCATCTGGTCGGGCTCGGACAGCCTCCCGGGGTGGTCTGAGGTGCGCCATCCCGAGCAGTGGCTGCGACGCACCGGTTTCAGTCAGGCGGGCCCTGAGGCGGGCACCGCTCGCTCCCAACCGTCCCCCGCCTAACCCGGCTCCGGCAACCGAGGCCTCGCGTGACGCCCCGAGTGGAGCAATCGCCGACCGGCGCGGCTACACTTCGCAGGTGAAACGTCTCGCGCGGGCGCCCGATGGCGTGAACTTCTCGCCTGCGTGCGTGGGCGCCCCACTGGAGCGTGTGTCATGAAGTCTCCTCAGCGTCGGTCCAGCTCACCATCGCCGGCCGCCCTCCTGCGCTCCGAGTTGGGCCGGCTGCTCGGGGCCCTTCGAGAATTGGCCCGGCCTCGGGGCCCGGGCCTGCGGCCCGCGCTGGTGCCGATCCCGGTCGGAGGACTTTCCCTGCCTCCGCGCGAGCTCCCGCTGGCCGCCCCGACGCTCTGGATGGCCTTCGGTCGGCGGAAGGACAGCAAGTCCGAGGACGACGCGGACGGTGGCGACGCGGAGGCGGCGGACGAGTCCAGCGAGGTGCCGGATGAGGACGGTGCCGACCGGGACCGACTGCCACCCATCCCGTCGGCGCTGGGGGCCGCAGAACGGAAGGCTGACTCGGATGAGGGAGTCACCTCCGAGGACGCCGCGACGGCTTGGGTGCCGCTCGACTCGACCGCCGAGGAGCCGGCCGCAGACGAGGCCGGTGCCGAGACTCCGGGAGAGGCTCTGCCGAAGGCCGATCTCCCAGCGTGGAGCATCCGCCCGTTCGACGGCCCGGGGGCCGCCCCCACCGACGGGTCTGGGGTCGAGGCGGAGGAGTCCACGCCCTGGGGGTCGGCCGGGACCGATGACGATGAGCCCGCGACCTTCACGCCTTCGGTGGTGGACCCCAAGGAAGAGCACTCCGAGGACCTGGCCTGGCTCCAATCAGGAAGTGCGGAGGCGACCGCACCCTGGGGGCTCGCCCATGACGCTCCGGCAGCGGAAGGGTCGGCGGCGATGGAGAGCTTCAGCACCACTCCGGCCGATCTTGAGGATGTTGAAGAGATCGAGCCTGAGACCCCGCAGGAGGAGGAGCTGGGTGGCGGCCCCGAGGGGCTGGACAGCTTCTCCGAGGTCCTGACGATTGCCGATGAGCCCTGGTCGACTCCGGCCGCGGTGGTGGAGGAGGCAGTGATTTTCCGCCCCTCCCAACCCAGCTCCATCGAGACTAGACCAGCTGAGGTGGCCGCCCTCCAGACCCGTTCCTTCCCCCTCCCCGAGGGTGAGATGGTCTTCCGCAACCTCCGGGCCGGTTTCACCGATCCCGCCCGGCTGCTGCGCCACCTGGCTGGCGAGGGACACACCGGGGTGCTCCACGTGCTCGGGGTGGACGGCAGCAACAGCTACGTCGTCCTAGTGGACGGCTACGTGGTCGCGGTGGCCACCGACCGCGAGGGCAGCATCACGACGACCAGCCGGATCGCCTTCCCCAACTTCCCCAACAGCCAGGACACGATCAACGTCATCACCTATCCCCGCCAGATCGCGAGGGGCCTGGGTCTGCTGCTGCACGCCCCCCTGCGCTTCGCGGGGCTGGGGGCGATGTTCGTCAACCTGGAGGGACTGCGCAGCTACCTCAGCAAGTACTCGTCCAGCGGCGGGCTGATCGTTCACGCCCAGGACGGCATCGGGGTTGCCCTCTTCGAGGACGGCAAGCTGGTCGGCGCCTACGCCAATGGCAACGCCCCGACCTCTGACCTGGGGCAGCTCCGCGAGCTGGTCAAGGACCTGGAGGCCGAGATCGACGTTAGGTTCGGCGGTCCCCAGGAGCTGGAGCCGACCCCGCTGGACACCTTGCTGTCCGGCTATCCCTTGTGACCGCTGGCCCGGGGCCAGCGGAGGGTGACGACCTAACCGACAGTCAGCGGCAGTTCTCCCAGGTAGCCGAGGCCTACCGCCAAAGTCCGACCCATGCCGACCCCGTTTCTCTGGCCCGTTTCATCGCTCTGGCCGAGCTGCGGCCCAACCACCGGGTTTTGGACGTGGCGACCGGAGCCGGGCACGTTGCTCTGGCCGCCGCCCCGCAGGTGCTGGAGGTGGTTGCCCTGGACATCACCCCCGAGATGCTCGACCAGGCCAAGCAGCTCGCCGCCGCACGGGAGATCCGTAACGTCACCTTCGTGGTCGGCAACGCGGAGCAGCTCCCCTTCCCGGCGGCCAGCTTTGACCGGGTGCTGGTTCGCTCCGCTCCCCATCACTTCAAGCAGCTGATCCCGGCGCTGGCCGAGGCCTACCGAGTGCTGCGCCCGGGTGGGGTGTTCGCCGTCAGCGACTGCTCTCCGCCCCCGGTGGTCCGCGACTGGCTGGAGGTGGTGGAGGTCGGCCGTGACCCCTCCCACGTCCGCAGCCGGGCCCTGGAGGAGTGGCGCGCTTTGCTGCAGTCCTTGGGGTTCACCGTCGAGCATGCCGAGCGCATCGAGCAGGAGAAGGACATCCTGCAGTGGTTCGACGTCGCCAAGGTCCAGGAGAAGCGTAAGCGCAAACTCCTCGACTACTACGAGACTGCCCCCCAGGCGGTGCGGGGCCAACTGCTGGCGCAGTGGCGCGAAGGCCGTCTCTACCATCGCTACTGGCATGCTTTGATCCGAGCCCGCCGGCCGATCCAACCGGCCGCCTGAACTCCCGGCTGGGATAGGCTAGGACCGTGGCTGAACCGGTCGATCTGAGCGGAATCCATCGCGAGCTGGATTTGGTCAAGCGAGCCGTCTGCCACTGCCAGCTGCGTGGCGAGTGCCTTGGCTGCAAGGGCATCGAGATGGTGCGCCAGCAGATGGAGGCGGTGGTGGCCGCGGCCTCTCAGCCGGTCCTGCTCCAGGTGGCCCAGGAGACCGCTGCCAAGGAGATGCTGACCCAGTTCTCTCAGATGCAGGAGCGGCTGATGGACGACCCGCAGATGCGCCAGGCCGCCGAGGCGGTCCGGCAACGGCTGATGGACGATCCCGAGGCCCGGCGGATGATCGAGGAACTGATGCAGCGGCTGGGCCAGGGTGAGGAACCGGGGAAGGATCAGCCTGAGTGAACCGCTCCCGGCGCTCGGTTCTGTTGCTGCCCGGGAGCAGTCGGCGCATGGCCCAGAAGGCGACCACCCTGGACGCGGCCGAGGTGATCTTGGATCTGGAGGACGCGGTTCCCGACGATCCCGCTGAGAAGGAGCGGGCCCGGGGCCTTTTGGTGGAGAGCCTCAGGGAGCTGGACTTCGGTGGCCGGACGGTGGCGGTGCGGATAAACGGGGTCCGCAGCTCCCATGCGGTCCGCGACGTGCTGGCACTGGTCCCGGCGGTGGCTGACCGAATCTCCTGCCTGGTGGTACCCAAGGTATCCTCGGCCGCCCAGGTCAACTTCATCGACCACCTTCTCTCCGCCCTCGAGGCAGAGGGTCCGGTGTCGCGCCCGCTCGGGATCGAGCTCCAGATCGAGGATCCCAGCGGCCTGGAGTCGGTGGCGGAGATCGCGGCAGCATCGCCGAGGACCGAGGCCCTGATCTTCGGGCCCGGCGACTTCGCGGCCGCGATGGGGATGCCCCAGCTGACCATCGGGCAGGAGACCGCTGCCTACCCCGGTGACATCTGGCACTACGCGCTCTTCCGGATCGCGGTCGCGGCCAAGGCCCACGGCCTGCAGGCGATCGACGGGCCCTGCTCCGACATCGCCGACTCCGCCCTCCTGGAGCGCTCCTCCCAGAGGGCCGCTCAGCTGGGCTACGACGGCAAATGGGTGATCCACCCCTCCCAGTTGGAGGCGGTCAACCGGGCCTTCACGCCCGACGCTGAACAGATCCGCCGGGCCGAGCAGATCCTCGCCGCTCTCAACGACCGCGGTGGGGCCTCCCGGATGGGCGAGGAGATGGTGGACGAGGCGCACGGGCGGATGGCCCGCGAGGTCCTGCTGCGCGCCCAACGACTGGTGCCGGAGTGAGCCGCGCTTGAGCGGGACTCGCCCCGACCGGGACCAAGACCGGGCGAGCCTGGCCACCCGGGTGGTTCATGCCGGCAAGGGCCCCGCCGGTGACAGTGGGGCCCTCGTCCCCGCCCTGCCACTGTCGATCGTGTTTAGCCACGACAATCCCCGAGGCTATGCCTACGGCCGGGATAACAACGAGAACTGGGAACGGCTCGAGGGCGCGCTCGCCGAGCTGGAGGAGGGAGTCGGCGCGCTGACCTTTGGCTCCGGGATGGCGGCCATCTCCGCGGTGGTGGAGACCTGCGGCGTCGGCCATAAAATCGTGGCCGCCCGGGACGGCTACACCGGTACCCGAGTGCTCCTCCACCACTTGGCTGAAGTGGGCCGCTGCACCACCGAACTGGTCGACACGACCGACCTCGACGCGGTGCGCCTCGCCTGTCGAGGGGCGGCGCTGCTGCTGATCGAGTCGCTGGGCAACCCCCTGCTCACGGTGACCGACCTGCGGAGCTGCGCTGAGATCGCCCGCGAGGTGGGCGCCATCACCGTGGTCGACAACACGTTCGCCACGCCGTTGCTGGTTCAGCCGCTGCGGCTGGGAGCGGACGTGGTGGTCCACTCGGTCTCCAAGTACATCGGCGGCCACAGTGATCTGATGCTGGGAGCGGTCGTCACCAAGGTCAGCGATCTGCTGCCAAAACTGCGGTACTACCGGACCAATGTCGGTGCCATCCCGGGCCAGATCGAAACCTGGTTGGCGCTGCGCGGCCTGCGCACCTTGGACGTGCGGCTGCGGCGGCAGACCGAAACCGCGGCGCTCTTGGCGGAGCGCTTGCGCACCTTCCCCGGGGTGGTGCGGGTGCACTATCCGGGGCTGGCGGACCATCCCCAGCATGACCTGGCCGCCCGCCAGATGCGAGGTGGGTTCGGGGCCATGATCTCGATCGAGCTCGACTGCGACGCAGCGACCGCCGAACGCGTCTGCGCCGCGACCAGGATTTGGACCAACGCCACCAGCTTGGGGTCGGTGGAGTCGCTCTTGGAACGCCGTGCTAGGTGGACCGGCGAGGAGTACCTGCCCGCCGGTCTTCTGCGCCTCTCGGTAGGTGTCGAGGACGCGGAGGACCTCCTCCAGGATCTGTTCCAGGCGCTGCACCAGGCCGGCCTTACGGTTCCGGAGCTGTCGAGGACTGGAGCGCCGCCGCCAGCAGGCTGACGATGGCATCGCGCACGGCCGGGAGGTCGAGTTCCGGGCCCGACACCGCCCAGGCGACCACCACCCCGTCCAGCATCATCGCGATCGCCTCGGTGAAGTCCTCGATCGGGGCTGTGGCGGGCACTTCGCCGGCCTTGACCCCATCGTTGAGGTAGCCCCGGACGAAGTCCCGGATGGTGGTGGCGCGGAGCCGCATCACCTCGCGCACCTCATCGTTCGCGGGGGCCTCGGCCAGCGCCCCCAGGATCACCCCGGCACCCTGTTTCTGCTGCAGCTGGTGGAGGTAGAAGTCCACCCCTTGGCGCAGTCGCTCTCTGGGATTGGCGATCCCGGAAAGCTGGCGGGTCAGGGCCTCCATCTCAGCTTCCAGCTCCGACAAGCAGATGGCGGTGAACAGGTCCGCCTTGCTCGGGAAGTAGCGATAGAGCAGGCCGACTGAAACGCCCACCTCGCCCGCGATGTCGGGGACGCTGGTGCCCTGGAAGCCGGAGACCGAGAAGGCGCGGGCGGCACCCTCCAGGATCCGTCGGCGCACCTGGTCCGCGTGGGTCGTCGCCAAAGCTCCGTCAGCCGCGGCCAAAGGTCACGCTCCTTCCCTGAGGGGCGGCTTTGACAAGGCCGCCCTAGTACTCCCCATCATCTACGTGAATGAACATTCATTCAGCGGCTGCAGGCTAGCCGGGAGGGCGCAGACAAAGTGTTCTGGCGTCTGGGCGGCTTCTCTTATCGCTTCCGCAAGTTCATTCTGGCGGGGGCGCTGGCCCTGACCGTGATCCTGGTCGCGCTCTCGGGACCGTTGGGAGGCCAGTTCTCGTCCGGCGGCTTCTCAGTCCCCGGCTCGCAGAGCCAGGATGCCAGCAACCTCCTGTCGCGCTACTTCGGTAACTCCGCTACCCAGCTCCTCCTGGTCTTCCACAGTCCGAAGCCCGACGCTGCCTCGCCGGCGGTGCAGGCCAAGGTCAACGACTCCTTCCGGCGGCTGGCCCGGCTCCCGGTCACCGCGAGTGTGCTCAGCTACACCAACACCCGCGAGAGCATCTTCATCGGAGATCACGGGCACGACACCTTCGCGGTGGTCAACCTCAAGCTGAGCGAGAACGCCGCCACCACCCAACTCACCCACCTCAAGTCCTACATCGACCGGCCCGCGGGGCTGCAGCTGTACATCAGTGGCTCGGCCCCCATCGACGCGCTCTACAACACGGCCCTGGAGGCCCAGCTGCAGCACGCGGAACTGATCGCGCTGCCGATCTCGCTGATCCTGTTGTTCTTGGTCTTCGGTTCGGTCATGGCCGCGCTGCTCCCGCTGGTGATCGCCGGATTGGCCGTGCCCACGTCGCTGGCGGTGATCAAGATCCTGGCCGCCCACTTCGGGATGTCGATCTTCGTGACTAACGTGGCGACCATCATCGGCCTCGGCCTCGCCATCGACTACTCGCTGTTCTTTGTGAAGCGGTTCCGCGAGGAGATCCCCACTCATGAATCGGCCGAGGCGGTCCGCATCGCCACCGCCAGTGCCGGCAAGGCGGTGGCGGTCTCCGGGACCGCCGTCGCGATCGGACTGATCTCGCTGATCCTCTTTCCCGCCTCCGCCCTCGACAGCATGGGGGTGGGCGGCGTCCTAGTGGTGGCCTTCACCCTCCTCTTCGCCCTGACCGCGCTGCCGGCGCTCTTGGGGCTCTTGGGGCCCAGGGTCAACTGGCTGACCCTGCACCGGAGCCTGCGGGACGCCCATCGGCGACCGGCTCGGACAGCCTCCTTCTGGGCCTGGGTGGCGCGCGTGGTGATGCGCCGTCCGATCGCCATCGCCTTGCCTACGGCCGCCGTCCTGCTGCTGCTGGGAACTCCCTTCCTCCACCTCCAGCTCTCCACCGGCAGCGATGTCGCCAACATCCCGCCGGGTGCGGCGCGGACTGGATACGCGCTGCTCAACTACGAGTTTCCCCAGGCGGGGGGAGTCGACGACCTCAACTTGGTGCTGCACTACGGCGCTCCACTCAACCAGCGCCTGACCGAGACCCAGCAGCACCAGCTGGGCGCCTACCTCAGCAAGCTGCGGGCCATCCCGGGAGTGCAGGGGGTGACCGGCGCCCTCACTCCCCCGCCCGGGGTGAGCAAGACTACCTATCTAAAGCAGCTCGCGCTGCCCGCCTCGCAGCGGAGCTCTGGGCTCAACTCCTACCTCGCCGGCAACATCGCCGGGCCCATAGCCCAGTTCGAGGTGGCCAACGACTACTCCCCTGATTCCAGCCGGGCCAACACGTTGGTCCACCGGCTGCGGAGTCTTGCCGGGCCGCCCTCGACCAGCGCGCTCGTCACCGGTGGAGGAGCCTTGTCGGTTGACTTCCTGCACGCCTTTGGCGCCACCATCCCCTGGGCGGTGCTATTGGTGGTGGTGGTCACCATGGTGGTGCTCTTCCTCACGTTCGGCTCGGTTCTGCTCCCGCTCAAAGCGGTCTTGATGAGCCTCATCTCCATCTCAGCCGCCTTTGGGGCGATGGTCTGGATCTTCCAGGATGGCCACCTCTCCAACCTGCTCCAGTTCACCCCCGCCGGCAACATCACGGCCACCACGCCGGTATTGATGTTCGCCATCCTCTTCGGCCTGTCGATGGACTACGAGGTGTTCCTGCTCTCCCGCATTCGGGAGCGGTACTGCGAAGTCGGGGACAACCGGGAAGCCGTGGCCCACGGGCTGACGGTCACCGGCGGGGTGATCACCTCAGCGGCTCTGATCATGATCACCGTCTTCAGCGCCTTCGCCGCCGGGGACGTGCTGCAGATCCAGACCCTGGGGGTGGGCATGGCCGTGGCGGTGGCGGTCGACGCGACCCTGGTGCGGGGGATCATGGTCCCGGCCCTGATGCGGCTCCTGGGAAGGGCCAACTGGTGGGCGCCGTCCAGGCTACAAGGCTGGGTCGCCAAGCTGGGGCTCTACGAGCCGGAGACCGTCCCCGAGGTGAGCACAGGCGCCTGATGTCGGTCAGTCCTGGCGTTCAATCTCCCCGGCGAGCCATTCGGCGCGGATAATCCAACTCATGATCGCGGCATCAACGGACTCTGCCGAGCGGCGCTCCACTCTGCGCCGGCTGGACGACCTCCTGGAGGCGCTGGAGCAGCTGAACCTGCGGGAGAGTGCGGAGCTGACCGGCCGGATCCAGCAGGCACTGGCATCCCACGGCATTCCCTTTGAGGACGGCGCCGAGATCAGGGTCATCATCGAGAGGGTCTGGCGCAAGCAGGAGGCTCACATGGTCGGCCCCCGCCAGGACCGGCGCAAGACGCCGTCCCGGCGCAACTCAGTCCACCGGCCTCCTGGCCACGACGTCATCGAGAGCATCATCCGCCAGTCCAACCAGCGTCCCGACTGAGGCACGGCGACTAGGCGGAGCCCCCGACCGGGGCCGGAAGGGTCAGTCCGCTTACTCCGCCTCACCCATGCCGTGACCCAGGTAGGCGAGGCGTACGTGGTCGTCGGCGAGGAGCGACTCAGCGGTCCCCTCCAGGACCACCTCGCCCAGCTCGAGCACATACCCGCGGGAGGCGACCTCCAAGGCGCGGTGCACGTTCTGCTCGACCAGGAGCACCGCCATCCCCGCCGCGACGATCTCGCGAATGACCTGGAAGATCTGACCAGTCACGATCGGGGCCAAGCCGAGGGAAGGTTCGTCCATCATCAGGAGCCGGGGCTGGGCCATCAGCGCTCGTCCCACAGCCAGCATCTGCTGTTCGCCACCGGAGAGAGTTCCGGCCAGGGTGCTCAGCCGGGGCTCCAGGGGGGGGAAGATGCTGAGAACCCGCTCCATCCCCTCTCGGTTGCTCGCTAAGCCCTGGGTGTAGCCGCCGAGCTCCAGGTTCTCCCGGATGGTCAGGGTGCTGAAGATCTGGCGTCCCTCGGGCACCAGGGACATTCCGAGGCGAGCCATCTGGTGGGCGGCCAGCCCGGTCACCCGATGGGCCTCAAATGTGACCTGACCGGAAGCAGGCCGGAGCAGCCCGGCGAGCGCCTTCAGGGTTGAGCTCTTGCCGGCCCCGTTGGCGCCCAGGATGGTGACGCACTCGCCTTCGTTGACCTCGAAGCTGATCCCCCGCACCGCCTGGATCGCCCCGTAGCGGACCGAAAGCCCCGCAACCTGGAGGACGCTCAAACCGCGGCCTCGGTGCCCAGGTAGGCGGCTACCACCGTCGGGTCCGCCTGGATCTCTCGGGGTCCTCCGACGGCAATCACCTTGCCGAAGTTGAGCACCACGATGCGGTCACAGACCGACATCACCACCCGCATGTCGTGCTCCACCAGCAGCACCGCGGTGCCCGAGTCGCGGATGCGACGAATGACCCGGGCCAGATCCACGCTCTCGGCGGTGTTCATTCCAGCCGCCGGCTCATCGAGCATCAGCACTTCCGGCTGGGTGGCCAGGGAGCGGGCGATTTCGAGTCGGCGCTGGGCTCCGTAGGGTAGCGATGCGGCCGGGGCGCCGGGGTCCACGGCGCCCAGTCCCACGAAGGCCAGGATGCGCCTGGCCTCCCGCACCGCTTTCAGTTCCGCGCGCCGGAACCTCGGGGTGTGGAAGGCCGAGTCAACGACCGACTCCCGGATCTGCCGGTGCTGTCCCGCCAGCACATGGTCGATGACCGTGAGGCTCTTGAACAGGCGGATGTTCTGGAAGGTGCGCGCCACCCCGCGCGCGACTACCTGCTGGGCGTTGAGTCCCCGCAGCGACTTCTGGCCCAGGGTGACCTCGCCCTGGTACCCACGCACGACCCCCGAGACCGCGTTGAACAGCGTCGTCTTGCCAGCGCCGTTGGGGCCGATCACGCCCAGGATTTCACCTTTGTACAAGGTGAAGGAGACGTCCGAGACTGCCTGGACGCCGCCGAAGCGCACTCCCAGGCCCGCCAGCTCCAGCAGCGGTTCAGACGTCAAGCTCGGGGACGTCCGCAGTCTCGGGCGGTGGTTCCTCCGAGTAGTGCCGCAGCAGCCAGCGCGGCGGGCGGGGTCGATACGGGATCAGACCCTGCGGACGGAGCAGGACGATCAGCAGCAGCGCCCCGGCGAAGATGACGCCGCTGAGGGTACCTGTGTAGGTGGAGAGCCACTCAGCGATGACCACGTAGATGACCGCCCCCAGGATCACTCCCGGGATCGATCCCATTCCCCCCATGATGACCACGGCCACCGCAAAAAACGACTGGTCGAAGGTGAACGTCTCCGGGGACACGATCGTCTGCTTGACTGCGAAGATCGCCCCCGCCAAACCAGCCCAGACCGCGCCCGACATGTAGGCATAGAGCTTGTAGCGGATGATCGGTATCCCGGAGGCGCCAGCGGCCAACTCATCGTCCTTGATGCAGGCCCAAGCGCGCCCAATTCGCGACCCGCGTAGCGCCCGCGTCACCAGTGCCGCCGCGATCGTCAGTGCCAGCGCGACTGGGTAGAAGTCGATGGGGGACGCGAACGGGTGCCCAAAAATGGTCTGGGTTTTCCACCCGTAGAGACCGTTGTAGCCCCCGGTGAGATTGGTCACGTTCTGCGCCGCGTAGAAGACAATTCCGCCGAATCCGAGGGTCATGATGGCGAGATAGTCGCCTCGCACGCGGAGGGTTGGGAAGCCGATGATCACGCTGGCGATCACTGCCAGAACCGTCCCCAACGGCAGCGTCTCCCAGAGGGTGAACCCGTGGTACAGCGCGGCGTTGGCGAACACGTACCCGCCGATGGCGTAGAAGGCCATGTAACCGAGGTCGAGGAGGCCCGCGAACCCAATCACCACATTCAAGCCGAGGCCGATGGTGGCCCAGAGCGCCATATCGGTCCAGATGTCCGGGTAGTAGGTGCCACCGAGCCAGTACGGCGCCGACACGAAGCCAATCAGGGCCACGACGAACCCGATGCGAGTACCGGTCTTCACCCGCGGCGGTAGTGTCAATCTGGCCCGGGCTTTCTCCAAAAGAGACCTCGCCGACGCTGCCTGGGCAATCATGCCCTTTCCGCCACCCGCTCACCGAGGATCCCCTGGGGGCGCAGGGCGAGGATGAGGATCAGGATCCCGAAGACTATCGCCTCGTTCCATTGGTTGGGCAGGAAGGCGGAGGCGAAGCTGGAGATCACACCGACGGTGAGGCCTCCCACCAGGGCTCCGGGCACGTTACCGATCCCCCCCATCACGGCCGCGGTGAAGGCGACCAGGCCGCCGAACTCCCCCATGTCGTAGGTCACGGTGCCGTAGTTCAGCCCGTAGAGGACGCCGGCGGCGGCGGCCATGGCGCCCCCCAGCACAAAGGTGAGGGAGACGATACGGGTGGCGTTGATTCCCATCAGCGACGCGGCATTGCGGTTGACGGCAATGGCGCGCATCGCCTTGCCGGCCTTGGTTGTCTGGACGAAGACCTGCATCCCGATCATCATCAGGACCGCCACCACGAAGATCACCACCGAGGTGAGGCTGAGCACTACTGGCCCGAGGTGCCAGGGGGTGGTCGCCACCACGGCGGGATAGGTGAGCGGCTGGGCGCCAGTGATCACCTGAACCAAGCTGATGAGCAGGAAGAACACCGCCAACGAGCTCACCAGCGAGGCCAGCAGCGGGGCGTTACGCAGGGGACGGTAGGCGATCCGCTCGACCAGGTAGGCGAGGCCGGCGGTCAGGACCATCGAGGCGAGGAGCGTGATGGCGATGGCTAGGACCGGGTTCTGGAGACTGAACTTTCCCATCAAGGTGAAGATAAAAACGCCCAGGTAGGCCCCCACTTCGTAGAGGCCACCCTGGGCAAAGTTGATCAGTCGCACGATCCCGTAGACCATGGTATAGCCCAAGGCGATGAGCCCGTACACGGAACCGACCACCAGACCGTTGACGATCTGTTGAAGCAGTTCTTGCGGACTCATCGCCGGGCCAATACCCGTGTCTGACGGTGAGGTTGGTTAATTCTTTGGCTTAGGCGTTGGGATTCCAGAAGATCTTGTTGCCACCGTTGCTCTGCACCTTGTACATCAGGTACTGAGGAGTGACGTTGTTACCGATCTTGTTGAAGTTGACGATCCCGGTGACGCCCTGGTACTTGTGGGTGGCGGCCAGCCCCTTGATGAGGTCCGTGGCCGACGTGCCGTGCTCGGCCTTAGCCGCACTCGCCAGGACGTACAGGCAGTCGTAGTTGTAAGCAGCGAAGTTGGTGGGCTGGCCGTACTTGGCCACGTAAGCCTTGAGAAAGGTCTGGGCCGACTTGCTGGCGCCCTTGACGTGCGCCAGGTCCTGCGGCGACGGCGCACTCGACAGGTAGCTACCGACGGTCGCAGCGCCGCCGGTCTGATAGAAGAGCGGACCGATCACGCCGTCATCGGTGATGAAGGGGACGGTGATACCCAGCGCGCGCGCCTGCTTCACCAGCAGCCCAGCTGCGGGGTTGAAGCCGCCGAACTGGATGGCCTGGATCGCAGGGGTGATCCCCTTGATCTGGGTCAGCACCGAGCTGAAGTCAGCGGCCGCGGCGTTGATACCTTGGGGAGCCACCACCGTGCCACCGAGCTTCTTGAAGGTCGAGCTGAAGAAGGAGGACACACCCTGACCGTAGGTCTCCTCGTCGTTCAAGACGACGACGCGCTTGACGTGCAACTGCTTGTAGGCGAAGTCGGCTTCCACGGCGCCCTGGTAGTTGTCGGTGCCGCAGAGCCGGAAGACGTTCTTGAACCCCTGGAGCGTGAGCTTCGGGTTGGTGGATGCTCCGGTGACCATCGGGATGTTGGCGGTATGCAGGATCGCGGACGCCGGAATGGAGATCGACGAGTTGAAGAAGCCGATCACCGCATTGACGTGGTCCGAGACGAAGGCGTTGGCACACGCCACACCAATCGCCGGCGTCGCCTGAGTGTCGCAGGAGATGATCTTGATCTGCTGCCCGAGCACCCCTCCCGCCTTGTTGATCTGGGCCGCCGCCATCTCAACCGCGTGCTGATCGCTGACCCCGTAGGTCGCCTCCGCACCGGTGATGGGGTTGGCGAAGCCGACGACGAACTGGGAGGCGGCCGCGACGGGGGCGGTAGCCCACGCCATCGAGGCCGCCGCTGCTATCGCCCCAGCAGCCGTCAAGGCCCCCAGGTACTTCAAAGCTACTGACTTGGTCGATCCCATCCGGTGCCCTCCTGCCACAGGTTGAAGCTGCTCCAAACTGGGCCTTTGCTGCTGATCATGTGCTATATAGAACACAGAGCATGGCAAAGTCAATCTCTGCCCCCAGATTGGCGGAAGGCTCGGTCTGCGGAGCTGTGGCCCCAGCGGGGCTCAGCCTACTCGAACTCGACCGAGCCAGCCTCCGGGCCCGAGCCTACGAGGCGATCCGGGGCAGCATTATCACCGGTGAGATTGCAGACGGCCAGATCTACCCGGTCTCCTTCTTCGGTGCCCGGCTGGGCGTCTCCGCCACCCCCATTCGCGAGGCGCTCTTCGACCTAGTTGGTGACGGGCTGATCGAAGTGGTCCGCAACCGGGGATTCCAGCTTCCCCGGCTTTCCGATCGCGACATGGACGAACTCTATGAACTGAGGGTCATGGTTGAGCTGCCGGGTATCGTGCGGGTCGCCAGAGAAGGCCTGCTGAGGAATCCACACAGACTGCGCGAGCTAGCCTTGGATCTGGTCGAACTTGCGCGGCGCCAGGAGGTCGTCGACTACCTCTCCACCGACCGTGCCTTCCATCTGGGGCTCCTCGCTGGCCTGGAAAACCGCCGCCTATTGCAAATGGTGGCCTTGCTGCGCGACCAGGCCCGGTTCCACGGCATCCGCGGCCTCGCGGAGAGCGGGGCGTTGATGAGTTCGGCCAATGAGCACCTGGCGCTACTGGAGGCCGTTGAGGCGGGTGATGTAGCCGCTGCCGAGGCCCGCATCCGTGAACACCTCGCCCACACCCGCCTGCTCTGGGTTGGGCGAGTTGAGGCCGAAGCCCAGACCCAGCTGCGCTGACTGGTTGGGGCGGGTTGGCC
>OCZT010002228.1_pt1 | contig 20085 bp, 16 predicted proteins | sample 1539031 | NCBI WGS metagenome assembly OCZT01 (sample SAMEA3539308, study PRJEB22396) | soil metagenome | biome: tundra; feature: field; material: soil | place: USA | collected 2010-05 | depth 0.15 m | reverse complement strand
GCGCGCGTTCTGGATGGTGTTTGCGTTGCAGGCGCTGTTCGCCCTGTACCTGCTGCGCGCGCGCGGCTTTATCGCGATCTCTGCGTCTCGCGTGCGGGCACTCGGCGTGGTTGCCGTCATCCTGTCCGCGCTGGCGATCATAGGTGCGACGGAAATTCGCGACGCGACACCGTGGGCCAAGGATGTCCGCGCCACCTCCTGGCCTGCGGTCGCCGCGCGTATTGTGGAGCATCCCCTGCTCGGGAAGGGTTTCGGTCGTCAGGTGATGAAGAAAGCGTACCCGGACCTTGTGTCCCGGGAAGACCCCATGTTTACGCACCCACACAATCTATTCCTGAATTACGGCATCGCCATGGGAGTTCCCGGGATGCTTGCAATCCTTCTGGTATTTTTTGCGCTGTTGCGAAAATTCTGGGAGTTGAGCCGCGCTGACGACCGTGTTATCGCCATGGCCGGCATCTGCGGCGTGTTGCTGGTTGTGGGTGTGGTAGTGCGCAATTTCACCAACGATTTGTTCCAGCGAGATCTCGCCTTGCTGTTCTGGTCGATTGTCGGAATGCTGTTCGGATATGCGCAGCATGCGCGAAACGCGGCGGATGCGGCCGGGCGCCGAAATGCGGTGGGCAAGTAAGATCTCGTACGAATGCCATTCAACAAACAGGATTGGAAATTCGCCTGCGGTCGTACAATGGGTAAAAAGGTTGAAGGTTCCGCGGTGAAGGCTGGCTTCGACTCGGGAGGTGCCGGAACTTGAGCGCCATGTCCTCGCACAGCGTGTATCAGGTCAATCTGCAGAACCAGTTCGGTGGCGGCGAGGTCTATACCCGCTTTTTCACCATGGCGCTGATCGATCTGGGCTACCGGGTGGTGTTGTTTGTCAGCCGCAAGGCGGACTTCTGGGAGTCGCTCCTGCCCGCCGGTGTGGAACTCGTGCGCGTGGGCGGCCCCGCCGAAATCCTGCGCCGGCTGCCGCAGGCGAAGTCCCTGGTGGTGACCCAAACGGCGCTGGATGCGGCCGCGGCGCAATGGGTGGCCAAGCGGCATGTGCTGTGCGGTTTCGTCCACATGCCCCTGTATGAGCGCAACCCGCCGGGATTCAGTCACTATCACTTGCTGTTGGCGGTGTCCCGGCATGTACTGGACAGCATCAGGTGGCGTGGCTACGGCAACGATTATGGCCAACCCATGTATGGCGTGGCCGCCCCGCCGCATGCCGCGCCGGGCGACACGATTGTCGCGCGCTCGGAATACGATTGGGATCGGCGCAAGCTGCGCGACCGCTTGCTCGGACTGGCTGAGCCGTGGTGGCGGGTGCGCCAGCCTTTGGTGGTGTTCAAGAAACGGCCCGGTGTCACGCTGGGCATCGTCTCGCGGCTGACGCCGATCAAGCAGTTTTCCCTTATGTTCGGCATACTCGCGCCGGAAATTGCCCGATACCCGGGGGTCAACCTGGAGATTTTCGGCAGTGGCGGTTACGCCTCGGTGCGCGATCTGCGGGCGAGCCTGGCGCCCGTCCTGAAGCAGGTGCGCTTCTGGGGACATCAGCCAAACGTGGCCACGGTCTACCCGCAACTCGACTTCGTCCTGAGCGGATTGCCGGAGAAGGAGGCGCTGGGACTGAACCTGATCGAGGCCCAGTATTGCGGCACGCCGGTACTCGCGGTGCGTGCTCCGCCTTTCACTGAAACCGTGATCGAGCCCGAGACCGGGTTTTTCTTTACCGATCCGCGCCAGGACGGCGGCGAGTCATTCGCGCGGCTGCTCGAACGGCTGCTCGCAGGCGCGGCGCGCCCGGATCCGCGGCAGGCAACGGCCCACCTCGAGCGCTTTTCTGTTGCGGCGTTTCGTGAGCGGGTAGCGCGGGCGCTTGCCGCTACCGCGCAGATCCCGCAAAGGAATAGCATCTGACAATCACGGGGTGAATGCCATGCAAATAGCAACAAGGACAAGCTGATGTTTCGCAAAGATAGAAAAATCGACAGGCATAAAGAAAACGCCTGGCGCTGGCAGCAATCCGCATGGGCGGAAAATCAGGGCGTCTGGCTTCCGCTGATTGGGGTATTTACAAGGGGGATCGCCCCATTGTTCAGACCACCCTTGAGTTTGCTGGGAAACCCGATGTGGCGTCATGGCTGAATTCTTGGACAAGCATTGGCGCCGCCTGAAGCGCTCTTTGTCGCGGCGCTTCAGGGAAAAGCTGTTGCCTCGCGGATACCGCAGGCTGGGCACGCGCTACGGCGGATGGTGGGTAGATGCCAGGTTATTGAGCAGCTCCCCTCTGCTGATAGATTGTGGGCTGGGCGAGGATATCAGCTTCCCGCTGGCTTTCTTGCAAGCCTTCGGGGGGAAAGTGGTAGGCGTGGAACCCAATCCTCGCAGCCTGAACTACTGCCAGGGCCGAATGCCCGGCGACATGACCGTGTTGCCCAAGGCATTCTGGTCGGAGCCGGGAAAAAAACTGGAATTTTTCCTGCCGCGCCCGCAACAGGAGTTGCCCAAAGGCGCTGACGGCGTATCCGGCAGCCTGGACGGTAGTCACGAATATGCCAGTGACCGCAAGCTTGAAGTGGAAACCACGTCCCTGGCTGAGATACTGAGCCAGCACGCGCGTTCGGACTGCGATGTGCTGAAAATGGATATCGAGGGCGCCGAGTATGACGTTCTGAGCGAGCTTTGCAGCAGCGGCGAAATACGGAAGGCCGGCCAGGTCCTGATAGAGTTTCACCATAAAGTGACTGCGCATACGCTTGACGATACCGAGCGGGCTGTTGCGCAGATGAAGCGCAATGGTTTTCGACTGGTGCATACGGAGGATCGCAATTACATATTCCGCAGGCAGGATTTTGGCCGGTAAGCCGCCATCTTTTCTAATCATTAACGTTTCCCGTATTGGCGATACGCTTCTGGTTACGCCCGCGATTCGTGCTGTGGCCAAGGCATTTCCGGGGGCCGCCATTACTTTTGTGGGCCATCCGAAGCGTTGCGAGGTGGTTCGCCATCTGCCGTTTGTTTCCGCGGTGAAGGGAATTACCAAGAATTGGGCCTGGCTGCTCGGTCATTGGCGGAGGCAGCGTTACGATTTTGCCATCGTGTACGGCTTTGATTTGCCACTGGTCAAATATGCGCTTCGGGTGGCGAAGCGTGTGGTGGCGTTTCGACAAAAAGACGCTGCAGTCAACAAACGGCTCTATCGTGCAGTGGAGCCTCCACCTTTTCAGTCCATGCATTCGGCGCACGTTCCCTTGTTGCTCACGCAGGCGTTGGACATCGAGCCAGACGGCCATCATCTTGCCTATAAGGTAACGGATCGAGAGCGCGCTTGGGCGGTGTCCTTCCTGCAACAGCAGGTACCGGCCGAGAAGTGTCCGCTGATCGGGTTGCAAGTGGCGAGTTTTCCGACCAAGGCCTATCGGGACTGGCCGGTGCGCCATTTTGCCGCGCTGTGCGAAAAAATTCTATTCGCTTATCCGCAGGCGCATTTTCTGTTGCTTGGGGGCAAGGAAGAATCGGCCAAAATACGGGAGTTGGAAAAATACTTGGGCGATCATGCCACCGTGGTGGCGGGAAAACTTAGCTTGCGCCAAACTGCAGCGCTAATGCAGCAGCTCGGCCTGTATGTGGGTGTGGACACGGGGCCTACCCATCTGGCCGGGGCGATCGGCGTACCGATGGTCGCGCTTTACCACTGTTATTCTCCGGGGCGGCTGTTGGCGCCGCTGGATCGGGACAAATTGCAGGTAGTCGAACATCCGGCTTTGGACACCGGTGGCACGATTCGGTCCGACATGGCAGAAATTACTGTCGAAACTGTCTGGACGGCTGTGCAAGCCATGTTGAAAAGAAACTAGGGAAGCTCTGATTAGGTGCGTGACGTAATCAGAGCTTCCTCTAACCTGGGGGATTTACAAAGGGCAGGGTGGGAAGGGAAGGGTCCCACCCCTTCCCTAGGGCCCCCTTGTTCAGAGCCTCCCTAATATTGCTCACACCGGACCACCATCATATTGGTTTCCTCAAATCTAAAAATCGCCCTGGTTATTACCAACCTCAGGGGCGGGGGTGCTGAAAAAGCCTTCCTTAAGCTTGCTGCGCTGATGAGCCGAAGGGGGCATGATGTGCACTTGTTCCTTTTGGAAAACATTGTCGAGCATGTCCCCGATCCTGCCGTCAATCTTCATGCGCTGACCAAGCCTGGTCGGGCGCAAGGCAAGGGCTTCCTTGGCAAGCGACTGGCTGCAGCCCGGCTGCGGCGACAGTTCCGGCAACAAGAGGCGGAACGCCCGTTCGACTTCACCTTGGCCACCCTGCCTTACGCAGACGAAGTTGTGAATCTTGCCGGGCTACCCAGGGTGTGGCACCGTATCGCCAATACCCTTTCGGCGGAAATCGAAAGCCTGAGGCAAGTGAGTCCATCCAAGGCTTCCCGTCGTCTGGCCCGCTACCGCCGACTTTATCGTGCAAAAAATCTGGTCGCTGTTTCCGATGGCGTGGCGGAGGATCTGCAGCAGGAACTGGGGTTGACCGATGCCAACATCGTGCGCCTGTACAATCCCTTCGATCTGAATGAAATCCGCCGCATGGCCACGGAAATTTCCGCCGGCCTGCCGCATGAACCTTATATCGTGCACGTTGGCCGTTTTGTGCCGCAAAAGCGGCACGATCTGTTGTTTAATGCGTGGCGGATCGCTGCGCTGTCTCACAAGCTCGTCCTTCTGACGTCCTCGAGCCCTGCGCTCGATGCCTTGATTGCGGATGCCGGCATAGCTGGCAGCGTCATCGTCGCCGGCTTTCAGAAAAATCCTTATCCCTGGATCCGCGGGGCAGACGCGCTGGTGCTTTGTTCGGACCACGAGGGGCTGCCGAATGTCCTGATCGAGGCGCTGATTTGTGGCACCCGGATCGTCAGCACCGATTGCCCCTCCGGGCCGCGGGAAATCATGGCGGGAGCGCTGGCGCGCTTCCTCGTGCCTGCCGGTGACGCGCAAGCCCTGGCGGCGGCATTGCGCGAAGCGGTCACCAGTCCAATGGCCTTATCCAATGCGGATTTGGCGCGTTTTTCTGCCGACACCGTGGCGCAAGGCTATGAAGGCTTGCCGGCTCGCTGGCGCAAACCCGGATAAACTCAGGCCATGTGCGGCATTCTTGCCCTCATTGATACGCCCTGGGAGGCTGGCGCGGCAGCGTCGCTGGCGACCATGCATAGCCGCGGCCCGGATGATCAGGATATTGTGCATCTTCCCGGCGTAGTGCTAGGACATGCCCGTCTCGCCGTCATCGATCTGGTGGGTGGCAGGCAGCCAATGCAAACCCGAGATGGGCGCTACACGATTGTCTTCAACGGCGAAGTCTACAATTTTCAGTCTTTGCGCGATGAGTTGACGGCGCGCGGTCATGCTTTCGCCACGCATTCGGACACCGAGGTCATTCTGCGCGGGTTTGTGGAATGGCGGCGTGGCGTGGTGCAGCGGCTGGACGGCATGTTCGCTTTCGCCATATGGGATAGGGCCAGCCGCACCGTGTTCGCCGCCCGCGACCGGCTCGGCATCAAGCCCCTGTTTTATTCCACGCACCAAGGCTTTGCCCTGGCCTCCACTCTGGCGCCGTTCTTGCAACTCGACGGCTTCCCGCGCCGGCTCGACTACGAAGCTTTGCGCGATTTTCTTGCCTTTCAGGCCGTTCTGGCTCCGGCTTCATTCCTCAAGCATGTGCGTCAGCTTCCGCCGGCCTCGTGGCTGACTTACCATGCGCCTTCGCGGCAACTGGCTATTGAGCGCTACTGGATGATTCCGCCGGCGTCGGAAGCGCACCCTCCCGGGCCGGATGCTCTAGCGCAAGAGTTCGATCACCTGCTGCAGGACAGTGTGCGCAGCCAGCTCGTTTCCGATGTGCCGCTTGGCGCCTTCCTGAGCGGCGGCATCGACAGCAGCCTGATGGTCCACTACATGGCCGGCGCCGGCGCAAAGCCCGTGCGCACGTTCAGCATGCGCTTTGGCGAAGCCGCTTATGACGAGACCCGCCACGCCGAGGCCGTGGCCCGGCAATATGGCACGGAACACCACATCATTGACGCGCCGGATATCAGCGCGGACAAGTTGCTTGAAGCCATCCGGGGGCTGGACCAACCCATCGCCGACCCTGCCTATATCACCACTGCTGAGTTGTCGCGCCTGACCAGAACCAGCGTCACCGTGGCCCTTAGCGGTGACGGCGGCGATGAATTGTTCGGCGGCTATGCGCGTTTTCTCGATGTTGAGGCGAATCATCCGGACAGCATTGCCAAGCGGCTACTGCGCGCCCTGATTGCCCGCGGGCTGATGCCGGGGTCGCTGCTGCGGCGCAGCCTCGCGGGACAGGACTTGCTGCTCTATCGCAAGCTCGAGCTTGGTCCCTACGAAACGTCGCGCAAGAGTCTTAAGCGTTACCTTATACCGGCCGTCCGTCCGGCCTGTCGGCAAGAACATACTCTGGAAGGGTGGCGGCAGCTGGCGCTCGCCTTTGGCGGTCATATGGATACCGGCAGCCTGATGCGCGCTGACCTGTGGACCTACCTCAGCGAAAACTGCTTGGTCAAGACCGACCGCGCCAGCATGCTGCACAGCCTTGAAGTGCGCGTGCCGATGCTGTCGAACGCCGTTCTCGACCGGGTGCTCACGCTTCCCGCGCGCGTCCATTTCGATGACGCCGGCGGAAAAGTTATCCTGCGCCGGCTGGCGCAAAAACACCTGCCGGAACAGGTTTGGAATCGCCCCAAGCACGGATTCTCCGTTCCGCTCCAAACGTATTTCAACGGACAGTGGCAAAATGTTGGAGACGACTATTTCGGCCGAAGCCAAGGGATTGCTCCCTTTCTGGATAACAATACCCTAAGTGCCCTCTGGAACGACGCCAAAGCCGGCAACGCTTCCCGTCGACTCGCCTATACGTTCCTGGTGCTGCTGATCTGGCTGGATAAATTCAAACTGGATGCGTGAAGACAGGGCAATCATGGACTGGGCCAAGCTTACTGACGACCGCAACTATTCCTTGGCGCGCTGTGAGCCAGCCTGACTCGCAGGCGCTGAAGATCCTGGTCATCCGCCGCGACAACATCGGCGACCTGGTTTGCACCACACCCTTGATCGGCGCTTTGCGCCGGCGCTATCCGCGCGCGCACATCGCCGCGCTGGTGAACAGCTATAACCGGCAGGTGCTCGACGGGCATCCCGATCTGGACGCGGTGTACGCCTACGCCAAGGCCAAGCATCGCCTGCCCGGACAAAGCCGCGCGGCCATCTATTGGGACAAGCTGGTTCTGATGCTGAAACTGCGCGGGCAGCGTTTCGACTATGCGCTGCTCGCCTCGCCCCATCCGGGAGCGAGCGCGCTGCGGTTGGCGCGCTGGATCGCACCGGCGCATATCGCCGGCTATGCCGACGCCACGGGGCTGGTGGACCTTGCCCTGCCCCATGACATGGCAGGTGCGATGCACGAAGTGGAAGACGTATTTCGGCTGGCACAGCTGTTCGGCGTCGAGGGCCCACCGGGCAAGCTCAGCATGACGGTGGACGCGGATGCGCGCGCGCGCGCGAGTACTGCGCTCGGCGCGCGCGGCCCGGAGCGCAAGCTGATTGCGGTGCATATCAGTGCGCGCAAATCCAGCCAGCGCTGGCCGGCTGAGCGCTATGCGAAGCTGATCCAGGCGCTCGGCGGAGAGGCGGATTTCCTCTTGCTCTGGTCGCCTGGTGCCGCGGATCATCCGCAGCATCCGGGCGACGACGCCAAGGCGCAGGCAATCATGGACGCGGCCGGCAAACTGCCGCTGATAGCTTATCCGACGCACGAACTCAAGGATCTGGCGGCGGCGCTGTCGCTTGCGGACTATGTGATCTGTAGCGACGGCGGCGCCATGCACATCGCCGCCGCCCTGGGGAAGCCCATCCTGTGTTTTTTCGGCGACTCGGACGCGACGCGCTGGCATCCCTGGGGCGTATCTTACCGGCTGTTGCAGCCGGACAGCCGCGATGCGGCGGATATCAGCCCGGCTGCGGCGCTGGAGGCCTTTCGGGAATTGCAGCGGCAGACTTAGAGCGCCTAACGGAACTGCCGTTAGGCGGCTGATTTTGGGGGAGCACGTGGGGCCCAGGAAGGGGAGGGACCCTTCCTTTCCCGCCCTGGTCCCCTCGTTTTGTTAACTACTCATAGCGTGCGGGGTGTACTCGGGGACGCGTGCAGCGAGCTCGTGCCGTACCTGCTCGGTGCCGGAGTTACCCTGCTGCAGCCAGGCAAAGAGTTCGTTCATCCAGTGCGCATCCGGCGCGGTGCGCGACTTGGCGATGCGCAGCTTGGGGTGCGGCGTAGGCAGGGTATGCTCGCCGTCGGCGAGCAGTTCCTCGTACAGTTTTTCGCCGGGTCGAAGACCGGTGAATTCGATGCCGATATCGCGCTCGCCGTACCCGGACAGGCGGATGAGTTCGCGCGCCAGATCGACGATTTTCACCGGCTCGCCCATGTCGAGCACGAATATTTCCCCCCCGGTTCCCATTAGTCCCGCCTGCAGCACCAATTGCGCCGCTTCCGGGATCGACATGAAATAGCGCGTGATCTCGGGATGCGTGACGGTGACCGGGCCGCCGCGCGCGATCTGCTCGCGGAATTTCGGGATCACGCTGCCGGTAGAGCCGAGCACGTTGCCGAAGCGCACGGTGACGAAGCGGGTGGAGTTCCCGGCCTGCAGTCCCTGGCAGACGATTTCCGCCAGGCGCTTGCTCGCGCCCATCACATTGGCCGGGTTGACCGCCTTGTCGGTGGACACCATGACGAACTTCTCCACCCCATGGGCGATGGCGGCCTCGGCTACGCGCCAGGTGCCGAGCACGTTGTTCTGGATCGCTTCCCAGGCATTGTGCTGCTCCATCAGCGGCACATGCTTGTAGGCCGCAGCGTGGAACACGGTCTCGGGGCGGTACGCGGTGAGCGCCTCGGCCACGCGCGCGGCGTTCTTGACATCGCCGATGACACATTTCAACTTGATCTGCGGGTGCTGTTCGGCGAATTCCTGCTCCATGCGGTAGAGCGCAAACTCGTTGTGCTCGTAGAGCACCAGCTGCGCCGGTTCGAAGCGCGCAATCTGCCGGCACAGCTCCGAACCTATCGATCCGCCGGCGCCGGTGACCAGAATGCTGCGGCCGCGGATCCACTCCCGCAGACGGCTCTCATCGAGCAGCACCGGGTCGCGGCCGAGCAGGTCGTCGAGTTCGATGTTTCGCACTTCGGAAACCGTGACTTTCCCGCTCATGAGATCCTGATACGAGGGCACGGTCAGGGCTTCCACGCCGGCGCGGCGGCAGATCTCGAGCGCGCGCCGGCGCGATTGGTGCGAGGCCGAGGGCATGGCGATAATGGCCCGCTCTACACCCAGGCGCGGGGCAAGGCCGACCAGTTCATCGAATGCGCCGAGGACGTTCACGCCCTGGATCTGGCGGCCGCGCTTCGCCGGGTTGTCGTCGAGCAGGCCAAGTACGCGCCAGTCGCCGGCGCGCGCCAGATTCTTCAAGAGGTCGGCGGCGGCGTCGCCCGCCCCCAATATCACCACCGGCTTTCCGGGCGAGCCGAGCACGTTGCGCAGGCGGCGTTCTTTCCAGACGCGGTAGCCGAGCCGGCTGCCGCCCAGGATCAGAATCAGCAGGAGGGGATCGAGCAGAATCACCGAACGCGGCACCGGCGGCTGCTGCGGCGGCAGCAGCAGCAGCGCCAAGGCGATCATCAGGGTCGACACCACCACCGCGAGAGCGATGCGCTGCAGGTCCGGCACGCTGGCATAGCGCCACATGCCGCGATACATGCCCGAGCCGAAGAATATGACCGCCTGCAGCGGCACCACCCACAGCATCGCCCCCACCATGTTGGGGATGTTGAATTGCGGTATTTCGGTGTTGAAGCGCAGCCAGTAGGCGAGATACCAGGCGATCATCGCAGCAGCCACGTCATGGCCGAGCGCCATCCAGTTGCGGATATGCATGGTCAGGGCGTCGCCGCGCGCATGACTTTTGCGAGCGCAGTGCAGGTGTCGCGCATGTCCTGCTCGGTGAGCCCCGGGTGCAGCATGAACATCAGGCTGGAGTCGGCCCGCCGGCTCGCGACCGGCAACCGCTGTTTCGGGCCGATACCGGCATTGACGAAGGCCTTCTCGAGATAAATCTCGCTGCAGGCGCCTACGGTGCAGGGTATGCCCTCGGCGTTGAGGGCTTCCAGGACGCGCTCCAGATTCCATCCTGGGCGCAACATTTCCGGACGGATGAAGGCGTAGTACTTGTAATAAGAAAGCTCGCTATGAGCGGGCGGCAGGGCCAGACGCAGCCCGGGAACCGTCGACAGGCCTTGACTGAGCAGGCTGGCGTTGCGGCGCCGGAGGGCGAGCCACTGCGGCAGTTTCCTTAGCTGCAGCCTGCCGATGGCGGACTGCATTTCGGTGATGCGCCAGTTGGTGCCGAAGCTCTCGTGCAGCCAGCGGAAGCCGGGTTGGTGTTCGCGCTCGAACACCGCGGCGTAGCTTTTGCCGTGGTCTTTGTACGACCAGGCCTTTTCCCACAATTCGCGCGAATCGGTGACCAGCATGCCGCCTTCACCGCCGGTCGTGATGATTTTGTCCTGGCAGAAGGAGAATGCCCCGATATCACCCATCGAGCCGGTCGTGCGGCCCTTGTAGCGCGCACCGACGCATTGCGCGCAATCCTCGACCACGCGCAGCCCGCGCTCCTTTGCCAGGGCGAGAATCTCATCCATTTCGCACGGCCAGCCGGCGAGATGCACCGCGATGACGGCCTTGGTGCGTGCAGTCAGCACATTTGCTATGCTCGCCGCCGTAATATTCTGGCTGTCCGGGTCGATATCGGCGACCACGGGCGTCGCGCCGACGCGCACGACGCAGCTTGCCGAGGCGATGAAGGTCTTGCTCGGAACCACCACTTCGTCGCCCGGGCCGATACCCAGGGCATGTAGCGCGAGCTCTAGCGCGGCCGTGCCGTTGGCCAGGGCCACGGCGTATTTGACGCCGATGAACTCGGCAAACTCGCGCTCGAATTCCTGCGATTGCTCGCCGGTCCAGTAGTTGACCTTGCCCGAGCGCAGCACCGCGGCTACCGCCTCGATCTCATCTTCGGCGAAATCCGGCCAAGGTGCGAAGGGCTCCTTGCGCACGGGCGCGCCGCCCTCCAGCGCGAGGCGCGGCACCTGGTCCAAGGTCTTTTCTCTGGGTCCGATGTTCAATCCAGGGGCCTCGCCGGCACGCCGGAGACTCTTGTTTCATCGGCGACATCGCGGATCACAGTGGAGCCTGCGCCGACGATTGCCCTGTTGCCTATCCTCACGCCCGGGGTCACGGTGGTGCCGGCGCCAAGCAAACTGCCTTGGCCTACGCTCACGCCGCCGCACAGGTGGCAGCCCGGCGCGATGTGCACGGCGTCTTCTATGCGGCAATCATGGTCCACCGTGGCTCCTGTGTTGATTATCACCTGACCGCCCAGATACGCGTCGGCGTTGACGACGCAGCCGGCCATGACGACGCTGCCTGGCCCAATTTTCACCCCCCGGCCCACGCTGGCGCGAGGGTGAACCGCGCTGGCGAAGCGCCAGCCATGCTGATCCAAGTGTGCCGCCACGGCGGCACGGCTGGCATTATCTCCGATGGTGACGATGGCATGGCGCAGCTGCGCCGAAAACAGCGCCGGCAAATCGGCGCGCGTGCCCAGCACCGGATAGCCGAAAAAGCGCTTGCCCTGATGCTTGAGGTCGTCATCGAGCAGGCCGGCGATTTCATAGTTCCCTTGCTGCTCAATGATGTCGATCACCACCTTGGCATGGCCGCCGGCACCGAATACGACAAGTTTTTCTTTGGCTTTCAATTTTCCCTGCCACGTGGCGAACCCGTGAACTTGGTCATGGTGGCGTGTCCCGGTTGCGCAATGCCCTGCGGTCTTAGCATGCGCCATGCCGTCATGGCGATGATTTTCAGGTCGAGCCAGAACGAACGGTGTTCCACGTACCACAGGTCGAGTTCGAAGCGTTCCTCCCAGGCTAGCGCATTCCTGCCGTTCACCTGCGCCCAGCCGGTGATCCCGGGCCGCACCGCGTGGCGCCGCGCCTGGCGCTCGCTATACAGGGGGAGGTATTCCATCAACAGCGGCCGCGGCCCCACCAGGCTCATGTCGCCTTTGAGGACATTGACCAGTTGCGGCAATTCGTCCAAGCTCAATTTTCGCATCAATTCGCCGAAAGGTGTAAGCCTTGCTGCGTCCGGCAGGAGTTCTCCCGCCGCGTTGCGCGCATCGGTCATGGTGCGGAATTTGTAGAATTCGAACGGCGCGCCGTGCAGCCCGGGCCGTGTTTGGGCGAACAGCGCGGGGCGGCCCGGTTTCCAGCGCACCGCCAGCGCCAGCAGCGCGAGCAGCGGCGACAGCAGGAGGAGCAGGATGAGCGCTATAGATAAGTCAAAACTACGTTTGAGCATGTATATGCCACCCGTCAATCGGCGTGCTGCGCCAACAGCTTTGCGTAATATTCGAGCAGCGCAGCGGTCACGACGGCCGAGGAAAAATCGCGCACAGCCCTCTCCCTTGCTTTCTCCCCCATGCGCCTGCGCAAGCCTTCGTCGCCGGCTAGTGTACGCATGCTTTGTGCGAGTTGCTGCACGTCACCTGCCTCAAACAGCAGGCCGGTCTCGCCTTCGACGATGGCGTCGGTGATGCCGTAGATCCTCGAGCCTATGGCCGGCACGCCCGCGGCGGCGGCCTCGATTATGGTGGTGCCGAATCCTTCGCGGTAACTGGGCAGGCAGAAGACATCGGCGGCAGCGAAATATTCCTGCGGCCGGTCAGTGAGACCCGCGCTGTGCAGCCTGGTGGCGGAGGTAGCGGCGGCGCTGCTGAGGGCGGCGCGCAAATTGCCTTCGTCCGGACCGACCAGGAGCAAATGTGCGTTCGGATGCCGGGCTTCTGCCTCGGCAAAGGCATGCGCCAAGTCGAGCAGGCCTTTGTCGCGGTTGATGCGCCCGAGGTAAAGAAACACGACGGCGCCGGGGGGGATCCCATGGCTGCGCCGGACGCGCTCGCGTGCGGCCGCATCGGGCCGAAACCGCGCCGTGTCGACGCCGCAGATCGATCCGTGGGCCAGCACTGCCGACTTGGGCGCTGCCACAATGCCTTGGGCGGTCAGGAACTCGCGCTGCGAGGCGCTGTCGACGAGCACGTGGGTGGCGAGCCGCGCGGTTATCCGGTCCGCGCTCTTGAGCAGGGTGCGCATGAGCCCGACGCGGGTGACCCATACCTGCCCGGTGAACCAATGAATACGCCGCGGGCACTTTGTCATCCATGCAGCCGCCATTGTCAACAACCCGGCTTTGGGCGTTACCGACTGAACGATGTCGAACGAGTGGCGACGAAATAGCCGGAACAACGACAAAAGGTTTGTGCCATCCGAGTATGGCGCAATCGTGCGTTGGATCGGCAGCCGAATTCTAGAGACGTTTCTCGGCCAAGGAAAATCGTCATCTTCAGGTGCGAAATCCGCTACCAGCGTAATGTTGGCATGCTCGGCCAGCGCCGATATGTGTCCGATCAAAAAGACTTTGAGGGTGATGGGGGCGGCCACCACAATACAGATATTGATCGGCCGGGATCGCATCCAGGGATCGCTCAACATTAAACTGTACTCGCTTCGAAATCTGCGGCACCATTCCTCTCGGGGACAGGTCCGCTGAATCGGTAGAGCCGGTACTCCCCAAAACACTCTATGTCCGCGGCTGGCAGGTCTGCAAGAAAGCGCATATTGCAGTACCCCTCGTAGGTGAGAAGATATTTCACCTCATGACGTGCAATCAATGCCCCCATGGGTTCAAGCAGCCGCGGGAATACGCATTGAAGTCGCCGGAATCCGTAGCCGTGTCCCCCAAAGAGAACGGGCTGTTGAGTGCGATACGCCACGACATCGTGCCAATGCTGTGGGAAGCACATCACAACCCCCTTGGGCAACGCAGCGAGCCGCTCAATCGCGGCCTCGAGCTGGGTGCCCACTTTCATCGTCCGGCTGTTGCGCAAGGTACGGAAAAATGCCGCCAACCCCACCAGACATGCCAATACCGTCAACGCCACCACTGCTTGCCAAAATCCTTTGTTCCGCATGCCGCACCAGGTCATCCCCAAAGCCAATGCCGCGGGAAAGCTGCCGTTATATCCATAAAGATATCCCTGACCAAGGCAACGCAACATGGGTACAAGGGTCGTCAGCAGGGCAAAAGCAAAGCACAGCGATAGCCAGACGAAGACCCAAATCTCGATTCTGGAAAAAACATATCCGTCCACATAGGCTGCTGCGCCAATTACCAGCACCGCCGGTATCCATGGGCTGAACCCAATGACGAATTGCAAACGACGCAGCCAGGACCGCCACCCGCCGTGATAATACTTTGTAGGCGATTCGAAACCGGGTTCGCCATAAACCGGGGACTCGAGAATCGGATTGGAACCGCTCCAGTGCCAGTTTCGGTACCAGAAAGAAATGATGTCGGCATGAGCGCTCAATACCTTTCGGTAAAACCCGCCACTAAGTAAATATGCGGCGACCATACTGCCAGGCACCAAGAGAGCGAGTTCCATTCGCCCCGAGATGCCCGCTCCCACGAGTGAAATGAACCAAAATATCTGGGTGGTCATTTTGTGGGTCAGCAACACCAACCCTGCCAGGAACAGGGCTACGCACCACAACCAGGGCGTACCGTTTTTCAGCAACAGCGCGGCCACGGTCAGCCAGCACAAGTCGAGGAATAGCGCCGCCATTCCGCGAGGATTGAGTTGCATATTGTAGGTCACAAGCAGGGGTGTCATCGAATAGGCTACACCCGCGAAAAATGCTGCCTGATCTGAGCCCGAAAGCCAGCGGGTCGCCAGCACCAGCACAACCAGCCGCAACAAATCGATCAGGACTGCCAGATATCGACTATGTTGCGAAAAAACGGCCGTCGGCAGTCTAGACAGAACGACGGGAAAAAGCGGTGGGTACCATTGGGCTTCATCCAGGAGAAACTGCGGCAACTGAGGCGGAAACGTTTTCGTAGCCCTGAGCTTCTCGATATAGGCGCGCCAGAACCACTGATCCACGCCTGCACCACGCGGCGCCACAACGGCCGGAATCACCCTGAGCACAAGTGCAAGCACAATCAGTCCAAGGATCCCTATCAACACAAACGCCCCTTATTCACACCGGCAGAGAAGACGCAATGCTGGTCCTGTCAACACCGCCAGGCGGCCTGGAATGACGGCGGCAACGGTCTCAGGGGGGAAAACGCGATTGCGCCGTGCCCAAGCGATAAGACCAATGCTCAACACGAGACATAGCCCCAGTCGCAGCCACACGCCCTGTGTCAGCGCAAGCGCTATGCCACCGCTTTGGATCAATAGCAAAGCGACAAATACGGGACCTGTCGGCGTTTCAAGATGACGGCGTTGATCGAGGAGAAACGCCCATTGCAGCAGCATGTATGACAGAGCCGCACCCAGAGCCGAGCCCACGACTCCGAAACGCGGGAGCAGGACAAGGGAGACGCCGACATTCACCAGAAGCTTGAAGCCGAATAAGCCAACGGTTGCTCTCCAGAGCCGCCCTTGAACAAAGCATGCCAAATAGCATAAATGTTGCGACATGGCGCCCGGAACCGCAATGAGCAGAATCTGTAATAGGCCGGAGGATTCCTCATATTGCTTTCCCAGGAGCAACAGCAGAAGGCCCGGCAATGCCGCTGCAGCAACCAGGGAAGGTAAGCCCCAGAGCAGAAAAAGTTGAGGCGCCGTGCGGTTTATGAGCTTTCGGATTTCAACGTTTCCGTTCCTGTCGTACGCGGTAGTCAAACGAGGCAGAAGTACCGAAACGACGGCTGTGGGCAATCCGATGAGAATCAACATGTACTGGAACGCCGGGTGAAACAACCCGACCGCATGGCTGCCATAGAAACGCTGTATCAGGAAATAATCACACCATTCGGAAAGGTAGGCCACCAAGAAACCGGGCACGAGGGGAATCGCAAAACGTGCCGCCCGCCGCCATCGGTTGAAGTCGGGGGCTTGCCAGGCTATGCGGGTTCTGGAAAGTTCGCGCATCAGCCAGCAGCACCATATGGTCAGGCTGGTACCGATAATCGCGCCGATCGCAGTATCGAAACCTGGTTTCCCGCCCAACGGCGCTGTATAAACAAGTAGTCCGATACACAGCAACAGGCCCAAATCCGCGACGATCGGCGCCCACGCCAAGGCTGAAAATCGATGGCTTACCTGCTGCGTGCTCTGGGCTTCGGACATGACCCACAGGGTGATCGCGACGGGAAGCACATACCAGCGATGCCCATAGTCCAGACCGTAGAAGCGTTGCGCCCAATCGAAGGGGAGGAATGCCAGCGCGCAAAGAATCATGCCCAGGCCAAGCGTCAAGGACGGCCAGCGCAGAGCCCATGCGGCGTCCAGTCGCTTGGTGGCAGTCCATTCGCCACGACCGAAACGCTGAGTGATCGACTGGGTCCAGTGCAAGAACAACTGGTTCAGGAACGTTGCCGCCGACAATATCATTGACCACGCGCCCAAACCGGAAGGGTCGAATACATGGGTCAACATGGCCGAGACGAGAAGCCATAAAGGCACCCGGATCGCTTTTGCGAAAATCAGCTCGGAAACGTGTAACGCTTCGCGGCGCAACCCTGCTGCGTCCGCGCCTGCATGAGCATCACCGCCAGGCACAACCCTGCCTTAGCCGGCTTACTTCCTCAGACAACCAACGTTCGTCAATTTCTCGGATGACACGCGCCGGCGCACCGGCCACGATGACATTGTCCGGGATATCGTGAGTAACGACAGACATAGGCAGCACGAGCACCCTGTCACCGATGCTGACACCGGGGTACACCACGGACGGACCGCCGATAAAAGTACCGCTACCAATGTGCGTCGGAGCGCGGCGAATGTAGGCGTTCCCGGATTGATTCTCAAACATCAGATTCGACAGAGAACTGCTGTGAGACCAAACGAAAACCGAGGAGGCAACGGTAGTGTGGTCGCCGATGGAGAGCCCTCCGGAAGCATCGATGATCGCATTCTCGCCGATCCAGACGTATTTGCCGCATTGGAGTTTTTCCGGAGCGATGATCTTTGCCATTTCGCGTACCCGGCAACCCTCGGGAAGGCCTAGGTCGGCGGCCCGTTCGTCGTCGGTCATAACCAATCCGATGAGCCGGCGCAATATCTCCGCGCGCAGGCGATTGCTCCGTTCATTATCATGGAGCGCAAATCCGTCATCCTCCCAAATGGAACGAAGGGAATCGATAAGCGCATGTTTAAGCTCGGACTGATTACGCATTACGCTGTCCAATCGTCTGTTAGCGCGCCAAGAGAGTTCGAACCGCATCGCACACCCGGACCACATCCACTCCTGCATAGCATGGGAAGGTAATGGTTTCCTGTTGCAGTCTCTCGGCAACCGGCTGCACATCCCCATAGCGGTTGCGGAAATAGGTCGTACCGCTTAGGCAATAGGTCCCGATGGACGTCTCGATCCCGTCCTCCCTCAACCGACCAATCAACGCGTCGCGGTCGACGCCAGAAGGCACGCTAAATACCAAGGACTGAACGTTGAACACGACATCGTCGCCGATGCGCTGCGGCGAGAAACCCAGACTGGCCAGGCGTTCGGCATACGCGTTTCGGATCGCGTTGCGCTCTGCCACGATCGCGTCGAGCTTGCGCAGCTGCACCCGCCCGAGAATGGCTTGCGGTTCAGACAGCCGGTAGTTGTATCCGTAATCGACGAAATCTTGTCCATATCCGAGCATGCCGCGCGCACCGTGGTTCAGCTTGACATCAAGCCAGGCCGACCAGTCGACGGATTGGGTGGTGATCGCCCCGCCTTCTCCGGTCGTGAGCAGCTTGCGCGGATGAAAACTGAAACAGGTCAGGTCGGCTATTCGGCCGCAGCGAACGGCCCGCTCGGAGCTGCCGATGGCGCAGGCCGCGTCTTCGATCAAGGGCAAACCTCGCTCGCGGCAAATTTGCGCAATCTCGTGAATTCCGGTCGGATTGCCGAATACGTCGACAGCGATGACCGCCTTGGTCCTGGGCGTGATCCGCCGCATCAGCGCATCAGCGGTGATATTGAACGTTGCAGGAGAAACATCGGCAAATACGGGCCGGGCACCAACTTCCACCACCACGTTCGCGGTGGCTGGAAAGGAGAAATCGGCTACCACGACCTCATCACCCGGCCCGACGCCCAGCAGCCTCAGGCACAGGCTAAGGGCGGTCGTCGCGGATGTAGTCAGATGGGCATATTGACTACCGCAGTAGACCGCGATTTCCCGGCGGAATTCTTCCACATGACGTCCGCGGGTAAAAATTCCATCGGCGAACATTTGCCGAAAATCAGCCTCCACCTCATCGAAGGTGATGTAGGGACGGATCAACCGGATCATGCCGCCCTCCTGTCGCCAAGCCTGCGCGCATACCAGTCGAGGGTATCCCGCAGACCCTGATCGAAGGAAGTGAGCAGGTACTCTATGAGCGATTTGACCTTCGCGTTGCTGGCTATATGGCACAGGACATCCGCCTTGCGCGCTTCCTTGCGCAGGATTTCGCCACGGTAGCCGTAGTGTGCACAAATGCGGGAGATCAGATCTTCCACGGAACATGTATTGTCGGTGGAAATATTGATGTTGTCGCCGGGGGCCATAACGGCATACAGCTTGACCACTGCATCGACAGTATCACCGACATGGATAAAATCCCGTCGCTGTTTTCCGCTACCGTGAATTTCCGGCTTACCGCCGGAAAGTATCCTGGCGGCTGTAATCGGGATTATCCCCGCCAACTCGCCACGGCAGTTCTGCCTCGGCCCATAGTTGTTGAATGGTCTCACTATATAGGCATCTAGATCGAACATCCGTACGTAACTTTCCACAGCCAAATCGGCCGCTGCCTTACCCGCCGCATAGGAGGTAGTCGGCATGCGCGGATGCGTTTCATCCATGGGCTCGTAAACGGCAGTTCCGTAGACCTCCGATGTGGAAAAATGGCATAGCGTCTTAAATACTCCGCGCCGCTGTGCCTCCAGCAAATTCAAGACAACATCGACATTGGTGGAAAACGCATTGGCCGGATTGAGGAATGAATAGTTGAGCGCCTTGGTTGCGCAATTGAAAACCGTGGTGACCGAGTGCCGCGAAAAAATGTAATCGAGACTGGATGCGATCTCCGCGTCATCGCGATAAAAATGGCAACGACCGCTAACCAAAGCGGCCTCCAAGTTGGCCTCGTCGCCGAGAAACAGGCTGTCGATAACGACCACCTCCTTGGCCCCCTCTGCAAGCAGTCGATCCACCAGGTGGCTGCCGATAAATCCGGCGCCGCCGGTAACAAGAATACCTTGCCCTGAGAGAGGTGGCCTGACGCTCATGCGTTATGCACCATGTCCTGAATACGCTCACAAATTCGCATCGCCTCGAGACCCGCTACGTGATCGGGAATTTGCTGATGCTCACCCCTGCTGACGGCAACAAACGCCTGCAACTCGCTGAGCAAAGCTTCTTGTGGTCGAACTTCGACGGATTCTGCAAGCGCGCTGATGACGTAAGGTTCCCCCTCGGAAAGACGCAGTTCCGATTGACGACTGATCTGCACTTCTTTGCGGAGCAAATCGCAATCCACAAACATGTCGCGGCAGGTTGCCTGGATGGTGCGCATTTTCTTTTCGGTGACCCGGCTTGCCTGGATGCGTGAAAAGCATCCGCTCTCGTGGGTAAGCAGCGCCGAGGCGAAATCGATCATGTTGCCTTCGCCAGCCCCGTGAGCCGAAACAGCCTTCACCGGGCCACTGATGAACATGGCGAGATCAATGTCATGGATCATCAAGTCGGTGATCACGTCCACATCAGTGATACGAGCCGAGAGTTTGTTGGTGCGGGTGAAATCGACACTGATCACGCGCGCGGACTTCCCCAACACACGCTTCAGAACCTGAACGGCAGGATTGAATCGCTCAATAAAGCCCACCTGGATGCACAATCCGCGTTCGTCGGCAAAGGCC
>OCZT010002227.1_pt1 | contig 20088 bp, 22 predicted proteins | sample 1539031 | NCBI WGS metagenome assembly OCZT01 (sample SAMEA3539308, study PRJEB22396) | soil metagenome | biome: tundra; feature: field; material: soil | place: USA | collected 2010-05 | depth 0.15 m | reverse complement strand
CCGTAGTCCATCACGTTCACAGCCAACGCATTTACTACCGCTGGGGTGGTCATTGCGGCCTGAGCGTCGTTCAATGCCTTCGAGTTGAGCCAGGGCGAATTGTAGTTTGCCATAGATTCTACTGCGCTTTCAGTCCGAACGAGATTGCAAGCTGCTGCCCCTCAGTGAGCACCGCGCCCGCGCCGAGACCGAGTGTGAGCACACCCGCCGCTATCGTGCCAGTCACGGGGACCGTGGACGTCGCACTTCCGAGAACATATGATAGTCCACCAGGCAAAGTAAAGCCCAGAGAGGTATACGTCTGCGACTGCGGAGCGTAAGCTAACGTCATCGGATTGGGCGGATAAACGCCGCTGGTGACCGGCTTGCCTGTAGAATCCACAATCGCCCAGGAATACGCGCCTCCGGTGGTCTGGGGGTTTCCGCTCGCATCGGTATAGTTTAGATTCCAACCGCCAAGCACGAGGGGCGGCTTCGGCGTCAGGGTATTGGTGATGGTGACCGTCGCGGTGACGGTCTGCCCAGACTTTATAGAGCCCGCTGGAACGGTGACGCTAACTGACTGACCAAAAGCGCAGGTTGACAGCAACCAAAAAGAAAGAACAAGACCAACAACTATCTTCATACGTATTTTCCTTTACTATTGCGATTCATGTTCAGCGCCGCGTTGAGCATTCCTTTTGCATTGCACATCGCAGTACTTCCTTTGGTTGAAAACACAAGGACACTCTGTGTGAACCTCTGTCGGAAATCGTCGACTTGGTCGAACGGTTACTTTGCGAACCAGTAACTTGCCGCAATAGACACAGTGCCTTTCAATAGTTTTGTGCAAAGGAGCATGTCTTTTGCTATGCTCAGAGCGCGTGATACATTCTAGATTTGAAATGTCATTATTCGCTCTGTTTCCATCTTTATGATGTATGACATGTCCTGGCGGTATTTGCCCATTATGGAAAGTCCATACCACCTGATGCAATCTGCTTTTGGGACCTCGCCTGTTGGCACTTTGGTAGTAACCGCTATCGAGTCTGTACGGTTCACCATTGAACTCAAGTGCAGGAGCAGGTTGCTTATGTCTCAATTCAAGCCCGTGAGAGATAAAAAGGCTTCTGATTGCAGATGATGATCCGCCAAACCGTTCTACCAGCTGGTTGAGACTATAACCTTTCTGATACCACTCAAAAAGCATTCTTGCTTTTTCATCTTTTCTTACAGCCATTGGTTTATACCTCCAATAGCTATTATACTCCTAATCCGCACAAGAACCAAACGTGTTAGCGTCTCGCTGTCTACTTCTTTGTAGGCACGACAGGAGCAGCAGCAGTGATGGTGCAATGAGTCGGCGTAACATATCGTTGGTTCTCCTTGTAGTAGGTGACCGAGCCCACGAGTTTGAGCCCGACCAGGACGATCAGGGCCCAGAGGCCCATGCTGGTGATGAGCGCGCCGGCGCAACCTTGTCCACAGCCGCCGAGTTCGCGCCCGATCTCAGAATCTTTGTAAGCCTCTTCGGCCTGCGCGGCAGTTGGTGTCATTTTGTAACCACCTTTTGTCCTCGATTCCGTGCTCAAACCCGCCGTTTCGGGCAGATTATTGTCGCGGCAAATGTCTTAACCCCAAGGGTTGACTAAACTGGGTCACGTGTATGTTTCAGCCCCGAAAATCGACGTATACAGCGCACGTATCGATTGCATCGACATATCAAACAAGCAGCAGCCGGGACCATATTTCCCAGCCGGTGAAATTGGATATCACCCGGCTCTGCTTGCCCGGCGCTCCTCCACGTATCAGAGGGTCACGCCTTGAGATTAAACTCGCTCCGGCCAGTGCCAGCAGCCCGGCGTTGGCGCTTCGGAAAACTTTCGCGAAGTCGCCCAATACATGTTGCTCGCGGTCACGTCTCCGGTGCTATTTGTGCCATCCATGAATACCTGGAGATTCGCGCAACCACTTTCTTTGTCCCAGACCGCGACCACGATAGCGGGAACATCAGTGCCCACCGCGCTAGGTCGTTTCGGAACATCTCCCTCGCTCAGTGTATAGTGGGCGATTCGCCCAACAGCTAATCCTTCGATCAAAATATCACCTCCTTTTCGACATCTCGTGCAACACTAACTGGCTTGTGCTGCACAGACGCGATACTGCCCGATCAGCCCGCCGCCAGGCGGGAGCTAGAGACCACTACCAAATGCTGCCCCGGTGCTCTGCACGTGGAACTGTGACCCGTCACTCGTCACGATTTTGTAAGTCGATAGTGTCGAGTCAAAGACCAGACTTCGCCAACCCGATCCTAACAGTTTTGCATCGCCAAACGCCGCAAGCAGATGCGCTCGGTCTATGTTTGCCGTGGTGATGCTGGGGGTCGGCTGACCAGGCCATACCTGCGGGATTACGAGATTCGCCACATGCCCCGTTGCGGACCAGTCCGCACCCGCCACGTTCGCGCCGAACAGACCGTCAGGATAGATGGTTATTGTCGGCATCGACGCAGTGAGCTGAGTATTAAACCCCGGAACCATTGCCGTCAGTGTCTGGGGTGTGGCATTGCTGCTGGCGTAGGTCGTGCCGCTGAGATGGCACACATTGTTTTTGAATGTAACCGGGCCATCTGGACCGCCGGTAATGTTGCAGGCTTTGGGAGCAGAAGAAAAATCGCCTGCCATGTTGCGGAAATACATATCGAGCACGTTTCCCGAGATCAACGTTTCCCTATCTATCGTGCCGATGGTCGGAGCCCCGCCGGTATTGTAGAACTGTACAATCATCGGCCCCGGCATTGCAGCGTTTTTACAATCCGAGGTATACCGAATGGTATTGTTGGAGATCGTATGACCCCAGCCCTCCAGCTTCACAAAATAGAGGGCGTTTCCGATTAACAAACCGCCCTCTCCGGTGGTCACGCTGGAAGCGCGTTCCCAATACATAACGTTGTTGGCTACTACTAGGTGGTTTGATGTGCTGCCCGCGCTGCTCAGATCGAGTAAAGCGTGGCACTGGTCTGCGCCATTCGCAAAATACCCGACGTTGTTTGTGATATAACTGCGCGTGATTGCGCCCACGGGGAATATCGGGTTAATGCCTTTGAGGATGTTCGAGTCAACAACAAGATTATCAACCGCAGTGCTGGTTTGTATACACCATTCTGTGCAGGTGATTTCGCAGCCCGAAACTCGGCACCCATTCCCGGCGACATTGACGCCTGTAGATCGATTATTGGTTATCGTCAGCGAGCACAAACTACAGTTATTCCCGAGCGAGAGAACGCCAGTCGTATCACCGCCGCCTGTTAGAATGGCTGATCGCCCGTAGCTGGAAAGCGTCGTATTTGCAGGCAATGTAAGAGTATCCGACAATGTATAAGTTCCGGCTCCACACACGATGTTGAGTTGTCCGGCAGTTACGGCAGCTTGTAGTTCGGTCACGTTATAGACTGTAGTGACGTTGGTGTTCGCCTGGCGGGTGCTGGTAACATTTCCAGTCACCGCGCCACTGATGGTGAAATCACCCTGTAGGTATAGCTCTGGATTATTGCTATTGGTATCTACCGTCACGGCCCCGGTGATGGACACAGGCCCCCACGCGGATAGAATTACCGTGCCTGCATGCACGTCAATGTCACCCGTATAAGTCCCTGCGGGCATCGTGATTGTGACTGGAGCGGTAGTTCCGCTCGAATATGTGGTTACCGTATTTTGGACCATGCTGGCGGATAGATGAGCATTAGCAGTGCTTGCCGAATTATACATATCTGCAAGTGCATCATCAGTGCCTGCTGCATACAATATCGTGCTTCCCGAAACCGCAGCTTGGCCGGGACCATCAGCGGTATTGATCGCCAAGGTGATGGCTGTCGCAACGCTCGCGGTTGTTGGAGATGATCCAATATAAATCTGGAGTGCCCCTGCTCCAGAAGCCGCTGAGTTAAATGTATAGGTATTGCTTTCGTAAGGCAGAATCAAGGTCTGACCAGGAGAGGGCGCACTATTAACGATAATCTTCAGATTGTAGTTCGAGCCATCCCAAGCTGTAGTTGCAATCCATCCTCTCAAGGCAAACGCCTGGTTCACCGCCGCCTGGACCGTCGGATACGCCGTGCCCGGCCCCGCAGTCAGCACGGATGTGCCGAGCGAGGAGCCGCCAAGCGATACCGTGCCGTCAAGCACGCCGAGATAGAACGACCGCTGAAGTTCAGAATTACTCAGACCAGCGTAAGCCGAGCTTGTGCTCACTGTTACCGAGCCGGTAAGCCCCAGAAAATAGAACAACCGTTCCAGCTCTCCGTTCGTCATTGCAGTGTAGTTTTGCCCCAGCGCGGACACGCAGAGACAGAGCATAAGAATCACACACAAAAAGATTTTCATACAATCACCTCTACAAATCATAGTAAATCCCCAGCGGAGCTATGGCCCCTAGTCGTAGTCTGCCGTATTGCCGGTTCTGGTTCCCACCCTTAATGATACCGGCCTTCATCTGCTTTATTCTGCTATGAGCCTCGGCGCATTTCGATGCCCACCAGGTCTCACACTTCTGGAGTCGTGCCGCGTTTTCTTGGGATTCGCTTCGTGTCAAAAGTTGTATTGCTGCCCAGTAGCACGGCGTCGGCTGGTCAAGAGGATGCGCCAATGTCCACTGGTAAGTTCCTGCGGTATCCGCCAGAAAAGCCGTGATATCGGGGGTCACATACCCCTCGATTTCGAGCGTGTTCTGAGTCAACGCGGGCTTAACGATACGTATAGTCTGCCAGTCCAATTGATACCAGGTGTGAGGCCATCCAGGCTCATCTTGCCATTTGTGATCGGAATGCTCCCAAGATGGGTGTAGATCATGGCCCGCATATCTCACAAATTGAACGTCAAACATTCGCGCTGCCGTAGTTGACCCGCCCAATGCAGTCGGGTCAATAGGGTTTCCAAACGACGATAGCAGATAGTCACTGACCGCGACGTTAACCACCGCACCTGCACAGTCAGCTTGTAGCGGCTGAGCGAGAATGACCGTAGCGGCCACTGTCGCGGTCACAGCGATATCGGACGACACAGAGTAAAGGTTAGAGTCACCCGTGATGGTGACGGCCTGCCCAGCAAGTATTGTGCCGGAAGTGGTCGGAGTGAAGCTGAGGTGGGTCGGGGTCGTTGTATGCGAGCCCGTGCCCACCCCCGTAAACGGAAGTGCGGTAGTAAGCCAATACTTGACGCGGTAACTCAGGGTTTGCTCGGCGTATTTGTTGATGCCCTCGGCAAGAGCTTGGTCAAGCGAATAACTTGCCTGATCGGCCTCGGCGTTCGGTATCTGCTGAACGCCGAGCTCATTGAGTATCCACCGAGTCTTGTTCCGCATCTCCGCTTTTGTCATCTTACTCCGCCTTTGTCCGATGCTTTATCCGATGCTTTATCCGCTTTTCACCGGCAGGCTTCGGGGCTGACTCCAGTCCAATAGCCATATTGCCCGGCAGTTTCTTCATGCCGTCCGGCTTCATCGACTCGATAGAGAGCTTCGAGAATGGCTTTGTCTCCTTGACTCGGCCTTCCATGAAGTCCGCGCTCTTCCTAACTTTAGACTCTCGAACGAGTGCCATCTTAGTAACCCCACACCATCATTCGGAGATAGGCGGCTGTCCCGATCGTATCGCCAGAAATCAGCTCGCCACTGGTTGTGTAGTCTACCGCCAAGCCAGCCGAGTGTGTGTCATCGTAAGTGATGAACACGCCGGTCGAATAGTTCGGAACGACCTTGCCGGTGACTTGAGTGGCGCCTGCAGGCATCACTGTCAACTGCGTAGTCGAGTTGAACACCGCCAGAATCGCCTCGGGCTTGTGCGTCAATGCCGAACTCGTCCATGTTGTCGCGCTTCCTGTCACGGTCAACGCTTCAGCCGAGATCAGTCTGGCATTGTTGAAAATCCGAATCGTTGACGCTGCATTGTCCCAGATCACTCGATACTTCGAGAGAGCTAGAGCAGCCGCATCCGAACTAGACTGCGGGTAAAGCATACACTGTACGAAATCCACGTTAGAGGTGATGCCGGTCGGCCACTGCGAAACGGCGAATGGAATCCCGCTTGTGGAATAAGTAGCGTTCGAGGCTATTGCCTGGTCCCAACACACGCAGCGTCGGGGCTTGGGAAGCATCGCGTTGAACGGTGCGCTTCGCCATATACTTGTGGACCCTGTCGATCCTATTGACATTGCAGACATGAGTTTTTCCTTTCAGGAAGGGACCGGCAGGCTTCATTGTCCTCCTCACCGGCCCCTCGGTCAGTGCTACGCTATGTTAGCGAGCTTGCCCAGCAGCATAACCTTTCGCAAGGTGTATGTCGTATCGGTTGTGATGCCTTCCAGGGCAATTGCCATGGCAAGCAGGTAGTTGGTGATAGTGCCCGCGGCGTCGTTGTGGATCAGATCCACAGCACCCTGAACGACTTTCAGCGTGTCTCCAACAACGATGTCCGTTGTCCCGCACACCAAGGCGATAGAGGGGCCAGCTATCTGAACCCACGCGAGGTTGTTCCCCGCGGCTATGTCGGCGGCTGTCACGTTACGTGTGCAGATGCCGATCTTCAGATTAGTCTGGGTAGACGATGGAATGATAATGGCTTCAGGCCAGGCCTTGGCCGTTGCGAACCCAACCGCCCCACCACTCCAAGCCGAAGTCGCCACCGGCTCAGTTATCTTCACCGGCTGGCCTGCACCAGCAGTTGACCCGCTGACCTCGCCGCTTACGTTGCCCGCGCCGGCAAGGGCGGTAGGAACAACGCAGCCGATGAAGATGCTGCCATCTTCGGAAGTATAGATTTCGCCGGGCGACGGTGTGCCGTATGGCTTGATGATATCGCCGGTGGTGTAAGGCGCCGCGAAGTTCGGAGCCGTACCACCAGAATCTAACGGGAAGTTAGGAACACGTGTGATTTTTGCACTCATTGTGGTAGCCTCCTTTACGCCGGCAGCGTCTTATTAATCATCTTAGAATTGACTCGGGGAGTCATACATGTCATCTGTCCCGCCCACACATGAAGCAGGTTCCGAGCTAGCGTGTCGTCAAGCTGGATCGCCGGGGTGGAGAACATGTTCTCTTTACACGGCGCGTCAGGCCGAAGCCAGAGCGAGTCCGAGCAAATGCAGTATGTGTTATAGGTCTGCTGCGACCCGATTGTTGCAGGGAGTCCAGTTGCCGCCCACGGTGTAGTCGAGCTACGAACCGGCGCCGGGCAGTAGTGGTCGGGAATGAAGATCGCGTTCTGATACGCCAGATGCAAGAATCCGGCGGCTGCCGTCTCCTCATCTACGTAGCGCTGGTTTTCCTGCAGCAAGGAGCTGTAGTAGTTCCAGATATCCCAGCCGGAGAGAATGAGGTCAACTTCTGAACCCTCATACATTCGAGCGTTCTCGACAGCCGCCGCGAGGCCGCCGTCAGTGCCGCCCGCGATTGACCACGCTTCCGCTGTCCTCAGCACCTTGCCTCGCCAAAAAGCCGAGTTTGTAGCTGTGCGGTCGATTGACGTGGTGATGGACGGGAGAACGAACGCGCCGTAATACTGCGCTGGGGTTCCGAGAGCGGTTGCGCCATCAGCATCATAGCCGTCGGATATGATTGCCTCAAGACCTTGGAGGGTGGGGTCGCCGCCGGGTAGACCAGTAACGGGGTCGATGACCGCCGCGACTTCCGACGGGACGGGAGCCACATCAGATTCGAGGTAAGCCGACCCGGTCCCGGCTACTGAGCCCTGTGTGCCATCTGCGTAGAACGAACGCCCGAAGAGTTCCTTGAACGTCTTCTCAGTGTTCTTTACTCGCTCGCCAACAAAGCTCTTGATGCCGCCGACATTGCGCCGGTCGTCCTTCCAGTAGAACGAATCGGAAGCTGTAACCTCCGCCGGGGTCCACTGAACGGTTCGGAATGGGTCTTGCTCGGAAAGAGGGATACGCTTCTTCGAGTCTCGCCATGCAACGGTAGAGTTGCGGCTGATCTCGATAAGCTCCTGAATGGCATATCCGCCATCATAAGTCTTGACCCTGTCATGTTTGGTCAGCCAATACATACCAGGTGTCTTCGTGAAGATGTTGTCATGCATCTCTTTGCCGTGAGCGGCTACGCTCAAAGCATAAAGACCTGCAGCTATGTTGCCTTGTCCTTGTGCCATAAGTCACCTTTCTTAGTTAAGGTGACTGGAATCTAGTTCCCCGTATAACCCATGGCCTTCGCAGCCGCGTCGAGAGCATCTTCAAGAGACATGTTCCCGCCTGCGGGGATGCTTCCCCGTGTCGGGCCTGATCCCCGGCTAGGGGGTTCGGCCACGGATGTCTTGTCAGATTTGATCTTCTCGGCTGGCCTTGAGCGAGACTTCTTCCACTCGGCAACCGCGAGGGTTGCCAACTGCTCCGGCGACTTGTCCGTTTTGGTTGGCGCAAGCCTCAACGCATGTTGGAGGATTTCGTTCCTCTGAGTATCAGTCAGAGGCTTTTCCTCGCACTCGGAAATTGTCTCGATCTGGCCCGAATAGCGGAGTTGGATGTTCTGATTATACTGCTGAGTCGCCGCGCTCGTTTTCTTGTCTGCGATCAGCTCTTGCATGAGCTTCCTGTCAGCAGCCTGGTTCCGGGCTATGGCCTTCTCGTTGTCGGTCATATAGTCCGGTTCGTAACCCAGTCCCTTGATATCAGCATCGGGATCAACCTCGCCGGTTTTCGTCTCCGTAGGCGTCGTGAGAACTCTGTCCAGTAACCTTTGTCGTTCCTCGCGGAGTTGGTTTCGCTCGGCAATAACTTCGTCCAAGCGAGACTTAGGAATGCGCGGTTCTTCAGGTTCCGGCTCCTGCGGAGAAGGTGACTCCTGGCTATCGTCTTCGGGTGTCTCTAACTCCTGGTCCGGCACTTCCGGCTCTAAGACATCCTCATCTTCGATAACTTCCATTACACCTAAATCTTCGGGCATGTTGATCCCCTTTGAACACACTCTTGCGCCGGTGTGCGGCTAATATCATCGTTAAGGTGATGAACCTTTTCTCGTGTATATCGTAGCAAGCTAACTACAACAAGTCAACTCAGCCGTCGTAACGGCTGATCTCCCTCTGTGCAGGGGGAACTTGATCGCTAGGGAAATCCTCCGGGACTGCGGGCTGATCCTCTATCGGAACGGGGTCGCCCTCCGGCACGGCGGGAAAGTCTATCGGAGTTGCAGGCTGATCATTCAGCGGGATAGGATCCAACGGCCCTACCGGCGCTGTGATCGGATTTACGACTTCAGACATTTTGAGTTACTCCTTGTGTTTGAACTGGTTGTTGCTGCTGTGGTGTTTGAACTGGTTGTTGCTGCTGTGGTGGTTGCTGACCACCGTTGCCGCCTGGTTGGCCGTGTTGGCCCTGCTTCGCCTGCTGGGCTTGCTGTTGGATAAACTGCATAATCAGAGGCGCCAGCTGCGGGTTCTGCTGGACTATCGAGCATACGAGGTTGGCTGGCGTGTTCTTTGCCGCCTTTTCCTCTTCGGAAAGCGTCGGCGCTATGATGTCCTGCGTGTTGGGTATCTCCATCGAGTCGGAAACCACCTTGAGCGCAGCCTTGAAATCCACTAACTTCTTCGCTGGATCGTCGGTGTCCGGCATACCCGCAAACGGCGCGATGCACTCCTTGAACCAACTAATCTTCATTTGCTGGTCGCTCTGTCGGTTCTTGTGGGCCTCGCTGTCAACCTCTACTTTGATGTTGTGGTGCAGTCCGATGGGCTCCAACTCGTCGGGGCTGAGCAGTCGGTTTCCCCGCAAGTCCTCAGCGTTCATCTGGCCCCAGTCCGTCTTGCCACTCATTGAGTAGCTGAACTCGCGCTTGCGGTCTCCGAATCGCATATGCAGCAGCATCAGTTTAATCGCGCATCGCGTCCGGAACTGCTTATACTTCTCGCCCTCACCCATAACAGGGGTGCTACCCTGCTGCTGTTGAGCAACAACCTCGGCCTTGAGCTGCTTACGCTGAGGGGTTGTGCCCTCCATAGTCGCGTTGACTCCAAGTGCGCGCTCCATGTCAGGGTCGATAGTTGCCATTGTCTGAAAGACTTCGGGCTGGAGGTCAGCCTGCGGAACGAGGACAACCGAATCGGAAAATTGCCGAGCATTGTTGACTGGTATCCAGGTGTTGTCCTTTCCAGCCTGAAGGAGTTCTATGGCTGACTCATCAAGCAAGTCCTTCTGATAGGCATACATCCGATTTGAAATCTTGCGATGGTTGTTTAGCTGCTCGTAACTCTCGTCATGGGCTATCTGGATGTTGGCCGCTTGTTCTACTGCGCACTGAGGATAGAACGTATCGTTGTCCACCACGTCGCCGGGAATGACCTCGTAACGGAATACGTTCTGGCCGGGCGCGACGCCAAAAAGTGGGTTCCCTCGTTCGTCGTCATACGGGTTATCTTCGCTCAACAGGGGCTTGTCGTCGCCCTCGTTGTAGGCGATGTGCAGAAACGTTTCAGTCTTGGACTCACCTACAAACCTCCACCCGTAGAAGTGGTAGATTCGGGCAAGAGCCTCGCACTCTTCCACAGTCGCGTCGGCAAGCGGTTGTATGTTCTGGTCCTTGTCGGAGTCACCCGTCAGAGCGTAGTAAGAGCCCGTCACATCCGCTCTAACCTTGGCGTCATACTTGGGATTCTGCCGGACCTTTTCGGCAATCTCATATTCGATTTCGCACACGAAACGGGCGTCAGTCAAGTCCCAACTCGATGCGTTGGGGTCCACAAGGAAACGGCGGGGAGAAATCCGCTTCGCATACGCCGTGTCAACTCGGGGTTCGCCCCACGCAAGGTCTGAGCTTTCCACCGTGGCTTGCCGCTGCGCCGTCTCGGGGTCCATACCCTCGGGTAACTGAATCTCGCCCTGGTCCATCATCATTTGATCGCCGTCTAACGCAATCGGACTGGCATCACCTGATACAGCGGCTTCGCCGCGCTCGCCGTCCATCCGCTCGCCGCCACGTTCCCAATACCAACCGAACTTCACGACACCAAAGCCGTATGCTGACCGCATATCCCAGCGAGCTTTAGGGCAAGCTGATTCAGCGCCGGACTCGTCCCATGCAACTGACTTGAGATATGCTGCGTCTTGCTTCTCTTGGCCCTGCCATCGCTCACCGCGAGGCTCGCAGAAGATCGTGGTCACACCTGAGCAAAGTGTATCTTGCTCGGCCTTGAGCTTGGGAAGGATTTTGTTGCAACTTCGCGCCACCGCCCCGACTATGTCGTTTCGCCACCACTGTTCCCAGTAGCGGCCTGAGGTCAAGGCCTGATACATCGCGGGTCGGTCCATAAACCACATGTCGGCAGACATCACGCCATCAGGAGGAAGCGGCAGCATCCATTCATAGTCCTGCTTCTTCTTGGCAGATGCTACCAATTCCTTGATGACGCCGAACTCTTCAGTTGAGATTTTGACCTGCTTGCTCATTTGTTGAAGTCCATCCCCGGCACATACTTGAGGTTGCCAGTGTTGCTCGCGTTGTCCAGCCGTCCGCCCTTTGCCTCGGGCGCTGGCATCAAATGTTTTGGCACGCCCTTGGGAAACACATCAGAGCCGGAAGTGTGGAACGCGGCAGGAATTACAAATTGCGCATCGGAGTAGTCGAGGGCGGGCGAGCGATGCATATCACCAGCACACGCGGGGCAGGTGTGCGAGTGGTCGCGTTGTTCGACAACAACGCCGATCACCTCTACCCGCTTGCAATTTTTGCACTGGTACGAATATCGCATGACACCTCATGAAAATGGGGACGCGGGGTAGTCAACGTCCCCAGCAAACGAAAGGAGAAGGGAATGAATGCGCCTATCCCGATTGGGCCCCGGCGCTGGGGATGAATCGTGTCCCGACATATAGTCGGGACACTCTGTCGGCTTGTCACACCGACCACAGGTTTCAGAATCGGAGAACTCTTAGTGAGTCCTCTTTTTCCGTCCGCGCTTCGCGGCTACGTTCTGCATCGTCAAATCCTCCTTGGGGTTCAGATTCCGAGGAGAGAAAGCACCCCCGGTAACTGCAGTATACCCCCACAATAGTTGTGGTGTCAAGGAGGCGTTGAATTATTTATCCCACCAGTGCGTCGCCGCTCGCCAGTGGCCCGTCAACGGCCTCGATGTCGTAGATAATGCTATCCATTCATCTTCTCCTTCCACCCATTCGGCTCATCACGTAAGCGGGGCTACCGTTCTCGTACCGCACAGCCACAGCTCGATTAGAAGTTGGCACATATAACCCAGCTACGGCATATTGTATGGCGTCAGCTGGGTGCGACCAGGCGTTCTTGAGTACGTTCTCGCTGATGCGCCCTGAGTTTTTGCCCATCTCCCGCCAGCGATATCCACCCCTGAACAACTGCTTAACGATGTCGCAGTCGATGTTAACTACAAACTTCGGCTCACCATTCGGTGCGGCTTCGAGGATATCAATCATCGCCCGGCTGCGGTCGGAAAACAACACCGGCCCCGGTCGGATATCCTCAATGCCACAATCACCCATTATCTGCACACACGATTTTCCGTCGGTCGGAGACTTAGCCATACCCGCCGGGTCAACGTATTCTACCCACTTCGCCCACGGCCAGTGTAGGTTGCAGTAGGCAATCACCTGCGGGGTAAGCTCGGCTATATGTCCGCTCTTGACCTGGGTTAGCCCGTCCCATGTCGCCACGCAATCGAGCACAAAAAATTGACCGTTTGAGGCTTGCCAACAAATCACCGCAACCGGGGTGTTGCCGTTCCAATGTGGTTTACCATTGCGTCTCACATACAGTGTGTGATAAGGCACACTCAAACACCTAACCTTGCCCTTGTAAGGAACCTGCGTCACACGGCCTCGATGCAGCTCGCCACGCTTAGCCTTCTTTCGGAATGTGACGCAGTAACCGCCAGAGGAGTGAATGACACGAGGCTCGCAACCCTCTTCGCGAATAGTTGATTGCCCAGGCTTTACAACGCGAATGCTCGCATACCAACCCGCCTTGAGCGCCAACTCCTGAAGATCATCGGCCATCCTCTTTGATTTCGAATAACAGTTGTGTTCCTCGCTACCGTTGCGCGTTCGTCTATGACCATCGCCTTCGGTATATGCGTCTATGAACTCACGAATCAAATGTGGTGGCATAGCCTTAATTGCATCAGGCACGTGCTTGTCTCCAGACAAACCGAACAGGCGCAGATACCCAACAAGCTCCTCGTCAGACGCTCGCCAACTGTGCCCGTCATAAATCCAAACTAGGCCCGTTTGGTCTAACACGTCCTGCCAAGGTTGCCGGAACGTATCTTGATAAATCGCGACCCGGTTCTTCTTCTTGTCGGCGCAGCCCTCGCTGAGATAATAACCCATGAACCTGGCGAACGTCGAACCATCCCAGCCCAGCGGCCCGTAAGCGGCTCGCTCGATACCCCGCCAGTCGGCCACCAAGTCAACAAAGTTATGTGACCTCTGTTTGTCGTGTAAATCTTGGGCATTCGCCCACCTAGGATTATTCGGGCTTTCCCTGGTTGTGTAAGGAACAATGTGCTCAGGAGTCACACAGAAGTCTACACTCTTTGTCTTGCACTGTATCATGTGCCCGTCGTGATCGAATGACACAGCAAAACTGACAGGAGTGTATTCAATTTCGTGTGTCTCGCGGTTTAGGGTTGCTACAATGTCGCCTTTCTTCACGTCTTTGAAAAACCGCCAGCCATTCAGAGTCAATACTTCCGTATCCTCACTGTAGCAATTGCCAAAATCCCAGCCTCGGACAAACTGCCCGCCCATCTCCTTTGTGATTTTGACACTCTTGCCGCTGACGTGCCACGGTCTACCGCCGCTCGTCTCCCGGAACCCGTTAAATATCTTGATGCCACCGCCACCGGCCATCCAGTCTATCTCAAACTCCTGTCGCCAGTCCTCCAAGCTCACGCCGGTCTGTTCGGCCTCGCGCCACTCTGCCGTACGTTTGAGCGGATCGGCGGTGTAGTGCAGACGTATCACGTGGATGCCAGACACCGTGTCGCGGACCTCAAGCCCCTCCTGAAGTTGCTTCGCTTCATAGTCCCGTGTGCCGACAATACCAGCGTCCTTCATGGCCATAAGCTGCTTCGAGTCATGAGATTTCTTCTCGCCCGTGTTTACAACCTCCCAGTCCTGCTCTGGGCGGTAGAGTAGCCGGTACAGAAATGACCCCATCTGGGGAGTGCTCGTGATGTCGATCCGCCCACCGCCGGAGATCGTCGACCGCGCGCCCTTCCACAGCGGCGCGGCGAATCGCCAGAATGCGAACTCATCAAACCACGCGCCCGACACGGTATATTGCCTCAGCACGTCCGGTCCCTCCCACATCGCCTCTATCCACGAGTCAGTGTCGATGCAGTGGGCAATCTGATAGCCGGTGGCGCTTTTATATTCAAATTTCACGCGGGGCTTATTGGGCCAGATGTCGGAGGGGATGTTGTCGTAAATGCCCTTTATTCGGGAGTCGGAGAGCAGGAAACAGGATTTGTCGTAGTTTCGCGCGCCAACGAAATAACGAGCGTGCGGCACGGTCATCAGCCGGTAGATATATATGGCGCACAGCAACCAGGTAGCCATCATACGCCGAGATTTTTCACACGCCCAGATCATATGCGGTTTGCCGGTGCTAGGGTCGATGCCATCATAATCCCGAATCATCTCCTCCATGTAGACCCAGCGTTCGCGGTCGGGATTTTGGACGGAACAGGGGAGGAGCCTAGCGGTGTTGGTCGCCTCATCGACGGTGGACACAGCGCCAGAGGTGAGAAATTTATAGAGGGTGTTGACCTGCTCGGGTATCTCGGGGCATATGCCCATGCCTAGCCGTAACGCCTCCGACTCTCCCCACTCTGGCAGTCCGTCGTCAGCGCGCCGACTGTCGATCTCATCACGCGCCAAATCCGTGAACGATGGAAACTCTAGCAGTCGGGCTTTGAGCGGGCCATCGGGCAGTGACTCGGGCGGGGTGTTAATCACCACTGTCGCCGTCCTTGAGATCGGCATATTTGCGGTGGATAGCCGCCATCAACTCAGCGGCGCGAGCCTCGCCAAACGCTGGCACTAGGATTTTGCGCATGGCGAGCCCTAGTCGGTCGAACATCGCCTCCAATTGTTCTCCGGTGACAACGTTGGATACGGGCTGCTCCGGGTGCCCCCATCCACGGTCCAGGAGGGCGATGGAGGCTTTGATCTCATCAGAGGTTTTATCCGACTCGCGCATCCTCGCCGCGAGTTTGGCGATAGCCTCCGCGGAATATTGTTTTGCGAGGATTTTTATATCGTCGGGCGGGCGCCCAGGCCCGGGAGGCGGCGTCTGCCCGAGTCCGATTGTGTTGCCAGGCTGAAACCTGCCCCTATTATCCCGTTCGGGGGTTTTTTCGGGAGTTTTTTCGGGACGGTACGAGAACGGTAGCCCGGTTTTTTGCTTGCCAGCCATAACTCAAATATACCTCAGATTTCGCGGGGTGTCAACGCCCGCGACGCAGGCCAGCCAACAACGCCTCAACATCCAACGGATTTAAAACCGTTTTACGGCAAGCTGGGCAAAGCCTGGCCGCTCGGCCTCGCTCGCAGCAATTGAATCGAAACGCATTATTGCAGTTTTCGCACGGTCTCACGAAATACCTCCTCATCTGCTGCGCTCCCCCGGTTTTGAATTGTGCAGTAGCTCGGCGTGCTCGACGCGCGGCGCGTTGTGCCGAAACGGCAGTCGCCGCGGCTTGGTCTGCCACTCGGTGAGCGGCTTGACTCGTTTGCCTGGCGGTGGCGCGGTGGCGCAGGGGTTGCAGAGCAGGCGCGTGGATTCGAGCCCGATGGCTGTGTCGATGTTGATAAGCTGTTCTCCACATTTCGAGCAGGTTCGCATAGTTCAGATCCTTTCATCGTTTGTCGTGCCGCGCGGGCGGCGGGTTGTCACGCGGGTCTAGGTGAGGTTAGTTAATTAGTTAGGTGAGTTAGTTTTAGCCCCAACCACATGTGAATATACATGTATACACATGCCTCTATTTTTTTGCATGTAGTAGGAGGTGAAACTAACAAACTAACTAACCTTTGAGCGTGAAAACGCGTCATGTAACTAACCTAATTCCCCTAAAACGTCAACTAAATGCTTGCTTTTGGATTCTCGGCATGCTGATACGCTCCAATGCGTTTTGTTGTGCTGCTTGTTTTCGGTGGCTTGGATTTGGATATCATCGTCACCGAAACACTTGCCGGAGCACTTTGAAAAGGCCCGTCCGAGGTGCCTTACAAACGACTGTTTAGGGTTAGCTCGAATGTCGAGTAGGAACCCAGGGACAGAGTTCTCGAAGTTTGAGTCTGACCCGATAATCAGATCAAGGTCTTTCGTTGTGAACTCCGATTCTCCCCAATGATCGAATATTGCATCAAAGAATATTTGCCATTCATCGTCATCTTCGCTGGCAATTTTGCGGAGTTCGTCCGTATTGCCCAAGAAGCCCGACACGCCACTGTATTCGAGGACTCCCCCGATTATGCGGGACCACTCCTCAAAGCTGCCCAGTATCGGTGTGGAAGGCATCGGCTGGCCGGCCACGAACCAGGCTCGAACCATGGTTAGTAATGCGGCGACTATCTTATCCCGGTTTAGGCGGACGTATTCCGGCAGATTAGAGTGCTTGAATCCAGCTCTCAATTCAGGGCGGGAGGTTTGCGGGTTGATCTTTATCCAGAAGCACCGGCGGGGTATATCTCCGCCGAGCTTGATATTGTTGCCGGTGGCTATCCAGCAAGCGTGATTCGGAATCTCTACTGAATGGTTTGTCCCAAGCAGTCTATCGGTCCATCGCTCCATCGTGAGAACGGACGCGAGCGCCGCGTCAAAGAGCTTGTGTTCTACATTGTCAATGACGATCAGAGCGCGCCCTTGCATCAATTGGGTGGTGATGGTCTTGCGCCACTCCTCGCGATTGTCGGGCGCCGTCATCAAGGCGGGTTCCTGCCCGGTGGCAATTAGGTTGATGATCCGGGTGAGCAGACCCTTCCCGGCGCCTGGTTGCGGCGCGTCTATAATTGCAAGAGGGGCGCCACCGTGTATGGCAGATCGGCAGATAGGCGTGAGCATCATGCCGACTGTATTGGCATAGTCGTAAGTCTTCACCCATGGGAAGTCCTGCAGAATGTCGAAGATCACTTCGACGGCGCCGTCCACATCCTCACGCGTGGGATTATGTGGTATGGCGAGGTCGGTCAGTATCGGCGCCGGGTGATAGTAGAGCCTAGTAGCCTCATCATACCCCGACTGTGTGAGTAAACTGCCGTCCTGTCTGATGACTGGGGTGGCTACAACGGTGTCGAGCAGAGGAAACGGCCATTCGCCCAAGGCAAGTATATCCTTCGCTACATCGGTGGGTGGCGGAATAGATAGGCATTCGCCTTTGACGTTAATGCGGACGTAGTTGGCGGTCTGGGACATCCGACATCGCGTTATATCAATACTCATCGAGTCAATGGCGCCCGCTCCGTCTGTTATCCGCAAACGTGCAAGCCCATCCGCCCGAACGAAGAGACGCTTTGGGTCATTGCCGACATGGAGAGCAGCCACGGCGTCGGCGGTCATGTCGCGGAGCTGCCGGTTAGAGCAAACGACTTCAGGCAGTTTACGGGTTGGTGCTTCGACCGTAGGTTCCCACAATGGTGCCGCTTTCGTCCGCGCAATTAGATCAAGCTTTGTGTGTCCTACCGCGAGCCAATCAGACACATCGCCCTTTTCGGGTAGGTCTGAAAAGCTCACAACTTTGATGGCGCCAGCGATCCCTTGCAGGCTGTGGGCTACCATTTGCGCATGTGTTCTGCCTGCTAAGTCATTATCCTCCAGAACAACCGCCTTGGCGCCCTTGAGGTAGAGCGACATACCATCAAGCCACTTCTTAGCGCCGCCACTATTACAAGTCGCCGCAAGCCCCAGACCCATCAGATTGTGGACGTCCTTTTCACCCTCTGGGATATAGATCACGGCGCCGCGTTGGACAGCGCCTATCAATTCTGGCAGTTTGTAGGGTAGGCGTTCCACATTTCCGAGAGTCGGCAACCAGCCCCCGTTGCCATCGGACGCACGCTGCGGGAAATCCTTTTTGCCGTTTTCGTATTCCCAGCGTTCCACGGAGTAGGACGGGGCGCCATCAGCATCCAGGTATTCATATCGTTCGATGAACCGTTTTTTGCCCTTGGGTTTCGCCGGGTCGAGTCCGACTGTCTGGGCAATAGAGCACTCGGCCTCCTTGTAATCGCAGTGGTGCTTGTGCATATACCAATCGAATATAGAACCTTTAGCCTCGCATACTTGGCAATACCAAAGGCCGGTGTCAAGATTGACTGAGCACGACGGGTGTGTGTCCTGGTGGGCAGGGCAGCAGCAAGGTTGTTCCTTTTTGCCATTCTCGATCTTAAAATAGTTAGCGTAGAACGATCGAACATCAATCTTTTCGAGTATCGCTTCCTTGCGCTCGATCATTTCGGCGCTCCGCATTCTCCGTGTTCAAAACGAGCTTGGCGAGCTGCTACAACAGCATCGATGTAGTCTGAGCCAAAACACTCGGCATCATCGCGGGTCCAACAGCTCTGGGCAAAAAATCTAGGGTGCTCGGTGAATAGATATGCGCTGACAAGCGAATAGGGATATTGAAAGTATTCTGCCAGATCACTACCGCCGTCATACAGTTCACTTAGCGGCTCTGGCACTTCGTATTCAATAAAATCTGGTGGCCCTATAAGTTCCAGAACGCCGTAACCGCTTTGCTCGAACAACAGAATAACTTTAGCCTTGTCTATCCCCGTCAGTGGCTTGGGCTTGACCTCGGCCCATAAGTTTACTTGGGGCAGCCAAAAGTCAGGTAGATAGCGTATTCCATTGCCAAGATCGAATCCCTCTTTTTCATATTCCCAGATGATACCCATCGCGTCAAAGAAGACACTCCATCGAGCTTCGAGACGAGATCGGAACCGATACCCCTTGTAGACTGTTTCAATTGGTTTCATCTTTGCACCCTCTTTGTTGAGCCGCCCGGTCCCCTAGATGGGGTTAGAGGTGATGAGCCGCCTAACAGAGGGTGAGGGAACCGGGCGACATTTGAAAAGTTGGGATTCGTCCCATCATACCCGACGACTCATCTCCCTCATTATACCTCATCCCTCGCGCCTGTCAAGCACGGCTGGGGCGCGCGCGCCGGACCTGGGGCAAAACGCCCCACATAATCATCGATATATATGTTGACATACCGCGATATACCGGGTATACTACTATTGTGAGCACGAAAGAGCCGGTCAACCCGGCGAGAGCAGGCAACTGGGGAACATTGCCCCAGTGCAAACATTGACGCATAACGTAGGGCGTGGTATAACTAATTAGATCTAGGAGGTATTCAACTATGGCAGAGGAACTTGACACAATAGCGGCCGCCGCCGTGCTTGACATGTATCCCGCGACGCTTGCGAGATGGGCGCGAGACGAGGACGCGACGTGCTTCCGATGGGAGCGCGGCAGGCGGATATGGGACATGGCCGCCCTCGTGGCAATCGCCCCGCGGATATGGGAAAAGCGTATGCCGAACCGGGGAAGGACTACAACGAAATGACGAACATACCAGAACTGAAACCGCTGAGCATGACAGCTCGGCAAATGCGAGACGCGGGGGCCTGCTACGACCTGCAGACTATCAAGGGGCTGTGGGATGGCCGCGAATCGCTCACTGCGCTAGATATTCTGGACCTCGGGATACCCGACGCAGACAAACTGTGGGGCGTTCTGCGTGAGAATTTGATACCGGCATCGGGGTTGCGCGAGTTGGCGTGTCGATTCGCGGAAACGGCTCTAGTTGGTGAGGTTGCGGCTGGCGGGGCGCCAGATGCCAGAAGTTACGCAGTCATTGAGGTGGCGCGAGCTTTCGCGAACGGGGACGCCACTGAAGATCAATTAGCGGCGGCGAGTTCGGCGGCGAGTTCGGCGGCATGGGCGGCGAGTTCGGCGGCGAGTTCGGCGGCGAGTCCGGCGGCATGGGCGGCGGCAAGGGCGGCAAGTTCGGCGGCATGGGCGGCGGCGAATTCGGCGGCGAGTTCGGCGGCGCGTTCGGCGGCATGG
>OCZT010002226.1_pt1 | contig 20092 bp, 23 predicted proteins | sample 1539031 | NCBI WGS metagenome assembly OCZT01 (sample SAMEA3539308, study PRJEB22396) | soil metagenome | biome: tundra; feature: field; material: soil | place: USA | collected 2010-05 | depth 0.15 m | reverse complement strand
GCTTTCCTACCACGCGCGGGGCCGCACCGACGCCGCGTCCATCGCCGTCGCCGGCGTCACCCTCGCCGAGCCCTTCGAACTCGCCGTGACACTGTTCCTCGCCGCGCTGCTCGCGATCGGCACATGACGCAAGCCGACCACGAGCGTGCCGAAAACCTCCGCCGTGCGATCTACCACCATGAGATCGGGCACGTGCGCGTCGCGGAAGCCGTGCGCGACGCGCTCGGCCGCGAGGGCTTCGACCGCTTCAAGCGCGAGGAGCGCAGCTATGACGAGTCGACGAACCACGGCCGCCGGCAGCATCTCGCGCCCGGCGACCTGGCCGGCCCCGACACGATCATCCGCTGCGCGTAGCGGGGGGACCGCCCCCTAACGGACGAACGGACCGCCATGGCGCTCAGCCCCCTGGACATCGCCGTCATCGTCGCGTTCTTCGCGATCAACCTCGGGATCGGGCTGTGGTTCGCGCGCGGCAGCGGCAAGAATATCGGCGAGTACTTCTTGTCGGGCCGCGGCGCGCCGTGGTGGCTCACCGGGACGTCGATGGTCGCGACGACGTTCGCCGTCGACACGCCGCTCGCGGTGACCGGGTTCGTCGCGAAGAACGGGATCGCCGGCAACTGGCTGTGGTGGAACATGGCGGCGAGCGGGATCCTGACGGTGTTCTTCTTCGCGGCGCTGTGGCGGCGGTCGGGGGTGCTGACCGACGTCGAGTTCATCGAGCTGCGCTACGGCGGGAAGCCCGCGTCGTGGCTGCGCGGCGTGCGCGCCGTGTACCAGGGCGTGATCGTGAACACGATCATCATGGGCTGGGTCAACCTGGCGATGGTGAAGATCCTCACGCTGACGCTGCACGTGCCGACGCTCCCCGCGCTCTACGTCTGCTTGGCGCTGACCGCGCTGTACGTCACGATCGGCGGGTTCTGGTCGGTGCTCGTCACCGACTTTCTGCAGTTCATCGTCAAGATGACGATGGCGGTCGTGCTCGCCGTCGCGGCCGTCGCCGCGGTTGGCGGCATCGGGGCGCTCAAAGCCGGCCTCGCCGGCATCGACGCGAAGCACCTCGCGAGCGGCGGCGGCTCGGTCCTCGCTTTCGTCCCCTCGGGCGACGCGAGCTGGATGCCGCTGACGACGTTCCTGGTCTTCATCGGCGTCGCGTGGTGGGCGTCGTCGTATCCGGGCGCGGAACCCGGCGGCGGCTCGTACATCGCGCAGCGGATCTTCGCCTCGCGGAGCGAGAAGGACGCGGTCTTCGCGACGCTTTTCTTCAACGTCGCGCACTACGCGCTGCGGCCCTGGCCGTGGATCCTGGTCGCGCTCGCCGCGCTCGTGCTCTACCCGCACGGTGTGATCGGCGCGGACGGCAAGGTCGATCCCGAGCTCGGCTACGTGCAGACGCTGGTCGATCACCTTCCGGTCGCGCTGCGCGGGCTGATGATGGCCGGCTTCCTAGCGGCATACATGTCGACGATCGGTACGCAGTTGAACCTCGGCGCGTCGTACCTCACGAACGACCTCTATCGGCGGTTCGTGAAGCAAGACGCGAGCGACGCGCATTACGTTGCGATCTCACGCTGGATGACGGTCGTCGCGATGGTTCTGGCGGCGGTCGTCACCCTCTTCATGACCTCGGTCGGGGAAGCGTGGAAGTACATGCTCACGCTGACCGCGGGGGTGGGGTTGGTGATGATCTTGCGCTGGTACTGGTGGCGGATCAGCGCGTGGAGCGAGATCGCAGCGCTGGCCACGTCGGCGATCGTCGGAAGCCTGTGTTACATGCCGTGGACGGGAATCGCGGGCGACGACCCGAACGCGACCGGAAAGCGCCTGCTGATCACCGTCGTCGCGACAACCGTCGTGTGGCTCGTGGTCACGTTCGTGACGAAACCCGAAAGTGAGGCTACCTTGAAGCGCTTCTACGAACGCGTTCGGCCGGCGGGCAACGGCTGGGGCCCGATCGCGCGGCTCGTTCCGGGCGGTTCGGAGGACAATCTCGGGATCGCGCTCGTCGACTGGGTCGCCGGGCTCGGCCTCGTCTACGGCGTGCTGTTCGGGATCGGGCGGATCGTCCTCGGCGAGCTCGGTCAAGGGCTCGCGTGGTTGGGGCTCGCCGCCGTCTGCGGCGCGGTGATCGCACGCTCGCTGAGCCGGCCCGCGTCGAAGGTCGCGGTCACGACGATGCTCGCGCTGTGCGCCGTGCTGTTGCCGCAGCACGGCTTCGCAGCCGACACCGACAAGACGCTGACCAACGTGAAAGGGAGCGTCACCTACGAACGGAGCGGCAAGCAAAAGCCGCTGGTCGCCGCCGCCTCGATCGCGCTGGCGAGCCAGGACTGGGCGACGACCGGCGACGCCTCGCAAGCGCGCGTGCTGCTCCCTGATTCCTCGCGCGTGCTGATCGCCAGCGCGACGCGCGTCCAGATGTCCCGCTTCGACCAGTCCGACGTCGCGCACGCGCAGTTCATCGTCGACCACGGACGCGTTCGCTTCCAAGTCGAGCATCCACAAGGCGCGAAGGCCGACTACACGTTCAAGACGACGACCGCGAACATCGCCGTGCGCGGCACCGAAGGCGACATCGGCGTCGACGGCGACCAGTTGACCGTGAACGTCTACAACACGCTGTCGCCGGACGCGCCGGTCGAGGTAACGTTCACCGCCGGTGACCATCCCGGCACGGTGCTCAAGCTGTACGCCGGCCAGTCACTGGTCGCGCGGCTGGTGAACGGGATCATTCAGAGTCAGGTGAACAAAGTCACCCAAGCCGCGCTGGCACAGTTCTCGGAACTCGGTGTGCCGACCAGCATCGCCGACTTCAAAGGCCGCGCCATCGACGAGGTCAAGAAGCGGCTACCGGGGATCCCGGGCTTCCCGCACTAGGGCGCGCTTAGGCCGACGGCGCGTCGGCGATCGCCCCGAACCGTTCGTCCAGGTAGCGTGCGGCAACGTCGAGCGCCGCCGCGAGCTCGTCCGCCGTGGTGGCGGCCCGGATGCTGTCGGCGCACTCGACGATCTCGCGGTCGAGCTGGTGAACCCGGTCGACCAGTGCCTGGTCGAAGCGCGCGTGGTCGGCCGCCTTGATCACGCGCTGGTCGGAGAACTCGCAGCGCATGATCAACCCATCGAGCCGCTCGGCGAGCGCGTCCGCCGGTTTCAGGCGCTCGCGCGCCTCGGAGAGCGCCTCCCCCAGAAAGGCGCGGATCTGCTTGTCGACCTGGTGGCGGGCGTCCATGTTGGCGTAGTCGGCGTAGCCACCGATCCGTTGCTGGAGGAACTCGAGGTCGGTCATCCCGCGGGTTACGGCACCTTCCGGCCGAACACCCCGGTATGCCGGTGCTCGGGTGGCTAATCGCCCTGGCCGCGCTCGGCGCACTCGTCGGGTGCGTGGCGGCGTGGCGCCGCTGGCGCGCCGAGCAGCGCGAGCTCGCCCGGGTGCGCGCGACCTTCGCCCGCTACGTCGCGCCCTCGGTCGTCGATCATCTGCTTGCACGCAAGGACGAGCGCATGTTCACCGGACAGGCCGTGCGCGCCACGGTGCTGGTCTGCCGCGTCCGCAACTTCGCGCACTTCATCGAGCCGCTCTCGCCCGAAGAGACGCTGCGCTACCTCAACGAGTTCTACGCGCTGGCCGGGACGGCGGTCCAGCGGCATCGCGGGATCATCGAGTCGTTCCTCGGCGACGGGATCGTCGGCGTCTTCGGCGTCCCGCTCGAGAACCCGACCCAGGAGGACGACGCGCTGCGAGCCGCGCTCGACATCGTGCGTAACGTCGTCGCGATGCGCAAGCGGTGGGCGAACCAGAACCGCAGAGCGCTCACCATCGGGATCGGGATCAACACCGGCGACATGATCGCCGGCGACGCCGGCTTCCGCGATCGCCGCGAGTTCACCGTGGTCGGCAGTGAGGCGATGTTCGCGCACCGCTTGCAGGAAGCGGCGTTCGTGCTCAACGCGTTCATCGTCGCCTCACGCGCAACGTGCGAGACGCTCGCCACGGAGTACAAGCTCGTCCCGGTCAGCGGCGTCCCGCTCGCCGGCGTGCGGCGGATCCTCGACGCGTTCGTGGTACGCGCACGGCTGGGCGGCACGGAACGCTTCACCGTCCCGGCCGGTGCGATGGTCGAGACGACGATCGAGCGACCCGAGCCGGCCCCACCTGTCCCCGCCGCACCCGTCCCCGCACCGGCCAAGGCGCAAGCGGCAACCGAACCTCCGCTCGCCCGGCCGCGGGCGCGTCCGCCCGCGCCGCCGGCGGACGAAGTCGACCTGCACGATCTGAGCCGCGGCTGGACGTTCCCGCGCGACGACGCAAAGCCGATCGTCCCGGATCCGCCGCCGCCGCGCGCGACGTATCAGGGACCCGGCGGCTCGGTCGACCTCTAACCGCGCGCGACCGCGATCGCGGTCAGCTCGAAGCGGCAGCCGAACAGCAGCGGTCCCGAGCCGATGAACGCGCGCGCCGGCAGCGGGCCGTCGAAATAGCTGACGTAGACTGCGTTGAACGATGCAAAGTGAGCGACGTCGGGCGCGAAGATCGTTACCATCACGAGATCGTTCATCGTCATCTCCGCGGCGGCGAGCACCCCGCGCACGTCGTCCAAGAGAAGCCGCGCTTCGTCGGCCGGATCCTCCGGCGGCTTCCGCGTCGCCGGGTCGAGACCGAGACGGCCCGCTACGTAGAGCGTATCGCCTGCCCGCACGGCGTCGCTGAAGGGAAGCTGCGTCATGCCGGGCGGCAGTTGACGCGGGAGGACGATGTGTTGGCGCTGCATCGCGTGTTCTAGGACGCGCGGGCAGCATCTCCTCGCGGGCCGTACAGCCGCTTGAGCACCACCTCGAGCGGCGCGCCCTGCACGACGATCGTGACGAGCACGACGGCGAACGTCGCGTCGATGATCTGCGGGCGGAACGGCACCGTATCGGGGAGCGAAAGCGCCAGCGCGAGCGGCAGCGCTCCGCGCATCCCGGCGAGAAAGACCGTGATCCGTCCCGCCCGATCGCGCGTCGCGACGAGCGCGAGCAGGACGCGCGCCAGCCAGACTACCCCGACCGCAGCGAGGACGAGCACCGGCTCGTGCGCGATGCGATCGGGCTGGATCAGCAGCCCCGTCGCGATGAAGACGACGGCGTTCGCGACGAACGCCAGCGCGTTCCACGCGCGGTCCACCTCCTCGGTGTGGCTCATCGCGTTCGGGTTATGCGCGATGGCGGCCCGAAGCGCGATCGCGCCGGCGGCGGTGGCGAAGATCCCGGAACAGTGGATCCCGGTGGCAGCGAGATAGGCGACGTACGCGAGGACGATCGTCACCGTCACCTCGTGCTCGGCGGCGTTCGTCGCGCGCAGCACCGCGGCGCACAGCACGCCTCCGAGCGCCCCGATCAGCACGCCGCCGCCGATTTGGACCACCCCGGCAAGCGCCTCGGCGCCGGGCGAGACGGGCTGACCCGCGGCGAGCGCGAGCGCAAACCCGAACAGGACGACGGCGACACCGTCGTTGCTGAGCGACTCGCCCTCGATCAGCGTGCGCAGATCCACCGGCACCGTTACGCGCCGAAACGCTGCGACGACCGCGATGGGGTCGGTCGCCGCGACGATTGCACCGAAGACCAGCGCCGCGCCGAACGGCAGCACGCCGAGCAGCGCGAGGCCGCCGGCGACGATCCCCGCGGTGGCGAGCGTCCCCGGCACCGCGAGCGCCGCGATCCGCCAGCCGAGACGCCGCAGCGCATCGAGATCGAGGTTCCACGCGGCTTCGAAGATCAGCGGCGGCAGGAACACGAACAGCAACGTGTCGCCGAACGCGAACGGCGGCGCGATCCGAAACAGCGTTCCCACGGCGACCATCGCGACGGCGGCCGGTATGCGAACGCGCTCGGCGAGGATCGCGACCAGGACCGCGGCACCGAGCAGCGCGATGAACGCGCCGACGCCGTGCGCAACTTCGTTCATGCGAGCCGCGGAAGGACGTCGGAGGCGCGCGCGCGGATCGAACGGTCGACCTGCGCCGTCAGCGCCGTCTCCTCCGGATTTACCTCGACGACGTAGGCGCGCGTCGCCCGTTTCGTCGCCAGCGACGCCGCCGGGTGGACGATCCCCGACGTGCCGACGACGAGCATGAGATCGGCTCTCCGCGCGGCGTCGAACGCGGCCGCGAGGACGCCGGCAGGGAGCGCTTCGCCGAACCACACGATGTCGGGCCGCCACATCCCACCGCACTCATGCGCGAACGCGTCGCCCATCGCGAGGACATCGTCCAGGGGCTGCCGTGCGTCGCAGCGCGTGCACTTCGCCTCGCGCAGGCTGCCGTGCAGTTCGAGGACGTTTCGCGAGCCGGCACGCACGTGCAGCGAGTCGACGTTCTGCGTCGCGAGCGTAAAGTCGGGGACGCGCTTCTCGATCTCGGCCAGCGCGACGTGCGCGGGCGACGGCTCGACCGACGCGTGCGCGTTGCGGCGTTCGTTGTACCACGTCCACACCAACCGAGGATCGCGCGCGAAGCCTTGCGGCGAGGCAAGCTCTTCGACGCGATGCGTGCGCCACAGACCGCCGACGCCGCGAAACGTCGGCAGCCCGCTCTCGGCCGAGATGCCGGAACCGGTGAGCACGGTGACGGAGCGCGCGGCATCGAGCCGCTCGCGCAGGTCACCGAGATCGGGCACCGTGTCTCGCATCGTCGCCGGGTTCGACCGAGCAGCCCATCCGTCCGTCGTCCGGCGGCGTTACCTTGGCGAGGTGACCGCCACGACGACGCGAAGGCCCGCCCAATGGATCCCGGGGTCCGCCTGATGGAGCGGGTTGCGGCGCGCGACGTCGGTGCATTTGAGGCGCTCTATGACGGCTACCACCGGCTGGTCTTCGGGATCGGGCTGCGGATGCTCGGCGCCCCGGCCCTGGCCGAAGACCTTACCCAAACGGTGTTCATGAAGATTTGGACGGCGCCGGAGGCGTTCCGCGGCGGCTCGTTCGTCGGGTGGGTCTCGCGCGTCGCGCGCAACCGCGCGCTCGACGTGCTGCGCTCCAAGGCGGTCCACCCGGAGAGCGAGATCCCAGCCGACCTCCCGCTCGAGGGCGCGCTCGACGACGACGTGTTCAGCCGCTTGGACGCGCAGCGCGTGCGCGATGCGCTCTCGACGCTGCCGCCCGAGCAGCGCGCGCTGATCGAGCTCGGGTTCTTCGGCGGGGTGACGCACCAAGAGCTCGCGCGCCGTACCGACACGCCGCTCGGCACGGTGAAGACGCGCATTCGCAGCGGACTGCGCCGGATGCGCGAAGCGCTCGGGGAGCGGGTGTCGCGATGAACGAGCCCGTGAACCGCGACGAGATGATGGAGTCGGTCGCGCTCTACGCGCTCGGCGTGCTGCCGCGCGAGGAAGCCGCGCTGATCGCGGCGTTCATCGCGAACGACCTCGAAGCGCGCCGCGAGTACCTCGACCTGCGCGCGGCGGCGGACGCGATCGCGCACAGCGCGGACGAGCCGGTCGATTCGGCAACCTCGTCGCGGATGAAAGAGCGCCTGATGGCGCGCGTCCGCTCCGCTGCGTCCGGAGAGACCGCGCGGAGCCGCGCCCAGGCCGCCTACCCGGCGTGGATCTGGGGGATGGGGCTCGCCACGGCCGCCGCGGTCGTCTTCTCGGTGGTGACCGTCGCGCAGGACGTGAACCTGCGCGGGAATCTCGCCACGGCACAACGCCGGATCCAGGTGCTGGCGGCGCAGAACAGCCAGATCGAACGCGTCGCGGCGCAGGACCGCCGCACCTTGACCGACCTCCTCGCCCCCGACGCGAAGCGCTACGAGGTCGCCGCCGGCACCGTGGTGGTACGCCGCGACCGCATCTACTTCGCGTTCTCGAAGCTGCCGGCGCCGCCGAAGGGGCACGTCTACCAGGCCTGGACGGCGCCCAAGGGCTCGACGACCGTCGCGCCCAGCGTCACCTTCGCGCCGAACGCCGACGGGGTCGCGGTCGTCGCCCTGCCGGTCGATGCGACGCGGGTCGGGGCCGTGGCGGTCAGCGTCGAACCGGAGGGCGGGAGCAAAGCCCCGACTACCACCCCCACGTTCATCAAACCGCTGACCTAAAGAACCGCCGCCATAGAGCGAGAAACAGCCGCCCGCTGCTCGAGCCCGTTACCCGCGCGACGCGCCGCGATGCGATCCGCTTCGCCGCGCGCCGACCGTACGAGAACGTCTTCCTCCAATGGGTGCTCGAGGGCGGCCATGGCCCCGCCGTGCCCGACGAGCTCGTGCTGAACCGCGACTTCCGCGGCCGCACCACCGGGCTCATCTTCTACGGCGCCCAGCTCGTGATCGCGGCCGACGACGAGAGCGCGATCGATGCGTTCGGCGTCGAGACGCGCAAGCACCGCGGATTGCGCAGCTTCGTCGGCCCAAAGCATGCCGTCGACGGCGTGTGGGCACGCGTGCGCGGCTGGCATCCGCAGCCGGTGATCGTGCGGCCGGAGCAGCCCCTGTACGCGCTCGTCCCCGAGGCGTTGAGCGCCGCGAACCCGGAGATCGAGGCGCGGCTCGCGCGCGACGACGAGGCCGAGCTCGTCGCCTACAACAGCGGAGCGATGATCCTGGGGGAACTCGGCTACGACCCGCGCGCGAACCGCGGCGCGTTCATCGGCTCCGTCCGGCGCGCGATCGCGCAGGGACTGTGGTGGGTGTGGGTCGTCGACGGAGAGCTGCGCTTCCAGCTGAATGTCGGACCGCGGACCTCGGCGACGACGCAGTTGCAAGGCGTCTGGACGCCGCCCGCACAACGCGGACAGGGTTACGCCACGCTCGGCTTGGCCGCGGTCGCGCGCCGCCTCCTTGCCACGGAGACCACGCTCTCGCTCTACGTCAACGACTTCAACACGACGGGGATCGCACTCTACAAACGCGTCGGGTTCACCCGCGTCGGCACCTTCGCGACGTACCTGTTCCCGTGAGACGCGCGCTCGCGCTCGACGCGCTCGCGTTCCTGCTCGCCTGGGCGGCGACGTCGGCGCCGTTTTCGCGCACCTGGATCGAGTTCGGCTACGCGAACGGGATCTTCGCGTGGATGAACCGCGCGTTCGTCCCGCTCACCGAGCGCGTCCCGTTCGCCGTCGGCGATCTCGAAGCGATCGTCGTGCTCGGCCTGCTGATCTGGTGGTGGATGCGCGCGATCCGCCGCGCGGCGCGCGGCCGCAAGCTGCTCGCAGTACTGGCGCTCCTCGTGCACACCGCCGGTTTCGTCGCAATCGGGATCGTGGCGTTCGAGCTGCTCTGGGGTCTGAACTACCGGCGCGCGACCATCTCGGCACGGGTCGACTTCAGCGAAGCGCGGGTCACCGACGCCGCGGTCGCACGCTTCAGCGAACGCATCGTCGACACGCTCAACGCGAACGTCGCCGCGGCGCACGCCGAGTCGCTCGATCGCGCCAAGCTGCGCGCAGCGTTCGAGCCGCTGATCCAGCGGCTCGGCGACGACTGGCAGGTCGCGGTCACGGCGCCCAAACCGACGCTGCTCGATCCGTATTACGAGGCGGCTGGAATCGGCGGCCAATACCAGCCGTTCGCGTTCGAGACGCTGCTCAACGGGTCGTTCCTGCCGTTCGAAGTCCCACGCGGGCTCGCCCACGAGTGGGCTCACGTCGGCGGCTTCACCGACGAAGGCGACGCGAACTACATCGGAACGCTCGCGTGCCTGCGCTCGGACGACCCGTTGATCCGCTACTCCGGCGCTTTCTGGACGTACGGCGATCTGCCGGAATCCGAGCGCAAGCGGCTGCACCTCGACCCGCGCGTCATCGCGGACTTTCAAGCCAGCCGCGAGCGCTTCTTCCGCCACTACAAGCCGCAGATCTTCGCCTTCCAGTGGCGGTTCTACGATCGCTTTCTGCGCAGCAACGGCGTGAAGCGCGGCGTCGCCTCGTACGGCTTCTTCCTCAAGCTGCTGGTCGGGACGCCGCTGGACGCGGACGGCCTCCCGCGGGTGCGCGCACCGCACGGGTAGCGCGTTCGGGCCGGCGTTATGCGAAGGCGGGCGTCAAGCGGCGCGCGTTCTCGGTCGTGATCGCGCGCAGCGTCGCCTCGTCGAGGCCGAGCGCGCGCAGGCCGTGCAGCTCGCCGTCGTACGGGTGCGGCGTGTTCGGGAAGTCGGTGCCGTAGACGATCTGCGTCGCGCCGCGCTCGACGTCCTCGCGGGTGACCTTCACACGCATCGGCGAGTCGAGCGCGAACGCCATCGTCGTGTCGAGGAAAAGACGCGGCTCGCGCTGCGCGAGCTCGATGTAGCGCAGCTGATCCGGAATACCGAAGTGCGCGACGACGATGCGCAGCGAGGGATGGCGCTCGAGCACGCGCGCGATCCGCGCCGGGCCGTTGTTGGTCTCGTACGACCACGGGATCGCGCCGACATGGACGAGGACGAACCCCTCGTGCTCGGCGACGGTCGCGAGCACCGGCCCGAACCGCGGATCGTCGAGCGCCAGGTGCTGCACGTTCTCGTGGACCTTGAGCCCGGCGCAGCCGCCGCGCAATGCGTCACGCATGTCCTCGGCCGGATCCGGATCGTCGAGATGGACGGTGGCGAGCGGCACCGCGCCGGCGCCCAGATCGCGCGCGGTCTCGTTCAGCCACGCGTTCAGATCGCGCGCCATCCCCGCTTTGTGCGCGTACGAGCAGAACGCGAACTTCTCGACGCCGTGCTCGCGCATGATACGCGCGACCTCGCGCGGTTCGGTCGGATGCTCGAGCAGCCAGGGGCTGCGCTCGGCGAACCAGCGCCGGATCGCGGCGAACAGCCGGGGCGGGTGGAGGTGCGTGTGGACGTCGATCACCGCCGCGCATGAGCCCGCACGCGACCGCCCGGGTTGCACTCCGAACCCGGCGCGGCGAACACCCCCAAGCGCTCGGCAACCGTCCAATCCTTAACCTTCGGCCGCCTTGGGCCGCCAGGACTCGGCGGTCGGAGGTCGCACCTCTTTTGGTCATGCAAATCGCGGCCGCAAAGCAGCGGCGAACGCCTGCCTGGGCTAACCTGGCTGGGCTCTCCGTCATCCATCTCGGCGCCCTCGCCGTCTTCATCCCGGGCACGTTTCACTGGAGCGCGCTCGTCGTGCTCTTGGTGCTCTACTATACGACCGGCGCCTGGGGGATCTGCCTCGGGTATCATCGCGTGCTCACGCATCGCAGCGTGAAGCTCGCGCAGCCGCTCGAATGGGCGACGACGATTCTCGGCGTGCTGGCGCTGCAAGGCGGCCCGATCGACTGGATCTCGACGCATCGCGCGCATCACGCGCACACCGACAAGGAAGGCGACCCGCACGACATCCACAAGGGCGTCCTGTGGAGCCACATGGAGTGGCTCTACAAGAGGAACGAGGCGATGCTCTCGCCCGAGGAGCAGGCGCGCCTCGCGCCCGACCTCGCGAACGACAAGTTCTTCCGCTTCATGGAAGCGACGAACGTGTGGTGGACGATCGCGCTGGGCGTCGCGCTGTTCCTGATCGGCGGCTGGTCGTGGCTGATCTGGGGCCTGTTCGTGCGCATCGTGGTGACGTACCACATCACGTGGCTGGTCAATAGCGCCGCACACTACAGCGGCTACCAGAGCTTCCGCACCGATGACAAATCGACGAACAACTGGTGGGTCGCGTTCCTCGCCTGGGGCGAGGGCTGGCACAACAACCACCACGCGTTCCCCTTCAGCGCGCGCCACGGCCTGCGCTGGTTCGAGATCGACTTCACCTGGTGGACGATCAAGGCGCTCGCCTGGATGAAACTCGCGCGCGACATCAAGCTGCCGACGCCGGCGATGGTGCAGCGGCTGAAGATCCCGCGCGTCCGCCGCGTGCAGCGCGAGCGCGCATAACGTTGCTGCCTGAGGCGGGTGGATCGCAGGTGGAGGACCGCCGCAAGGAAGACCGGCGCAAGCTCTACGGCAAGCCGTTTCTTGCCATGCTGCTCGGCGGTCTCCCCGAAGACCGCCGCAAGGGCGAACGCCGCAAAGGCGAACGGCGCCTGCGCCAAGTGCCCTGGCCTCCCGCGGGCGGCGAGCTCACCGAGCGCCGCGCAAGCGGCTAGCCGCGTAGCCGTACCTGGTGGCACGCCGGCCCGGGCTCACGATCACGCAGCTGCAAGAGCAGATCTTCCAGCGCGAGGGCTTCCGCGTCTCATTCGAGCGGCTCGGCGCGGCGAAGGACGAGCTGCCGCCGTACGACTTTCCGGTGATGGCGCCGCAGGGCTGGAAGGTCAGCGACTGGCAGCGCATCCGGCTCGGCGCGTACGTCCTTTTGTTCCGCAGCGTCTCGGTCTACCGCGGCGACGACCAGCCGCTCCCGCGCGACATGAAGCTCGGCCACCTGCGCGACACCTACTACGCGGCGAAGTACGGGTCGCTCACCGCCGACGAGCCGCCGGACAACGTCGTCTCGATCGAGACGGCGACCGGAAAAGGGAGAGCGCGCAAGCGCTGAGATCGACGTGCGTCTGTACCGAATCGTCCTGATCGTCGCGCTGATCGTCGCCGGCTCGCTGTCGGGCGCGACGCCGGCGTCGGCCGCGGTCAACTGCGGTCCTTTTGCGCCGACGGCGTACGGACCGGTGCAGACGTGTGATGCCGGGATTCTCTCGCAACTGCTGGATATCACGGCTCAGGATGAGCCCAACGTGCAGTTGCAGTCGCAATGGTGCTGGGCTGCGTCGATATCGGGAATCTTCGCGTATTACAAGCATCCGGTCAGCCAGGCGCGGATCGTGCAAGAAGCGTACGGCAGCGTCGTCAACATGCCGGGAACGCCGCGAGCGATCATGACGTCGTTGAACCGGCCATGGTTCGACGACGCCGGCCGTCCGTTCCGCGTCTCCGCCGATATCTACAGCGCGAGTTGGGTTACCGCGGCGCAAGATCTGGCGCAAGGCCGACCGCTCATCGTCGGTTCGCTCGGACATGCCATGGTCGTCAGCGCGACCGAATACCGGCGCTTTTCCAACGGCGCCGGTCAGACGCAGTCCGTGACCGTACGCGACCCGTGGCCAACGAATCCGCGGCGCCGGCTCTTGACGCAGCGAGAAGCGTACGGCGTCCAGATGCTGATTCGCATTCGCGTCTTCTGAGCAGACGCATGGCGGGAACGTGTTCGTCGTGAGCGTGGTCAGGCCGCATCGTGCTGCCTGCCCCGAGCGGTGCCCGGTGCTCTCTTGGGCGGCGACTCCGCCCGCAGGAGGATGACCTGAGCCGCATTCACGTCCGCGTCGGCTGCGTGGCCGCAGCGAACGCAGGCAAAGCGTCGTCCCTCCCGGCTTTCTTTGCAGACGCATCCACACGCGGCACACGTCTGCGAACTGTATCTGGCATCGACCTCGATCACCGTGCGAGCAGCGTACGCTGCTTTCTCGCGGATCAAGCTCGCCAGCATCCCGAAACCGGCGTCCAAGAGGGCCCGATTTAAGCCCGCCTTGGCCCGCACCCGAACCCCAGGCAGCTCACACGTCCCTTTGGCGCTGCGCGTCATCGAACGCAGCCGCAGCGACTCAAGGGCGATGCGATCGAACCGCCGCACGATGTAACCGCTTACCTTGTGCAGCCAGTCGCGCCGCGCATTCGCTTCGCGCTCTTTGGCGCGGGCCAGCCGACGCACCGCGGCGATGCGGGCGGCGTCTTTCACGTTGAGCGATCTCCCAATCGCGTCCTTCACGGTGACGGCGTCAAGCGCACGCTGATGGCGTTCGACCGTGGCTCTCCGGCGGGAACCCGACCGCAGGTTCTCGATCATAGTGCCGTCGGAGAGCGCGGCGAGTACACGGATGCCACGGTCGATGCCGACGCTGTGCCCTGCCGCCGGCAGCGGCGATGCCATGCGGTGCGCTTCGAAAGTCGCGTACCAGCGGCCATTCTTGGTCACAAGGAAAGCGCGTCCGAACTCTGGAACGGTCCGCCCCTTGCGCAGCCGAATCGCTCCGACTCCCGGCACGCGAACCCGCCCTTGCAAGGTATCGAGTTTCAACGCACGGCCTCCGTGCGGAAACTCCAGTTGGCTCCATCGGGCAGCCGGCTTGAAGCGGGGATAGCCCGGCTTCTCGCCGCGCTTCATGCGTCGGAAGAATGCGGCAAAGGCCAGGTCTAGGCGATTCAGCACCGCGTCCTCGCACTCGCGGTAGACGTCGGCGAAACGCGGCTCGACCCGGCGCAACTCGGTGAGTTGCGCGTACTGCTCACGGCTGGGTAACGAGACGCGGCGCGTCGTCCAGGCGTCGCGCCGCTGCTGGAGCAGAGCATTGTAGAGCTCGCGAGTAACGCGCAGCATCGTGTGCAGCGAACGTTCTTGCGCGCAGGTCGGATAAAGCCGAACTCTGTGCAGCCAACGGAGCTGACCATCGAAGCGCGATGCCACGAGGTCATTCTCCTGCGATGCTGTGCCAGCGTCATGGCACCACAGGCCCGAGACTCCCCGCAGGGCACCAGATGGCCCCGACGAGCCGCGCGCTGCGTTATACTCCGCCGCTACTCCGGCCTGTGCTTGATCGTCGAATTGCAGCTAGGCCCGTCGTCGATGAACCGCCGTCGTGTCGCGGCTCTCTCCTTGCAGTCAAAAACAGAGCGGGAACGTGTCGGAATCGAACCGACCAGCCGCCTTGCGACGGCCTCACCAGTTTTGAAGACTGGGCGAGCCACCAGACCCGTACGCTCCCACGGCGCCGAGGAACCGCCTTCCGCGCCGGTCGAGCGAGCCCCCGCATCACCGATCGGGGCTCGAGAGTCGATCGTCGAAGAAGCGCCCGGGTTCAGATACGTCGAAACCGCCCAAATGACCGGACCGAACGTCTACACGCGCGACCAACTTGCCCAACTCCTCGGTCAGCCGTTTCGCGAGTTGACGCAAACCAAGATGAAGACGGCCGCGCGCCGGAAGATCACTGCGACGTATATGCCGGTTCACAACGGATATGCGTACCGATGCGGCTGCAAGGCCGTGCTCTCCGGGACCGGGGGATCATACATCTTGCGACCCTGCGGGGCTCATCGAGACCTGGCCTAGGTTTCACCCTGCTGCGTCAGTGCATGTGCTTGGCGGAATCGCCGTTGACGTCGTAACCGCGCATCGTGTCGTACATTGCGATCTGGCCGGCGTCGAGGGCGGCGCGGGTCTGGATGTGCGCGAGGAGGTGCGCGGCGCGCAGGCGGCCTTGCAACTCGGCGATGTGCAGCGTCGCCGCACGCAGCGAACCAGCGTCGATCGTGCCGGCGGCGAAGCGTCCGTCGAGATCGGCCTCGGCATCGACGATCGCACGGCCGCGCGGGACCGCGGTCGCGCTCATCGTTTTCTCGGCGGCTTCGATTCGCGCGCGCTGCGCCGCCGTCAAGCCGAGGTGATCGGCCATCGCGAGGATGTGCTTCGGTCCGGGGTAGTGGTTCAGCTCGCCGGCCTTCGCGAGCCCCATCCCCTCACCGGCAAGATATGCTTTGACCTCGTCCGGCGAGAGTGCTTTGATCGAGCGCTGTTCCTGGCCGCCGTACGGCGAGACGGTCTGCGCGAGCGCGCCCAGCGGGACGAGCGCGGCGAGCACGACGAGCGCGATAGCCTTGTTCATGTCGACCTCAATTCCAAGGGGTGATGCTGACGTGGATCGCGCCGTCCTGTAGCTCGCCGCCGACGAGCCGCAGCGCGCGGTCGACCTCGTCGAGGCCGAATGCGTGGGTCGACATCGCTTCCAAGTCGACCGTCTTTTGCGCCATGAGTGCGAGCGCCATCTCGACCGAGCGGAACGAATGTCCGCGCACGCCGCGCACGGCGATCTGCTGGCGGATCACCGTATCGATCGCGAAGCCGTCGATCGGCGCCTCCTTGTAGCTCGCGAGCAACAGCGTGCCGCGCTTGCGGATCAGCTCCAGCGCGCCGTTCACCACCTGCGCGCCGCCGCCGGACGAGACGTCGATCACGAGATCGGCGAGCGCGCCGCCCGTCGCCTCGCGGACGATCGCGTCCAGCGACTCGGCGTCGACCTGCACCGTGATGTCGGCGCCGAGCCGCCGCGCGACGTCGAGCCGGTGCGCGTCGCGCGCAAGGCCGGTGGCAATCACGGTCTGCGCGCCGGCGGCTTTGGCGGCGACGACGCACGCCAGCCCTTGCTGCCCGGGACCTTGCACGACGACCGTCTGTCCGGGCCCCGCCCGCCCGTCGATGCATGCCCACTGAAAGCCGTTGCCGAGCGGCAGCGCCATCGCCGCGAGCCGCGCTGAAACGCCCGCCGGAACTCGGTGCAGCACCGAGCGCGGATGCAGGTATTGGAATTGGCTGAAGCCGCCCCACAGCCCGGGATCGACGTCGAGCGGCGTCCAGCCGTAGCGCAGCGCGCCCGCGCGTTTGTTGTCGGTCTGCAGGCACGAGCGGTACTCACCCACACGACAGTCCTCGCAGTAGCCGCACGGCAGATACTCTTCGAGCGCGACGAGGTCGCCTTCGGTGACGCCCCAGCGTTCGCGCGCGACGTCGCCGAGCGTTTCGACGATGCCGACGTTCTCGTGGCCGAGGATGCGCGGGCCGGTGCTCCCGTCGGCGTAGTACGGGACGTCGCTGCCGCAGATCCCCGCCGCAACCACGCGCATCAGCCCGCCGTCGGACGGGATCTCCGGCAGCGGCAGTTCGCGTATCTCGGTTCGCTTCGGCGCGACCTGCACGGCCGCACGCACATGCGTCACCCGCCGCTCCAGCGCTCGAACAGCGCGTTCTCGATTCCGAACTGATCGAGCGCTTTCCCGACCGTGTGCGCCACCACGTCCTCGATCGTCTTCGGACGCGAGTACATCCCGGGGACCGGCGGCAAGATCACTGCGCCCATCTCCGCCAGCTGCACCAGCATGCGCAGATGACCGACGTGCAGCGGCGTCTCGCGGACGACCATCACCAGCGTGCGGCGCTCTTTCAAACAGACATCGGCTGCGCGAGCGAGCAGGTTGTCGTTGAACGAGTGGGCGACGGCGGATGCGGTCTTTATCGAGCACGGGATGATGAGCATCCCCGCGGTGCGGAACGATCCGCTCGAGATCGGCGCCGCCAAGTCGCCGTCGCGGTGGACCGCGTCCGCGAGCGCTTCGAAATCCGCCGCCGTGTAGGCCGTCTCGAGCTCGATCGTCTGCCGCGCCTGCGCCGAAAGGACCAGGTGCACCTCGACATCGTCGACCGAGCGCAGGACCTTGAGCGCCGTGTACGCGTAGAGTGAACCGCTCGCCCCCGAGACGCCGACGATCAGGCGGCGGCGAGCGCTCTTCGACGAGGTCATGGTGCGTATCTTGAATCCCCGGGAGGGGAAACCCCGTTTTATCCGAGTCAATTCCCCTGTCATCCTGAGCTTGTCGAAGGGCCCTTGCCGCGCGGCCGTTCTCGCGCTCGTCCCCACCGCGTCGCTCGCGGCGTGCGCCCGGCAGCCGCAGGGCGGCGGTACCGCGCCGGCGACCGGCGCGACGCTGATCGTCGCGCAGCAGCGCGAGCCGAGTTCGCTGAACCCGGCCCTCGAGAACGGGACATCGTCGACCGAGTGGGGCGAGCTGCTGTTCCAGTACCTGGTGAAGTACGACGATCGCGGGACGCTGGTCGGGGACGCGGCGACCGCGGTGCCGACGCCGCAAAACGGCGGGATCAGCCGCGACGGCCTCACGATCACCTACCATCTGCGCCGCGGCCTGCGTTTCGCCGACGGCACGCCGCTGACGGCGCGCGACTGCGTGTACTCGATCGACGCGATCAACGATCCGGCGAACCGGCCGCAGTCGCGCTTCGGCTACGACGTCGTGCGCAAGGCCGAGGCACCCGACGACGGCACGCTCGTGCTGCACCTGAAGCGCCCGTTCGCGCCGCTGATCGTCCTCGTGCTGGCGCCGCAAGGCTTCCCGATCCTGCCCGCCCACCTGCTCGCGAAGCTGCCGAACTTCAACGAGGTCCCGTTCGACTCGGCGCCGATCGGTTCGGGGCCGTACGTGGTGACGAAGTGGACGCGCGGCGACCGCGTCGCGCTGCGCGCGAACCCGTACTATTACAGTGGCAAGCCGAAGATCGAGCGGATCGACATCCGCTTCGTCGCCGACCCGAACACCGCGATGAACCTGCTGCGCACGAAGGAGGCCGGCGGCTATTTCTCCGACCAGGATTACGGCGACTATCCGCTCCTGCGGCGGATCGCCGGGATGCGCACGACCAGCACGCCGATGAACGCGGTCGGCGCGATCATCTTCAACACGCAGGACCCGGTGACGCGCGATGCGCGCGTCCGCCGTGCGCTCGCCGCCGCGCTCGACATCCCCTCGATGATGCAGAAGACGTATCGCGACGCGGTCAGCACGCACGAGGCCGGTCGCGGCCTCTTCATCTGGGCATACGATCCGCAGGCGTACCCGGACGTGCGCTACGACCCGCAGCGGGCGCGCGCGCTGCTCGACGCGGCCGGCTGGAAGCCCGGCGCCGACGGCGTGCGCCGCAAAGACGGCCGCGCGCTGGAAGTATTGCTGATCATCCAGGCCGCAACGCCGGGCGACGCGCTCATCGGGAACGCGATCGCGCAGTACGAGAAGGCCGTCGGCGCGCTGGTGACGCTCAAAGCGTTCAACATCACGCAACTGGTCGCGCCGGCGGACCAGGGCGGTCCGGTGTACGGGGGCAAGTTCCAGATGGCCCTGTATTCGTTCGTCAACGGCGACGACCCGGACACGACCGATCAGTTCAGCTGCGGAACCGTGCCGCCGCGCGGCTACAACAAGTCACGGCTCTGCGATCCGCGGATCGACGCGCTACTCGCGCGCGGCCAGCGCACCTACGACACCGCGCAGCGGAAAGCAGCCTACGCGCAGCTGCAGGCGATCCTGCACGCGCAGCTGCCGATCGTGCTGATGTACCAGCGCCCCGAGCTCGACACGTTCACCGAGCGCCTGCGGCACCAGACGACGTCGCTCTCGACCGCGTGGTGGAACGTGGGCGCGTGGGAGCTCGCTCCCTAGCGCGCGCTACGCTTCGTCTTCGTGCTCCGGCGGGTCCTCGAGCGTGATCGGACCCTCGAAGACTTCCAGGATCTCGCTGCCGGCGATGACCACCGCATCGCGTTCCTTGTCGACGATCGCTTCGCTCGCTTCGAGCCATGCGATCGGACCGTCATCTTCCTCGCCCTCGCCCGGCGCGAGGAAGGCGAACTCGAGCAGGCCGACGGCGGCGAGCGCGTCGACGATCGCGGCGGCCGGCCCGAGCGCCGCGCTGCGTGCCGATTCGTCGCCTTCGTCGACCTTGCGGAGGATCGAGCGGAGCTCTTCCGAGAGGTGCTTCGCCACCTCAGCGTGGTCGAGCGGATCGGCTTGCGTCTGGGTATCGTCGTGGTTCACGCAGCCCGCCTTCGCGGCTGCACGCGGAAAAGCATCGCCACGGCAAGCCCTCGCTCGCTCGCCGCCCGCGCGCGCGAGGGAACGCGCGCACGCGGTTGCGCGTTCCCTTGCAAGTGTTCACGATGACGCACGCTCGCCCGCGCACGCTCCTTGCAGTACTCGCGCTGGCCGCCTTGACGTTCGGCGCGTTTCCGGCCGCCTCGCCCGCGGCTCAGGCGATGAAGAAACCCGCGACGAAAAAACCCGCTGCAAAGAAGGTGGTACCACGCGGCTATCACCCGCATACCGGACCGGCGCCGGCCGACGAATACTTCGGACGGCTGCAAATGAGCGTCCTCGGCGTGCGCAACAAGGTGAAGGACCTCGGACTCAGCGCCGACCTCCACCCGGAGCACGACGCGGCGGTGCTCGGCAATGCGCTCTGGGTCGAAGACGCGATGCGCGACTGGGCGAAGAAGTATCCGTTCGACCGCTGGCTGCCGCGCTACGCGTACGCGCTCGAGCAAATCTACGAAAGGATTCCGGGTGACGGCGCGCACCGACGCGCCGTCAAGCAGATCGCGTATCTCACCGCGTACTTCCCGCAGACGGTGTACGGCCGGATCGGCCGCGCGAAGCTGGCGATGGGGATCCCGACCCCCGACCCCGGGGATCACCCGGTCGTGCTCACCGAGCTCGAGCGGCTCGCGCTGATCGACGGCAAGGTGAAGCCGACGCCTCCGCCCGCGCCGATGCCGGCGGCGACGCCGTCCCCGGC
>OCZT010002225.1_pt1 | contig 20096 bp, 21 predicted proteins | sample 1539031 | NCBI WGS metagenome assembly OCZT01 (sample SAMEA3539308, study PRJEB22396) | soil metagenome | biome: tundra; feature: field; material: soil | place: USA | collected 2010-05 | depth 0.15 m | reverse complement strand
CACCGAGATCTACACTCTTTCCCTACACGACGCTCTTCCGATCTCTTCTTCCCGTTGTGCACCGCCAGCGTATGCCCCACCATCTCGGGCACCACGGTCGAGCGGCGCGACCACGTCTTGATGACTTTCTTCTCGGCGCCGCGGTTCATCACCTCGATCTTCTCGAGCAACGAGGTGTCGACGAACGGGCCTTTCTTGAGTGACCGGCTCATTATTTCTGTCTCCGCTGCACGATGAACTTGTCGGTCGTCTTGCGATTGCGCGTCTTGTAGCCCTTGGTCGGCAGACCCCAGGGCGAGACCGGATGGCGCCCGCCCGACGTCTTGCCTTCGCCGCCCCCGAGCGGATGGTCGACCGGGTTCATCGCGACGCCGCGTACGTGCGGCCGCTTGCCGAGCCACCGGCTCCGCCCCGCTTTGCCGATCGACACGTTCTCGTGATCGATGTTGCCGACCTGGCCGATCGTGGCGAAGCACTCGATGAAGATGTGCCGGATTTCGCCCGACGGCATCTTGACCGACGCGTACTCGCCTTCCTTGGCGACCACCTGCACCGACGACCCCGCGCTGCGCGCGATCTGGCCGCCCTTGCCCGGCCTCAGCTCGACGTTGTGCACCTGGGTGCCGAGCGGAATATTCTTGAGCGGCAGCGCGTTCCCCGGCAGGATGTCGACGGTCTGGCCGGCCACGATCGTGTCGCCCACCTTCAGGCCGATCGGCTGCAGGATGTAGCGCTTCTCGCCGTCCGCATACGTCAGGAGCGCGATGCGCGCCGAGCGGTTCGGGTCGTACTCGATCGTCGAAACCTTCGCCGGGATGTCGCGCTTGTCGCGCTTGAAGTCGATGATGCGGTACATCCGCTTGTGGCCGCCGCCGCGCCACCACGACGTCAGCTCGCCGTTGTTGTTGCGGCCGCCGGTCCGGTGGTTCGGCTCGACGAGCGGCTTGTACGGGTCCTGCGTCGTGATGTCGTCGAAGGTCTGCACGGTTTGAAACCGCGTGCCGGGCGACGTGGGGTTGAGTTTGCGAAACGGCATGATTACGCGCCTTCCAGGAATTCAGGCATCTTCTCGCCTTCGCGCAGCTTCACGTAGGCCTTCTTCCAGTCCGACCGGTGCCCGGCGAAGCGTCCCTGCCGCTTCACCTTGCCGTGCGAAATGCTCGTCCGGATGCTGGCGACCTTCGCGCCGAGGAGCTGCTCGACGGCGCGCTTGATCTGCACTTTGTTCGCGCCCGGCGCGACGTGGAACACGAGCGTCCGGCCGTCTTCGCGCAGCAGCGACGTCTTCTCGGTGATGAGCGGACGGCGGATGACGTCGGTCATTTTCAGATTCACGCCAGAGCCTCCTGGAGCTTTTCGAGCGCGCCCCGGGTCGCCACCACGTGGCCCGCGTCGGCCACCTGCCGCGCCGTCAGACGCGCGCTCTGGACCAGCGCGATGCCGGGGATGTTGCGAATCGAGAGCGACAGGTTCTCGTCGAGCGCGACGTCGACCAGCACGGCCTTCCCGGTGACGCCGAGCCGCTTGAGCAGCGCCGCCGCTTCCTTGGTCTTCACGTCGCCGGCCGTCAGCGCGTCGACGACGAGGAGCGTCCCGGCGTTCATCTTCTGGGCGAGCGCCGCGCGCAGCGCGCCACGCTTGACCTGGCGCGGCAGCGCGAAATCGTAGCTCCTCGGCTGCGGCCCGAACACCGTGCCGCCGTGCCGCCAGAGCGGCGTGCGGCTCGATCCGACCCGCGCGCGGCCCGTGCCCTTCTGGCGCCACGGCTTCTTCCCGCTGCCGCTCACGTTCGCGCGGTTCTTGGTCTGCGCCGTGCCGCGGCGCTTCGCCGCGTTCTCGTGCACGACCGACTCCCAGATGAGGTCGGTGTTCACGCGCCCGCCAAAGATCTCGTCCTTGACGTCGAGGCTGCCGACCTTCTTGTTCTCGCTGTTCACGACATCGAGTTGCATGTTATTTCTTGCCCTTCTTGGGCTTCTCGACCTGCGCGACCTTGAGCTTCTTGGCCGTGATGGCCTTGCGCACGATCACGTAGCCGGTCGGCGCGCCAGGAATACCGCCCTGCACGACGAGCAGGTGGTTGTCGGCATCGACCCGCAGCACTTTGAGGTTGCGGATCGTCACGCGCCCGCCGCCCATCCGGCCGGCTCCGCGCATCCCCTTGATGACGCGCGAGGGAAACGACGACGCGCCGATCGATCCCGGCGCGCGATGAAACATCGAGCCGTGGGTCGCCGCGCCGCCGGCGAAATGATGGCGCCGCACGACGCCCTGAAAGCCCTTGCCGCGGCCGGTCCCGATCACGTCGACCCGGTCGCCGTTGGCGAACATCGACACGAGCACCTGGTCGCCCGGCTTCACCCCGTCACCACCGGACACGACCTTCACCTCGCGCCGCACGCGCGTCGGCGGCACGTTCGCCTTCTTGTAGTGCCCGGCGAGCGGCTTCCCGACCTTCGCCGGCGTCTCTTCGACGAGCCCGAGCTGCACGGCTTCGTAGCCGTCGCTCGACGCGATCTTGGACTGGACGACGACGCAGGGGCCGGCCTTGATGACGGTCGCGGGGTGGACGCTGCCGTCCGCCTCGAAGATCTGCGTCATGCCGACTTTTTTGCCGATGATCCCGGTAATCATTTGTGCTCTTTCCCGAACGCCTTGATCTCGACGTCGACGCCCGCCGGCAAATCCAGCTTCATGAGCGCGTCGACGGTCTGCGGCGTCGGCTCGAAGATGTCGATGAGCCGCTTGTGCGTGCGGATCTCGAACTGCTCCCGCGACTTCTTGTCCACGTGCGGCGAGCGCAGCACGGTCCACTTGTTCTTCGAGGTCGGCAGCGGAATCGGCCCCGCCAGCCGCGCGCCGGTGCGCTTGGCGGTCTCGACGATCTCGCTCGTCGACTGATCGAGCACGCGGTAGTCGTACGCCTTGAGGCGGATGCGGATCTTGTCGCTGAATGATGCGGTGGCCATTTATTTACCCTGCATACGAGCGACGACTTCCTCGCTCACGTTGTGCGGCGCCGGCTCGTAGCGGTCGAAGTGCATCGAATAGGTCGCGCGCCCCTGCGTGCGCGACCGCAAGTCGGTCGCATAGCCGAACATTTCCGACAGCGGCACGCGCGCCTGAATGATCTGCGTGCCGCCGCGATCTTCCTGAGACTGAATCTGGCCGCGCCGGCTGGAGAGGTTCCCCATCACGTCGCCCATGTATTCCTTGGGGACCACCACCTCGACGCGCATCACCGGCTCGAGCAGCACCGGCTTGGCTCGTTTCGCCGCGTCCTGAAACGCCATCGATCCGGCAATCTTGAACGCCATTTCCGACGAGTCGACGTCGTGGTACGAGCCGTCATACAGCTCGATCCGCACATCGTCGATCGGATAGCCGGCGAGGACGCCGCGCGTGAGCGCTTCCTTGATGCCCTCGTCGATCGGCTTGATGAATTCCTTCGGAATCGACCCGCCGACGGTCTCGTTCTCGAAAATGTAGCCGGTGCCCGGTTCGCCCGGATACAGATGGATCTTCGCGTGGCCGTACTGCCCGCGGCCGCCCGTCTGCTTGACGTACCGGCCGTCGCCGTCCGCCGGGCGCGTCAGCGTTTCCTTGTAGGCGACCTGCGGCTTGCCGACCGTCGCCTCGACGTTGAACTCGCGCTTCAAGCGGTCGACGATGATCTCGAGGTGCAGCTCGCCCATGCCGTGGATGATGACCTGGCCGGTCTGCCGATCGGTCTCCACGCGGAAGGTCGGATCCTCGGCCATCAGCTTCTGCAGGCCCACGCCGAGCTTTTCCTGGTCGACTTTGGTTTTCGGCTCGATGGCGAGCGAGATGACCGGCTTCGGGAAGCTGATCGACTCGAGCACAATCGGGTGCTTCTCGTCGCAGAGCGTGTCGCCCGTCGAGACGCTCTTCATGCCGACGGCCGCGGCGATGTCGCCCGCGTAGACCTCTTTGATTTCCTCACGCTTGTTCGCGTGCATCTTGAGGAGCCGGCCGATGCGCTCGGTGCGTTGCTTGGTCGCGTTGAACACGCTCCCGCCGGACGCGAGGACGCCCGAGTAGACGCGGAAAAACGTGAGCTGGCCGACGAACGGGTCGGTCATGATCTTGAACGCCAGCGCCGAGAACGGCGCCTCGTCGGACGCGGGACGCTCGATGAAGGTTTCTTCCTTCTTGTCCGGATCGAGGCCGATGATCGCCGGGACGTCGAGGGGCGACGGCAGGAAATCCACGACCGCGTCGAGCAGCGGCTGCACGCCCTTGTTCTTGAACGCCGAGCCGCAGATGACCGGCACGAACGCCGCCTCGGCCTTGCCGCGGACCGAGCTGTTGACGCGCTTGCGCAGCGCCGCCTTGATTTCGTCTTGGGTGATCTCTTCGCCGTGGAGGTACTTCTCGAGGATCTTGTCGTCGGCCTCGCTGACCTTCTCGATCAGCTGCTCGCGGTAGTGCTTCGCGTCCTCCATCATGTCGGCCGGAATGTCGCCGACGATGTAGTCGGCGCCCATCGTTTCGTCTTTATAGGTAATCGACTTCATCTGGATGAGGTCGACGACGCCGACAAACTTGTCTTCCGAGCCGATGGGCAGCTGAATCGCGACGGGATTGGCTTCGAGCTTGGTGATGATCTGATCGAAGGTGCGCTTGAAGTCCGCCCCGATGCGGTCCATCTTGTTGACGAAGCAGATGCGCGGGACGCGGTACTTGTCGGCTTGCCGCCAGACCGTTTCCGACTGCGGCTCGACGCCGGCGACCGAGTCGAACACGGCGACGGCGCCGTCGAGCACCCGCAGCGAGCGCTCGACCTCGGCGGTGAAGTCGACGTGGCCCGGCGTGTCGATGATGTTGATGCGGTGATCGCGCCAGAAGCACGTCGTCGCGGCGGACGTGATCGTGATGCCGCGCTCCTGCTCCTGCTCCATCCAGTCCATGACGGCGGTGCCTTCGTGGACTTCACCAATCTTGTACGTGATCCCGGTGTAGAACAGGATCCGTTCCGTGGTCGTGGTCTTCCCGGCATCGATGTGGGCCATGATGCCGATATTCCGCGTGTTCGCTAACGATGACTGCCGGGCCATTTCAGTTCAGAGTTCAGATTTCAGCGTTACCACCGATAGTGGGCGAACGCCTTGTTCGCCTCCGCCATCCGGTGCACGTCTTCGCGCTTCTTCACGGCGCCGCCGCGCAGGTTCGCCGCGTCGAGCAGCTCGTTGGCCAGTTTCTCCTGCATCGTCTTGCCGTCGCCGCGCGCGGTGGCGTAGCCGACGATCCAGCGGATGCTGAGCGAGAGGCGGCGGTTCGGATTCACTTCGACCGGCACCTGGTAGTTCGAGCCGCCGACGCGCCGCGACTTCACTTCGAGGCTCGGCTTGACGTTGTCGATCGCCTTCTTGAAGATCTTCAGCGGATCGTCGGACGTCTTCTCTTTGATGATGTCGAAGCTCTTATAGAGGATGCGCTCGGCCGTGCTCCGCTTGCCGTCGCTCATCACGCAGCTGATGAACTTGCTGACGAGCGTGCTCTGGTAGATCGGATCCGCCGGAACCTCACGCTTCGCAATAACTCGTCGTCTCGGCATGTTGAATTCCTAAGCTTTCTTCGGACGCTTCGCGCCGTACTTCGACCGCCCCTGCATGCGCCCCGCGACGCCCACCGCGTCGAGCGTGCCGCGGACGACGTGGTAGCGGACGCCGGGCAGATCCTTCACGCGGCCGCCGCGAATGAGCACGAGCGAGTGCTCCTGCAGGTTGTGGCCGACGCCGGGAATGTAGGTCGTCACCTCGATGCCGTTGGTCAGGCGCACGCGCGCGACCTTGCGGAGCGCCGAATTCGGCTTCTTGGGCGTCTGGGTGAAGACGCGCACACAGACGCCGCGCTTCTGCGGGCTGTTCTGCAGCGCCGGACTCTTCGTCTTGCTGACGATCTTCTTGCGCCCGTGACGGACGAGTTGACTGATAGTCGGCATAAATACTCGAAACGCCTCAAAATGACAGCACGCCCGGACCGCGGATGTTCAGCGGTTCGACCGATCGCTTCAGGCCTAGAAGCCCGGGGGCTTGGCGCCTGAAAACTGACTACCCTACAAACTCATTGATGAGTCGCGCGACGGATGTGCCGGACACTATCCTAGCGTTCGAAGCTAGATAGGGTGTCCTAGCTCCGTTAGAACCTAACGAATATAGCACGGCGCCAGACGGCCGCGCAACCACGGGATCAACGACTGGCCCAGAGGGGCCTGGCGCGCCGTGGCCCTATGCCCCCAGCGCCTGGGGCAACTTCATCGTCACGTTGTTGCGTGATCCGGCAAGCAAGAAACAGCCCTGGACGACCGGTCCGCTCGTCAGCGTCAGCTCCGCGAGCGCACGCCGCTTCTCGACCCGGAATTCGGACAGCGTTCGCGGATATCGGTCCGGCTGACCTCAGACTTTGATGTATATTTCGGCGGCAGCCCGTTTCCGGCTGCCATCTGAGGAGTGTGCATGAAGCGCAGTCAACTGTTCCAGGCAATCGCCCAACCCATTGCTTTCATGGGCGCGGTGCTGATTCTGGCCGCGTCAGTCGAGGCCCGGCAGCCGCCCCAACAGCCGCCGCCCGCGCAGGGCCAGCCGCAGGGGCGGGGCGGACCGCCACCCGCGCCCACGAATCTGCAGGTGCTGCCCAAGGACACGCCGGCGCAGGAAGTGAACGCCCGCATGCAGATCATCGGACAGTCGCTGGGTGTCCGCTGCGAGTACTGCCACGTCGACGAACCGGGTCCGAACGGCCGGCGCGACATGTCGGCGGACGAGAAGCCGACCAAGAACACGGCGCGGGTGATGATGCGTCTCACCGAGGAGATCAACACCAAGCTCGCCAGCGGCCTCGGCAAAGCGAACCCCGTCAGCGTCGGCTGCGTCACGTGCCATCGCGGCGTGCCGATTCCCAAGCAGCTCCCGGCCATCCTGACCGACGCGGCGGCCGACAAGGGCATGCCCGCCGCGATCGCGCAGTATCGCGATCTCCGGAAGCAGTACTACGGCGGCATGGCCTACGACTTCAGCGAGAACGCGCTCATCGCCTTCGCGAACCGCACGGCCGCCGCCAAACCGGACGATGCCATTCAGTGGCTGGAGCTCAATCTGGAGTTCTATCCGAAGTCGGCGCGCAGCTATCTCACGATGGCGCAGATCTACAGCCGCAACAAGCAGGACAAAGAGAACGCCATCAAGAACGCGGAGAAGGCACTGGAGATCGACCCCGAGAACGCGCAGGCCAAGCGCATGCTCGATCAGCTGAAGAGCGGACACTAAGGGCGCTGTTATTTCCTCTGCGCCAGGTACGCCGCGATCGCGTGTATCTGAACGTCCGAGAGCTTGCCGGCAAAGGCGGGCATCTCGGCGTTCGGATCCACGGCCGCCGGATCAGACGGACGTCGGGCGCGATCCGCGGCGGCGGCGCCGCTTTCCGGATCTTTCTCGCGTAGACCACGACGGCGCGCGCGCGGCTCGCGCTCGGGCTCTGGGTCGAAAAGCGGCAGCAGGAACAGCAGCGCGGGAAAATACTTCAGGAGCTGAAAGAGGCCGAGAAAGTACCACTCGGGCCGCGGGATATAGGCCGCACGATCCGCCGCGATCCTGCTAAGCTCAAGGATCAGAACGGCATGGACACAGGCACTGGACCCTCCGCCGTCAGCCGGTGGCTGCAGGATCGCAGCCTGCGGCTGGCCGCCGGCTTGGCAATCGCCGTCGCGATTCCGGTCGCCGTCCTTTTCTACTTCCAGTTTCGATCGCTCTCCGACCTCGACCGTTCCTCGACGGTCGTCCTGCGGCAGCTCAGCCAGGAAACCGCCGACGGGCTGACCCGCAGCGTGCAGGACGCGCTGAAATCGCCGTACGCCAACGTGCTGCTGCGCATCACGCAGCGCCAGGTCGAGCCGCTCGACCTGCCGGTTATCGCGAGCACGTTCGAGCGATCGCTCGCGACCGACGCGTTCATCACCCGCTATTACGTGTGGTCGGACGAGACCGACGTGCACCGCGGCGAAGTGCTCGCCTACGATCGCGACCGGCGCGGCTTCATCGACGATGTGCCCGAGGCCGAGACGCTGCTGCGCCGCGTTCGCGCGCTCGCGGCGCAGAAACGGTCGATCGCGGTGTTCGAAACGACGATCGACGGCTGCCGCACGTACCTCCAGGCGCAGCTGCGCTTCTCCTCGGCGGCGCGCGACCGATTGACGAGCTTCGTGGCGATCGCGGCCGACGGCGATCGCCTGCGGTCCGAGTATTTCCCGGCGCTCCTCGCGGCCAGGCTCAAGACGGTCGAGGGGCCGACCGGATTCCCGCCGCTGGTCGTCACGCTGCTCGATGCGCAGGGAAGCGTCATCTTCCCGGACGGCGGATCGATGGCGACGCGTTACGTGGACGAGCGGACGTTTCCGATCGCCTTCATCGACCCGGAGCTCCTGCCGCTCGCGGCGCCCGAGCCGCACGAGACGTGGCGCATCCGGACCGGCTACGGCAATCAGACGATCCCCGAGATCATCGAGGCGCGCGCGCGGCCGGAGCGCGCGATGATGGCCGTGCTCGCCGGCGTCATGGTGCTGAGCCTCTTTTTCGTCGTCCGCGCCGCGGCGCGCGAGGTCAGGCTGGCCGAGCTCAAGGCGAACTTCGTGTCGAACGTGTCGCACGATCTGAAGACGCCGCTCGCCCTGATTCAGCTCTTCGCGGAGACCTTGGAGCTCGGCCGCCTCAAGAACACGGACCGCGCGCAGGAGTACTACCGCATCATCAACAGCGAAGCACGCAAGCTGACAAAGCTCATCAACAACCTGCTCGATTTTTCGCGCATCGAGGCGGGCCTGCGGCGCTACAAGACCGGGCCGGCCGATCTCGGTGCGGTGACCGCGCACGTCGTCGACTCGCTCGCCAGCCAGTTCCGGCATCACGGGTTCACGGTGACGACGCGGATCGCGCCAGACCTGCCGCCGGTGGTCATGGATCGGGAAGCGGCCGAGCAGGCGATCGAGAATCTGCTCTCGAACGCGATGAAGTACTCACCGGAGCGCCGCCCGATCCTCGTGGAGGTCGCGGGCGTCGACGGTTACGGGCTGGTGCGCGTGACCGATCAGGGCATCGGCATCCCGCCGGCGCTGCAGCGCAGAATCTTCCGCAAGTTCTTCCGCATTCAGACCGACGCCGGCTCCGGCGCGCAGGGCACCGGCCTCGGTCTCGCCATCGTCGATCACATCATGCGGGGGCTTGGCGGCTTCGTGCGGGTTGACAGCGAGCCGGGCCGCGGCAGTACATTCACCCTGCACTTCCCCATATTCAAAGAGGCGCATGACGAAGCGGATACTGGTGATCGAGGACGAACCGCAGATGTTGCTCGGTCTGCGTGACAATCTCGAACTCGAAGGCTACGAAGTGATCACGGCGTCGGACGGCGAGGAGGGGCTGGCGAAGGCGCTTGCCTCGGCGCCCGACCTGGTCCTTCTCGACGTCACGCTGCCGCGCAAGAACGGCTTCGAGGTGTGCCGCGAGCTGCGCGCGCGCGCCAATGCGACGCCCGTGGTGATGCTCACCGCCCGCTCGCAGGAAACGGAAAAAGTCCTCGGCCTCGAGCTCGGGGCCGACGATTACGTCACCAAGCCGTTCAGCATCACCGAGCTCCTGGCGCGGGTGCGCGCCGTGCTGCGCCGCGCCGGCGGGCGCTCCTCGAGCCTCGAGACCTTCCGCATCGGCGACATCGAGATCGATTTCCGCACCCACCAGGCGCATCGCGCGGGACAGCGCATCGAGTTCACCGCGCGCGAATTCGATTTGCTCCGCCACCTCGTCGCGCACACCGGACAGGTCGTGACGCGCGAGCAGATCCTCAATCAGGTCTGGGGGTACGAGGAATCGCCGACCACGCGCACCATCGACAACTTCGTCGCGAAGCTCCGCCAGAAGATCGAGCGCGCCCCGCACGAGCCGGAGCACATCCTCACCGTGCACGGGGCCGGCTACAAGTTTGTTGGCTAGAACAAACGCAACCACGAAGACACGAAAACACGAAAAAGGCTAGCCGAGGATGTACTCGACAACGATGGCCGTGCAGTTGTCGCGGCTGCCGCGCGCCAGCGCGGCGCGGACGAGCGCGGCCGGCATCGCCCCGGCGGCGGTCGAGCCGCGCACGACGCCTTCGAGCTGCTCCTGATCCAGCACGCCGTGGACCCCGTCGGTCGTCAGCAGAAACCGTTCCCCTCCCGACAGCGTCTCCTCGAGGACGTGCACGTCGATGCGCGGCCGCGCGCCAACGACGTTGGTCAACGCGTTGCGCATCGGATGGTGCCGGAGCGTCGCCGGATCGGTCTCTGGATTCTGCGCCAGCACCGTCGCCACCCACGAGTCGTCGTGGGTCAGCTGGCGCAGGCGAACCACGAGGTCACCGCCTGCGGCGGCCGCGAACCGGTAGGCGCGGCTGTCGCCGACGTGGCCTATCGAGATCCGGTTCCCCACGACGAGCGCGGCGACGACCGTCGTGCCCATCCCCGCGTACGCGTCCGAGGTGGACGCCATCTCGAGAATCTGGACGTTGGCGAGGTGAATGGCGGTCCGCAGGAGGTTGCCGCCTTCGGACAAGGTTGGATCGAGGCCGAATGGCCACGTCTCGTCGACGCCGGGCCCGCGGCCGCCGCGGCGCACGAGGACGTCGCCGACGAAATCGGCGATCGCATCGACCGCCAGACGCGCCGCCACCTCGCCCGCGTTGTGACCGCCCATGCCGTCAGCCGCCACCGCGAGCCCCAGCGACTCGTCGATGACGAAGTAATCTTCGTTGGTCGCCCGGACGCGGCCCTTGTCGGTCACTCCATACGCGCGCAGCACCCTACACCCTTGAAAGTCTCGTGCTTTATCGGCAGCCGCTCCATCTGTATGTAGGGCTCGGGAACAATTGACCTCGCCTCGTCGTCCAAGCCGATACCCTGATTATCTAGGTATACTGGAGCGCGATGGCTGACACCACGGCTGAACTGCTGCACGGCACCCTCGTCGCGCTGATTCTCAAGACCCTCGCCGGAGGACGCCGCCACGGCTACGCGATCGCCCGCGCCATCGAGGACGCCACCGACGGCGTCGTCGAGGTCGAGGACGGTTCGCTCTACCCCGCCCTGTATCGCATGGAGCGCAGCGGCTGGATCGAAGCCGAATGGGGCGTGTCCGATCTCGGCCGCAAAGCGAAACTGTACCGGCTGACGCCGCGCGGCCGCCGTCAGCTCACCGCCGAAACCGCGGAGTGGGCACGCTTTGCCGCGGCCATCTCCCATGTCCTGTTGCCGGCGTCATGAGGTTCGATTCCTGGCCGTGGAAGCCGCGCGTCGACGATGAAGTCGACGACGAGCTGACGTTCCATCTCGAGATGCGCACGCGCGAGCTCGTGGAGCGCGGCATGAACGCGGCCGCCGCCCGGCGCGAGGCCGAACGCCGGATGGGCAATATCGACCGCGTGCGCGCGGCCTGCCGCGCGCTCGGCGAAGGGAGAGATCGACACATGCGCCGCGTCCAGTACCTGAGCGAATTCGTCCAGGACCTCGGCTTCGCGTGGCGCCAGTTGCGCCGCAATCCCGGCTTTGCGCTCGTCGCCGTCCTGACGCTCGCGCTCGGCATCGGCGGCTCGACCGCAATCTTCAGCGCCGTCTACGCCGTCGTCATGCGTCCGCTGCCCCTGCGCGATCCGGCGCGGCTGATGGTCGTCGGCGAAACGGTTCGCGACATGCCGGCAGTGGCGGGTAGCGTGTCGGCGGGCAACTACGTCGACGTCGTCGCGGGCACGACGACGTTCGAGGGGATCGCGGCCGAGCAGTTCTCGAACTTCAATCTGGCGGAAGGCGGCGCACCCGAGCGGATTGTCGGCGGCCGCGTCACCGCGAATTTCTTCGACGTCATGGGCGCGCATCCGGTCGCCGGCCGCGTGTTTCGCGCCGACGAGGATCGTCCCGGCCACGAGCAGGAGGTGATGCTGAGCCACCGCCTGTGGGTCCGGCGGTTCGGCGAAAGCGCGTCGATCGTCGGCAGCCAGCTTCGGATGAACGGCACGCCGTACATCGTCGTGGGCGTGATGCCGTCATCCTTCGATCTGACCACCGACACCGAGGATCTCTGGGTGCCGATCGCGTTCACCGACGAGCGCAAGGCACAGCATGACGAGCACTACCTCACGGTGTATGGGCGGCTGAAGGCCGGCGTCTCCCGGCAGCAGGCGCTTGCGGAGCTCGAGACGGTCGCCGCGCGTCTGCGGCGTGACGTGCCGAAGGACGACCTCGAGGTCGGCTTCTTGCTCATTCCGTTCACCGATCAACTCGTCGGCGACTATCGTACGCGGTTGCTGGTGCTGCTTGGCGCGGTCGGCGTGGTGCTCCTGATCGCCTGCGGCAACGTCGCGAACCTGCTGCTGGCGCGCGGAGCGGCGCGCGGACGCGAGATCGCGATCCGCACCGCGCTTGGCGCGGGCCAGTGGCGGATCGTGCGGCAGTTTCTCACCGAGAGCATGGTCCTCGCGCTCTGCGCGACTGGTGTCGGCCTGCTGCTCGCGCGGACGATGCTCGCGGCCGTCGTCTCCTGGAATCCCGAAAACATCCCGCGCCTCGAGGCCGCGCGGATCGATCCGGTGGCGCTCGCGTTCGCGATCGCGATGGCGCTCGCGAGCAGCGTCCTCTTCGGCCTGGCGCCGGCGCTGCGCTTGTCAAAGCCTGACGTGCACACCGGACTCCGCGACGGCGCGCGCGGTGCGACCGGCGGCGGATTCCGCGATCGTCTGCGCGCGGGACTGATCGTCGGCGAGGTGGCGCTGTCGCTGTTGCTACTCTTCGGCGCCGGCCTGCTGATCCGCAGCGCGATGGCGCTGCAGCACGTCAATCCCGGTTTCAATCCGGGCGGCGTACTGACGGCGCGTATCGCGCTGCCGGCGGCGTCGTACGCCGAGCCGGACCGCGTCGTCGCAGCCTTTCAGCGCGTGGCGGACGCGGCGCGAGAGATTCCCGGCGTGACGGAGGCGGCGGTGACGTCCAACACGCCGATGGCGCCCGGCGGCGGATCGAACGGGCTGATTCCGGAAGGACGCCCACTCGACCTCAAGAGCGTGATTCAAAGCCGGCTGCGGATGATCACGCCGGACTTCTTTCGGGCGATGCAGATTCCGATCGTCCTCGGGCGGGGCTTCACCGATCAGGATCGGCGCGGTGCGCCGAAAGTGATGATCGTGAGCGCCGCGTTCGCCGCGGAGGCGTACCACGGGCAGGATCCCATCGGCAAGCGCGTCGTCTGTTGCGAATCGGGTCCGAACGGCACGCCGGATTGGAAGATCGTCATCGGCGTGGCGGGCGACGTGCGGACGGATGGACCCTCGGTGGCGCCGGCGCCGGAATTCTACCTGCCGATCGCGCAGGCGCCGCCAGCGGCGTGGGAATGGGTGCAGCGATCGATATACATCGTGGTGCGGACCGGCGGCTCGCCGGCGGCGCTCACGCAGTCGCTGCGTTCGGCAGTCGCGCGGATCGATCCGGATCTGCCGGTCTTCGATGTACGGATGATGGACGAGCGGCTGGCGGACGCGCTGGCGACCGAACGCTTCAACACGCTGCTCCTGACGATTCTCGGCGTCGTCGGTCTGCTGCTGGCCGCGTCGGGGATCTACGGCGTGATCGCGTATTTCGTGAGCCAGCGCACGCAGGAGATCGGCGTGCGCATGGCGCTCGGTGCGACGCCGGGAAGCGTGGTGCGGCTGATCCTCAGCCAGTCGCTGCGGCCGGTCGCGGTGGGCGCGGCGATCGGCGTCGTCGCCGCGCTGGCGGCCAGCCGCGTGCTGACGGCGCAGCTCTTCGGCGTCAGCCGGACCGATCCGCTGACGATCGCGGCCGTCGTCGCGGTGTTAGTGGCCGTCGCGCTCATCGCCAGCGTCGTCCCCGCCCGGCGCGCCGCGTCGATCGAGCCGACCCGCGCGCTGCAGGCGGATTAGACGATGTTCAACAACTTCGCCGCGTTGCCGCCCAGAATGCCGGCACGATCGCTCTCGGAAATCGGCAGCTTTCGAATCGAGTCGAGCATCGACGGGATGCTGCCGATCTGGTGCGGGTAGTCGCTGCCGGCGAGGATGCGATCGACGCCGGCGAACTTGATTGCCAGCTCGAGCGCGTTCACGTCGAAGTTCACGGTGTCGTAGTAGAACTGCCGCAGGTACGAGCTCGGCGGCCGCTGGATGTGCGCGCGGCAGTCGCGGAACGCATGGAAGCCGCGGTCGAAGCGTTCGGCCATGTACGGCACGGCGCCGCCCAGGTGACAGAGCGCCCATTTGATCTTCGGGAACCGTTCGGGTACGCCGGCGAAGACGAGCGAGGCGGCCGCTAGCGTCGTGTCCATCAGAAAGCCGACGAGCGGCATCAGCCAGTACTTCTGCATCGCTTCGACACCCACCGGATCGGTGGGATGGATGTACAGCACCGCGCCCAGATCGTTGGCCACCTCGTAGATCGGCCAGAACTTCTCGTCGCTGAGCGCCTCGCCGTTGACGTTGCTGAAGAGCATCGCGCCCGGCATCTTCAACTGCCGGCATGCGCGATCGAGCTCCTTGACCGACGCCGCCGGATCGTTCAGCGGCAGCGTCGCGAGCGCCGTGAAGTGCTTCCCTCTCGTCTCCATCGCTTCGCGAAATTCATCGTTTACGAGCGAGGCGAGCTCCACGGCGCGCTTCGGCGTCTCGACGTGCGTCCCCGGCGTCGTCAGCGTCACGACCTGCTTGTCCACGCCGTGCTCGTCGAGGACGCCCGCGCGGTACGCGAGGTCGCGATGGCCGCGGACCGCGACGTTGTAGTCGCCCGGATAGTGCAGCACCGGGTTGCCTTCCGCGTCGATCGTCACCTTCACACTGCTCTTTCCAGACTTGAGCGCGTCGATGTACTTCGGCGGATAGTAATGGTTGTGGAAATCAATGACGGACATCAAGCCTCCTGGGCCTCCTGGGCTTCCAGATGTAGTAGACGGGCAAGCCGGCGGCGACCAGCGCCAGCCCGGTCGCGCTCTCGATGGGATCCGTCGCGAGCGCACTCAAGACGATGACCACGCAGATCGCGGCGAAGAGCAACGGCACGATCGGAAATCCCCACGCGCGAAAGACCGGCGCGTAGCCGGCCGAGCGGCGCATCCGCATGACGCCGAGCGCGAGCGCGCCAAAAAAGATCCACTCAGTGTAGACGACGCGCGTGAACAGCGCGCGGTACGTGCCGGTGAGCACGAGGATCGACGACCAGATCGCCTGCGCGACAATGGCCGCGTGCGGCGACTTGAAGCGCGGATGAATCGCGCCCATCCAGTTGAACAGCAGACCGTCGCGCGCCATCGCATAGTACACGCGCGGCCCGGCCAGGATGATGCCGCTCATCGCGCCAAGCGCGGAGACGACGACGAGCACCGAGATCGCCGAGGAGGCTGTCGGCCCGGCGACCGCTGCCGCGGCGTCGGCGGCGATGCGCGTCGAGGCCAGCACCTGATCGAGCGGCAGCACGAGCACGTATGCCGCATTCAGCGCGAGGTAGGTGGCGACGACGACGGCGATGCCGAGCATCAGCGCGCGAGGGATGGTGCGTTCGGGGTCGCGCGTCTCCTCCGCCGCGTACGTCACCATGTGCCAGCCGCCAAATGCGAAAAGCCCGGCGACGAGCGCCTTCAGAAAGCCTCGCGCGTCGACGCGCCCGGCCGCCGCGTTGGGGAACGAGAGGTGCGAGGCGCCGGCACCGAACAGCACGGCAAGCAGCAGCGCAATCGCCAGCACTTTCATCAGCGTCAGGCCCGTCTGCACGGCGCTGCCGGGGCGGACGCCCAGATAGTTGATCGCCGACAGGCCGACAATCGCGCCGACGGCGATGCCGCGAATGCCCGCATCGCCGACGTGCGCGCCGCCGACGGCGTACCGCGCGACGATGACGGCGATCGCCGCGATGATGCCGGAGTGCATGCTCCAGAACATCGCCCAGCCCCACAGAAAGCCGGCCGCCGGCGAAAACATCTGGCGCAGAAACACGTACACGCCGCCTGTTTGTGGATACGCCGATGACAGCTCGGCGCAGATGCTCGCGCCGAACCAGGTGAGCGCGCCGGCGGCGATCCACACGACCAGCATGCCGCCGAAGGTCGGCGCGGCGCGGCTCACTTCCGACGGCTGGACGAAGATCGACGCGCCGACGATGGTGCCGACGACCATGGCCGTCGCCTGCGGCAGGCCAATGGAACGTCGGAGCGCGGCGCGCATGCCGCTACATGAGACTCGACTCGCGGGAGGAATTCAAGGGGGCGCAGGTCAGGCTTTGCCGAGCGCGCGGCGCACGCGGCCGAAGAGCGTCGCGATCGCGAATGACGGACGGGCCGGCTGCGGCGGCGCCGCGGCGATCTCGGGCCCGCCGCGCCGGTCGACGTCGCCCGCCTCGAGCGGCAGCTCCTCCTGCCATTCGAGCTGATGGCCGACGATCTCCGCCTGCTCGCGCACGAGCCGCAGCACGCGGCGATCGCCGCGCGAGAACCAGCGGCAGAACTCGTCGACCGTCGACTCCGGATCGACGCCGATGAGGCTCGCGTATTCGCGCACGTACGAACGCGCGAAAATTCCGGCCGGCCATCGCCCGAAATCGTTGTGCTCGAGGCCGTCCCAAAGATTGACGCTGACTTTGGTTTCCGCGGCGATCTGCTCGAGCGTGATGCCGCGCTGAATCCGGATCCGTCGCAGATTGGGGCCGAAGGCTTCCTGGGGGCTCATTTCCGGAGTGACGATTCTGCAAAAACCCGTCCGTCCCACCAGCCGTCCGGCGGCCTCGCAAGCCGCACCGAACCGGCCACTTACCGTTCGAGCGACGCGCGGCCCGTTCCGCCGCGCGTTCTGTTCTTCAACAGTCGATTACGTTTTGCGCGCGGGCTACTTTCTCATCACCCATGTCGTCATGCACCGTTGATTCTGTACGATCGTGGTCTTCACGGGATCGACGAGCGTGCCGCCGAGCGCCGACGCGGACGCCATCAGCCGCGCGGCATCTACCAGATACCGCTCGCTGCCGTCAGGCAACGCGAAGCGCCCGTTGCCGAGCGGCCGCATGCGATCGGCCATGCCAATCGATGACGCCAGGCGGCAGAACAAAAGGCCGCCACGCGCGAGCGGGCGCCACGAGGCCGCCAGCATCCGATCGAAATGTTCGTCGTCTCTCGCGAAGTGGAGGACGGCGCTGCTGATCACGACGTCGGCTGACGCCGCGGGAAAGGTCATCGCCTCGATCGGCTCAACGCGGAAGTTCGCCGCGGGAAGCTGCGGCGCCAGGCGCGTGGCAAGACGTCGAACCTCGTCGATCGCCCGTGGATCGGCGTCGGCGGCGAAGACTTCGTAGCCTTCACGCAGAAAGTAGACGAGGTTTCTGCCGGCGCCGCAGCCCGCGTCGAGCACGCGCGCGCCCGGCTCGATGCGTCCGCGCAGCAGCTGGTCGAACAGGTAGATGTCGATGTCGCCGAACACCGCATGAAGGTCGAGCATGGCCTAGCGCGTGCTGGTTCGCATCAGTGTTAACAGATTCGCCATAGTACACGATGACCTGATCGGCCCCACGCGCACTCGTTCTGCATCTCATAAAGAAGTTCCCCGTTCATCATCGATGACACAAGTGCCCACGCACGACGACACTTCATGTACGCAATCGTCTCTACATGTGTGAAGAAATTGTGACCGCGTTCAAACGTGCGTCGATCACCGATGCATTGTGATCGACTGAGAGACCAACCATGACGTGGCATCTCCCGTGCACTCTCGTTGTGTGCAACGGAAGCCGCGAAGAAAGGGTCTCGCATCGAAGCGCGACGCTTTCAAACTCTTGATGAAATTCGCGGCCATATCGCGAGCACGACGAAGGCGTCGGCACGCAGGAGAGAGACATGAGAGCATTGATGACTGCAGTAACCGTGACGCTGCTGACGGCGGCACCGCTCTTCGCGCAGGAGAAAGGCGGCCAGGATGCGGGCGGGTACATCACGGGACTCGGCGGCTTCGCCACTTCAGTGGGCGACACCACCGGTGACGTGGCCATCGAGGGCGGCGTGCGAATCGCCCCCCACGTGATGGTGTTTGGCAACATCGGTCGGTTCAACAATCTGCAGCCGGATATCCAGCCCACTCTTGACGCGACGACGGCGGCGCTGGCGGCCAATCAGGGTCTCACCGTGACGGGCGGTGGAAGCCTGCCCGCGTCCCACTTCCTCGGCGGATTGCGCATTGAAGTGCCGATCAACAGCCGCGTGATGCCGTACGTCCTCGGCGGAATCGGCGTCGCTCGTCTCAATCCGACGCCGCAATTCACCTTCTCGAGCGGGATCATGCCGGATGGATCCACGCCGGCGGTTGGCACTGACGTGACCTCGACGATCGTGTCCGCAGGTATTGTGACTCCACCGCCGGCGAGCACCGCGTTCATGTTCACGTTGGGCGGCGGCGTGCAGGTTCCCGTGGCGCCGCATTGGGTGGTCGACGCGGGCTACCGGTACTCGCACATTGCGGCAGACTCGACGTTGAGCGCCTCGCCGCTCAGTGCCAACGGGATGACGTTCGGATTCGGCTACCGCTTCTGACCTCTCGGACAGGCCCGAGGCGCGCAAACGAACGCGCCTCGGGTCCCAGCCTCGCCGGGCGATCGGAGGCGAGCAGATCAGCGCCCCGACCGTCTCGATGGATGAACCTGATCCGAGCTGGTAGCAAGAAGGGAGCAGCGCGATGTTGGCAAGCGAAGAGGCCGTGACGGCGTGGACGGATCGGGTGCGCGCTGAGTACCTGGAGATGCCGGGCCTGACTCTCACGAGATGGCAGATGCGCCGGTTCTGGCTCCTCGACGAGTCGTTGTGTAACGCCATCGTGGACGCATTGGTCGCGTCAGGCTTTCTCTGGCTCCGTCCAGACCACACGTACGCGCGAATCGGGAACGACGCCTGTCGAGCAAAGGAGTGATGGATGACGCGCGCGAATTGGCTGGGAATGGTCTTCGGTGGGACGGTTCTGGCGGGAATGACCGCTTGGGGAGCGGAGGCGCTTGGGGCCCAGCAACTGGTCGATCCGGCGGATCTGGATGCCGCCCGCATCGCGATGGACGAGGCGCGCGCCGATGCGCAGGATGGCGAAGCAGCCGTGGCGCAAGCCAACGCAGCGGTCGCCCAGGCCGCCGCGAATCTCGATCACACGGTCATTCGTTCGCCCATCGACGGGATTGTCATCGATCGGGACGTGGACGTGGGCCAGACGCTCGCTGCTTCGATGCAGTCGCCCGTGCTGTTCAGGATCGCCAGCAATCTCGCGCACGTGCAGGTGCAGGTTGACATCGACGAATCAGATGTCGGTGGCCTGACACTGGGAGAACCGGCGACATTCGAGGTCGAGTCGTATCCTGCCGCGACGTTCCACGGAACCGTCACGCAGCTGCGGCTGCAGCCGGTGGCCGAGCAGACGACCATCGCAACGGCCGTCGCGACCTCGACGGCTTCCCAGGCGTCGAGTGTGGTGGCCACCGTAGTCAGTTACACGGCGATCATCGACGTCGCGAACCCCGATGAGAGGCTGAGGCCAGGGATGACGGCAGAGGTCGGCCTCGCCGGCTCGCGGCGGCAGAGCGCGGTCCGGATTCCGAACGGTGCGCTGGCGTTCCGCCCGCCCCCCGAAGGTGTTGCGGGCGCTCGGAGAAAGTGAACCGTCCGCGTCGGATGCCGAGACGACCGCAAACGACAGCAGCACGAGACCGCTCAGTGTGTGGAAGTATGACGGCAAGCGCTTCACGCCGGTTGCGGTTCATGTCGGCCTCGCTGACAACCAGTGGACTGAGCTCTTGAGCGGCGCGATTCGTCCCGGTGACGCGCTAGTGACGAGCTCAGTGCTGCGACAGCGGTCCCGGATGTGAACCCGGCGACTTCGGTTCGAGTATGCGTCTGAGAGCAAGCAACGACCGACTCGCCGTTCCGGTCCAGCTGTCACCGGCCGGTGACTGCGCCTAGCGGCCGCGGCCCCACGGGCGCGGCGGACGTCCGCCGCCCCGATACGGGCCTGGGCCGGACGGCCCACCCGGGCCTCCGGAT
>OCZT010002224.1_pt1 | contig 20097 bp, 19 predicted proteins | sample 1539031 | NCBI WGS metagenome assembly OCZT01 (sample SAMEA3539308, study PRJEB22396) | soil metagenome | biome: tundra; feature: field; material: soil | place: USA | collected 2010-05 | depth 0.15 m | reverse complement strand
ATGGCAAGGTGAGCCAGGACCCCCAACTAAAAAATTTCCTCGCCAAGCATCCCGACTGCGCCGCCCTCGTCAGAGACCTCGAAACCATCGCCGACACCGCCCGCAGCCTCTTCGAACCGGTCACCGACCCCAGCGACAAAGTCTGGAGCAACATCCAAAGCAAGCTCCGCGAAGAGGCAGCACACAGCCCTCGCGAAGATAGCGATGATGTCCGGGAGATCGATTAATTCGTTGTAACTAAATTCCACCCCGTATACTCTCTTCCTCAGGATGACACTTCGCTCGTTCCAGTCCGGCTTCTTTACTTATCCCTGCTATTGGTGGCAGGGAGCGGGTCAGTCGGGCGCGCGAGTAACTCTGAATCGATAAGTAAGATCGTCCAGAGCATCCGCCACTTCCACTGAGCCGCGACCCCACCAAGGTCGCGGCTTTTGTTTGCGCAGTAGTCGCCATAAATTCTCTTCGGCTGTCATCCTGACCCTGAGCTTGCCGAAGGGGAAGGACCCCCGTATTTCGCCTTCAATGGAGCTATCATGAACACTGACGCCGAGCCTGCCACTCAAGCAATCGTACCCGCGAACTTCCTCCGCCTCGTCCTCACCGGCTTCATGGGAGCCGGCAAGACCACCGTCGGCCGTCTGCTCGCCGCCCGCCTCGGCTGGGACTTCCTCGACCTCGACGCTTACATCGAATCCCGCACCGGCCTCGCCGTCCCATCGATCTTCGCCGCACACGGCGAAGCGCATTTTCGCCAACTCGAATCCCAGGCCCTGGCCTCCGCACTCGCCCGTTCCAACATCGTCCTCGCGCTCGGCGGAGGAACTCCCGAAATCCTCACCAACCGCCTCCTGCTCGAGCAGACTCCCGCCACCGCCACCATCTTCCTCGATGCTCCCTTCGCCACCCTCATCGACCGCTGCACGATGCAGGCGATCACTCCCGCGCCCAACTCCGGCACGCGCGTGCTTCCCCGCCAGGCCCGTCCTCTGCTCGCCGACCGCGCCGCGGCCGAGGCCCGCTTCCTCGCACGCCGACCCATCTACCGCCGGCTCGCCCGCGTCACCATCGACACCACCGCACTCACCACGGAAGAAACCATCGCCGCTCTCCTCGTCAGCCTCAACGAGCCACCATCTCCACGCGGCTAGCCCGGTCAACCTATCCCGCAGGGACTCCGCTTTCGCTCTTGCGTCGTTCCCGGCCGCGGTCAGTCCGAGAGCGGCAGCACGAGGCACACAAGATCGCTCCTCGCTAGGCGTAGAGTGAGCGAATGCCGTTTTCGCGGTTCTCTTGAGCGAACCAGGTTGCGCAAGTTTTCACGCGTCGCAGATCGTGTGAAGCTACTCTGAATGCATCACACTCTCAGCACTGAGGAGAAAGCCCTGCCGCCCATAATGCCCATTTGGAACGAGGAGACCCCAAACACCATTCGGGGCCACATCCTCTTCGCGTTCGGCGTAATCATTGTGCTTGCGCTGGCATGGCGCCTCCGCGAGGTGCTCACCCTGATCTATGTCAGCGGACTCTTCGCCGTAGTGCTCATGCCCGTCGTCAGAGCCATCATGCTCTTCGAAGTGCGTGGCGGCCGGCATATCCCCCGCGGACTCGCCATCGCACTTCTGCTCAGCTCCGTCTTTCTCGTACTCGCCGGCTTCCTCACCATCGGCCTTCCGCCCGTCATCCACGACATCCGCCAATTCGCCAGCGATCTGCCTGCCCGCATCCCATCCATCCTGGCCAGGCTCAAACGCCTTCCCATGGCAGACACGTTGGGCGTTGATTCCGTCACCCAGAAGGCCGAAAACGCGCTCTCCACCACCGCGCAATATCTCCTCGCCTCCTTCCCGAATTGGATGGGGCGCATCCTTGACCTGCTCACGGCTATCATTCTCTGCGTCTACTTCATGCTGGAGGGCGACCACGCCTACCAGTGGTTCATGTCGCTCTTCTCAGTGGAAAAGCGCCTGCGCCTCGCCGTCACCCTCGAAAAAGCCGAACTCCGCATGAGCCGATGGCTCTTCGGCCAGGGTCTTCTGATGCTCATCCTTGGCGTCTGCAGCACCATCGTCTTCGGCCTTCTGCACGTCCGCTACTTCTTCCTGCTCGGCGTCCTCATGGGCCTTATGAATATCATCCCCATCGCCGGAGGAGTCGTCACCATCGCCCTCGTGGGCGCGGTCGCGGCACTCGATTCTTTTGGCAAGATGACCGGCGTCTTCGTCTTCTACCTCATCTACGTCAACGTCGAAAACGCGTACCTGACGCCCCGAATCATGCGCTCCAGCGTCGATCTCCTGGGCCTCGCCGTGCTCATCGCCTTGATCGCCGGCGTAGCCCTCGCCGGAGTCGTCGGCGCCCTCGTCGCAGTCCCCACAGCCGCGCTCATCGCCGTCCTCATGGACGAGTACATGGTGCAGGACAAGTACGTCCCACCCGACGATAATAGCGAGCAGCCAACCACCACCAACTAGCAGTTTTCCCTCGCTGCTATCCTGTACTCCCATGGCTGACCCCACCTTCTCGCAATCCGAACGCCCAAACTTCCTGGTCCCAGCGCTGATCGTAACCGTCATCGTCGCCATCGCCTTCGCCCTCATCTACTTCTTCACCCCGCACCGCATCGCCGACCTCACCGTCACCCACACCGCCATCCTCCCCACCCATACCGTCTTCAAGACCGAGTCCAAACTCGTCGGCCACCAGGACCAGATCCAGGACGTCCTCTATGTACTCGCCACCGTGCGCGTCGACGATAAGCTCAGACTCCCGATCTTCATCAACGACATCACCGCCACCCTCACCGCGCCGGACGACAGCGTCACCACCACCAGCGCCGTCGAGAAGAACGATCTCGCCAACCTCTACGTCACCTTCCCCGCGCTCAAGCCGCTTGCCGGCACTCCACTGCTCCGCGAGACCGCGATCCAACCCGGCGACCACGCCGAGGGCATGGTGCTGCTCCAATTCCCGGCCACCGAGGCCGACTGGAACCAGCGCAAGTCCGCCACCATCACCATCGACTTCTACCACCAGGGCCCCTTCACCGTAACCATCCCCAAGCCCTGACCTTCGCGCTCTTTCAACCTGCAACCCGCAACTCACACCTGTGCTTTTTCAACTGACAACCTGCAACTGACAACTGTGCTTTTTCAACTGACAACCTGCAACCTGCAACTGACAACTGTTCCTATGACCCGCCGCCGCTGGATCGCCGACACGTGGTCCCCTCAAACCGGCCACCCCACTCAAGCCGCCCTCATCGGCGAGCAGGCCGACCACCTCGCCCGCGTCCTCCGCGCCGAGCCCGGCCAGGTCTTCGATGTCGTCGCCAACGGCTTCCTCCACCGCGCCGAAATCATCTCCGTATCCGATCACGAAGTCCTCTTCGCCCTGCACGAGGAACTCCAAGCCGACGCGACCCTCCCCATCCATCTCCTGCTCGCCATCTTCAAGTTCGATCACTTCGAATGGGCCATCGAAAAGGCCACCGAACTAGGCGTCGCCCGCGTCACCCCAATCCTCGCCCGCCGCACCGAAAAACACCTCGCCCTCGCCGCGCCCAAACGAGCCGAACGCTGGCGCCGCATCGCCCTCGAATCCTCCAAACAATCTCGCCGCACCGACATCCCCGAGATCCTCGACCCCACCCCGCTAGCCGCCGCCCTCAAACGCGAAACCGCCCCCCTCCGCATCCTCCTAAGCGAAACCGAGCAATACCTTACCCTCGCGGCCGCCCTGACCGCGTCACTCAACGAACATCGAACAACGGACAACGATCAACGGTCCCTCGCCCTCGCCATCGGCCCCGAAGGCGGCTGGACCCACGAAGAGATGTCTCTCTTCACCCAGCACAACTGGACCCACGTCACCCTCGGCCCCCGCATCCTCCGCGCAGAAACCGCCGCCATCGCCGCCATCGCCATCGCCAGCTCCCACCTCGCCTGAAGCGTACCTTTTTGTCATTCCGCAGCGCAGCGAAGGAATCTGCTTTTCGCTCCCGCACCCCAAAAGCAAAAGGGCAGCCGGGCATATCGCCCAACCGCCCTCGCATCTCAACCTGCAACTAACAACCGGCAACCTTCAACTAAAAATATCCCTCATCTTCGCAAACAGACTCCGGCTGGTGGGCGTATTCTCCACCGTCATCGTCTCGCCCAACTGCCGCAGCAACTCCTTCTGCGCCTTGTTCAGTTTCGACGGCGTGGCCACCCGAATCTCCACAATCAGATCGCCCTTGCCATGCTCGTTCAGGTGCGGAACGCCCTTGCCCCGCAGCTTGAACTCGCGCCCGCTCTGCGTCCCCTCAGGAACCTTGATCGTCGCCGGCCCTTCCAGCGTCTCGATCGGAAGCTCCATCCCAAGTGCCGCCTGCGGAAACGAGATCGGCATCACGCAGTGCAGATCATCGCCATCGCGCTCGAAGAACTTGTGCGCCTTCACGCTCAGCACCACGTACAGATCGCCTGCCGGCCCGCCGAACCTGCCTGCCTCTCCCTCGCCCTGGTAGCGGATCCGCGTATCCTGCTCCACGCCCGCCGGCACCTTCACCAGGAGTTCGTGCTTCTTCGCCTGCAAGCCCTCGCCGCGGCACCCTGCACACGGATCGGTAATCATCGTCCCCGTCCCATTGCACCGCGCGCATGTCTTCGCGACCGAGAAGAATCCCTGCTGGAACCTCACCTGCCCGCGCCCGCCGCACTGTGTGCAAGTCGCAGGGACCTTGCCATTCGCGCTGCCCGTGCCTGCGCAGTCGTCGCAGGCCTCCAGCCGTCGGATGCTTATCTCCTTCTCAACCCCAAACACCGCCTGCTCGAACTCCAGCGTCAGGTCGTAGCGCAGGTCGCGCCCACGCTGCACCCGCGACGCCCTCCGGTTCCCGCCCATGTTGAACATCTCGCCGAATAGATCGCCGAAGATGTCCCCCAGATCCTGTGCACCGCCAAACGGATTGCCCGCAGCCGGGCCGCCGTTCTGAAACGCCGCATGGCCATACCGGTCGTAAGCAGCCCGCTTCTCCGGGTCGCTCAGCACCTGGTACGCCTCGCTGCAAGCCTTGAACTGCTCCTCGGCTTCGGGATTGTTCGGATTGCGGTCCGGATGATACTGCATGGCAAGCTTCCGGTAGCTGGTCTTCAGCTCCTGGTCACTCGCATCCCGCGAAACCTCCAATACTTCATAAAAATCAACCTTGGTCACGTTTGCCGTCGCACTCATCTCTTAGAAAGTCTCCCTGCCCAAAATGCCGCAATCCCTTAAAAATCCATCTACCCCAAAATCCTGTCATTCTGACCCCAAAAAAACCTGTCATTCTGAGCGCAGCGAAGAATCCCCGTATTTCGCCTTTGCTCTTGCCGTTGCCTTTGTTCTAAATGACAACCGGCTATTCACTCACCTGCGCCGTATTGCTCGCAATCCGCACCAGCGCCGGCCGCAGAAGCTTCTCCCGTATGCGATACCCGCGCCGAATCTCTTCCATAACCTGGTGGTCGGGAAACTCCGTCGTTTCGATGCTTCCCAGAGCCTCGTGGATTCTAGGGTCGAACTGCATGCCCACCGTCTCGACCGCCTGCACATTCAACCCGCGCAGCGCCTCTTCCATCTGTTTCAAAATCAGTTCCACTCCGCCGCGCAGTTGTTCCAGCGTGCCTTCCGACTTCAACGCCAGTTGGAAGTTGTCCATCACTCCTAAAAACGGCTCGACTGCATTTTGCACAGCGTAGTCCCGTAAACCCTGCCGCTCCTTGACCTCGCGCCTGCGCGAATTCTCAAACTCCGCCTGCAACCGCGCCAGGCGGTCCAGCAGCTGGTCGCGCTCACCGCGTACCTGCTCCAACTCGGTCTTCAGCGACTCAGCCAACGACATCACCGGCGCGGAGCCTGCCTCTCCACCGGCGTCCGTCGTCTCCGGACCGTCCGCCTCTGGCCCGTCCGCACCCTCCAGCGCCAATTCCTTTTCTTCAGCTCCCTGCACCATGGTCTCCTCTGCCATCCCTTCTCCGCTTCTGCTGGAAATACCGTCTTCCTTATTGTTGCCGATTCCCGTCCATCGCGCGACCTTGCCCCACTGCTTAGCCATCCCGCCCTCTCATTCGTCTACGCGTTCTACCTAAAATGCCGTCACCTCTACAGGTTCCTCCCAAAGATATCGTCATCCCGACCGAAGGCGGCGCACTTGCCGCCGCAGTGGAGGGACCCCCGCATTTGCCTTGCTCTCACTCTCAAAGATGCCGTCATCCCGGCCTCATTCGTCTACGCGTTCCGCCAAAAATATCGTCATCCCGACCGAAGGCGGCGCACTTGCCGCCGCAGTGGAGGGACCCCCGCATTTGCCTTGCTCTCACTTTCGCCCGCCCCCACCCTCAAGCCGTAGGATGCAGCATCCGCTCAAACACCTGCGCGATATAGCTCACCGCATTCATCGTGTTCTCGTAATGAATCCGCTTCGGACCAATCACTCCAACCGTTCCCCGGCCATCTCCCGCCATCCGCGCCGGCGCCGCGATCAGCACCAGCCCTGCCATCTCCGGAGCATGTTCCTCCAAATCAAAAATCACCCGCACCGACTCCTGCTTCGCATCGATATACGCGTCCAACAGCTCCACCAGCCTCTGCTTCGCCTCCAGCGCCGCCAGCACCTCTCTCAGCCGCGCCACATCTTCCGCACTCCCAACCGCACGGTCTCCCAGCAGGTTCGCAACCCCCTCCACATAAACCGTCTGCACGCCAGCGCCGCCTTCCGGAACCGCACCCGCCCACAGCTGCTCGGCCGAAGTAAGCAGCCGCTGATACTCGCTGCGCTCCTGCTCCACCATCCTGCCAAGTTCCGCCCGCACCCGTTCGATGCTCCATCCGCGGAAGTGTTCATTCAGAAAATTCCCCGCCGCTTCCAACTCTCCGGCCGTCAAATCGCCGCCCCCCAGGCCGTCGGCCCCTTCCAGAGTCAGCACACGGTCCCGCACCAGGCCTGAACTGGTCACCACAACCGCCAGCACCCGCCCCTTCCCAAGCCGTGAAAAATGAACATGCTCCAGCGTATCGCCGCCCGCCAGCATCGCCACCGCAACCCCAACCCCGCTCGAAACCGTCGCCAGCACATGAGACGTCCGCTCCAGCATCGCGTGCGCGCCCGAAATCCCCGCAAAGCTCGAATCAATCTGCGATTCCAGATGCAAACGCTGCGCTTCGATTCGCGATCGCGGCGATCCCGGAATCCGCCTCCCCAACTCTGCCATCGCCGATTCGACGGATGTGCCCGCGCCACTCCTGCCGCTCAATTGGTCCACGTACATCCGAAACGCCCGCGCCGTCGGCACACGCCCGGCCGACGTATGCGGCTGCTCCAGCAGACCCTCATTAGCCAGCTCCGCCATCTCGTTGCGCACGGTCGCAGGACTCAAACCTGCTCCTGCATGGCCTCCACCAGCCTGCACCCGCGCAATCGTCCCGGCGATGGTCCCCGAACCCACCGGCTCGCCGGTCTCGATATAACTCTCGACGATGGCCGTCAGGATAGACCGCTGCCGCGCCGTTATCCGCTCCGCCTCCGCCATTGGCCTCCCACCTCTTATCCAGTTTATTCCATCCGTCAAGCACGGCCCTTCACCAACGCCCCTCAGAAAAGCTCGCTGTGCGAACCCAGACGAACAAAGCGCAAAGTGGTTTCGTCGGGCTTCTTATAAATGAGCAGGAGATCAGGCTTCAGATGGCACTCTCGATGCCCGGTATGCCCCCGCCAAAACATGGTCCCTATATCGTTCCGCTAGAGCTGTGCCCGCTGCCAGGCTATTGCCGATCGACTCCAGCAAAGGTCCCACATCGCGATGCCGAGGAGTCGAAAGCGCCTTCTTGTAATCTCGCTTGAAGGTGTTTGTCCATTCAATCGTCCGCATTCAGTCGCGCCATCATCTCTTTCATGCTGGAGGCCTTGGATACCTCGCCTCGGTCGCCCGCCTGCATGGCAGCGACTGTTTCGAAGTTGGGGACACGGACCTCGAAAGGAAGCGCCTTCTCTACCGCAATCCGCGTGAGCAGTAGCCGCACCGCATCCGACAGGCTCAGACCCATCTCCTCCAGCGTGTGGCAGGCGCGAAGTTTCAAATCTTCATCCACCCGCACGTGAATCATCGTAGTGACGGCAGTTCGTGTGCGCATATAAGCATTGTATCTCAATTGAGATAGAGCCGCATCAGCTGATCTCCAGAATCTCCTCGCTCGCTGCAGCAATCTCCTGCGCCCGCGCCGCCACCCTCTTCGCCACCTCGAAGAACGGCTTCGCCAGTACGCTCTCCGGTCCGGCCAGCGTCACCGGCAGTCCCCGGTCGCCGCCCTCCCGGATCGCCGGATCGAGTTCCAGTGCGCCCAGGAATTCCAGCCCAAGCTGCTGCGCCGTCCGCTCCGCCCCGCCGCTTGAAAAGATATCGATCACCTGCTGGCAGTGCGGGCACGTGAAGTGGCTCATATTCTCCACAATCCCGATCACCTCCACCTTCACCTGGTGGAACATCTCGATCGCCTTGCGAGCGTCCTGCAAACTCACATCGCTCGGCGTCGACACCACCACCGCGCCGGTCAGCGGAACCGCCTGCACCAGCGAGATCACCACATCGCCCGTCCCCGGAGGCAGATCCACGATCAGAAAATCCAGCTCGCCCCACTCCACCTGCTGCAAGAACTGCCGGATGATCTGGTGCAGCATGGGCCCGCGCATGACCATAGGCTTATCGCCCGGCGAGATCAGCCCCACCGAGATGAACTTCACCCCATGCGACTCCAGCGGCCCAATCCGGTTATCACCCACGATGCTCGGCTGCCGAGTCATGCCCATCATCATCGGCACATTCGGCCCATAGATGTCCGCGTCGATCAGCCCCACCTTGTACCCCAGCTTGCCCAGCGCGACCGCCAGGTTCACCGCGACAGTCGTCTTGCCCACGCCACCCTTGCCGCTGCCCACCGCCACCACATGCGCCACGCCCGGCAAAGGCTGCGGCCCCTGCGCAACCGGCGGCGCTCCTGCTCCCATATGTCCCATTCATGCTCCTTTGTAATGCCTTCGCATCCCTTTACCTTGTCATCCTGACCCTGAGCTTGCCGAAGGGGAAGGACCCCCGTATTTCGTCTCTGCCTTTGCCTTTACCAACAACCAACAACCAGCAACCAGCCGTCCCACCTTGTCATCCTGACCCTGAGCTTGCCGAAGGGGAAGGACCCCCGTATTTCGTCTCTGCCTTTGCCTTTACCAACAACCAACAACCAGCAACCAGCCGTCCCACCTTGTCATCCTGACCCTGAGCTTGCCGAAGGGGAAGGACCCCCGTATTTCGTCTCTGCCTTTGCCTTTACCAACAACCGACAACGAACAACGAACAACAGCACTTCAAACATGCCATCCCGCCCCAGACGCCGCCCGAATCTCCTTCGCCCGCTTCGTCTCCCCCGCGCGCATCTCCCTCCGCCGCCCCGCATCCGCAAAGCGCCGCTTCTGACACTCAGTCTCCGCGATCACGCTCGGCACAACGATAGGACGCCCCTCCCGGTCCACAGCCACATAGGTCACGTAAGCCGAGGACACATGCCGCAGCGTCTGCCCGCGCGCGTCCTCCACCATCGCCCGCACCCCGACCTCCATGCTGGTGCGGAACGCCCGGTTCACGCTGGCCTTCAAAATCAGCAGATCCCCCACATGTACGGGAGCCACAAAGTCCAGGTGGTCCATCGACGCCGTCACCACGATCGCCCGGCAGTGCCGCACCGCCGCCACCGCCCCAACCAGGTCGATAAACTGCATCAGCCGCCCGCCAAACAGATTCCCCAGCGCATTCGAGTCCGCCGGAAAGATAATCTCACTCCGCTCAGCCTGCGACTCAGACACCGTCCTCGACACGATCTTCTCGTCACTCATCCCATCATTCTAAATCCCAAAAAAAAGAGACAGGCCTAACACCGATCCAGGCCGATGAAACACCGATGAAAGGCTAGCTGTTCAGCTCCCATCCGGCAGTCTTATCGCTTCTGAAAGTCTTATCGCACTTGATCGGTAACATCGGTGTAAATCGGCGTTAAGCCTCTCGACCGCGTGCCACATACAATCAACTCTATGGACAAGCTAGCCTCCCTCAACGAAATCCTTCAGCTCGATCCCGCCAACGCATTCGCCCGCTACGGCCTGGCCATGGAGCACGTCGCGCAAGGCAATCCCGAATCCGCCCTCGCCGAGTTCTCTACCCTCATCGCCCACAATCCGGACTACGTGCCTGCATACCAGATGTCCGCCCAGACCCTCGTCACCCTCGGCCGCAACGACGCCGCGCTCGAACGCCTCCACGCAGGAATCGCCGCTGCAAACCGCACGAAAAACCAGCAGGCCCTCGCCGAAATGGAAGCCATGCGCGACGAGCTCGCCGGCCGCTGAACGCCGTATCTACTGTTGCAGACCCAGGTCCGACAGTTGCTTTGGATTGGCCTCATCCACCGCCAGCAGATTATGGCAGAGCGCGCAGTCATTGCTGATCGTCTTGCCATCCTTGGAAGTGTGGCTCCCGTCGTGGCATCGAAAGCATCCCGGAAACGCGTTGTGCCCAATGTTGTTTGGATACGTGCCCCACGTCACCTTCATATTGGGGAAGACGTTGCGGTTGTAAATCGCGACCAATGTCTTCGCCGCGGAGTCCACCTGGCCGTGCTGACCGTTCCATAGCCCCGAATATTGTGTGCGGTAAAAGTCCTGCAGCCCCGAAGTAATCTTCGCGGCTGCGTCCGCCTGCGACGAATATTGCGCCTGAATCAACTCCATCCCCTTCTTGTGGATGAACGGCAACGCGGGGCTTGGGCTGCCGTCCTGCATAGCCTCGTTGATGGCGTCCTGTGGAGTTTGAAACACGTGGGTCGCCTGGTTGTGGCAATCCATGCAGTCCATCTGCCGAGTCACGCCCTTGACCGGGCCCTTCCAGTCGGAACTTACATACTCCGTGACCGAGCCGTCCGGATTGTGCTGATTGACCGAAATGATGGTCTGATTGCCCGCGTCGCTCGCCACATATTCATAGTGATCGAGGTGATGGCCATGGATGCCGCTCAGGTGCGAGAGCGAATCCACTCCGCCGAGGTGCAGCACAAGCATCGTGCGAGTGGCAGCATTCTTCTCGTCATCCCCGTAAGAAGTCTTGACCAGCAACTTCTCCCCGACAAACCTCGTCGGCGAGTGGCACGCCTCGCAGGTGGCGCGCGCCGGGCGCAGAGCCGAAAGCGATGCCTTGATAGGAGTCGGATAGTTGCCCAGCGTCACTTCGATCAATTGCTTCGTGCCATTCACTTTGGCCTGCACCGCCGCGGAAACCCCGGAGCCAATGTGGCACTCCACACACGCCACATGCGAGTGCGGAGAGACTTGGTAGGCGGCCCATTGCGGCGCCATCACATGGCAGGTCTGGCCGCAGAAATTCGGAGAATCCATGTAGGCAATGCCGCGATAACTCGCCGTGCCCAGAATGACGAAGTTTATGAAGGTGGCCGCAATAACAACCTCAATCCCGCGACGAAAGAACGGGTCCTTCAGGTCGATCTGCGGATAGACAGAAGGTAGTTCCCCGACCGCCTTGAGTTGCTTGTGCCTCAGCCATATTCCGATGGGAATCAGCACCAGCCCGAGGACAAACAGACCCGGCAGGAAAAGGTCGACGACTAGCCCGACATAAGGATTATTTGAGCCGCTATGCCCGAAGAAAGCCACTACCCAGAAACCGATCAACACGAAGGCCGACGCGCTCGTCAGCGCCCCGCCGATCAGGCTTATCGGGTTGTTCCCGAAAAAGAGGACTGGCCTGAGGCTCTTCTCCAACTTACTCAACTGGGACATGCTACCCTCGGAAACCGGTTATTTGCCGCCAAAGTAGGCGATCAGTGTCAATACGAGAAGGACCAGCCCAATCAGAATGGCGATGGTTCCTACGACCTTGGCGAAGTTCACCCACCAATATACGGGCTTGTCCCCAATCCTTGTTTCCAGCTTTCCTTGGGCGACAACGCGCTCATACTCCAGCGTGCGCTTCTTCTTGAATTCCTCTTCCGTCTCTTTGCCGGTAAAAATCACCATATCCATCGGAAAACTGCCTGGGCGGAGGTGCGTGTTGACAAAGTGAATGGAGAAGATAAACAGGATCGCGAGCAGCGCTTCCTCGCCGTGGACCACAAGCACAGCGTTCAACGCCCAGCCGGGCAGAAATCTCGCGAAGAACGGCGCAAACCACATCGCGTAGCCCGAGAAGCCAATGACGATCATGCCCCAGAACACCGCCCAGTAATCGAACTTCTCCCAGTATGCGTAGCGATCGAACTGCGGCTTCGGTCCCAGCCCCACGAACCAGCGAAGATGAGCGATCAGGTCCTGGACATCCTTCCAGTTCGCCACCATCGAGGTGGGTCCCCAGAAGATTCCTTTCTCCTTGTGGACCACCACCCGGGTTACAAGGTCCTTCAGGTGGTAGAGAAACGCAAGCGTCAAGACGATCGCGCAAAATTTATGCAGGAAAAGGATGGCGCCGAAGCCACCCACCGCGCCTGCAAAAAAACGCGCCGATGCGTTGTCGCTGAAGCGCATCGGCAAACCCGTCGCCGCCAGTCCCAGAAACGATGTGAACAAGACCGCATGAAGGTATCGCTGCGGCAACGTGAAGCGCACATAGTAACGCTCGTTGACCTTGCTCTCCGGCTGCTCTGCGACCTCTGTCCCTGTCTCGTTAGTCATGGTTCGCGTCCCCTGTCGGCCTGGTCCTGCCCTGTTCCCTCTTTGCCCGAATAAACCAAAGCAGCGTGTGCAGCGCGAAGAAACTCAGCACGCTCCACAGCAACAGGTTCATGAAGAACCGCGTGTAATACAGCGCCGGATTAAGTTTCCGGTTGCGCGGATTCGCATGCGGCTGATATTGGACAAAGCTTGCGTTGGCATCCTTATGGCACCTTCCGCATGTCTTTATGAGGTTGCCTGGCGCAATCGGGGAGCTGGGATCCGATGCCGGCAAAATGCCGTGCGCTCCATGGCAGTCCCAGCAACGCGCCGTCTCCACATAGCCGCCGAGCAGCCCAAGCTGCGAGTGGAACGTGTCCCGATATGTCGCAAGCTGCTCCTTGTGGCACGAGCCGCAGATCGGCGTGGACTGCATACGGAAGCTCGCCATCGTCGGCTGCAGGATCGCGTGAGCAGTATGGCAGTCCGTACATACCGGCGCCTTCTGGTTTCCGTTTTCGGCGGCCTTCCCATGCACGCCGGCAAAATACTCGTCCTTCACTCCGCCGTGACAGGTTCCACAAGTATTCGGAATGTTCACCCTGGAGGTTGCGCTCTTCGCGTCCTTGTGACTCAGAATGTCGTGCGATCCGTGGCAGCTCATGCAGTTGGCGGCCACAAGCAAGCCTTCCTTGCTCACAGCGTACCCGTGGATGGAGTCCATATAGGTCGCATAGACATTCTGCAGACCATACTTCTTTGCCAGCGCCTCGCTCGCGTGACATGTGCCGCAGGTGCGTGGGATGTTCAGCGGATACACCGCGGATCGCGGATCAGCCTTGGGAAAGATCGCGTGCGCGTCTCCGTGACAACTGGTGCAAGGATGCGCACTCGCCGCCGCATGCACACTGCCAACGATCGCAGACGCCTGATCCGCGTGGCACGTGTCGCACTTCACCGCAGTCGGATTGTCTGGATGCGGATACTCCTTAATCGAAGTGTGGCAATCGACGCATCCCAGGCTGCCGTGCATGCTCGCCTTGAACTTGTCCCCATCCACCCCAACGCCGTGCCCCGATGCGTCCTGCATCGTCTTATCCCCATGGCAGGAAAGGCAGTCCGTCTGCGCGCGCAGGATGAAAGGAAACCCCACAAACAGCAGCGTGGCGAACCCCACCGCCAAAGTTCTCAAGCCCCAGCTAACGCCTGGCGCGTGAGTCCTCCGCAGATTCGCATTTTTAGCGCGACACTTCCTCGCGAGTGCAGATAACGGCCCATTCATGCCACAACCTCACGTACAACAACTCTGTTGCGGACACGCCTGGAACCGGGGACATCGACGCACAGACTGGGAGACCGATCAGCCTGCTTGCGGAGGCGAACATGATCCGCCTCCGCCTCCAAGCCGGAGTTGATGTTTCTGGAGAGAGGGTAGCCGCCACGCTCTCCTGAATCGAACCGATTCCGGCTACAGGCAACTCAGCCGTCTACTTCTGCTGCAAGGTGCGAACGTAGCCGACTACATCCTTGATCTGCCCGTCCGTCAACTTGCCGGTGTACGCCGGCATCTTCCCTTTGCCATTCTTTGTTACCGCAATAAGATCAGCATCCGACGCTTTCATTGCTTCCGCCGAATTGAAAGGCGCAGCCTTCATGGCTTTGCCGGCCGGAGTGGCTCCCAAGCCGTCCGCGCCGTGGCACATCGCGCACTTGGCCTTGTAGGTGTCCGCTCCCGAGCCTTGGGCAAAGGCGGTTGTCACTGTCGTAGCCGCCATCATGGCGACAAGCGTAAGTCCGGTTCGAATCTTCACTGGCAATCTCCTTGTGTTCCCTTATTTCAAACACTTTCGTACGTGCATAGTCGCGATCAGAACTCATAGTGCATTCCAATTGTGACGTTATTCGCATGGAAGTTACGAGGTGCGGTCAGGCCGGAATAAGGTTCCGTCAGACCCGTTGGGCCGGTAAGAGTGGAAGAGTTGCAGGGGACAACAACTGCTGTCGCACTTGTTGAAGTGCTGCAGAAAGGTGCTCCTGAAGGGCCGCCCTCGCCGTATCCAAAGTAGTTGTAGTCAATCTTCCATATCCATCGCGGACGGACCGTCCATGCAACGTTTACAAAGGGAGACTGATACGCAGACTGCAGCGAACCGTTGACCTGTTGCGCATCGTTGAAGAACTGGTTGCCGCTCACAGCGCTGATGCGATAGCCAATGTCAGTGTGGATCGACTTGACTGGCGTGAGGGCAAGAGCTACGGACGCATACTGCGTAGGAGCATCCATGAAGTCCTTGACCGGACCCCAATCGGTCAGCAGGTCCGGGCACAAATTGGGTGCGCCCGTGCTCTTGGTCGAGGCCGCACCGGGCGCTGCGACAGTTGCGGCACTCGGGTAGCAGATGTTGGTGGAGGTATATACGTCGCTATAGGAGTAGTTGAAATCCAGCCCAATCTTCTCACTTGGAGCCAGCACCGCACCCACACTCACCATCCGGCTGTAATCAACATGCTGCAGCGGGCCGTCCACAGATGCGGTGCCCGTGTTGTTGGTGTTGTTATGCCGTTCCAGGTCATTGAAGGCGCCAGACAGCGTTGCCCAGGGCTTCGGCCTGTACATGGTGTGTATCCGATAGTGCTTCAACTGCCGCGCGCCGACCGGTGTTAGTACGTTGTCGCTATAGCCAATTTCGGCCGTGCCGTTGATGTCCCAGTGATTGGTGGGGCGCAGCGCAGCGTTCAGGATTCCAGCGTTCTCCTGGATGTCGAACTCCGTTGCGTTCGGCCCACTTGCCGCATCTTCAAAGATGTTGTGCGTGCGGAAGCGATAGGTGAGCGACAGCGTAGCGCGAGTCGAGGCATCCCAGGTCGCAGTCGCATTGTTGGTCAGAAATCTCTGGCCAAAGTAACCCGTCAAGGGTGTGCCGTTGGGATTGCCGGTGATGCTGAGATTGGTTCCCGAGGTCAGCGTGCCCGGGTAATTGATCGTCTCAAAGCCGAGGTTCCCGGCCACAACTGTACTCGGTGTATTCGCGGTGATGCCGGCCGAGATATTAGTGGTCCCAGGCTGGTGGACATTGGAGAAGTCAAACTGGTCGGAGAGAGTGAACGTCGGCGTCGCCGCCCAGGTGATGCCATAGTCGAAAGCGGCAACCCGCCTCTGTGCACTTGCAGCACCCGTGTACGTCGCCGAGCGGGCCGTACCGTCCAGACCCGTCCAGTTCTCGTAGTAGTTGGGCATGTTGGTCTTGGATACGGAGTAGCGCAAGTCGGCATTTATCGCGACGTTCTTGATGCTTGAACTCTGGAACCGGAGCATCTCAGTAGGATAGAGAATGCGCGTCGGCTGCGAGCGCAGGTAGCTCGTAATTACATCGCACGCCGGATTGATGATCGGCTTGCCGCCGGGGGTCGCCGGAGCCGTGAAGATGGTGTAGTTGGTTGCGTTGGTGAAGGCGCTGCCCATGCTGCCTGTGTTGCAGGAGGAGCTGGTGTACGGATTTGACAACGCGTCCCAGTTACCCAGCGCCACCGGCGTTCCGTCTGCCTCTTGCGCGATTAAAGATTGTGGGGCCAGCGTAAAGTAGGAGTCTGCCTTGTAGTGGTCGACCTGCTCTTCAAAGGTCACCCTGGTGTGCTGCACAGGCTTCCAGTCAATCGCGGCCGTGAAGTCATCGGTGCTGTTGCGTTGAAACTCCATCAGCAGCCCATCATTCTTTCCGATCGATCGGCCGGGGCTGAGACTCGGGCCCTGGAAGATGCTCTGCGAGTATCCCGCCCGGAACGTCACCTTGGAGAGCGGCAGGATCGTCAGATTGGTGTCCGTCATTCTGCGCACGGTGTTGAACATCATCGGGGACTGGTTGATCTTGGGCCACACCAGCGACGTAGCGGTCGGAAGACCGTTGACCAATCCGTAAGGGACCGTCTGTGGGACCGCGTCCGGATTTGCCAGCAGGTCGTAGTCAAAGTATTGGCGGTCGCGGCGGAAGTTTCCCGAGAACTCGTACAGCTTGCCCTTGGAGAAGTCCATCTTGGCGAAGTTGATCGGATCGCCACCGAATCCATTGCTGAAAACGCTGAGGTCATCCAGAAGAGAATGCTTCGTCCCCGGAAGGGCATGCATCGTAAACGTCTGGCCCAGGACGCGCGGTCCGGAATGAATATTGATCAGCGTGTCATACATTGCCCCGCTGCCCGAGATGTTCGCGATGTGGCCACCCAGGTCTGCCGTGTGGTGGATCGCGTATCCATCTTGAGTTGCCGGCGCGTCGGGCGTTGTCGCTGCCACCGGCGTTGTCGCTGGTGTCGACGTCGGTGTTGGTGCCGGCGCCGGCGTTTGCGCAACCGCAAAGCTAGTCATCAACAGCGCAATGGCGACTCCCATCGCCCCGCAAACCTGACGGGTCTTGCTACGAGTGGAGTGGTCCTTGCGCAGCCCGGAAATACTATCGACAATCGTCATCTGAAGCCTCATTCGAAGAAAACCTTGCTAGCTTTGAATCCAGAAACTTGGTGAACCTTGCTGCGAGCTACGCGCCGCACCGTCCGATGCAGACTGGACGATGCGGCGCACTCCATTACCGTATGAATGCCGGATTGACGTTCGACCCGTGAATCATGGTGTGGCAGGTTATGCAGACTGGACGATCTGCTGATCCTGCGCTCATCCCATGAACCGTATCGGCAGCGACCGGGCTGTGGCACTGGTTGCAGAGTTGATTGATGTTGGCAACATTCAACAGCCGGGGATTCTGCGAGCCATGTGGTGTGTGGCAGCCCGTGCATCCCTCGCCCTTGACCACTGCATGCTCAAACACCCAGGGGCCGCGTGTCTCCGCGTGGCACTTGGTGCAGATCATGTTCTGGTCAGCTGTGGACCTCACATTGTTCGCGTTGAACGTGCCGTGAGCGTCGTGGCAGTCGGTGCACTTCACCAGGCCTTCGTTCACCTTGTGATGGAATGGCATGCTGAACTGCGGCTTGACGTCGGTGTGGCACTGGTAGCAAAGCTTCGGCTGCGAGGCCTTCAGCAGTTTCTCTTCGGTGTTGCCCGCGTGCACGCTATGGCAACCCGTGCAACCTACGCCGCCCTTGGCATGCGGCGAACGCTCAAAGTTCGGATGCGCGCCAGCGTGGCAGCCCAGGCAGGTCTCGTCGACCTGCTTCACCGACAGCTTGCTGATCTGCTTAATCTTGGTTACGTCGCCGCCGCCTTCGACGTGGGCCTTGCCGCCACCATGGCAGCTTTCGCACGTCGCGCCCTGGCCGCCATGCGTCAAGGCAAGCTTGGAGTGCGGATTCGACTCAAACTTCTTGGCTACCTCTGCATGGCAGGTCGCGCAAACATCCGAGCCGACAAAATCAGCAGGATTCTCTGCCTTGACTTCGGCAGCAGCTGGGGCCTTCTTCGAACCACTCGCCGCGTAAGCCAACCCAGCCGTCGTAACTCCGGGTAGTAACACGATCATCGCCATATACATCGCAAAACGCTTCATTCAGCCCTCCAGGGAACCATCAGCACGGACTCTTCGCCCGACACCGCCAATCGTTCACCGAATCCTTGGTCGAGTTGCACCAAGATTAGAACGACAAATCACTTATCGTTGGTGATCCTTATCACATGAGTTGAGATAGCTCGGGCCTGCTAGCAAGTGACGGAGAATAGAAGAGTAGTAGCGACCAGTATGCCTACTTTAATTAGTCGCACGCTGGTCAATACAGAGACACTCTGTACGCCAAGCCCACAGATTCAGCCAGCCATCGCTCAGCCCGCCAGCGTGCGCAGCGTCTCCGGCCACGCCGCCGGCGCATTCGAAATCGCGTCCGGCCTCGCCGCCGCAAGACCATGCGGAGCCAGTCCGTACGCACATCCAATCGCCCACGCACCACAGTTCCGAGCTGTCAACACGTCCACATCCGAGTCCCCGATCATCACCGTTTCGCTGGGCAGAATCCGCGCAGCGCCACTATCCATCGCCGAGGCCTCCGCGATCAGCGCAAGCAAACCCGTAGCATCAGGCTTCTTGGTGTGAAAGCTGTTGCCGCCATAATTCTGGAAGAAGAAACGATCCAGCGCAAAATGTGCACAGATGTCGCGTGATGGCCGCACCGGCTTGTTGGTCAGCACCGCCATCGGTATTCCGCGATACTCCGCGCGCAGTTTGCCAAGCGCCTCAATCACGCCCTCATATACGTAAGTAAAATCCAGCTTGTGAACACGGTAGTAGTCGAGGAAGAACCGAAGCGCCTCCTCCACATACTCTTCATCGTGGTCATCGCCCTCAGGATCGCCGAGCGCCCGCCGCACCAGCATGCTCACGCCATCGCCGATGTAGCCCGCAATCACTGCGTGCGGCAACTCTGGCCGGCCCAAATGCGCCAGCATCGCATTCACTGAATTAGACAAGTCAATACGCGAATCGATCAGCGTGCCGTCAAGATCAAACACCAACAGCCGAGGAACCATCTCTCCATTCTAGAAGACTTGTATCGCCACGTATGACTACTCTTCGAACCCGCGATTCCAGCGCTCGATCACCCGCGTCTCCCGCTCCCACCCAAGCACACTCACGCTCCCCGTCCCCAGCACGAACAAGCTCCCGCCACCTGCCTCTAAACCAATCCAGCGTGCCGCCAGAATCCGCAGAATATGTGCATGCCCAAACAGCGCCACGTTCTCGCAGTCGCCGGTCGCCGCCGTCAGCGCCCGGGCAATCACCCCATCTGCCCGCGCACCCACCTGCTCCACCGTCTCACCGCCAACAATCTCGTTCGTCCAAACCGACCACCCAGGAATCTCCGTCTGAATCTCCTGCGTCGTTCGCCCTTCATACACGCCGTAGTCCCACTCGCGCAGCCCCTCATCCACCACCGCCACTCCGCCAAATCCCGCAATCTCGCACGTCTCTCGCGCGCGCAGCATCGGGCTCCGCAGCACCGCCGCAAACTTCGTCGCCGCCAAATATTTCCCCAACTCCACCGCCCGCTCCCGCCCATGCTCGGTCAGCGGAACATCCGTCCGGCTCGTATGCCGCCCGCTCGCACTCCACTCCGTCTCCCCATGCCGAATCAGCCAAAGCTCCGTCCCCGTTCCCATCGCCACCTCTCTTATCTTTCTGATCCCTGATCCCTGTTCCCTGTTCCCTGTCCCTGTTCCCTGTCCCTGTTCCCTGTCCCTGTTCCCTGATCCCTGTTCCCTGTTCCCTGACGTTATCCTATAAAGATGGACTTCCAGCTCGCCACCACCTACAAGCCCCAGGGCGACCAGCCCCGAGCCATCGCCGAACTCGTCGCCGGCCTCAGCGCCGGCGAAAAAGATCAAGTCCTCCTCGGCGTCACCGGCTCCGGCAAGACCTTCACCATGGCCAAGATTATCG